>Ga0302324_100004146_pt1 | contig 32268 bp, 31 predicted proteins | sample Palsa_T0_1_FD_201949 | JGI IMG/M metagenome (GOLD analysis project Ga0302324, IMG submission 201949) | Peat permafrost microbial communities from Stordalen Mire near Abisko, Sweden - Palsa_T0_1 | ecosystem: Environmental > Terrestrial > Soil > Palsa > Peat permafrost | place: Sweden: Abisko... | reverse complement strand
GCTCTTCCCTCTTCTCTTTGCGTTCCTTTTGCGGCTTTGCGTGAGGCCCTCTTCTCTCTCCTTGGAAAGCAGGGAAATGCCTCACGCAAAGGCATAGCGCGGCTTCCCCGCAACCAAACTCCGTCGAATTTCCATGCCTGGCAGCTCCTTACCGCAGCGCCGGCGTTTGACCCTGATTCAGAATGAGGACGGGGGAATTTAACGCAGAGACGCAGAGGCGCAGAGAGGGAGAGGAAAAAGAGAATCATCCGCGCAGATCGGGGGCGTCGCCGTCTTCTGTGGCTGGCGGGGCAGCAAGGTTGTTTACGACCCGGAAGATACCCTCTTTCAGGACGGCGGTGTGGAAATTGATGAGGAGGCCGAGGTGCAGGTTCAGCAGACGCAGGTAGGTCAAGAGTATGGGTTTGTCGATGGCGGAGAGGTTTTCTTTGGCCTTCAGATCGACGATGACCTTGCCTTCGATGAGAAGATCAAGCCGGAGATCGGTCGCCAGTTGCACACCCTTGTATGAGATGGGCACGGACTGTTGTCGCACAAAGTTCAGGCCGCGCAAATGCAGTTCGTGGCAAAGCGCCGCCTCGTAAATGCTTTCAACCAAGCCCGGCCCAATCTCCCGATGCACCTCGATTGCAGCGCCGATAATCTCCCGTGACACATCATTCTCATGTCTCCCTTCCCTTTCTCTGCGCCTCTGCGTCTCTGCGTTAAACTCTTTGCTCATGTTGCCACGTTTGACGCCGATTCAGAATGAGGCTTCGCCGCATTTCCATAACGCCTAATATCCATAAAACCAGAGACATATGTTAATCCACAAAAAATCTTCGCGAAAATGAACGATGTCCCAGGCTGATAATCAACTACTTGCGGGTGGGTTCTTTGGGAGCCTGCGAAGAGCCTGCCCTGAGTCTGTCGAAGGGATCACACATCGTACGAGCGAGATGCTTCGCAGGCTCGGCATGACCCGTATTCGGGCGGCTCCTGCCACCACTTTCGATCACGGCGGTCATTTGCCGAGGCGCGCGAGTTCGGCGGCGCGCAGGTAGCGGGCGCGGAAGGAGTCTTCGAGGGAACTGGCCAGCCTTACCTGGGCGATCTTTCGCGGGGAACGAAGCGCCTCGCGGATGGGGCCGGAAGCTGCCGCGTAATCGACATTGGAAACATCGTAAAAGGCGGCGCTCGCCTCGGGGGGGAAGCCTGCCGCGATGAGCGCCCGCCAGGCGGCGCTCAACTCGTCGTGCGGCTCGACGCACATGCAACGGATGATGAAGCTGATTGCTTGAAAAAGCGGGCTGGTCCATTTCGGGTGATAGACGAACGCATCCGCCGTTCGGTAGGGATCGACATCGGGGTCGGAGCGAAAGGGAGCAAACTCGGGGGCGTAGAGATCGGGCCGGATGGGGAGGCGGCGCAACGCATATTTCACCGGCCCGCCGGGCGTGCCGACTTTCCAATTCCAGAGTTTCTGGCCATCGGCGGAAAGAACGAACTCGATGAATTCGCGGGCCAGCGCCGGGTCGGGAGCGCCCCTGAACATCCCGATGGGATCGACGCCCACCGAAGAGCCGCCCACGGGCGTTATGTATTTCATCCGGGAAAAGCCGCCGGGCTTGCGGACGGCCTCGCTTTGGAAACGCCCGTAGAAGTCGATGCACATCCCAGCCGCTGCGTCGCCTGACTCGACATCCCACGGCGTCTTGGTGGCGGAATCGGTGAAATACCGGGCGTTGCCGGCGATTTCCTGGATGAGACGCAGAGCTTGCATCCAGCCCTCGCGGACGGCATCCGCATCGGGAGCGGACTTTCGGGAGCGAAGCAGCATCTGTTGCTGGATCAACATCTCGAAGGCTTTGGCGACCGAGCCGCTCTGCGTGGGATCGCTCAGCGCGACCTCTCCGAAATAGGCGGGAGCCGCGAGGTCGTTCCATTGGGCGGGCGGGCGGTTGATCCCCAGGCGGGCGAGCGAGTCCACGTTATAGCAGATTCCAAAAGCGCCCAGGCACACGCCCAGCCATCTTCCCTTGGGATCCCAATACGGCTCGCCGCCGACGGTTTGCGGGATGCAGCGGGCGTTGAAGAGTTCCGGATGCGCGCGGACGATGCCGCAATCGACCAGCCGCCCGGCCGCTGCCTGGAGAGCCAGATCGAAACTGCCGCCGCCAAAGAAGAGGTCGATGCCGCATCCGACGTTCGAGACGAGGAAAGCCCGGCGGACGGCTTGTTCGGGGCTGGAGTCTTTCTCCGGGCTTGCGGCAAGCTGAATGGCCGGGTTATCGAACGCTCCGCGGACGGCGGCGTTCCAGGGGCGGCCAAGTTGTTTGGTCCAATAGTTTTGAAACGCGGCGAGATACTCCGAAGCGAGATAGCGCGAAATCTCGCTCGTTCCGCCCGGCGTGCGCCAGTCGATCCGGACGGACTTTCCGGTTTTTTTGAAGTAATATTCTCCGAACGCTCTTGTGAACTCGTAACGGATGGCTTCGTTATTAGGGGTTACGATGACGAGGGTTTTGTCCGCTTTGGAGAAGAAGTCGTTCTTCGGGCGCAGCAGAATCGGTCCCGCCAGCACCAGAAGGAAAGCCGCGAGAAGCAAAAGGCTCTTTTTCATTCTCTCAGGACAACGACATCCCTGGGATCAACGACGGCATAGAGTTCTTTCTCGCGGCCGGCGGCGGTGAAACGCGGATTCAGTTCATAAATCTTCAGCTTTTCTCCGCCTGAGACGAATTTATATTCGGCCATTTCACCCAGGTAGATCGAATCTTCAATCCGGCCTTTGATGCAGTTGGATGGGCTTTTTTCGGTTTGAAGTTTCCAGCTTTCGGGGCGGATCGAGAGCACGGCTCGGGAACCGGCCTCCCATGTCCCGCTGTCCGGTGGTACAACGCCTTCGATGTTGCCGAGCGCGGTCGAAACAGATGCGCGCCCATCGGAACACGCCGTGACGGTTCCGGGGAGGAGATTGGTTTCCCCGATGAAATCGGCAACAAACCGGCTTTTGGGAAAGCGGTAGATTTCATCGGGCGTCCCGACCTGGCAAATGCGGCCTTTGTTCAAAATCGCGATGCGGTCCGCGATGGAGAGAGCCTCTTTCTGGTCATGCGTCACGTAGATGGAAGTCAGTCCGGACTCGCGGCAGACACGGCGGATTTCCGAGCGCAATTCCAGCCGGAGCTTCGCGTCGAGGTTCGAGAGCGGTTCGTCCAGCAGGAGACAGCGCGGACGGACGACCAGGGCGCGCGCCAGCGCCACGCGCTGCTGCTGGCCGCCGGAAAGCTGGTTGATCTTGCGCCCCGCCAGTTCGCCCATTCTCACCGAGGCGAGCGCTTCGGCGACACGGCGGTCTCTTTCCGCCTTGGGAATCGCGCGCTCCTCGAGTCCGAACGCGACGTTGCCCGCGACCGTTCTGTGCGGCCAAAGGGCGTAGCTTTGGAAGACCATGGCCGTATTGCGCCGGTGCGGCGCTTCGCGGGTGACATCCACGTCGCCTAGAAAGATCCGCCCCTCATCGGGTATATTAAACCCGGCTATGCAGCGCAGCAGCGTCGTCTTGCCGCAGCCGCTCGGGCCGAGCAGAAAAAAGAGTTCCCCCGGTTCGACCTGGAGGTTGATACGGTCCAGAGCAAGGGAACCCTCAAATCGCTTGCTGACCTCCTGAAGCCTGACGGGAATCATAGGAAACGCCAGAATGACAAACGGCAGTAAACGGTTGAAGCATTGTTTTCGGGCGGTTAGCCAGCGCTTTGCTAAATCCGAAACGCGGTTTCATCCTGAAATCGTCCCGCGTTTTCTCCAATACTCAGTTCCACTCCCTGAGTCGCCTGAGAGTTAAATGAACCGCGTTTGGTGTGGCGAAAGACGGTCATGCTCCTCAGGTTCAACGTCTGGAACCTTGGAAAGCACACGGTCGAACTTCTCGCGGCTGCCGCGCCCGGCGCGCTCGCGAATGTAGCTGTCCGCGTCGAGAACGGCGACTTTCTCGGCGAGGGCTGTTGCTATGAATTGGTCAAGCGGAATGCCATCGTCCCGCGCGAGAGACTCCGCGCGGAGCCGAAGCGATTCAGGAATGTTGACCTTCAGCGTGCTCATGTGGCGGCTAGAATACCAAGGAATTCGTCCGGTGTCACTATCCGAATCCCAAGGGCGTCCACGCCCTGGAAATCGCGCGTGTTGTGGGTAATGATGAAAGGGGCGCTGCCAGCCAAAGCAAGTTCGAGAACCAAATCGTCCTTCGGATCGGGCAGTCGAGGCCGCCAAAGGAAATGGATCCGGCACTCGATGCACTCGGACAAAAAGTAGTCCAGGAAGTCGCTGATGTCCTGCGCGGTATAGCCCAACAGCAGGCCCGGACGGCGAAGGACATCCTCGTACTCTAAGCAGAGCGGCGGCGAAATGATGGGCTGGAACTGCGGCGAGCCGAGTTCCTCCATGAGCCGGAAAGAGGCTCCGCGACGGGAACGCAAGGCAGAAAGGAGGACGTTGGTATCGATGACGACGCGCACGAAGATCAGGCTAGCGGCTCCATATTTCGACGCAAGGTCTGAAGCGGCCTGGCACCCGGCCTTAGCCACTGGCAATACCCAGACCGGCTCCCTCACATGGCCAGTTTTGATAAAGCTGATATTTTACTCGCAGTCAGGGCCGGGATTTGCAGAATGGGTGGTTCGCGCCTTTAATGATCCAGAGAGATTACCTCATCGTCGGAGCGGGAATCGCCGGCGCAAGCGTCTGCGAGACCATCCGGAAATGCGACCGGCGCGGATCGGTCATGCTCGTCGGCAGCGAATCGTTCGCGCCTTACAACAGGCCGCATCTCTTTAAATCCTACCTGACGAGGGTCGCGGCGCCTCCGGAGAAGCTCCTGCACCTCAAGCCCGACTGGTATGCGGCCAACAAGGTCGATCTCCGCCTTGAAACGACCGTCACGGAACTCAATCTCGACCGTCATATCGCCGTGCTCGCCACCGGCCAGGCCGTCGAGTTCCGAAAGGCTTGCCTGGCGATGGGAAGCCGCGCCAGGAAACCGGCCGTCGCCGGAGCGAACCTGGGCAACGTCATCTATGTGCGGACGATTCGCGACGTGATGTCGCTGCGGGAGATCAGCGGCGGCGAGAAAAACGTGGTCGTCATCGGGGGCGGTTTCATCGCCGCCGAGACCGCTTCGCTGCTGCGGCAGTTGAAGCTAACCGTGCGGCTGATGAGCAGGCATCCCACTCTTTGGCAGAAAATGCTCGATGAAGAGAGCGCCCAATGGCTGACGGAATATTTCGCAAAGCGCGGCGTCTCGATGATGATGCAGGAAACCCTCAATGGGTTTGAAGGCAAGACGGTATTGAAGAATATCCAGACCAAGAGCGGGAATCGCTTTAGCGCGGGCATGGCGCTGGTGGCTGTCGGGGGCGAGCCGAACCTCGACCTCGTCGCAGACACCCCGCTTAGCAGCCCCAATGGGACGCCCGTCAACGAATACCTCGAGACCGACGAAAAGGGGATTTATGCCGCGGGCGACATCGCGCTTTACCCGGACCGCATCTTGGGCGGGATGCGCAGGACCGAGCATTGGGAAAACGCCCTGACGCAGGGGCGCACCGTTGGTGGAAACATCACGGGCAAAAAGCGGCAGAAATTCGAAAGCGTTCCTCATAACGCGAGCGAGTTGTTCGATCTCAAGTTCGAGTTCGTCGGCGATTTCAGCGCGCCGCCCGCGCGCGCGGAGATCGAAGGCGACCGGGCGAAGAAGAGATTCGTAGCCCGTTATTACCGGGGCGAAGAGTTGAGGGGGATCGTCCTTTGCAACCAGGAGCCTTCCGCCGCTCCCGCCGCGCGCAAGGCCCTGCGCGACGCGGCGCGCTAATTCCAGGGCTGAAGGCCCGCCATGCGATAGCCTGGGCTGGAGGCCCAGGGAGCGAGCGCAAGCCCAGGTCAACCGTCCCCACAAACCTCCCAAGCCCTGTAAGGGCGCTACCGCCATGTCCCAAGGAAGAGTCCTGGGTTCAATCCACGAAGTGCCAGGCTCCGGGAGGGCGGAGACTCGAATGGAAAAGCCCTTTCAAACGTGGTTTGAATAATCGTGTTGTTTCGTTTATCCATTCCGTTATGAGCATTGAAACCGAGGAACTCATCCGGATCTGTGACGCCCTGCCACAAGAGAAGCGAACGGAGGTAGCGGATTTCGCCCGTTTTCTCCTTGCCCGCGAAAGCGACGAAGCGTGGGAACGCACCCTTGGCGATCCCAGCGGCCGTCCCAAGCTCGACGTTTTTGTAAAGGATGCTCTCGCCGAAGGCAGTGAATCGCTCGACCTCGACCGCATGTGATTTCGCGGACAACGCCGAGCTTTTGGCGCGCGCTTGCGCGGCTCAATCGCAACGACCGGGAGGCCGCCCGGCGCTCCTTCCGCCTGTTCGTTGAAAATCCAGGGCACAACTCACTTTCTTTTAAGAAGCTCTCCGGTCACGCGGACCTGTGGTCGGCGCGAGCCAATCTGAATGTCCGCGCGGTAGCGCAGCGACACGGCGAAACTTTGACATGGGTCTGGATCGGCACCCACGCGGACTTCGACAAACTCTTCGGCTAATCCCCCTTGACTCTTTGTTCTAGCGGGAGAAGCGATCCAAGTCTAGGCTGTCAAAGATCGAAAGGTTGCTTGCAATGCAGGTTTAAGTCCGCGGGAATGAGCCGCATGGCAAAAAGCAATGAAACCCACGCATCTACGCCGTCATTCAATTCGGCGGCACCAGCGACGAACAATATCTCCACTCGTTTTCAGAGAAACGGCAGGCCACTGCTTACATGAGAAAGGCAGAGCACGCGAGTTACCGATGCCTTGGACCATTTCCCATCTGGCTCCCGGTCGAAGGCAACGTAGCGCGGGCCGCAAAGTAAACGATCAAGTGGCTCAAAAGCGAGGGCATTGACAACGATCAGAAGACGCGATTTGGAACGCGCGCTTGCACGGGTTGAAAACGACCTGCGTTTGAGCTAAGGCGCGACCAGCCCATGCGACTTGACGGTAAGGGCGAAGTGGTAACCGTCCACCAAGACGATTGGCTGTCGTCCGCGCGCGTTCGCTTCGGCAAGAGCAGCGCGCGAGAAGAAACTGGTCGTGACAACAGCACCTTGTGCGAAGGGTTCCAAGCTCCCGCGAAGCTCGGCGACTTCCCGTCGGCCAACCGTGTGCAGCCATCTCTTTGCTTGTAATTGAACGCGAAGACCCGCAATAGCCATTGTAGCGGGGGAACTCGCGCGTTCACGTCCACGCCATTGTCTTGCGTAAAGCGAGTGACGCTGACCTCGACAAAACCAGTCCGCTCCAGCGCTTGCTGGACGAGAAATTCGAAACCGCGCGGATCAAGCGCGAAGATTCTGGCGCGCACTCGTTCGACGGCTTCGGCGTTTACTCGGACATCCGAAATCGCTTTTCCCAGGGATTCTGGATCCGCGCGAACCTCTCGCTCGGCGTCAAACTTAAAGTCAGCGAAAGCGGTACGTGTGAGTGCCTGCTCATGTAAAATCGGCACCTTTGCGAACTCAGCACACACGCGAAGCTCGAACAGCCACACTCTTCGGAGACTGCCATCTCGGTCAACTTGCAAGTCCGGGTAATGACGAAGAAATTGCAGCAGTCCTAGGAACTCCCAGCGGCGGACTCCAGCCTTGCGTCGACTCGCCGTCAGTCGAAAGCCATAAATCGGAAACTGATCGACTGGCTGCGAGGCGAGGCGCTTATTCGCACCGCCCAAAGATTGATCACCTCGCAATCCCGCCGCTGCATAAACAAGCACATCGCGTTCGATGCGGTCGTGATAGGGATTTTCACGTTCGATCTTGGCAGTTGGCACCGCTGTTAGCAGAACGACTCGGCGTACATGCCGCTTGCGAATCGAGCGAGATCCGGATGCCACCCGCGTTTCCAACTTGCAAATGCTGCTGGATTTCTTCAGCCGAATACAGCTCGCCAACTTCAAACTGCATTGGATTCCTGGCTACGCCATATCCGTCTCAGACGAATGGCTAAACACAACGACATAAATAATTGCGCACGTTTCGGAATTCGGGAAATTGATAATCAAGGCTATACGACAGATTGTGTAAAAACCGAGTTATTTTCTCTCTGTGACACAGCTTCCTTGCGGAATTCGTTCTTAATTTCCCAAACTTCAGCCGGGGAGAGGATGCCGGCGAAAGGCGAGTTCTGGCACAGGCGTTGAGTATCGTCGGTTTCCGCGTACAGGAGATCGCAAATCTCGTCCATCGTTTGCGTGAGAATCCCCTGCCATTCCGCATAGCACCGCAATAAGGATGGCGAGCCGGCATTTTGCCGCGACCAGGCAAGAGGTTGGCGTGGGCGACATGGGAGTTGGCGACCTCCGGTTCCATCCAAGCATTTGAGGGCCGACTATTTTGGACAGCCGTGGGGGCTCACTTGCGCGCGGGGCGGTCCTGACTTAAAGAATCTTTCCGCCTTATGACCGAAAGATCCGTTGCTCTCTACGATACGACCCTGCGGGACGGCACCCAGGGCGAAGGGATCTCCTTCAGCGTCCTGGACAAAATCCGGGTCGCGGAGAAGCTCGATGCGTTCGGAGTGCAGTATATCGAAGGGGGCTGGCCTGGATCGAACCCGAAGGATGTCGCGTTTTTTCAGGAAGCGAGCCGGCGGAAATGGTCGCGGGCGAAGATAGCGGCATTCGGCAGCACGCGGCGGGGGAACCTGAGCGTTGAGGACGATCCGCAGGTGCGCGTTTTGCTAGAGGCGGAAACGCCCGTGGTAACGCTGGTCGGCAAGAGCTGGCTGCTGCACGTGACCGAAGTGCTCGGCGTGACGGCGGCGGAAAACCTGGCGATGATCGGAGACACCGTCCGTTATTTCAAGGCGAAGGGCCGCGAGGTTTTTTACGACGCGGAACATTATTTCGACGGATACAAGGATGACCGGGAATACGCGCTGAGGACGCTCGCCGCGGCGAAGGACGGAGGCGCGGATGCCGTCATTCTTTGCGACACCAACGGCGGCTCGATGCCGGAGGAAGTGGCGAGGATAACGCGGGAGACGATCGCGCGGGTGGGTCTTTCCGTGGGGATCCATACGCACAACGATTGCGGTGTGGGTGTCGCGAACGCCCTGGCGGCCGTGCGGGAAGGAGCGATCCAGGTTCAGGGAACCATCAACGGCTACGGGGAACGCGTCGGCAACTGCAATATGACGACCTTGATCCCCAATCTCCAGGCGAAGATGGGCATCGCTGTCGTGCCCGATCTCACCAAGCTGCGGGAGCTTTCCCTTTTCGTCGATGAACTCGCCAATGTGGCGCACCACACACGGGCGCCCTTTGTGGGAAGTTCCGCGTTTGCCCACAAAGGGGGGATTCACGTGAACGCCGTGCAGAAACTTGCTCGTTCCTACGAGCACATCGATCCGTCGTCAGTGGGCAACGATCAACATATCCTGGTTTCGGAGCTTTCGGGCCAGAGCAACGTGCTGCTGAAGGCGCGCGAACTGGGATTTACGCTGGAGAAAGGGTCTCCGGAAATCGCCGAGATCCTGCAAACGGTCAAGCGCATGGAGAGCGAAGGATACGAGTTCGAGGCGGCGGAAGCCTCGCTTCAACTGCTCATCAAAAAAATTCTCGGGCAGCACCGGCCTTCGTTCGACCTTATCGAGTACCATTGCACGTTCCGGCGTTCCGGATCCGGTTCCTGCCACACGTGCGAGGCGACGGTAAAGCTGGCCGTTGACGGGGTGTGTGAATACACGGTGGCCGAAGGGGACGGCCCGGTAAACGCGCTCGACGGCGCGTTGCGAAACGCGCTGCGGCCATTCTATCCGGGCATCGATGAAATCGAACTGCAGGATTACAAGGTGCGCATCCTGGCGAGCCAGAAGGGCACCGCGGCCGGCACGCGCGTCCTGATCGTCTCGACGGACGGAAAGCACAGTTGGGGAACGGTGGGCGTCTCCAACAACATCATCGAAGCGAGCTGGCTGGCGCTGGTGGACAGCCTGGAATTCAAACTGACGCGGGCCTCTCAATATCCTCGCCAAGAGAGGAAAAAGACGAACGCCGACACCGCGAGGCAGTAAAAGCCGAAGAACTGCCAGCGGCCGCCTTCCAGCCAGCGGGAGAGCAGGCGAAGCGCGAGCAGGCCGGCGGCAAAGCTGCAAAACATTCCGACGAGCCCGGGAAGCGCCACGTGCGCGAGCCCGGGCGATTGGGACGCCGGAATGCCGTGGAGCGATTTCAAAAGGCGATGGGCTTCCTTCGCAATCGCGGCGGGCGTGAGGACGACGGCAAGGGCAAAACTGAATTCCTCGAGCCGCTGTTTCGGCGCGCCCAGGATGAGACCGGTGGAGATGGTGGCTCCCGAGCGGGAGAATCCGCGGAAAGGAATGCAGAGGCCTTGAACCGCGCCGATCCAGGCCGCTTCCCGCATGCCGATTTGGGAGGTGCGCGAAGGCCGGATGTTGAAGAGGCCCGCAACGATGATGAGGACGCCCACGGCGAAGAGCGCTCCCGCGATCAATGGCAGATTGTCAAAGAGATTCTCGATCTCGGCATCGGGGGCGCCGCGCATGACGGCCTTTTTAATAACCAGCTCAAGAGCCTTGTAAACAATGGCGGTGAGAAAGCTTGCCACGGCCACAAGTCGGACCGTGTCCCAGAAAACGGGGGCCGAAGCGAAATAATGTTCGCGCCACGCCCTCCAGAAATAAACGATGACGGCGAACATGGTCCCGGTATGAAGCAGAATCAGAAGGAAGGTCATGGGGGGGCTGGAGGGGGGATCCATGTTCATTAGCTTGGACGCGATGATGACATGGGCGGAACTGGAGACCGGAAGCAGTTCACAGGCGCCCTGCACGACGGCGAGAATCAAAACCTTAAGAAAATTCATATCGGACGGATTCCTTGGGAACGGGGGACCGCGCGCTTTGGCCGGGGCGCGGACGGCTCAGATGGCATTCTCGCCGCGCTCTTCGGTGCGGATGCGGATCGCTTCCTCGATGACGAAAACAAAGACTTTTCCGTCCCCGATCTTGCCTGTCTTGGCAGCCTGCACGATGACATCGACGGCTTTCTGCACGCGTTCGTCGGGCAGGACAATCTCAAATTTGACCTTGGGCAGAAAATCCACGGTGTATTCGCTGCCGCGATAAATCTCGGTGTGGCCTTTTTGGCGTCCGAAGCCCTTGACCTCGCTCACGGTCATTCCCTCGATGCCGATTTCCGCCAGTGCTTCCTTAACATCTTCCATCTTGAACGGCTTGATGATCGCCTCAATTTTCTTCATTTGCCCCCTTGGATAAGCGCCTCCCCGCCAAATGGCAAGCGCTTCCGAGAAGATTTGTCGCATCGGGCCTCTTCGAAAACGGGGAAAATCGCGGCGAATGGGTGGAATGCCGGCTCAAAGTGCGTCATATTCCCCGCCGATGCCAAAGATCGCGAGCTGGATCCGGGAAAAAGACCACGATTATTTCTCCAGCTTTCTTACGACTCATCCCGAGATTGAAACCGTCAACGCCCGGGTAACGCCGGTCGATCCGGAGGAAATCGACGGCCTTCTTCTGACGGGCGGGCCCGACATATCCGCCGGGTTTTTGAATCAGGCCGTTCCCGACGCCTCGCTCATCGAGAATCCGGATCCGGAGCGGGACAAGTGGGAATTCGCGGCGTTGCGAAAGAGTCTCGAAAATGGGAAGCCGATTTTCGCGATCTGCAAAGGTTTCCAGGTTCTCAATGTCGCGCTGGGCGGCGCTCTTTTTCTCGATATTCCAAATCACGATCTGCCGGAAACAAAGACGGCAAACATACAGCCGCTGCGGCACTCGGCGGCCGCGGCGCATCGGCTTCCGATGGTGAACAGTTCACACCATCAAGCGTTGGACAAGGTTGCTCCGGGGCTGGACGTGGAGGCTTGGTGCGCAACGGACGGCATCATCGAACAGGTCAAGCTTCTGCATTATCCGTTTTGCCTGGGAGTTCAATACCACCCCGAACGCGACCCCCTCTACGCGCCCCTGTTCGAGGATTTCTTCTCGCGTGTGAAGGCCGGGCGGTAAGCCGGGCTAATACGGAGACCAGAAGGCGGCTGGAGCAACGTCGGAGAGAGCGTTGAACGTCGCAGTGGCGATTTTGGGAGGCGAATCGACGGTGTACGTTCCGTAGCTGTTGCCAAACAGATCGTTGTCACCCAGGGAATACAAGTCGGAGCCGGTCTTGATGTAATTCTTCAAATCCGCAAAGCTGGGATTAAACCCGGTTGTCTTGTTCGTTTCGATGGCATACTCATCGACGGCGTTATCGAGGATTCTCAAGTCCTCGAGGCATCGGGTGGCTTGGGATCGCTTTCTGGCGCGAAGGAAGTTGGGAACGGCGATGGCCGCGAGCAATGAGATGATCGCTACGACTATCATGATCTCGACCAGGGTGAAGGCATGGCTTTTACGATTAAGCATATAAGTTATTTAGTGGTTATAGTTTGCTTCTGACGAGATTCGTAGAAAGCAGCATACGAGCCTATCGCATACCTACAAGGCCCCTCTTGTTGCGTAGGTAATTTACTTACAGGGTCGCCCCTATTCCATCTCGTTCACCCACTGGATCGCCTGGTGATGCAATTCCGCGGCATTCTGCAAATTGAGCTTTTGCTTGATGCGCTCGCGGTAGGTATCCACGGTCTTCACCCCAAGGTTGAGAGCCTCGGCGATTTCGCGCGTCGCACGGCCGCGGCCAATCATCTGAAAGACCTCCAGTTCGCGATCCGTCAGGCGATCGACCGCCGGGCCTTCGATCTCCAAACCGGTTTGGACGAGGTTCTTCAATATCCTGGAGGTGAGTTGATCGCTCAGATAGACTTCGCCTTGGAGGACGCGGCGGATGGCGATCATGACCGTCTCCGAAGCCTCATGCTTGGTCACGTAGCCGCGGGCGCCCGCGCGGAGGGCGCGCTGGGCGTAAAGAGATTCATCGTGCATGGACAGGACGAGGATCGGCACGGCGCAGCCCGCGGCCTTGAGATTCTTTATCAACTCGAGACCGCTGGAACCGTGCAAGGTGATATCGACAATCGCGATGTCGGGCTTGGTCTGTTGAATGATCTCCATGGCCTCCTGAATATTATCGGCCTCGCCGCAAATGGTCATGTCCGCTTCCCTGCTGATGAGATGGGCGAGCCGCTCGCGAAGCATCGGATGGTCATCGACGACCACCACCCTGGTGGCTTTTACGGTGGAAGGGCTCGGGGCTGTCATGAGATGGGCAGGAGAGAGGAATCTCCAGGGAGGGTAACGCCGGCGAGCTCCTCGCGCAACGTGCAGGAGACAACCGTCCCGCCTTGCGGTTGCTTCTCGACGAGGAGAGACGCCCCGATCATTCGCGCCCTATACCGCATGATGTGCAAGCCCATCCCCTCGCCGGCCGGAACCTCTTTTGGAAAATCGCGCCCGTCGTTTTCGACGGTCAGGTTCAGCCGATCCTCCTTTCTGCTCAACGTGATCGCTATCCTCTTCGCCTGGCCGTGTTTGAGGGCGTTGTTTACAGCCTCCTGGGCGATCCGGTAGAGATGTGTCGCCGACGCATGGTCGTAAACCGGAATGGAACTCCGGGTCTCGAATGTGCAGGAAACCCGGTAAAGATGAGAGACACTGCCGGCGAGCTCCTCGAGAGCGGAGGCCAGACCAATCCTCTCCAGCTTCACGGGAAAGATCGCCCGGGCCAGGTTCCGCGCTTGCACGATGGCGTCCTTTAGGAGATCGGCAATTTCGCGCGCCGCGGCGGTTTCGGGCGCTGATTTCAACTGCAAGTCGCCTTTCAATGAGGCCGCGACGAACTGGATCGCGGCAAGATCCTGGCATAAGCCATCGTGCAAATCCTGCCCGATGCGGCGTTGTTCCCGTTCACTGATTTCAAGAACCTCGGTCTCCAGGCGTCGATGGTCTGTCATCTCCGTGATGGATCCGACGTAACCGCGAATTCCACCCCGGTTGTCCATTTCGGGCGCCATGCAGCCGAACACCCAGGCGATCCTTTCATCCTGCCTGCGGAACCGGCACTCGAACTGGAAAGGCCCGCCCGTTTCGGCCGCTTTCACCCATTCGCGCGCCATTCGTTCGCGGTCATCGGGGTGGATGGCATGGGTCCAGACCTCCTGAAGCGATCTGGTGGAACCGCCGCCGGCGATTTCAATCCACCGCTCATTCATATAGAGGCAGCGCCCCTGGATGTCGGTCCGGAAGATTCCAACGGGGGATATTCTCGCCAGCACATGAAACGGCTCCAGGATTTCCACCCGGGCGCGGGTTTCGGCAATTTGCGCCTTGATCGCGCCGCCGCCGAAGACCACAAAGATGAAGAAAAGCAAGCGAACCCAGGTCTCCCAGACGGCAATCCAAACCGCGGTGTAGGGATGCCCAAGGTCAGCAAGGCGCCAAGTGGCGCCACACAGGAGGGCGACGAGAATGGATGTGGCGCGATCCGCATACCAGACCGCGAGAAGGATCGGCAGCGCGTAAAAGGCGAACATGCTGATTTCGTAGCCCGTGATGTAATCGACGTAGCCGATAAACAGAACCAGCACACACGCATGGATCAGCACCGCCCACCGGGGTTGCCCGGCGAAATATTTGGAAAATGGCCCTTCCGTCGTCATCCCTTTAATGGATCAACCAACTTGCCGATTCCAGCAATCGAGTTGCAGTTTCCAAGCGATATGAGATTTTGTGGCAAATGAGTCCCGGGCGCTACCTTTTGTTTTTGCTTTTTGCCGCCCATTGCACCGTGGCTTCGGCGGTCGATTGGACGCTTTACCGCTTCGAGGGGCGCGACTACGTTTCGCTGGATAACCTCGAGGCGTTTTATGGCTTCCCGAACCAGGTCACGCCCGTGGCGAACAAGATCGCGGTGGACTCGGGCAAGGCGCAGTTGGAATTCACGTTGAACAGCCGGGAGATCGAGATCAACGGCGTCACACAGTGGCTCTCCTTTCCCATCATTACGCAGGACGGCAAGACGCTCATTTCGCGAATCGACCTCGGGAAAACCATCGAGCCAATGCTGCGGCCACAAATGATCCCGGCGCTTCAGGCGGTCAGAAATGTCGTGCTGGACCCGGGGCACGGCGGGTACGATAAAGGCGCATTGAGCAGCTACGGCTGCGAGAAGGACTTCGCGCTGGATGTCTGCCGGCGCGCGAAAGCGAGACTGGAGGCCGAGGGTCTCCGGGTTTTCCTTACGCGCGACAGCGACGTGTTCATCCCGCTCGAGGAGCGCCCGGTCGCCGCCAATCGCATGCCGGACTCCATCTTCGTGAGCGTCCACTTTAATTCCTCGCTTGATAATCCGTCCGCGTCCGGCTTTGAAGTCTTTACGCTCACGCCGCGAGGCGCTCCCTCGACCGCGGACGACATCCTCACGCTGCGCGACTTGCGGAGCGAGCCGGGGAACATCGTCGATGTGCAAAGCGCGGCCCTTGCCGCCAGTGTTTACCATTCGCTGCTCGGCAACATTCCTCAAGTGGACCGCGGGGTGAAACGGGCGCGTTTCGCCGTCATCCGGCTTGCGACGGTCCCCGCGATCCTCATCGAAGGCGGCTTTCTCTCGAACGAATCCGACAGCATGCTCATCGCGAACCCCGAGTGGCGGGAAAAACTCGCCGACGCGATCGTGACGGGGATAGAGAACTACAAGCGCCTCGCGGAGAACAAAGAGCCGCCGAAATTGGTGGCCGACTACCGGCGCGCCCTGCCAAGCAGCGTGACGCTGCGGGATTCCGCGACAGTGCTGACCAACGCGAAAGCCGCGCCGCAAGTGATCATTCCGAGGAGCATCTGGATGACGCAGCCGGTCTTTGGCCCCCCATGACCGCTTCCGAGAATTCCGAGAGCAGCAAGCCGCTCCCGAGCAGCCGCAAAGTTTATGTGTCCGGCGAGCGCTTTGGCTTCGTCAAGGTGCCCGTCCGCGAGATCGATCTGACTCCGGCCAAGGTTCACCTTAACGGATCGGGCGAAATCAACGAGCCGGTGCGCGTTTACGACACGAGCGGTCCGTGGGGCGATCCGGCGGCGATGTGCGATGTCCGCGAGGGGCTCGATCCCTTGCGCCGGGAATGGATCACAAGCCGCGCCGACGTGGAAGAATACGACGGAAGGTGCGTCCGCCCCGAGGACAACGGCTATCTTACAAAAGGTCACGAAGAATACGCGAGCCGCGCGGAAAAGAAGAACCGCCTCGACGCCTTTCCCGGCCTCCGGCGGCGCGCGCTGCGCGCCACGGGGAAACCCGTGACACAGCTTTGGTACGCGCGGCAAGGGATCGTCACGCCGGAAATGGAGTTCGTGGCGATCCGCGAAAATCTCGGGCACAAAGAGCCGTTTGACGGCGTCGAGAACAAGAACGGCGCGCGCAACGTGCTCATCCAGCAGCACCCGGGCGTCTCTTTTGGCGCGAAGATCCCCAGGCATGTAACCCCGGAGTTCGTGCGCGACGAAGTGGCGCGCGGCCGGGCGATCATCCCCGCGAATGTGAATCATCCCGAGCTGGAGCCGATGATCATCGGCCGCAATTTTCTGGTAAAAATCAACGCCAATATCGGCAACTCCGCCGTCGCTTCGAGCATCGAGCAAGAAGTGGAAAAGATGCGCTGGGCAACGAAGTGGGGCGCCGACACGGTCATGGATCTTTCGACAGGCAAGAACATCCACGCCACGCGTGAATGGATCATCCGCAACAGCCCCGTGCCCATCGGGACGGTGCCGATCTACCAGGCCATCGAGAAAGTAGGCGGCCGGGCGGAGGATCTCACGTGGGAAATCTACCGCGACACCCTCATCGAACAAGCCGAACAGGGCGTCGATTACTTCACCATTCACGCCGGGGTGCTCTTGCGCTTCATCCCCCTCACCGCGAAGCGGGCCACCGGCATCGTATCGCGCGGCGGCTCGATCATGGCAAAGTGGTGCCTGACCCATCACAAGGAAAACTTCCTCTACACCCGGTGGGACGAGATCTGCGAGATCATGGCCGCCTACGACGTCAGTTTTTCCATCGGCGACGGTCTGCGTCCCGGTTCCATCGCCGACGCGAACGACGAAGCGCAGTTCGCGGAATTGAAAACCCAGGGAGACTTGACCCTGCGGGCGTGGGAACACGGCGTGCAAGTCATGAACGAAGGCCCCGGGCACGTGCCGATGCACATGATCCAGGAAAACATGGAAAAACAGCTCGAGTGGTGCCACGAAGCGCCTTTCTACACGCTCGGCCCGCTGACCACGGATGTCGCCCCCGGTTACGACCACATCACCAGCGGCATCGGCGCGGCGATGATCGGCTGGTTCGGCTGCGCGATGCTCTGCTACGTCACGCCGAAAGAACACCTCGGCCTTCCAAACAAGAAGGACGTAAAGGACGGCGTGATCGCCTACAAGATAGCCGCCCACGCCGCCGACCTCGCCAAAGGCCACCCCGGCGCCCAATACCGCGACAACGCAATAAGCAAGGCCCGGTTCGAATTCCGGTGGGAGGACCAATTCAACCTTTCCCTCGACCCGGAAACGGCGCGTGATTTCCACGACGAAACCTTGCCGCAAGAGGGGGCGAAATCAGCGCATTTCTGCTCGATGTGCGGCCCGCATTTCTGCTCGATGAAAATTTCCGACGACATCCGCCAATACGCCGCCGAACACGGCCTGAGCGAAACCGAAGCCGTGGAAAAAGGCCTCTCCGAGAAAGCCGCCGAATTCGTCAACGCCGGCGCCGAGATCTACTCCAAACCTGTGTAATCCTCCGCTGATGTAGAGGCGGCTGTCTCAGCCGCCTGACTTTAGAAGAGGCAGGGACGCCCCGCCGGGGTGTCCGCGGACGGCTCGGCGAGCCGTCCCTACCTTGACTCTTCCCGCCTGCCGCTCGATTCGAAATCCCGACAAGGAGAACGCTCGTTTCGTCGAACGTGTTCCACTTTCCACTCCGGGAAATCACGTTTTTTTGACGTCCAGGCAGTTCAACCATCGCCCGGATGCCCTTGGGAATCTTCAGTTCGACCAGAATTCGATCCTTTTTCTTACGCCACTCAGAGGTGATCGCTCCCTGGGGCGTGGGAACGATTGTCCGGCACGAATTCCCATAAAACGTCGGCCGAAAAGCGATTTTCCGCCACCCTGGCCCGGTTTGCGTAATCCCACCCACGCTCTGCATCAAGTGATAGAGAGGATGGGCCGACCAGGCGTGCGAATGGCTTTCCTCGCCCGGCCGGGGATGGAAGTTCTCCCAAGTCGTCCCGTGATCGGCCATCGGCAGCCAATGCTTTTTGACAAAGGCGATCACCTCCGTTCCATATCCCCGCTCCGTGAGGGCCGAAAAGAGATAGGTGACCCAATAAGCCGAAGGGAAGGCCTTCGGTTCGATCTCACCCCGGATGAAGGGAAGCAGCACTTGATCGAGAGCCGCCCGAGAATCGAGTCCTTTAAGACTCGCCATCAATCCCAAAGTTTGGCTGTGAATGCTCTTGCCCGCCACGATCCTTCCCTTGCGATCGATTCCGTCGCGAAGCAGCCCGTCCCTGTCCACCAGGCGGCCCAACGCCGTCCGCAGTTTTTTGGCCCACGCACGGAGGGGCTCCGCCGCCTTCCGCTTCCCGGCGATCGTATAAAGAGCCGCCAATTTATCCAAGGCGATCAAAAGCCAGAGATTATAGACTGTGGGGATTCCATCCTTGAAGAGATCGGTCCAATCGAGAAAAAGCCAGTATCGCGGATCATAGGTGATCAAGCCGGTGCGTGGATCGGTTTGCCGGCGAAAATAGTCGAGCGCCCGCTGAACCGTTCCATGATGGGTCGAAAGCAGTTCCGGCGATCCCGTCTGCCAATAATGATCCCACAGGGTGAGGAACCAGATCAGCGTGAAATCGGGAAGGATACATTGATGCGCCGTCGTCGGCGCATGGCCATAGGTCACCCCATCCGGCGTTGTCTGATTCGCAATCTGGGCGATGCCGCGCTCAAAGAGCCGGGTATCGCCGTCGAGGTGAAAGGTGTTGCAGGCCTGGACCCGCGCATCTCCCCACCATTGCGCCTGTTCACGCCACGGCGTATCCACATAGGCGTCCAGGCTGCAACATTGCTGCGTCCACGCGCAGGTCTCCCAAATCCGATTCAAATCCGCATCCGAGCTAAGGAAAACGCCCCTCCGTTCCAGCGGATAGCCGATCCAATTCAATCCCACTCCGAGCCGAAAGTCCCTCAAGGCATCGCGCACCGTGACCGTGAGGTAGCGGAATCCGTAGTGATGATAAAAGGGATGGAACATCTTCCCTTTGCGAGCAATCAGCCGATCTCCGAAGGCCATCCTGGAATGGGTCGGAATCACCAGATGAGGAGTCAACGTCGCGGCGTCGATGGTCTCCGCCAAATGCGTGTCGATTATCTCTCCTCCAACCGCGCCTTCGATCGCAAACACCAGGCTGCCCACCACGGTCCTGCCGAAATCAAAGAGATAGCTCCGAAAGCAACCGTCGCCCGTCGCCTTCACTTTGAGAGGATCGAATGTCAGGGAAACCGGACGATGGCTGCGATCCTCGCCGAAACGGAGCGCCACGACATCCCGCGCCTCACGGTAGCCGGACGCGGAAACACCCGCTCCGATTCCCAGAAGCGCGCTGGGGGACATCTGCTTTTCCCGTAGGAGCGGGATCGCGCGGGCTTCCAGGGCGAACCATGGGGCGCTATTCCAGGGGCGATCCGTCGGAACACCCCACGAACTGTCGTCGTAGTCCGGCGCGATCCAATCGGCCTCCTCCCGCAAATCGATATGTTCCTGCGGGAAAAGCTGCATACTGGATGGGGCCGTATCGCGACGGGTGCTTTTCTGGCGGACAGCTTTCCATGTCCGGTCACTGGCCAGATTCACTTTTCCCCAACGGGCCGCCACGAGGAGTCCGGCAAAACCCTGGCTCAAGTATTGGAAGTTACCGCAGCCTGGATTGTAAGCCCGGATCGCGATCACATTCCGGCCCCTGGCGAGATGAGGCCGCACATCGATTTCGTCATAGGGCCATTTCGCCTGGAATCCCCGCGCCGGCCCGCGGGCGACAAACTTTCCATTGATGAAAAGACGGTACGATTGATCGGCGGTGATAAAGAGGGGGCGGCGACCGGAAATCGCTTCCAATGTGAAATCCTTGCGAAACAGCGCATAACCATTGGAGATATCCCACTGGGGATCTTCGGGCCAAATCCAGCGCGCATGCTGGAAAATGACCGTTTCCGCCGAAGGATGTTTCGCTTTCATGATTCTTGAAGGCGGTAAAAAGCGGAGAAGGCCGGGGTAAACTCCTGTCTAAGGGAAAATTCTGCCGAAGGCTGGAACAGCCGTCGCGCAAATCAGCGGTCGGTAAACCCTCTTACAAGAGAACCGATGACCGCGCCCGCTCCGACCTCTTTTGCGCTGCTTTCACCCAGAAAGGGCGACAGGGCGTGGGCGAGATTGGCCAGGGGAAGCGACTGGAGCCAGATGCGGCCGGGGCCGGTCAGCTCCGCGAGGAAGATTCCGTCGCCTCCAAAGAGCATATTCCTGATGCCCTTTATCCGGGTAATATCGAATCTCACCCCGCCCTCGAACATGCCGACGTGGCCGGGATGCACGCGCATCGTCTCTCCCGGTTTCAGATCGTAGGCGACCACTTCCCCGTCCAGTTCGATCCATGCGTCGCAGGAACCCGACAGCTTTTGCAGGATGAATCCGTCGCCTCCGAAAATGCCGGCTCCCAGAGATTGCTGAAAACCGACGCTCAACTCGACTCCGCGCGTCGCGCAAAGAAAGCCGTGCCGGTGGATCATGTAGGTCCGCCCCGGTTCAACGTGAACGGGAAAGATGAGGCCGGGCGCCTTGGTGGCGAATGCGACGATCCCGCTTCCGCCTTGCGCGGTGTATTCCGTCATGAAAAGCGAGCCGCCGCCCGCCATGCGCTTGAATGCACTGAAAAACCCGCCCCCCTGCGTGGAGGTATTCATGTCGATCGCGCTGCTCATCCAGGAGAGCTCGCCCGAGACGGAGAGCACGCTCTCTCCCGACTCCAGTGACATTTCAAGAACTTGAAGGGTGGTTCCGAGGATGCGGTGATCCATGGCTGATTGGTTCATTATCCGAGTTTCGATTCGCGGGCAAGCGCGATCAGTCTCTAATCGCTTGACAGCTTCCGGGGCGGCGAATAGCGAAGGACGATGAAAATTCTCCAGATATGTCTCGCGCCATTGCTGATTGCCGTTTTACTCCCCCGAAACGCGAATGCGGGTGAAGCCGCCCAGACAGAAATCTCCAAGCCCGTGGTGCAATCCGATTTCCCGTTCCAAAAGGGGACGATGGACGTCGAATTGCTGGACGGCATTTTCATTTCATACGAATTCAGCAGCCTGCGACGCCCTTCTTTCGACTACGAACTGACCGTCCTGCGCCTGGGCTACATGCTGACGGATGTAAAATACAGCGGGTGGCTGCGCGGCAACTATGAGCTCCTGTTGGACGGATTTGTCGGCCCGTTCTACCAGGGGCAGGGAACGGCGCTGGGGGGCGTAGGGTTTCTGGTCCGTTACAATTTCGTGCAGCCGAATTCGCGGTGGATTCCCTATTTTCAGCTAGGGGCGGGCGGCCTTTACAATGACGCGTACCATCACACGCAACAGATCGAAATCGGCTCTGGGCCCGAGTTCGACCTGGAATCGACAATGGGCGTCAGTTACCTCCTGTCGAGAAATTGGGCCGTCGATCTCGAGTTCGGCTACCGCCATATATCCGACGCGGAAACGTCCTCGCGCAATACCGGCGTCAACTCGTTCGGCTTCCTGGTGGGATTGAACTATTTCTTCTAGCCTGGCAAGGACCGCGATCCTCCTGGGAGCAGGACTCGCCGCGGGGGCGATCAACTCGATTGCCGGCGGCGGAACGATCATCACGTTCCCGGCGCTCATTTTCGCGGGGATGAACCCCATCGGGGCGAACACCACCAGCACGGTCGCGTTGCTGCCGGGGGCGCTTGGCGGCATCCTTGGCTATCGGAAAAACATACCGGCGGTTTACCGGTGGCTGCGGCTCTTCGCGGGAGTGAGCGCGGCAGGCGGCCTGCTGGGAGGCGTTTTACTGACGAGGACTTCGCCCGCCTTCTTCGGGCGGCTGGCGCCGTTCCTCGTGCTTTTCGCGACGGCTCTCTTCACGGCTCACGGGGTATTTGCGCGATTTTTCCGGAAGCTCGGACCGGGGCCGGGCCGCTCCGTGGATCGCGCCTGGCTGGCGGGCGCGCTCTGCTTCCAATTCGTCGTCGCGGTTTACGGCGGGTATTTCGGCGCGGGAATAGGGATTCTCATGCTCGCTTCGCTGGGCATCCTCGGGTTCGAACACATTCACGAAATGAATACGGTGAAGAACGTTCTCGGTTTTCTCATTAACAGCGTGGCGGCGGTCTATTTCATTTGGCGCGGTCTCATAGAGTGGCCGAGCGCCGCGCTCATGGCCGCGGGATCGGTCGCAGGCGGATATTTCGGAGCGCACTTTGCGCAAAAAATTCCGCAGGCCGTCGTGCGCGGGATGATAACGGCGATCGGGTTGATCATCTCGCTGGCCCTTTTTCTCAACAGGTAAAGGACCCGCGTGATTTCTTTCGGGCTTGACAGGCTGTCGCGGTATGACCAATACCCGTTAGGCATGAACCGACCCCTTCCCACTCCGGCAACGCCTCCTCCGTCTCGAAAAGCGACCCGCTGGCAGTTCCATCCGGTGAAGACCGCGATTCGCTGCGCCGCGGCCGCTCTGCTCGCCGCGGCGGGCGCGAACGCGGGTGAGCCGTCGGCCAAGGATTTGTCGAAACCGATTCTCGAGAGCGATTTTCCGTATCAAAAGGGAACCATCGAAGTCGAGGGGCTGGCAGGCGCCTTCGCCTCGGTGACCGGGACGCCGGTGGGACACCCCGCGTTCGATTACGAACTGCAAGCACTCCGCCTCGGTTACATGCTGACCAATGTAAAATACAGCGGCGTGCTGCGCGGGAATTATGAAGTTCTCTTCGAGGTGTTCGGCGGGCCGGTCTATCAGGGGCCGGGAACCTTTCTGGCGGGCGGGGCGTTTCAACTGCGCTACAACTTCGTGCAGCCGCAGGCGAAGCTCGTGCCTTACACGCAAATCGGCGTCGGCGCGCTCTACAGCGACGCGCATGCCAACCGCGAGCAGATCGAGCTTGGATCGCCCGGAGAATTCACCGAGCAGGCCGCCATAGGCTTGAGTTACCTGTTTGCGAAAAATTGGGCGGCCTCCCTCGAGGCCGGCTTCCGTCACATTTCCAACGCGGGCATAACCCACCGCAACACGGGAGTCAATTCGCTCGGCGGCTTATTCGGGTTGAGCTATTTTTTCTGACAGGATGCGGTATAGTAGCTGCTCATTGTGTGAGCGTGTCCGCATTGGAAAAGAAACGGATATTGTACGTCGAGGATGATCAGGAAGTAGCCCGCTTGACGAAGCTCATGCTGGAACGCAGGCGGCCTTACGAGGTGAAATTGGGGTGATCGCCTGTATCGAAAAGCACTCGATGCCCTGATCATCGCCGGGGGACCGTTTTGATTCGCATCCAGAATCTCTTTGCAAATAGCGCAAGCGGAAACTAAATTTTATTATGCCCCGCCGCGCCAGTTCCTCGGTTAACCCGTTTTGGACGTTGGGAGCAGTCGTGGTCATCCTGGCGGCATCGATCGCAGGCGGATACTTTTTGTATAGTTTCGTAAGCGACCCCTTCCGGACCCTCGAACCTCTGGACGTGGCATCTTACCTGGAGAACTCGAGCAGCATGCGGCAGAACGTGTATAAACTCAACTGCACGGTGGACAATCAACTGGCGTGGTCGCCAAGCGCGGGGCGTCTGTTTTCCGTGGAAACAGACCCTGGCGGGGACATCCTTCCCGTCCTGGTGCCGGCAAAGTTGAATGATGTAAATATCCAAAAGGGGCAGCGCTTCTTTCTAAGAATAATCGTGGGCGACAAGGGAATTTTGCACGTTGAAGGACTCCGAAAAGTATGAAAAATTTTACGCATGCCGTTTGCGCCGGGCTGATGCTCCTCGCCCTTCGGGCGGGGGCGCAAGGTCCGGGAAGCCTGCCTCCCAGCGGAGAGGGCGGTCCCCCGACCGCCCCGGTGAACAATACTGCCGCGCCGGCCGCCAAGCCTTCCGATTCTTTTTTGGGCAAGGACGTTCCGAGTTTCGACCCTGGCACCGAGATCTTCACCTGGGACGGCAAGAATTGGAACGTCAACGATAACCGCCTCTTCCAGGCGCGTTTTGAGAAATACCTGAACGCCGCGGAGGAGACCGGCACGGATGACAAAAATTACCAGCAAATCATAGCGGAAATCCTCGATAAACTGGCCCCTGGCAACGCAACGACGGAAAATGTGGATGAAGCATTCCGACTGCTGCCAAAGGCGTCCAACTACGAGATCGACGCGCGGCTTTGCGACGCCCTGGCCGACGCCGTCTATAGCGCCTGGCGTTCGCAGGACGCCAGCGAAAGGCTGGCGCACGCCAACGACGGGCTGGACGAAGAGCGAAAGAAAATCGAGTGGAATGCGCAGATGGAGGCGTCCGAACATCCCTTGGATGCGCCTCCCGGCGGCAAGAACAAGGATGTCTCCGCGCAATGGGCCAAAAACGAGCAGTTGAAGCGGGACGCGGGGATGGCGCCGTACGTGCAGCGCCTCGCGGAGGTCAATGCGCTGCTCAAGGCCAATGAGCTGAAAAACGAAGTTTCAGCCGTCCAGATGAAGATCGAGTTCCAGGCGCTCATCGTCCAGTTCTTCCTCCAACGCCGTTTCCAGCACGTTCTTATGGCAACCAGATTTTACCGGGCCGTATTTACCGATGGCGACACGCAATTGCGAGTGAGCAAGGAGGCCAAGGATCTCTTTGCCAGCAGCAGCGGAATGCCGCCGACGGTCGGCACGCTCGATGCGGCTGCAAACGAAGTGATCCGCGACGCGCGCGAGGGGGTGGAAGCCTATACGTTTCTCCTCCAGCAAAATGAACTGGAAAGCGCCACCAAACGTCTCGCTGAAGCCTTCATGACCGGCGAATACCTGCCGGAATTGCGGACCCTGCCGCGCGAGAAGAAACGCAAGGCGCTCGAATTCACACAGAAGACCGATCAGTTGATCTCCGCCATCGATGTAAAGGATTATGCCCTGGCCGCGGACCTCGTGGACCAGTTGAAACAGACCGCAAAGGACTTCGATTATTCGAAGCCGAAGGCCGCCATCGAGACGGCCACGACGGTGAGCGACATGCACATCGCAAAGGCAAAAAATGCCGCCGTGAGCGGCGACCGGCAGACACTGGAGGAGGAATTGAAGGCGGCAACCGAGATATGGCCGACAAATCCCGCCCTGAAAAGCATGACGGAGATGATCTTTTCCCAGGGGGACGTGCAGCAGAAGGCGCTCCTGGATTTCGACCAGTTGTTGAGCCAGCACAACTATCGGCAGATCTACGACGACAAACTTCGCTTTATTGCCGCCGCGGCGCTCGACCCCGTCCGCCGCGACCAGCTAAAAAAGGTCTTGGATAATATGGAGATCATCGAAGGCGCGATCATCCGGGCCAACGAAATCGCCAAGCAGGGGGATTCGGCGGGGGCCTGGGAGAGCGTCGAGGTGGCGTTTGCCCAATTCCCGGACGACAATAAGTTGAATCAAGTCAGGGCCGATCTGACGACCGAGGCGGCGGATTTTGTCCGCACGCTGCGCACGGCGCAAGAGCTCGAGCAGAAAGATCAGGTGGGCTCGAGCCTTGCGTGGTATCTCAAGGCCCAGAAAATCTACCCAAGGAGCAACTACGCCCAGGAGGGCATCACCCGGCTTGTGAAGAAAATTCTTCCCGAGACGTGAATTTAGTATTAAGTGTTCCGGCAAGGGGAATTTCCACTGTGGCTAATTGTTTTATCAGTTTTTGCTTGTGGAATTTTGCGCTGGTATGTAGTTAAGGGGATCAAATGAACACGGATAATGAGGACGCCAAGGAACACCCGCCGGATGAAAAACGCCTGCTAGGGAAACACGGGGATTACCACAAGACAGCCACGATGGCGACCATCGCCAAGGCGGCCGGCGTTTCGCAGGGAGCGATCTCCTCGCTCCTGAACGACCGCGACTACGGGATTCGGGTCAGCGAGAAGACGCGGGAACGGGTTTTCAAAGTCTGCCGGGAACTCGGCTATATTCCCAACGATCTTCGCGCGGTGGTTCGGATGTATCCGGATCTCGGCGACCTCTGTATCCTGGCGTCGAGCGACATGGGGAGTGTTTTGAAAAATCCCTTTTTCTCGCGCATCGCCAACGCCGCCATGAAGGCCTCTTCGGAACCGTCGCACCCCATCTCGTTCGCCGAATTCGACGAGACAACCGACTACGGGAGCAATGGCGATCTCTTGCCGCACCCGGTGCGCCTCGGGACTGCTTCGAAGTTCATCTGCGTGGGCACTCCGAATATTTCGCTCTTCCAAACCCTCATCAAACGCGGTTTTCCAGTCATCTACCTCGGACGCCACGTCACCACGCCCGGCGTCACGAGTATCGTGCCCGATTATATGGATGCCTCCAGATCGGCCATCGATTATCTTTTTTCTCTCGGGCACCGGCGCATCGCGATTCTCTCCGGACCGTTCGGAACCACGGACCACCAGGTCATCGAACTCAACCGCGGCGTCAAGATCGGCTACGACAATATCGGCATCCCGATCGAGGCGCAGAATATCATCTATGGCGACCTCACGTTTAAAAGCGGCTTTACGTCGATCGATTTTCTCCTCGATAGAACACCCGGGCCGACCGCTGTTTTCTGCTTCAATGACGCCGTGGCTCTGGGCGTCTTGGCCCGCATCCAGGATCGAGGGCTGAAAGTTCCCGGCGATTTAAGCGTTATGGGCTGTTCAGACGACGGTTTCTCGGAGTATATTCATCCTCTGCTCACAACCATCCACTTGCCGGCCGAGGAAATGGGAACGATGGCGGTGAAGGAAATCGAGCGGCGCGTGAAAGAAGAGGCGCTAACCGAAACCCAAAAGATCGTAGTCCCCGTCCGTCTCGTGGAAAGAAAATCTTGCGCAGCGCCCAATTCGTAATATATCGATAGGCGTGCAGCGGGCCCGCGACAAGTTTGAGGTGGCGGACGGCCCGGAAATTCCCCCCTCTAAGTTACAGAATTAAATGAAACCAGCACAATTTTATCTCCTGATCATTGTCGGCGCAGCCTGCCTTATCTTAACCATCGTCGGAATGGCGCTCCGGAAATCCAACCAGCACCTGCAGGCCGAGGTACAGCAGCAGCAGGAGGAAATCAACCGCGGCAACACCAGTCAGCAGATGTGGCAGACTCTGGTGCGTGACATCGCCTCGGTCGCCGGATCGGATTCGAAATTGAAGGATGTCCTTATAAGGCAAGGATTTACGATCGCCCCGGCTCCTTCACCGGCCTCGGGGGGCACAAGCAGCGCAACCTCTTCGCCGGCCACCTCCGGCTCCGCGGTCCCATAATTTGGCATAACCTCCCCTTCCAACTCCCACACCCCATCCTTCTACCCATGGACCTTGATACCGATACATTGCGCAATGATTTCTCCATCGAAAGGGACGCTTTTCTCCCGGTGCTTCTTCTGGGCTTGAGCCTTCTGTTGTTTTTCATTTCGCAGGTCACCGATCTTTCGTCACAGCGAACGACGATCATGACCGCGATTCAAAGGCAGGATGACGTCGTCAAGCAATCCAGGCAGGTGCAGGGAAAGCTGCAGAGTCTCGCGCTGGATCTCCTGGAAACCGCGAAGACAGACGAAGCCGCGCAGAAAATCGTTGGCAAATACAATATCCGGCAGAACCCCCCTCCCGGGCCGCTCTGATGCCCGCGGTTGCAACGAACCGCACCGATTTTCCTTTTTCCTGGCTGAGGTTGCCACCGGGCGGATCCCCTGCCCCGCCCTTCGCGTAACCACTGGACCGGTCTTCGCCGAATGATGCAAGAAGATCAGCCGGCGCCGCACGAAGATTCAGACCTGTCAGCCGACGGCATTTTCCTCATCGGCGCCCGCGAACTGGCGCGGAAACTCGGCAGGCAGGCCAATCGGGCGGCTATAGCGCTCGAATCGCGGCGGTTGAGGAAAGCGGAGATTTATCTCGGCTGGCTCGGCTGGCAGCAGGCCGACTTCAGCGAGGAGTTCCTGCGTCACGTTGAAGAAATCAACCGTTTTGAAAGAGAACAGGGGGATCTCCTCAACAAACGCGCCGACATCGCGTCGATGATCGCCGCACTACAACTCCAGCAGACCGAAAATGAAGCCGAATCCGCCCGCCAACTGGATCAAATCGCCGCGGAACGGCGTCCGCTCGCCACGGCGCATGAGGCCGCGGTGGAACGGCTCGCGGAAAAACAGCGCGAACTGGACGAGGAGAAGAAGAAGCTCGCCCAAATGGCCGGCGAAGAATCGCGGCTCAACCGCCGCCTGGACGCGCTAAAAAAAATCTATCCGCCTCCCGAAGATCTCCGCGAGCAGTTGCTCTCCATTCAAAGCGAGCGGTCGGCAATCGACCGCGGCAAGCCCATTCTACAGGCGGAAATAGCGCGGCTCCTCCTCGCAACCAAGCCCCTTCGAGCCGATCTGAAATTGCGCGAATCCCTCCTTTCGGCTCTGGATAGAAGGACAAAAAAACTTCGAGCCGCCCAAGCCGCCGCCAGCCGAAAACTTCGGCGGCAAGTCCGTTCAGCCGACAGGCAGAAAGCCGCGATGGAAAAGCGAAGCCGCTCCCTGGAAAGGCAAAAAAAACTTCCGTTCTTAAAGCTTGGCCGCGTCCTTGGGGATAACAGAGTATCCCCCATGAACCAGCCCGAAGCATTGCAGGCGGTGCTAAAACATCGCGAAAACATCCAGCAGCGCCGGGAAGTGATCGCGGAATCCCTGGCGGTCTCCCGGCGCGTTGACACCGGCAAGCTAAAGAAGTTTTACTTGATCGTCGCCATCCTGGCCGCGGTGTTGGCGATTGCCCTCATTTTAATGGCCGAACACGGGAGGCGGCCGCACGCCCGTGCACAGACTACCCGGCCGGAGCAAGCGGTGTCCGCACTTTTTCCATGGTCTCACCTGTGCTGCGTGAGATCGTATAGCCTGCCCCCAGCACCCGGTCGATCCAATTGCGGCACTGAGCAAGAACCTCCTCTTCGGAATTTCCGACAAAGTTTTGGTGCTTAAATTTCATTTCACGGGTACCAGAAGCAAAATCCCCTTCTAACCCGTGAAACAGAATGGTGCCGTAGTAGCGTCCATCATCATGCTCGGAAACGAATATTTGGAATGCGCCCTTTGGGTGGAGAATCCGAAATCTTTCCGTTTTAAGCACGTTGCTCACTGCTTAAAACAGTATCCCTCCGGAGAGATGAGTCAAACTCCAAACCAGATGAACCGCGTCGTCCGCGCGGCGTTTATCCGGTAATCACCTTCACGAACTCGGCAAAACCCGAGTCGTTCCGCTCAAGCGCTCCAGTGTCAACCTCCTCGACGCGCTGCTTCAATACGGCCGCGCCCCTTTCGGCCCCGAGCCTCTCATTCGGGTTTTCGTCGCCTGGAAAAAGCCATGCCGCAATGGTGGGGTGGATGATTATGATTCTGAACACATCAGCTTCCAGGGAATCTCTTAACATTTTCTCGGTGCCCTCGGGATCACCGTCCGAATCCGCGATAAGCATAATTTTCGGGCGGGGGGAAGCGATTTCCTGCAAGCCATTTGCCAGGAGGGAAAGGCCCCGCTTGCCCAGCGCTACAATGATTGTGACCCGGCGATCCAATCGTCGCATGGCTAACACTTTCTTTGCGAGAGTCGTCAGGATGAGTTTGTCCGTGTTTCCTTCACAAATGATAACGATGTCCGCCGACGATCCCGAGGCAGCCATTTCAGTCCGGATTCCATGTCCCGAAGCAACAAATTCTTTGTCGGGAACTTCACCATAGAAGACCTGTTCCGACCGGTATGGGAAATAGACCTCCCCTTGATCCGCGGCGTGACGTAGTTTCCAAAGTAGCACAATCCGGAAGCTGTCCTCTAATGCGGCCTCAAAATCGCTTTGGTCGAATAGAATCACGTTCAGTGTCTTCCCCACGCGGAGAGCATCAACCGCGTCGGGGCTGTAGCCAGATATTGAAACAAACACTCCAATGGTCCCGACTAGTTTTCCATCGACCTTCGCCTTGAAAGCGTAAATCTGCGATGCCGGCAACGGTTCTCCGTACCACTTCGCTTCGAGCAGGAATCCGCGATCTCCCAGCACGAAAGAGCCGTCGATCTCTTCGCCTTCTACCCGAATACGGATGCGTGGATCAAGGTTGTCCTCTTCCAGCACCGCCTTGAGCACATTTTCAAAATGAAATCCGCGCTGCCGTTTAGCCGCCGCAGTCGCTGTCGTCGGCAGTTTCTTGAGCTTCTCGTACGCCTCAATTATTTCCTGTTTCATCACGGGGGATTGTAAGTCTCATCCAAGTATCGGCGATGTTTCAGAAAACTTCCGAGGAATGCACTCAAAAATAGACTTCGAAGCGGAATCGGCGAATCCCCTGCGCGCTGAGGGATTTGAACCCCCGACCAACAGCGTGTAAAGCTGCCGCTCTACCACTGAGCTAAGCGCGCTGACGGAAGCCCGAACCTAGCCGCTCCCCTCCCCGTCAACAAATCAAATTTGCCGCGCAACCCTATAGCGAATGGACTTAAAAGGCTTCTCTCATCGGCATGAGGAGGCCCGCTCCGAGTGAGTCGAACCGAAATACCATCGGATCGAGTCTGCCGCCACAATGGGCCGCGACTTGCACGTTGGGAAGAAGCTCGATGAGGCGAAGGAAGCGCCCGTCGAATACGCGGTGCGCGATTGCGCAGGGGATTCCGTCCTGGAATGGAAGTCTGCTCCTGTCAATGACGCGAGAGAGCGGGTGGAAGTTATCGGCTCGCTCCAGGTGACGCTTGAAGAGCTCCGCAACGCCAGGCGGTCCTAAGGTTTTCGCCGTGCGCCCACGCTTCGGAACACGGACCAGGATGCTGCCGTCCGTGGCGTACGTCCAGGAGCCGCGGCTCCAGGGGCTTTCAAGCAGTGGATGCGTGCCATCCGCCGCATGACAGAACGGCTGAAGGTCGACGAGCGGCTGTGGCATGTGTCCTTTTGTGACACATACGGCCATACATGGCAACAACTTTCTCGGGGAAATTTGGCGGGAACGCAGGAAGGCCGGAATTGACAACGGGACCGCGAGAGCCACAATTGGCCACGATGAAAACGGGCAATGCCGTGAAAAAGACCGCGCCCCTGGGAAAGACGCACGTGGTGAAGGCGAGGGTGACGGCGGAGATGAAGGAGCAGATCGCCGAGATAAGCGAGCGGCGCGGCGAGTCCGAAGGGGTGATCGTGCGCGAGGCGATCCGTCAATATCTTGCCCGCAAGAAGGCGGATTTGGACTTTCCGGCGTGGGAAGGAACCGGAGCCAGGACGGGCGATGCGGACGCTTCCCGCGCGATGCCACCGGCGCACGGCGTGAATGAAACGCCGGGGCGTTACACCACGGGAGGGGCCGGAAGGCGGCGCGCGGCCGGCGGGAAGCCCGCCGGAAAGCGGTGACCCCTGTTTTGCCCGGGCTACGGGAGGCGCAGGTCGTACGTGAGCAGATTCGGATGGAGCTTGTTGCAGCGAGGACCGGGCGGCGGCGCGCTTTTCTCGCCGCACTTTTCGAACAGGCGGCGGTCTTCTCCCAGCCGAAAGACCCGCTTTTTTTCTCCTCGCTCGATGGCGAGGTAAAGCGGCATGTGGGGCGGGATTCCGGGATGGAGCGAAGGATTCAAGGCGGTGCGCCTGTAGCGGAGGCCGGCGCCCAATACTGCCGGGAGCAATCTTTGGAGTTTGACTTCCCGGCCCTGGATGAAGAGGAGAAAATTCGCGGCGAAGGCGGGGTTTGCGACGAGTTCGAGCCGATCCATGGAGGTATCGACGAAGCGGCTGGTGCTGCCGCCCTCCAGCGGCGTCTCGCAGAGCAGCGGCCACCCTTCGAGGGCTTTGCGGACCGTGAGTTCCGCGCCCTCCTCGGAGAAGGAGAGCATTTTCGGGAAACGCCATTCCCAGATGGGCTCGAAGAGTTCCCTCGACAAGGCAAACCCGGCCTTGCGGAGATCGAGCAGGACTTTTTCGAAGTCGCGCAGGAGAAGGGTGGGCAGGAAATAATAGTCGTGCAATCTCGA
>Ga0302324_100004145_pt1 | contig 32268 bp, 18 predicted proteins | sample Palsa_T0_1_FD_201949 | JGI IMG/M metagenome (GOLD analysis project Ga0302324, IMG submission 201949) | Peat permafrost microbial communities from Stordalen Mire near Abisko, Sweden - Palsa_T0_1 | ecosystem: Environmental > Terrestrial > Soil > Palsa > Peat permafrost | place: Sweden: Abisko... | reverse complement strand
GATATGGTCGAGAATGCGTACCGTGAGGCCAGATGGGCAAACGTTACAGTAGGCGGGAGCGAAGAACTCGCGGCAATTGGGAGGCACCACAGCCAGGTCCGATGCTGAGGCATATTTCTCGAAATCTGAGCAAATGCAAGAAACAGACAAAACGATCTTCGGTTGCAGAATGATCCTTCACCGAGCAAATGGAGAAAACGGTAATGGTACGAACCTTTAACTTGTTGGCGCCAATCGCGTTCCTGATTGCTGCGGGCACGTTAGTCGGCCAAACCAACGAACGACAGGTCACCAAGCTGGCGGATGGCGTGTACGCCATCGAGCACAAGCATGCATCCGGCGGAGACAGTGGGAATACCACGGTGATTATTGGAGACCGGGAAGTCCTAGTGGTGGATTCCGGCTACTTCCCGTCCGTGGCGCGCGAAGATATCACGCAGATTCGCGAGTGGACGAACAAGCCCGTGGGTTATGTGCTCAATACTCATTTTCACAACGACCACAACAATGGAAATCGAACCTACGTCGATGCATTTCCCTCGGTAGCCATCGTTGCTCAGGAAGAAACCAAGAAAGACATGGACCTCATCCAGCCGGGCAACGTCGAGCGGGGCCGCACCGAGTATGACGCGGCCATTGCGGCCTACAAGCAAGGAAAGGATACGGATGGCCGGGCGTTAGCGGAAGACGAGAAAAAGCAGGTCCAGGAAATCATCCCCACTCTGGAGAATTCGGAGGCGGAATTCAAGACAATCACTTACCAGTCTCCCACTCTCACCTTTGCCGATAAGATTGATATCGATCTAGGCAACCGGGAAGTGCAAGTGAAGTACCTGGGCCGGGGCAATACAGCGGGTGACGCCATCGTCTACCTGCCCAAGGAAAAAATCATCGTTGCCGGCGACCTATTGGTCGAACCCTTCCCCTACGTCGGTGATGGCTTCCCCTCGGAGTGGGTTCATACGCTCCATAAGATCGCCCAATTGGATGCGAACACCATCGTTCCCGGGCACGGCCCCATCATGCATGACATGGCCTATCTCAATCTGGTAGCCGACCTGATGCAAAGCGCAGTGGATCAAGTGCGGGCGCGGATTCGTCAGCTCGGCTTTCCTGGAGCCCACACTTCAGACGAGATAAAGGGTTCGGTGAATTTGACGCCCTTCCGATCAAAATTCGCCGGTGATAATAAGGATTTGCAAGCGCAGTTTAATGACATGGCGGATCATTTGGTGAAGATCACATTCAGTGAAGCTGCGCAGCGGTAAGCAATCAATTGCGAGGGGAGCCGAAGCACGCATGGATACATTCGCAAGAGATTTGGCTCACGCGGCCCGGATGCTGGCCAGAAACCCGGGCTTTACTTTGGCCGCGATTTTGTCCCTCACTATCGGCATTGGCGCGAACACGTCCATTTTCAGCATTATCAACGCCTTGTTGCTTCGCCCGCTACCTTATCAGGATGCGGACCGGTTAGTGATTCTATGGAATCGGTCGCCAGGTCTGAATATCACCGAGGATTGGTTTTCCACGGCACAGTATTTTGACATCAAGACCAGACATCGCGGTTTTGAGCAAGTCGCGATCGCCATCGGGGGAAACTACAACCTGACCAGCCAGGGGGAGCCAGAGCGAGTGGGCACCATTCGGGTCTCCTCCAATTTCTTGCCCATGCTTGGCCACGCAGCGGCTTTGGGCCGCGTGTTTACTACGGACGAGGATTCTCCGGGCAAGCCGGCCACTGCGCTTCTCAGCTACGGAATGTGGCTGCGACACTTTGGCGCCGACCCGAAAATGATCGGGAAGTCGGTCACGTTGAACGGCGTTCCTTACGAAGTGGTCGGGATCATGCCCCGCGCCTTTTCTTTGCCGCGAGAAGTCCTGCCCACCCTCGGCGGCGCTGAGCAGGCCGACATCCTTATTCCTTTGCCGATGCCGCCCGAAGCCGAACAAAATCGCGACCACGAAGACTACAACATTATGGGCAAGCTTAAGCCCGGGGTCTCCATCGCCCAGGCCCAGGCTGAGATGGATACCATCACGGCGCGACTGCGCCAAGATTATCCGCAGATTTACCCGCCCAACGGCGGTTTGACTTTCAGCATTGTGCCCCTGCTTCAACAGGTCGTGGGCGACGTCCGCCCCACCCTGCTTATGTTGCTGGGGGCGGTGGGGTTTGTACTCGTGATTGCATGCGCCAATGTGGCCAATCTTTTGCTCGCTCGAGCGGTTGTGCGCCAGAAGGAAATCGCGATTCGCACTGCCTTGGGCGCAAGTCGCTTCCGGATCGTGCGCCAGGTGCTGACCGAAAGCATCTTGCTGTCTTTGTCCGGAGGCGCTTGTGGAGTTCTCTTCGCCTTTTGGAGTCTGCATTGGATCCATGTTTTTGGTCCGAAAAGCGTTCCGAGGATCAACGACATCCATATCGATCAATCTGTCCTCCTCTTTACGTTTCTTCTTTCGCTGCTCTCCGGAGCTTTGTTCGGTCTGGCACCCGCTCTGCGCGTGTCCGGACTCAATCTGCACGCCACCCTGAAAGATGCAAACCGAGGCACCGCAGGAGCCAGCGCAGTCTGGGGACGCGGCAACAATTTGCGCCGTTTGCTGGTGATTTCCGAATTGGCCTTGTGCGTAATGCTGCTCATCGGTGCCGGACTTCTGATCCGCAGCTTCCTGCGCCTGGAGAACGTTTCGCCCGGATTCAACCCGAACAACGTGCTCACTTTCGAACTCACGATGAGTGGGCCCAAGTACAAGGATCCGCAGGTCGTGGTTGCGACGTATCGCCAACTTTGGAATCGGCTCGATGGATTGCCCGGTGTGACCGCTTCCGGGGCAGTCACTTCGCTGCCTATGAGTCAAATGTTCGCTTGGGGCCCGATTACGGTCGAAGGGCGGGTTTTCCACCCGGGCGAGAATTTCATCAATGCGGACCAGCGCACCGTCAGCGGCCATTACTTCGAAGCCATGCAAGTTCCCCTGCGATCAGGCAGATTTTTCAACGAGGAGGACACCTTCGCCAGCCCTAAGGTGGTCATCATTGACGAGTATATGGCGCAGCAACTCTGGCCGGATCAGGATCCCATCGGTCGACGGATCCATTACGGCGGTATCACCGACAAGGATCCGTGGGAGACGGTGGTCGGTATCGTCGGACGGGTGAAGCAGTACACTCTCGATTCCGACTCGCGTATCGCCTTGTATCGTCCTCAAACCCAAAACCCCAGTCCTGCCATGAATGTAGTGCTGCGAAGCGGGGCGGATCCCGTCGCCCTAGCCTCCACCGTCAAACGGCAGATCCACGATCTTGACAGCGATCTGCCACTGTACAACGTGCGCACGATGGAGCAGCGAATTGGCGAATCGCTGGCACGGCGTAGATTTTCCATGCTCCTGTTGGCGCTTTTCGCTTGTGTGGCTCTTGCCCTGGCAACGATTGGAACTTACGGGGTGATGGCCTATCTGGTCAGTCAGGGCACACGCGAAATCGGGATCCGGATCGCGTTGGGCGCCACGCAAAGGGCCATTGTGCGTTTAGTGGTCTGGAAGGGTGTGGTTTTGGCGCTCTGCGGTGTGGTTATCGGGTCGACGGGCGCTTTCGCGCTCTCGCGTCTGATGCAAAGCCTTCTGTTCGGCGTGAGCCCTTCCGATACATTCACATTTGTTGTGATTTCATGTTTGCTGACCTTCATCACTTTTCTGGCCAGTTACATCCCGGCTCACCGTGCCGCCCAGATTGATCCCATCGGGGCTCTGCGAGATGAATAGGGGTTTCCCCGCAGCGTCGACAGAGCAGTGGCGAACAACTGCTGCAGCGTCCCGTGGGCGACGCGCTACCGGTCTTGTGGGCGACTCTTCTATTGTTCGAGAGTCAAATTGCAATCGCAGAAAGGTAGCACTGCCGATGATTACGCGCTGCCTCACTTTTTGTGCGAGTGCTCTCCTGTGTATGTCCGTGGCTTATTCACAAGTCCCGCAAACGCTCTCAGTGGACCCCGACTCCCCGCGCTGGAATTTAGAGGGACAAGCCAAGCCGGATGAGTATCAAGGCCGCAAGTGCCTGCTCCTTAACGGTGCATTGGCCATTGTGAAGGACTTCGAAATGCGCGACGGCGTGATTGACGTGGATGTCGCCACTCCCGCACCCAAAGGCTTCTTCGGTTTTTACTTTCGCATGATCGACGCCGGCGCCAACGCCGAATGGGTTTATCTGCGGCAGCACAAGTCCGGGCATCCCGACGCCATGCAGTACACGCCGATACTCAACAACGGCCGCAACTGGCAAATCTATAACGGGCCCGGCTTCACGGGCGCCGTCGATATCCCGAAGGATGTGTGGTTCCATCTGCGGCTGGAGGTGGTGGGCGCGCACGCCAATCTTTACGTCGAAGATATGGATAAGCCTGCGTTGGTGATGACCGACTTGAAGAGTGGCGTGGAGAAAGGCCAGGTTGGTCTGTTTGTCCTAACCGGCGAGACGTATTTCTCGAATTTTCAATTACGGACAACGCCCGATGCGCCATGGGAGCATCACCTGCCGCCGATGCCGCCGCGCACTCTGACCAAATGGAGCCTGTCGCCTTCCTACGATGCCCTGGCGCGTAATTTGGAGCGTCCGTTATCGGCCTCCGAGAGCGCTGCCATGTCTTGGCAGGATGTGGAGGCGGAGCCGCCCGGATTTGTGGTCATCAATCGTTATCGCGAAAGTCCGCAAATACAGCGTACCTATGAGCACGACTTTTCGAAGCGGCTGGAGCCTCAGCCGGGGATGAAAGTTGTGTACGCGCGGACCAGCATCGATTCTGACCGCGACCAGGTGAAAAGACTAAACATCGGTTATAGCGACGACGTCAGCGTGTTCCTGAATGGCAAGATTCTCTACCGCGGCCGAAGCGCCCAGAACTACCGTGACCCCGATTTCCTCGGCATCGTCAACCTGGATAACGACATGCTCTACATTCCGCTGAAGAAAGGCCACAACGAACTGGTGCTCGCGGTCAGCGAAATCGGCGGTGGATGGGGTTTCATTTGCCGCCTGGAGGAGGTCGCGCAGAACTGACTTTACGCGTGGGGAGACGTCAGGAGGGAACGAATGTCTCGCGAATCAACCGCTTCGCGCTTTTGTGCGTGCTTCGGTATGAACGGCCGCGCGGACCCAACATCCGCGGAACCCAGGTGAAAAGCTTCATTACCACGAATACGCTTTGCTTAACTTGCTGAAAGGAGTTTACCAATGAAAATCCTGAAAGTTTTGCCGTTTCTTGTGATTGCCTTACATCTTTCTGCTGCCGGTAAGACCAGTGCAACTGGTATGACCGACGAAGACCGGGAGCACTTACTGGTGCACTTTGAAATGACGGGGCAAGTCTTGGCTGAGGAGGTGCGCGGACTTTCACCGGCCCAACTGGAATACCGCCCCGGTTCCGATCGCTGGTCAATTCGCGAATGCGTTTCGCATTTGGCAGTCGCCGAACCTGACTACTGGCGCGACTTGATGAAAGCCGTGAAGGCCCCCCCGGACATGAAAGGCAGGAAATCGGTGAATACGGATGCCGACATCCTGTGGTACGGCATTGATCGCGTTGTCCACACAAAGACTGGCGGGGGGCACGAGAAAGTCGACACTTATAAGGACCTAGGAATAGCCCTAGCGAAGTTCCAGTCGCTGCGAGCGACCATGATCGAATACATCAACTCAACTCACGACGACTTGCGTGCGCATAGCTTTGGCACAGGAGATGTGATCGATTGCTGGCAGTGGATGCTCGAAATCTCCACTCACTCCGAGCGGCATATTCAGCAGATTCGCGAGATCAAAGCCGATCCTAATTTTCCCAAGAGCTGATCGGTAGGAGTTGAGCCCTGGGTGACGCATGCTCTTCGTCGATTTGCAGTAGAACCTCGCGGAAGGTAATGCAGCCAACGTTTTCCATCGCGCCCGCGGAAAAGTCGGGTAGGCCGACCAGATCCAGCTTTCCATAGGGATATTTAATGCTGAAATATTTATCGAAATAAAGGAGGATCTGCTCGGTCGCTTCCAAAGGGAACTTCCCCAGATCCTTTTTCCCGGAAGGATTATAGACGCGAATCGGAATCCCGTCGGCTTCACCTTCGACGTATTCGAAGTTCCCGACGACTAGAGCCGCCAGATAAGTCGACATCTTGGCCGTGGTGGCAAAACGTACCGTGTGCTTGTCGCCCGGGCCGGGCGTATCGGAAATCGCCTTCTGATTGGAAATTGCCACCAATCCCTTGTCGGCCACAGCCGTGATGTCGAACGTGGCCTTGTACGCAGGCTCGTCAAACGAAGGAAATGCGCGGCGCGCATCCGTAGCCTCGAACTGCGAGGCGGCATACTTGCGGCCCTGATCGTCCTTGCCCAAATAGAAGCCGCGCATCTCGTTGTTTAGGGTGCCGGAATAAATGATGTGGATCGTGGCCGCACCCGCAGAGAGCGGTTTCTCGATGGACAGGACCACCATTTCTTTGTCCTTTTTGGGGGTGACCTTGGCCGCTTGCGTGCCACCGCTGCTGCTGATGGTGACTTCATGGAGGTCGATATCGGCTGCGTTCAGTGTGATTTCCGCAGTCGGCTTCAGCACGCGGGTGGAAATGGTTTCGTCACCCTCGAATGTGGCCTTGTCGAGATCGGGCGTGAAGAAAAGTTTGTAGTTTTCTGGAGCGGCTACCACGGGCAGCCGTTGAGCGCCTGCCAAGGACAGGAATGACAACACCAGTGTGAATATCACCAGAATCCGTCTCACAAGTGTCCTCCGGAGTTCCTGCTCAACGAGGTAGACGGCGCTTTCCGTGAAGGGTTCACGCCAGACTTCGAATCTTTCGTCTCACCGTTGCTAACGCAATAGAGTAATCTTTAGTTCGCCGGTGTAAGACGAGCATGGGATGAGTGGTGTTTTACTAGGGACGATGCAGACCAGGAACGGGACGAAAGCAAACTACGATAGGACAAGGAGCCGCGCCGCCGCACGGTCACTCAGCTAAGCCGGTAAGCCAAGTCGGTATGGCGCGGTGACTCATGGTGATCGTTATGCTCGTCGTTACTGAGCGGTATGCGATATGGGATGCTGACGCGTGCGGTTGTTCCGCCGCCCGGCAAGGTGAAGAGTTCCAGGCGCTGATCCTGGCCGTAGAGCGATTCGAGTCGCTCACGCGTAATCCTCAGCCCTAGACCGCTAGACGGGGCCGCCCGCTTGTCCGAGACTCCAGGTCCGTTGTCGACTATCTCGATCTCCAATTGTTTAGCTTGAGTCTTGGCCAAGATGCGTATTTCTCCGCCCTCGGGCAGCCTTGCAATGCCGTGCTTTACGGCGTTATCCACGAGAGGTTGCAACAGCAAGTGAGGAACCACCGCGTCGAGCGTTTCAGGGGAGATATCAAAACTCACCCTCAGTTTCTCGCCGAAGCGCACCTTTTCGATTTCCAGATAGCAATTCAAGAACTCGATCTCTTGGCTGAGAGTCGTGACTTGGGTTTCGGCCGATTCGAGGCTCATTCTCAGCAGATCACCGAGTCGACTCATCATTCGATCGGCGGCCTTGACGTCTGTCAGCATCAACGACGAAATGGAGTGCATTGTGTTGAATAGAAAGTGGGGCTGGAGCTGGCTTTTTAGCGCTTGCAATCTCGCTTTTGCGAGCTGTCCTTCCAACTGCACTGCTCGAAGCTCGCGCTCCCGAAGAGATCGAGTGTAAGAGACGATATGGGCCACGAGTGCGATCGGAATGAATGCGCTGGAGATGTCATTCATTAGGCTCGTCAGAAACAGTTCCGGCAACACAGACCACCGAACTCTAAACAAATGACTATGGGAATCCCAGATAACAGAGCTCCATTCGTGGTATTTCCGATCCCAGAAGCCAAACGGGGTCACGGATTGAAGGGCTACATGCGCGGCTGTGAAAATTAGCCCACCAGCTAAGTACGCCAACGACCAGATCATCCAGTTGTTTCGGCGAATTGGATAACGGGTCGCGAATGCGAAGGCAAATGGAGTGAGCGGAGCGTATGTGAGTATCTGGCAGAATTGCATGCCCAGAGAACTCGCTAGTGTAATCGGTTCGCGGGACCCGCGGTATTGCCGATAAATTGTCAACGCAGCCGCGAAAGCCACGAGCGACCAGACGCCGAAGCTTACCACCCAGATTAGCCAGGGACGATTTCTGATGGGGGTGAGTTCCCCATCGCCACCATCCTTTGGCTTGCACGACAATTCACCACCACAGTGTGAACAAATAAAATGCGCCTTCGCAGCACACGCTGCGCAAACCGTACGTTCGAGTGCGCAGCGATACGCCTCTCCGTTGCCCGACAGCCGCTGTTTGCAGGCTTCGCAAGTCGTCTTCATATAGCGGGATCCCTATCACAACTATATGTGCCCTCCCCAGTCGAATAGTCAGACGCTATCATTTCTAAGTCTTAGAGGGGGGCTCGTGTTCATGCGGCCCCAGCATCCACATCGCCATTGTAGACCTTTTTGCCGAAGCCCCGTCTATACTCTGGAGGTAAGGTAGTAAGTCCACCATCGTGCACGAGCTTCCCTTAGACATGCCGCCCGAGCAGCTGAATGGATCTGCGATTCGCGCCATTATTGCCGACGACGAGCCACTTGCCCGCAAGAAGCTTCGGCTCTTGTTGGCCTCAGAGCCACAAGCCGAAGTTGTGGCAGAGTGCTCGAATGGCAGAGAAACGGTGTCCGCGATTAGCAGTTTTCGGCCGGACTTGCTGCTGCTGGACATTCAGATGCCCGATCTGGATGGTTTTGAGGTGTTGAGCGAAATATCTACGGAAGGCATGCCTCAAGTGATCTTCACCTCGGCCTATGATCAATACGCCATCCGTGCGTTCGAGATGCATGCCCTGGACTATCTACTCAAGCCCTTTGATCAGGATCGGCTGCATGCTGCGATCCAGCGAGCCTACGTTGAGATCCGGAATTCCAGGAATCAAGAGTTTACAAATCGGATTCTTCAGCTTCTCTCTTCCGTGAAGGCCGGCAAGCAAGCGATTCACGAATTCGACGAGCGCCTGGCAATCAGAACAAACGGTCGGGTCGTGTTCTTGAACCTTGACGAGATTCACTGGGTCGAAGCCGCTGCCAACTATGTCCGTCTCAATACGGGTAAGGACTCCTACCTCTTCCGTGAAACCATTTCCCGAGTATCAGAGCGGCTGAATCCAGCTCACTTTGTCCGTATACACCGCTCGACGATTGTAAACATTAACAAGATCAGAGAATTGATACCCGTCAACAGTGGTGAATACGTCGTGGTCCTGAAAAGCGGAAAGGAACTTTCCTTTAGTCGCGGCTATCGCTCCAATCTGCCACACTTGCTAGGCAAGCATTCCTAAACACGAACTTAACGCCGCCTCAGTTCTTAGCTATACGCTGCATTGCTTGGGTCAAAACTCACCGAGTTGCCAGCTGTACGATACAAGCCTAGCTTTTTCCAACTCTTGAGTAGTACAAACGCAATATAGAAGAATTACGACAAACCTCGGCATCAGCGAACTAGCGAAGTCTCTGCTTGATTACCATACCCGGAGAGTCGGTCTCTCGCCGAACCCGCACACGCTGCTCAGAAACTAAGCTTCGCACCAATCTGCATCTGGCGGGCTCCGGTCGTTCCGTCATTCTGGCCGACCTGCTGCGTGGAATACCCAAACAACGCATCGCCAATTAGATTATCCGGCTTCGCGAAGTGGGGACGGTTGAACACGTTGTACACTTCCCAACGCAACTGGAAGCTGATACGTTCGGAAATCTTGGTGGTCTTGGCGAAGTTCAAGTCCCAGTTGTTGATACCAGGGCCATAGAACGCATTGCGCACTTCGCCCGCCGGCACGCCAAATGGAGGGTTGGTGATGTCATTGTTAAAAGCAGCCAGATTAAACCCCGTGAAGACACCAGCGCCGCCTGGGTAAATCTTGCCGGTAGAAGGTACAACCTTGAGCGCAGAGGCATCAATCACCGTAGCTCGGTCAGCGAAGCCAGTGTGAAGCGTATCGACGAAGCCGAATATGTCATAGGGAAGGCCGGTCTGCCACTGTGCGATGCCGGAAAGCTGCCAGCCTTCAAATACTTTTCCAATAAGGCCTTGACTCAAGTACCTCTTGCCTCGACCAACCCCTAACTGGTAGATGAAGTTCAAGACGGCGCGCTGGCGAGTGTCAAAGCCGGAGTTGCCGCGCTCGCGTTGCAGATTAAAGGAATCGATTGGATAATTTCCGTTTCCGAGTGTCGTTACCAGCGGGTCGGAGGAGTTGTCAATCGCATGCGACCAAGTGTAGGCCATGCCCACTTGCAATCCATGGGATGGACGCATCGTGGCCTGGGTCTGTAGGCCGTCGTAGTAGGAGTAGCCGGTGGTCTGATCAGTGAACGTGTGCAGAAATGCGTTGTTTTTTACCGAAGGCGGAGTGAATTGTCCGCCGAAATATAGATTACTGAATTGGAGATCTGCCTGGCACGCTAAGACGGGATTCGTTTGCTCGCACGCTGCCAGGTTCTGACTTACGAGAGACGGTTGGGGTGGATTGCCGTCCACAACTCGAATGATGCGAGTTCCGTGGTTGCCGACATAATTGACTTCCAGCGTGACGTTCTTGATCTCATGCTGAATCCCGACGTTCCACGTGACGACGAGCGGAGGTTTCAAGTTGTGTGCGAAAAGATCGGGGAAAAGTTGCGAGCCATTGATCACGACAGGGTTTAGCGACAACTGAGGCGGAGTGGCCTGACTTGACAATTGCGACGCCGTGACTGGCCCATTGAAGAAGGTGGGGAAGTTATTGTAGCTCGGCTCGAAAGGCGGATCGCCCCGTGCATCACTGACGAGGTTGCCATAGATGCGGTCACTGAATGCGCCGATGCCCCCGCGAATAGAAGTTTTGCCGTTGTGGAAGGGATCCCACGCGAAGCCAACACGCGGATCGAAGTTGCGATAGTAGTCGCTATACAACTGCCGCCCGGTACCGGGTCCGACAGCCTGGAATGTGAACCCGGTGCAAGGGGCCACCCCGCCGCAGTTGCTGGGATCGACGGTGGGAGGAACGCTCGACGGATCCTGAAACAAGTTCGAGAGGGAGTTGTGCTCTTCGAAGGGCACACCATACCACTCCCAACGCAGACCATAAGTAATGCTCAAGTTGGGGCGGAACTTCCAGACATCCTGACCAAAGAAGGCTAGCTCGCGCTGGCGGAATCCAAGCGCATCGTTCTTGAGCCGCGCGTTGTTGTTATTAAAGAACTGTGTCTGTGCTGCTTGAGCAACAAGGCCCAGCAACCCGGAGACCTCATCTTGGATGAGATTCGGCACCTGCTCTGCTTGTCCTTGATTGTTCACGAGATTAGTCAGCGTAGGAATCCCGAAGTCAGAAAAAATGTTGAAAGCGAAAGTTTGCCGTGAGACAAAACTGTTGTAGTTATTCGAATAAACTCGGCGGTATTCGCCCCCAAACTTGAATGTATGGCTTCCGGCGGCCTTGGTGATCGTGTCGAGAATTGAATAGGTTCCTTGGTGGCCGTTCTGCTCGTCAGTGTCGCCGAGGCCCTGGCAGCCGAATCCTGTGCTTCCCGGAACACCGGTGAATCCCGGCAAGATGTAGTCGGCGCCACGTCCTTCGCCGTCGACCAAACCCAGGCTGTCAAATACGTTCGTCCCGGTACAGATAAAGGATGAGTGAGCGCGATTCGCGCCGATCCGGAACTCGTGGCTGATCGTCGGGGTGGGTGTCGAGATCAGGCTGACAGCCAGACCCTGCGTGCGCTGCGGTGTTTTGATCGCCCCCAGATTGCCGGGGAGAAAGTCGCTGTGATATGGATTGGGATCATTGAACCAGTTGTAGATGTAACGGACGGACAAGTTGTTGTTCTTGGTGATGGCGTGGTCGATCTTAAGCGTGGCATCTTCATCTCTCTCTCGGGATTGGCTGGGAAAGATAAGCTGGCCGCTGACGTTGTCGCCATTGAGTGTATTCGGGGCTGGATAGAACGAAAGGATTTTCTGCATGACCGGGTCGAGAGCGACCCCAGTTGCATTTTGATTGGCGTCGGGGACCGTGACGTTAATGGGAATCGCGTTGCCATCGTTCGGGTTTACATAGGTGAAGTTGCCGGTCTTAAACGCCTCCGTCGGAACGGTGGCTTGGTTGGTTAAAGTTGTAACGAAACGATCTCCCTGGTAGTTCACGAAGAAGAAAGTTTTTGACTTAACCAGCGGCCCACCAATCGAAACCCCGTAGAGATTACGCACATAAGGATTCTTCGGGGCAATCGTGTTTGTCAGGGGATCGATCTGATGGTTAAAAAAGTCTCGCGCGCCGAGGGCGTCCCAGCGGCCATAGTAGTAGACGCTGCCGTGAAAGTCATTGCTGCCGCTCTTGGTCACGACGTCGATGATGGCGCCGTTATTGCGTCCATATTCGGGAGCGAAGTTGTTGGTAAGAACGCGAAATTCCTGTGTGGAGTCGGCGTTTTGGGAGCTAAGCCCACCCAGAGGGCCGGGCACGTCCGCATCGTTATTATCGACGCCATCAAGTTGGAAGTTGTTGTTGCGCTCGCGCCCACCGTTGACGGAAACGCCGCCAAAGCCATCTGACTGGGTCACACCTGGCCCCAACAACACCAACTGATAGGGATCGCGCAAAATGAGGGGAAGATCGGCCATTTGTTTCTGATCGATGACATTACTCAAGGTAGCGGTCTCGGTGTCAACGGCACCAACCGCATCCGCGTTGACTTCTACTTTGGTAGAAACTTCGCCCACTCCGAGCGTGGTATTGAACGTAAATTTCTGATCGACGGTAAGGGTCAGTTTGTCAACATTTACGGACCTAAAGCCCTCCTTTTCGACCGTAAGGCTGTAGTCGCCGGGGGCCAATGGCTCAATGCGATAGATGCCTGTGTTGCTGGTGGTGGCGTGACGCGAAACAGTCGTCGCGAGGTTTGTAATAGTCACGGTCGCCGCCGCCACGGCCGCTCCCGACGAGTCCTGCACCGTTCCGCTGACGGACGCGTTTTGGGCTGAGGCAATCGCTGCCACCATCATCGTGAAGAACAGACCTAGAACGGCAGTTTTCGCTCTGAATTGCTTCATCGTTCCCCCTGGCCCATCTTGGCTGCATACAACCGCCCAACTACTTCAGCCAACTTGCTGGATTTCAGCAAGCCTTTAGAGCAACCGGGGCTCCAGGGTAGCTAGGCGAGGGCGTCTCTGGGGATAAACGGTCGAAATTGTTTCACGATTTGCACATGAATTTACTCGAATACATACACAGAGCTACTCCCGAGGGCACGTCACATTTCTACAGATCCTACAGTTCCTACAGTTTCTGCGCGGGTCGCTACCAATTCTCATAGTGCCCGCAGCGAGGCTGTGTATTAGAGATCTACGGACTTAGGCGTGTGTAGCGGAAGACTATTCCGCGAACGGACCCTCGGCGACGCGGTCGCAGAAATTCCGGGGATGAAATTCCGGCACATAGCGCTCACGAATGTCCCGCATGAACGAACTGGAGGCCGTGCGGGGATGCTTGCGTATGACGTCGGCGCAGGTCTTTACGAACGCATCTTTGAACTTCAGCCGCGGAAATGCTTTCACAATTTCCTCTACATCACTCTTCTTGATTTGCGAGAAATCTGGCGCGATTGCGTCGGCCGCTGCACCCTCGCCGACCAGTGCAATTTCGGGTTGCTTGAACTGTCCAATCGGGGAAGCGTGCATGGCGATGCCGTCCCACACCACTCCCAGCTTTTCCTTTGCATACCCGTGCTCCTCTAGGAACCGCCTGGCCGTCTCTGCGCCTTGAATCTCGAACGGCGACTCGCCTTGGAATTTCTCTGTCAGCCCTAAGTCATGCAAAATGCAGGCCAAGTATAGAACTTCCTCGTCGAATTTTTGTCGGAGTGCTCCTCCCACCAATGAGCCAAATAAAAACGTGCGGACCGCGTGATTGAACAGATAGGGAGGAGAAGCATTACGGCTAAAGTCCGTTGCCAATCGAGCGACATCCGAATCGACTAGTCTTACCCCGGCGACGGTCACCGGCAGCGGCTCGACTGCGCGAGGTTTTGCGGATACGTTCCAGTATTCTCTAAGAGTTCCGGCTGACGTATTCCCTTCGATGAACGCGCCTAACGATAGTGTCCCGAAGCCACACAGAATGTCCCGCCTATTCATTTCTGCATACCCCGTGGTTCTTTTCGAGAATCTGTTTCAACCTGCGAAGGTCCTTACTGGTAAGCGTATCGGATCGCACGGGCCATCGAGGGCGCCACCAACTTGGAAAAGCCTTGCCTGTTTTAGATAATCTACCAATTGGTGGCCACGAAGTTCAGCACCGTTTTCAGCAAACAAACAAACGGCTACCAGACCCTGCACTGCGGGGCATGAACCATGGGTTGACCGGCATGGCAATCGAAGGCGTGTTCAAACTCAGGCATGTTGCCGAGCACATTGTTCACGCGATAGCGCGCCAACGAGTGGCCTTGGGTTAGCACGGCGGTTCGGGCAGCCTCCGGACGATCGGCGGCACACCATATTTCGGAGTATGCCAGAAAGAACGTCTGTAGCTCGGTGAAGCCATCCGGTGCGGGGCTATCGAGCGTTTTGCCGCTCGATTTTAGAGTTTCATCAAGAGCCGACAGCGCGATGTGGATTCCGCCATTATCCGCAGTATCTTCACCGGCTGAAAGCGCCCCATTTTGTTTTACGCCCGCTTCCGGTACGTCTTGCGTGTATTCATCCTGAATGCACTTGTCGCGATCATCGTAGTTGGTCGCATCCTGCGGCGTCCACCAGTCTCGCAGGTTTCCTTGCGCATCGAACTTCCGCCCCTGGTCGTCGAAGCCATGAATAATCTCGTGGCCAATCACCGAACCGATGGCGCCATAATTGACGGCGTCAGGAGCAGCCGCGTCAAAGAACGGCGGCTGAAGAATGCCGGCGGGAAAGTTAATGGTATTGGTGGACGCGTCTTCGTAGGCGTTGACTGTCGGTGGTGTCATAAGCCACGCTTGGCGGTTGGTCGGTTTCCCGATCTTGCCGTAGCGGACGGTTGTTTCGAGCCGACTGGCGCGGGAAATATTGCCGACGAGGTCATCGCGTTTAATCACAAGGGATGAATAGTCTCGCCAATGATCGGGATAGCCGATCTTATCGATTTGTGCCGCCAGCTTGGCGTGCGCCGCCTGTTTCGACGCTCCCGACATCCATGTCGCGGCATCGATATCGCGGTTGAGCGCGGCCTCGATCGACCGAACCATCCCTAACGCGCGCTCCTTGCGCTCTGCTGGAAAATATTTCGCCACATAAGCCTCACCGACCGCTTCTCCTAGATCGGCATCGGCACTGAACGAGCATCGGCGCCAGCGGGGCGGACTCTCCTGCGCTCCTGCTAGGGTGCGGCCGAAGAAGTCGAAGTTTGCTTCTACAAACGGCTGGCTTAAGAACGGCGCCATGAAGTGCAGCGTCTGCCAGCGGAGATAAGACCGCCAGCGTTCTACCGGTTCGGAGGCGATTAGCTGGCCCATTTCCCGGAAGAACTCAGGCGCGAGCACCAGGTATTGCGTTGAAGCGGGCGCCTGCATGACCTTTAGATAGCGCTCAAAGTTGAAAGACGGAACCAGTGCCTGAATCTGCTGCAAAGACATTTTGTTGTTCTGGTTCTTGGGGTCGCGGCGGGCGATGATGTCCATGGCGGACTTGGCCAGCGCAGTCTCAGTTGCCAGTATGGACTGCGCCTCCATCGAAGCCTGCTCTGCGGACTCCCCACTGAGTTGTAGCAGCTTAGCAATGTGCTTCACGTACTCGTCCCGAATTTCCTTCGATTTGTCGTCGTCCTTTAGATAAAAATCGCGGCCGGGCATTCCCATGCCGGCTTGATCGAAAGCCGCAATCGTTGTGCTGGCATCGTCGTAATCCGGCTGCGGATATAGGCCAAACAAAATTCCGTTGTACTCGGTGTCGGTATAGACAAGATCGCCGGGACGAACCAGTTGATGCAGATAGGCGATAAGTTCAGGCAGTTGCGCCTTGTCTTTTAGCGTTGTTATGCGGTCGAGAGCGGGCTGAAGAGGTGTGATGCCGAGCTTGTTAATCCCGGATTCATCCATGCAGGAGGCGTAGTAGTCGCCGACCAACTGCTGGATTGGAGAGCGCTCTTTCGCGGCGGCAGCCTCTTCCAGTGTGTCGCGGACCGCGGCGATGTTCCATATCGCCAGCTTGCCGAAAGCGGTCTGGCCTGGCAGATCGGCGGGAATCGGGTTGGCCTTAATCCACTTCGAGCAGGCGTATTGAAAGAAGTCTGCACAGGGATCGAGCGTCCTGTCGACCTGATCGATGTTGAAGTGGTCAAGCGGCGGGTTGGATCCGTGTTCGCCCGCCATCTGAGCGGCGGAAACGGTGGAGAAGATGAGCACGGCGATGAGACTGACGGACAGAGATCGCATTGCGGGCCCTCCCTGTGAATTGTGTTGGCCGGCCGAAGATCAGGCTCGAAGTGGAAAAGTTTAATGTAGCAACCGGGGCTTGAGTCTCGCCAGGAATGGGATAGATGCTCTTGAATCAGGTACCAATGCATTGACCGCGGTGCTTCAAGTCGGTTCTATCATCGACAAGGCCGTCACGCTATACTGTGCGCTCCCGAAGGCATCCTCGAACTACGTGGTCGTAGTGATCGTCGACACCGGATGAGAATGCGAATCTCATCCAGCGAGCCCACGCCGCCAGCTTCCAGGAGCGCGATACGGCAAGCGCGTCTCAGTCGGGCAAGCGCATATCTCGACAAACGCGATGGCCGGGACTGTCTATGGAGCGAACCGCGCCCGGGCGGCGAACCCTTGTAAATAACTGGGACGTTGATGGGTTGCTCCCCGAACCGCCGTCCCGTCTCAGCTCCGTGGTCGTCCGGACTATACAGGAACTGATGAAGGTCTCGAATGCGCCGATCTATCTCCGAGCACCCAGCCACCAGGCTCGGTGCCTCGTCGCTGATGCGCTCTAATATTTTATGCACCGCGTCCCGTCGTCCGGCAGAAGAGGTCTCAGATTGCGCGGCCATGACAACAATTTGATGCGACCGCCGAAAGATTCTCGACCACCACGGGATGAGCGGCATGAATTTGGGGACATTATCAACGCAGTTCGGGTCCGAACCGAAGCCCGGCAGAACCCGGCTCCTAGGTGTTCACGCAATTACATCGGGCCCCGCTGCGGACATTTCGAAGCGAAGACCAGTTCTGAATCGATTCATCAACCAAACCACGCGAACCGAGGGACCCGAACACTCCGGCGAGGGACTGAGAAAACACGAGAACCGGTATCGTCTGACGTGAATCAGGGACCAACTGCCTACAATCTGTCGTACTCGGTGACGACCATTCTCGTTCCATCACGTCTATTGAAGTATTGAACGTACGTGAGCCGGCAATGATCCCGGATTCCCTCCTTTCGCCCAAGCATCGATCGGACAATGACCGATCGGCCGATGCGCCGATACGTACTGTGATCGCCGACGATGAGCGGCTCGCGCGCCAGAAATTATTGATCCTTCTCGAATCCGAGCCACCGGTAACTGTTGTGGCCGAATGCCAGGACGGCAGGCAAACGGTGGCGGCAGTCCGCAGCTTTCGGCCGGACCTTTTACTGCTGGACATCCAGATGCCGGATTTGGACGGCTTTCAAGTGTTGAGCGAGATCTCCGAAGTGGAAATACCCGTTGTCATTTTTACCACTGCGTTCGATCAATATGCGATTCGCGCATTCCAGGCAAACGCTCTCGACTATTTGTTAAAGCCATTTGACCGCGAGCGCCTTCATCTCGCCATGGAAAGAGCGCGATCTGAATTGCGCAAGGCCAGCGACCGTGCGATTACGCATCGCATCCTGAACCTGCTGTCTCAGGTCAGATCGGTCCCGAGAGCGGTCGCCGACCCCCACGACCGTTTGGTCATCAAGGCCAACGGGCGTGTGGTATTTGTGGATCTTGAGAATATTGAATGGATAGAAGCCGCAGCTAACTGCGTGCGTCTGCACGTAGGCAAGGAATCGTATCTCTTTCGGGAGACCATCAGCCGTATTTCCGATCGCCTCGACGCGAATCACTTTGTCCGCATTCACCGTTCAACGATCGTTAACGTCGACAAGATCAAGGAACTAATCCCCGTGAATAGCGGAGAGTACATCGTGGTTTTGAGAACCGGAAAAGAACTCTCGTGCAGCCGTGGCTATCGGGCCGCCTTGCAGGAAATCGTCGATAACAGTTCCTAAGTCGATCACGCAGAACTCTTCCCCCAGAGTCGCAACCTTCTTCCACGCCTCCCAATTCTCACAGCAGCAGCCTGTGTTCCGTATGGTTTCTGAAAGATCTCCTTCCCGCGTAGCTCGCGATTCTACTCTGTGAGTCTCCACTCGCGTGTCCTCTGTAGATGTTAATCCCCATAAGAGGTGTATTCGTACCACTCGTCATCCTTACTCCCGGCGTGGTGGGCCGGATGCAGAGTGTTTCGCCCGGACGCATGCCGGAGCGTTGAATAGTTAGCCGGCAGTAGTGCTCGCGAATTGTTACTGGGACCGCTGTTTTCGACTCTAGATGTCGTTTCGCGAGGGATTCCGGCTTGCGCGCACATCAAAAGAGTTCTGAATGCCGACATAAGTCTTCAATCAAAAGAAAGGAAGTTCCCTCTCATGGGAGTTATCGTACGAAAACCACAAACTCTGGCAGCCGTCACCATGGTCCTATTCCTGACTGTATTGTTCTCAGCAGGCGCGGATGCACAACAGGCGACGGCGAAAATCGTCGGCACGATCACTGACTCGCAAGGAGCGGTAATACCGGATGTCAAAGTCACGGTTCTGAATATCGCGACCAACGTTGCTACCGAAGCGACCAGCGATAAAACCGGCTTCTATCAGGTCCTCGACCTTCCCATCGGAACCTATCGGATCACAGCCAGCCACGCGGGATTCAGGCCCTTGGTGACAGCTACCTCTTCACTTGAGATCAATCAGTCCTTCCGCGCTAACCTGAGTCTGGAAGTTGGAACTACGCGCGAGCAGGTGTCAGTGGAGGCGCAATCGTCAGGGGTGGAAACCGTAAATCCGACGCTCGGTCAATCCGTGACTGCGCGGCCCATCGTGAATTTGCCACTAAACGGACGCAACGTTCTGAGTCTGGCGCTTCTGCAACCTGGCGTTACGGAGGACAACCCGGACGATACGGGAGCTGGCAGCCTCAATCAGAACGGCGGAAACTTCAGTGTGGCGGGTGGACGTTCGGATTCCATCACGTATCTGTTGGATGGCGGGATTAATAACGAACTCTTGAGCAACGGGATCGTCTATAACCCGAATCCGGATTCGATTGCGGAGTTCCGAATTTTGACCAGCAACTACACGGCAGAATACGGCCGCAACGGGGCAGGAGTCGTCAGCGTTGTGACCAAGTCAGGTAGCAATGACCTGCATGGCAGCGTCTTCGAATTCCTGCGAAACACCGACTTCGATGCTGACTCTTACTTCAACAATCAGGCCGGCCTGCCTCGAAACAATCTCAAGAGAAATCAGTTTGGAGGTACGCTCGGCGGCCCAATCATCAAGAATCGGCTCTTCTTCTTTACGTCCTACCAGGGGCAGCGTCAAATCGAGACGGACGTGGAACCGGAACAAACGGTTTTTACACCTGCCGAACTCAACGGAGACTTTTCCCATGCCATGAACGGCGGGCCGGATACGAATGTCGCCGCCTTCCTTCAGGCGAATCCTTACTTTCAATCGAATCCCGCCTTGGCCGCCCAAGCCATTATCGATCCAACCAGGATCGATCCTGCAGCTCAGGCCTACATCGCGTTGGGCTTGATTCCTACTTCGAGAACGGGCGAACTTTTTCCCTCTGGCGGCGGCACAAACAATACGAACGAGTTGACCGCCAAGATTGATTTTGACGTTACTTCCAAAGACAAACTATCGGGCACTGTTGGTGGCATTCGCAATCCTCAGCTTCAACCTTTCGGACGACCAAGCCCCGGTTATTCTGCCACGGTTCCCGGATTCGCCAGCACCAACCAGATCAACAACTATTTCGTGAATCTCGCCTACACTCGAACTTTTTCGTCCAACCTGCTGAACGAACTGCATGGGACAGCACAGCGCCACAATACGCTGGCAGATCGGCCAGTCTCTAACCTCACGTCGCCGGCATCTCTCGGATTTGGAATCGCGTCCGACTTGCCCAACGGTCCGCCGCTCATCGTCTTTGACAACGGCCTGGCATTCGGACCCGATCAATCCGGTCCGGCTCGCGAAGTCGGCAATACCTATGCGTTTTCCGATACGCTCGCCTGGGTCAGAGGACACAATACCTGGAAGTTTGGCGCTGGATTCACCACCTACCAGCAAAATACCCTCTACGCCTATTTTGCCGACAGCAACTACACCTTTTCAGGGTATGCCGCGGGCGGCGATGGCACTGGGAACGGCTTCGCGGACTTTCTGGTAGGTGCTCCCAACAATTTATTTGAGGGGCCACAGGCGTATAGCAACCTCCGCAGCAAAGAGACCTACGTATTCGGCCAGGACGAGTGGCGGGTCAGAAGCAATCTTACTTTGACTCTTGGTCTTCGCTACGAATACAGCACGCCCAAGATCGATACCCAGGGCCGAACCTTCTCTATCGTGCCCGGCAACCAGTCTGTAAAGTTTCCTTATGCTCCGCTCGGCTTGGTTTTCCCAGGAGACCCGGGAGCGCCTCGTGGCGCCAACTTCCCAGACAAAGACAACTTCGGCCCACGCTTCGGATTTGCCTGGAGTCGGGGAAGTACCGGAAAGACCAGTATTCGTGGGGGCATTGGCATCTTCTATGACGTGCTCAAGGGCGAAGACAATCTGCAGTTCAATGGCGCGCCGCCGTATTACAGCGAACCGTTTGTCGATTTTCCGTGCCTCCAGCCCTCGCCGGGATGCACCAGCCCGGCATACACCACATCCGGCACACCGTACTACAGCGCACCCTGGGCCAGCTCCACTACTCCTTTTCTGAAAAATCCCTTCCCTTCCGCCCCGCCAAATCCTGCGACAGCATTCAATCCTGCGACTGGAGATTTTCTTCCCTTCGGCGGCGGATCTGTCTACTTCGTGAACCCGCATCTTCACACGCCTTACACTTATCAGTACAACCTGAGTGTTCAAAATGAAGTAGCGAGAGGCGTGACCGCCGAGATTAACTATGTGGGTAGCAGTTCGAAGGGCCTTACGACGCTGGAAGACATCAACCCGTTTATGCTGAGCACGGTGAACGGGCCCAATCCTACCCGGCTCTTAAACGTGAACCAGAACGCCGCCCTCACGGCGTATTGCGCCGGGCAGGGTGGTCCTTCCGACTGTCCCTTCGAAAATGCTTCGGAATTTACGAATGCCAGCTTTGCCAGTTTCAACAGTCTGGAAGCGTCCTTGACGAAGCAGTTGGGGGACGCGAAGTATATCGGGACGACTTACTTCACCCTCGGTTATACGTATGGCCACGGCATTGACAACGCTTCGGGATTCCGCAACCGGGACTCGCAGGTTCCCTACTACAACATCAGCCAGTTCCGCGCCTCCTCCGACTTTGATGTTACTCATCGTCTGACCTTCAGCGGAGGTTGGGATCTACCCTTTGACCGCATCTGGGCGCTAGCTCCACAGGGCCTGGTAAAGGGGTGGAGTCTTTACCCAATCTTTAGTTGGCGGACGGGATTCCCACTTAGCATCAACTCAGGCCTGCTCACGTCCTTCAGCCCGTCGGATCCCGGCCCTTCCGGAGCGGGCGACGGCTACCTGGCCAACGCCGTGTTCGCGCCCGGATTTACCAACCTCACAATCCTGAATCCCAAGCAGATGGGGAGTTGCAATAATCCCAACACTGGTCAGGCTCAGAGCGGAAACATGTATTTCAACTGCGCAGCCTTCGTACCGATTCCCGATGTTCCGGGGACTGGCTATGGTCTGCCACGCGACTTTTTCCGCGGTCCGGGCCGCACGAATCTCGACCTGGCTTTAGCCAAGACAACTGCGATCACCGAGCGAGTCGGTGCGGAATTCCGGGCCGAGGCTTTCAATGTGCTCAACCACACGGAATTCGCCAATCCAGACACTACGCTCACCAGCGGAACTTTCGGGCAAGTCACGAGCACAACGTTTGGGACGGGGATTGCCGCTCTACAGACTCAGCGTATTCTGCAACTGGCGGTGCGGGTGACCTTCTGACGAGTTGGGATCGCTAGAAAACTGAAGTGGACTTTTTCAATGACAGTGCGAAGCAACTGAGTCGCGGCCTCTCTGCGCGACATCTGATCAACCCCGGGAATACTATGCACGTGGCCCTACTCGTATCGCAGGGCCGCCACGGGATCGACTTTCGTTGCCCGGTGTGCTGGGATGTAGCAGCCGACGAGAATCAACGCCAGGATCACGCAAGGCACAACGGAAAACGTTGTCAGGTCTCTCGGACCTACGCCAAGCAGTCTCGGCGGCAAAGATTCCCGGATCTCGCTTGGTTGTCACAAATCCACTACGGCAACGACAGGGATCCGAACCATGTCGAAGGGAAGAAACCTGAGGTGAGCCCTCTGCGCCAAGCGTCGGAGCACGGCAATGGCAACCAGAGTGGTGAAAGGGAGAGAGCGTTTGAAGCTATGAGTGATTTCACTTAGGCCATATTTCATGCAACTTCCTACCACTTTTCAGAATTTGCTGGTTCAGAAACATTCGTTCCTTCAGGAGGCGCGAGAGGCGCAATGAAATACGTACCAAAATCGATTTGGGCTCCGACGCTCGGATTTGTTTTAGCCACGATTTGTTGGGCCAAGACGGCGTCGGGGCTGCCTACACCGCCAGGACATGGCGGGTTTCCCAACGCGAGCACTGACACGCCATCCCGCCCTCAAACGGTAGAGGCTGCGAAGGGAGTCTATCTCTTCTCGTCGCCAGATTTCGATGGTATCGAAGTCAATGGAAATTCGATTGCCGTGGTATGCGACCACGATGTCCTGGTATTCGATACCAACGTGCTGCCATCGTCCGCAGCTCTTGTTCTGAATGAGATCCGCGAAATCTCGAACAAACCCGTCCGCTACGTCGTAAATTCACACTGGCATCCGGACCACTGGGACGGCAATGAGGTTTACGCGAAACGTTTCCCGGATCTCGAGATCATTTCCAGTACTGACACGCGCCGTTTGATGGAGAACTCGATGCACATCTATGGAAAGACCATCGAGAAGCTGTCCGCTGATCCCGCCAAACAAATGCAGGCGTCGCTGCAGACTGGCAAGAATCCCGACGGTTCCGCGATCAGTGATAGTGATCGTAAGGAGTTTCTCAAAGACTTGCAAATTCAAAAGGAATTCATGGCTGAATACAACGCAATGCATCCCGTGTTGCCGACGTTGACGTTTGACCGTCAGCTTACTCTCTATCACGGCGGGCGCGAGATCCGATTGATGCAGTTCGTGGGGAATACTGCCGGCGATACCGTCCTCTACCTGCCTCAGGAAAAAACTCTGATAGCGGGTGACTTGCTGACCCTCCCCATTCCGTTTGGCGCGGATTCTCATCCCAGTCAGTGGATCCGAAGTCTCAAGATGCTGAGTAGCCTCGATATCGACGTTATTATTCCCGGTCATGGCCCGGTACAACACGACAAGGCGTATCTGGACTTGTTGATCGCCGCGCTCCAATCCGTAGTCGATCAGGTTCATGACGCGCTCGGGCGTGGCCTGACCCTGGAACAGACGCGGCAAGTCGTGAAGATCGACGATATCCGGAAGAAGTTTACGCGCGGAGACGCCACCCTGGATGCCGAATTTGAAGGTAACTTTACCCAACCCATCGTGCGCCAAGTTTATGACGAGGCCACCGAGGAGTTGGAGTTGTACCAATAGACATGTAGTACTCGGTTGGGAATTAGGAATTCCAGAGGGAATGGGACATTCACCGTAGTTGCGTTTGATGACGTTCGAGCGCTGTTCGTGTAAGCCAGCTATTTGGAGCGTACTTTCGACCGTTCTCCCTCCATCTTCGGTAACGACGCTCTCCCCGAAGGGCGATTTCTACGGAGCAGTCTCCAATCCGTTCACACACGACACGGACTGTTGTTCAGCGAGGTCACTCACCGACGCGAGCGCGATGCGCCCAGGCATACACACGAGAAGGATGTTCCAAGCCGCGATAAAAGTGGAAGTGATGCCGACGTCCTCGATGAGAAATTACCCGCCGGGGCTAAGCGTACCGTGGTTAGCCTGACGGACAGCAGCGGCGAAGGCGGGTATTCGAAGAGTCGCCTTTTGCGGCGGGATCATAAATAAGACGACGAGGGCGAGATAAAGGATCAGGCGCCATCTAGACGGACACTATCAAGACCTTCATCTCTGGGATTTGGAAAGATCTCGCAGTCGGTTTCAGACGTTTGCGCAAACATCGCTCCATTACAAGCGCAGGACGAAGGTAGGCGGTAGGGAAAAATGCCAACCGACATGGAAATTCTCTCTAATCGTCTCCCGCAGATTGGGCGAAGGGAGACCAGCATTCTGGTGGTTCCTGTTGGTGCCTACCGATTTCCATAACCAGCAACGCATGACCTTCCAGATAAGGGATTAAGCAGCCTGTTCCCCTCGGGTCTTAACCGTGCCCGTACACGCTGCTCGTATCGAATTCACGACCGGTCGTCCCTGATTGGAATCTATTCGTGCCTACTCCTTCAGACTGAGTTGTGATCTACAGCTGAATTGCAAGGGATGTGGTGAGCACAGCCCAAACGATTCGCTGTCACTTGGTCGCAGATACTCTCAGGGAGATTGAAGACATGCATCCTACGGAAGCATTGTGCAGCGCCTACTCCAAGCTAATGAAACTAACACCCGTTGTGATCGTCATCTTGACTCTTCTGCCAACCTCAACACTTTGGTCGCAGTCTGCTACTACCGGTGCCATAGCAGGCAGAGTTACTGATAGCACGGGTGCGTCGGTTGCGGACTCCGAGGTGGTTCTCAAGGGTGCGGAGAGTGGGTATGAGCAAAAGACCACGACGTCCGCGACCGGCGACTACGAGATTCCATTAGTCAATCCGGGCAACTACATATTGAGCGTCAGCAAGACAGGGTTTCGTTCTTCAAAGACTTCGCTGTACGTAAACTTAGGGACAACGACGGCGTTCAATATGACCCTTTCGCCGGGAACCGTTGGCGAGACAATTGAGGTCACTGGCGAAGCGCCACTCCTGCAAACCGAAGACGCCAATATCAGTACCACGTTTAGCACTCAGCAGATTCGGGAAGTCCCCAATCCCGGCGGGGACATCACCTACATCGCGCAGACTGCGCCGGGCGTGGTCATGAACTCGAACGGTTTCGGATACGGCAATTTCAGTACCTTCGGCCTGCCGGGCACCTCAAATCTTTTCACCTTGAATGGCAACGATTACAACGACCCCTTCTTCAACCTCAACAACTCGGGTGCGAGCAACCTCACCCTCGGCTCGAACGAACTCGACGAGGTTTCGGTCACCAGCAACGCCTACACCGCCCAATATGGCCGCCAGGCCGGTACGCAGGTTGACTACTCGACGCGCTCCGGCACCAACACCTGGCATGGAAATGCCGTTTACTACTGGACCGGCCGATACCTGAATGCCAACGACCCGCTGAACAAACTTAACGGCCAGCCAAGGCCGTTTGAAAACGACAACCAGTACGCAGCCAGTCTCGGCGGTCCCATCATCAAAAGCAGGCTCTTCTTCTTCGCGAATTATGAGGGCCTGCGCTACATTTTTGGCACGGCCAGCGCCACTACGACGCCAACCTCCGCATTCGAGGCGGCCACCCTGGCGAACATTCCTCAAGACCCGGCAACCCAGGCCTTTTATAGAAACCTTTTCTCTCTCTATAACAAGGCGCCGGGAATCTCCGCCGCCCAGCTTAACACGGGGAGTTGCTCAGCTTTCAACATGCCTGCCGCGCTGGTGACAGCCTTGGGCGATGTCTGTACCCAGACATGGAGAGGAGCAGGTTCTTCCGGGAACCACGAGTACCTGTTCTCCACAAAGATTGACTACAATGCTACCGAAAACGATCACTTTGCCGGCCGTATGAAATTTGACCGCGGCGTGCAGCCCACGTATACAGACCTGATCAACTCGGCATTCAACACTTTCAGCACCCAGCCACAGGACGAAGGTCAGCTGAATTACAGCCACGTCTTCAGCCCCAGAATGACGAACAGCTTCATCGGGTCGGTTCTCTACTATTCAGCGCTTTTTGGGACAATTTCGCCCGGTTCGAAGGCGCTGCAGCTGTTCCCGGGAAACCTTGTTTTCCCCAGCGGAGCGCTGACGAACCTTGGCTTCGGGTCTGGAGGAGGTGGATACGCCCAGGCATTCTACTTCCCGCAAGGCCGCAACGTCACCCAGTGGGGGCTGGTAGATGATCTTTCCATCACGCGTGGAAGCCACACGTTCAAGTTGGGTGTCAACTTCCGTCGCGACGACGTGGGCGACCACACACCGGGACAGGTAGCATTCTATCCAGCCATCAATGCTACCTTGCCCGATTTCTACAGCGGATTCCTCAGTGCTGCGTCCACCACTAATTACAACTTTGCAACACGGCTAGCTGAGTCAGAGGCCTTCTACAGTTTGGGAATGTATTTCCAGGACGAAATCCACTTGACGCCCAGGCTCAAGATGATTATAGCGATGCGAGCGGACCGCAATTCAGGCGGCGTTTGCCGCGGTGGATGTTCCAGCTACCCAGTGAATGCGTTTCAGGACATCCAGCACGGCGCCAACATCCCCTACAACCAGTCGTTCCAGACCGGAAACACAACTCTCGCCGCCGGCAACGAGAAAGTGGTTTTCCAGCCACGTTTCGGACTGACCTACAACCCGGGCGGGCGGAACACGGTGATTCGTACCGGCATCGGGTTGTTCTCTGATCTCTATCCGGCGACACTGCTGGGGCCGCTCGACCAGAATTTCCCAGTGGTCAATCTCTGGAACCTGCCCGGTGCGGCCTCCGGCAATACCACGCTCGCATGGGACTTGAACCCCACCGGATCCACTGCGTTTCCCAACAGTGGGGTGCAACTGGTCGAGCAATGCAACGGTCTCTTCAAACAAAACTATCAATCTGGCGGAAACCTGAACACGTACCTTGCGGCTGCCCCAGGCTGTGGAGGCGGGGTGCCCGGACTCTACGACGTTACTCGCAACCTGAAGAATCCGAAGTATGTGGAATGGAACTTCGAAGTGCAGCACTCGTTTGGGTCGAATACCGTCGTCTCGGCAAACTATGTGGGAAACCGCGGCTTCGACGAACTCTATCGGGACCCCTACCTGAACGCCTTTGGGTTTGGGAATCTGCCCGCCACGGTTCCGGATCCTCGCGTCGCGTCGGTGGTGCAAGTGCAGAACGGAGCAATTTCCAACTACAACGGTCTGACTCTCTCAGTTGTCGAGAAAGCCTGGCACGGCCTGAGTGGAAGGTTGAACTATACGTATTCGCACGCGCTGGATGATATCTCCAACGGGGGGGCTTTGCCGTATGCGATCTTTACCAGTGTCGGCATGATTGATCCCTCCAATATCCGCAACGACTACGGCGCTGCCGATTACGATGCTCGGCATTCGATTACGGCAAGCTATGTCTACGAATTGCCGTTCAAGAGCGGCAATCGGCTTAAGAACGCGGCAATCGGAGGCTGGCAGCTTTCGGGTACGTTGTTCCACCATACGGGTTTCCCGTTCACCGTCGTTGACGGGGCGCAAGTCGCTGCCCTAGCCAATAACAATGTTACCCTGCCCTCATTGGCAGGGGCGATTGGAACCATCGTTCTGCAGCCCGAGTTCGCGAAGCGAAACTTCTCAAACTCGGACGCCAGGAACTGCGCGGTTGCTGCATGCTTTGGTGTCGCCGGCGGCCTCAATGCCACGTCTCCTTATCTGTTCGCTCCCGCCACCAACTTCCTCGGTTCAGTAGTCGGCCGGAACGCATTCCGAGGGCCTGGATTCTTGGGCGGCGACATCAGCTTCCGAAAGAACTTCGAGATCACGGAGCGTGTGGACTTCCAACTTGGACTGAATGCCTACAACTTCCTGAATCATGCAAACTACGGCGTCCCCCTCGTCAACACTGCCTACGGCTCCGCATTCGGTCTGACCACGACTACTCAGTTCACTCCAACCAGTCCCTACGGCGCTTTTGCTACGGCCGCCACGGACATGAGAATTGCCCAAATCCAGGCGAAGATCACCTTCTAGCCTTCGATGCGCAGCGCATAGCGGGTGTTTGGTGCTCTCTAAGGGAGCCGGGATCCGGCTCCCTCATTTTTCTGGTGTGGTACTTGACTGCCCGGATCGAAGATCTTACGTGGTTCAAGAAGTCGGAAAAAGACAAATTGTCAGACTACGATCTAGATGACGTTTCGGTTTCTCACTCGGCTGCTGTTCTCTGCCATAGAAATCGAGAGTTATCTTCTAGCGGTCGCACCTCACCGCAGCCAGTCATAGCTCTACCGCGATCGCCACTTGAGAAGATTGCCCAGCCCGAGTGGCGGCTCAGATAGCTTCCGATTGGCCAATCAACCCGCCCGCATCGGCTAAAATATGAGGCTCTCCGAGCGGTTCTGGGCGGTTAACAGGGTTCGCGGTCCCAGTTTGCTACTGCGCTCATTCCAGTTTCACCTCAACGCTTCTATCGGATCTACCTTGGTGGCGCGCCGCGCGGGTAGGTAGCTGGCGAGCAGAGCTATGCAGAGAAAGAACAGCGGCGTGAGAACAAAGGTTGTCGGATCGTGCGTGCCGATTTTGTACAGCACGCTGGACATCAGCCGGGTCAGCAACAGTGAGGCCATCAGCCCAATTGCAATGCCGGTAATCGCCAGAATGAGTCCCTGGCGTAAGACTAAGCGCAGGATGTCCGCTTGTTCCGCCCCCAGCGCCAGGCGGATGCCGAACTCATGCCGCCGCTGCGCCACCGAATACGAGAGCACTCCATAGATTCCGATAACCGCAAGCACCAGCGCGGTGGCGGAAAAAGCGCCGAGCAGCAGCGCGGTAAAGCGTGGCTGCGAGCGCGAGCCATCCATGAGTTCTTCGACGGTTTGAATGTTGGTGACTGGCTGGTCCGGGTCCACCATGGCGACTTGAGCCCGCACCGCTGAGATCATGCTCTGCGGCGCCACGGCCGTCCGCACCAGCAGATTCATATTTCCCCAGGGCAACTGCGGGAAGGGGAGATAAAGCTGCTCCTGCGTGTCCTGATCAAGGCCCTTATTCTTGATGTCCGCGGCGACGCCAATTACTTCAGCCGGATCAGGCCCGCGGCCTATGACGATGTGCTTGCCCAGGGGATTCTGGTTTGGCCAGAAGCGCCGTGCGAAGGTCTCATTCACGATTACGACTCTCGGCGTCTGGGCGTTGTCGGCTGCAGTGAACTCGCGGCCGCCGAGCAGTGGAACGCGTAGGGTCTGGAACCACCGCGGGCTGATCGCCTCGATGTCGACGAACGGGCGCTGGGGCATAGGCATATCGGGCTGGCCTTCCGCCAGGACTGGGGTGATGCGTATCGAGCTCAATGGCAATGCAGCCGATGTTGCGGCGTTGCGCACGCCGGGCAGCGAGGAGACGCGGCGTAGTACCTCGTCAAAGAAGGCAATCTGCTGTTCCGGTTTCTTGTAACTCACGGTGGGCAACGAGAGACTCATCGTGAGTACGTTCTGGGCGTCAAATCCGGGATCAACGTGGATCAGCCGTACGAAGCTGCGCAGCAGCAGTCCCGAGCCGATGAACAGCAGCAGTGACAGCGCCAGCTGGCTTATGACGAGAAGATTCTTCATCTGGACGCTTTTGTGGCCGATGGAAATGCCTCGGCCTTCGTCGCGCAGCGTCGTGTTCGGGTTAACCCGCGCAAGCTGCAGCGCAGGGACAATCCCGAAGAGGATTCCGGCAAAAACCGAAATGACAAGCATAAATAGAAGCACGTGCAGATCAATGTTGATTGGAATTCCTTGCGGAATCTGGCTTGCTCCCCACGTAACAAAGGCTCGGGTGGCGCCCCAGCTTAACCCCACGCCAAGAACGCCGGCACAGAGCGCGAGTAGCATACTCTCAGTGAGGAGTTGCCGGACTAACATGCCGCGGCTCGCGCCCAGTGCCGTGCGCACCGCAATTTCCTTCTTTCGGGCGAGCGCGCGCGAAAGGAGCAGGCTTGCGACATTGGCACATGCAATCAGCAGCACCACAGCGACGGCGGCAGAAAGCACGAATACTTTTCCACGCACATTGCCGACAACGAGGTCGCGCAAGTTCTCGGCCGTCATGACCACTGCGGGATCAGCGTCGGGCGCCGTGGGGTTCTGCTCGCGATAGCGCTGGTTGAGAAGGGCAAGCTCTGCATTAGCGCGCGCTAACGATCTTCCCGGCCGCAGTCGCGCCGCCATCTCCAGATAGCCCACGCCCGTTCGCAGACGCTGTGGAGTCATCAGCGAGAGCTCGAAATATCGTGGGGTCCAGATGCTGGCTGGGCCGACAAAGGGAAACTGGACATTGCCAGGCAGCACGCCGACAATGATGTGCGGTGTGGCATCGAGCGAGATCGTCTGGCCGATGATGTCGTGGTCACTGTGGAATCGACTGCGCCACATTGAATCGCTGAGCATAACCACCGGCTTGCCTTCCGGACGACCTTCATCTTCGGTAAAGATGCGCCCAAGTTCGGGCTGCACTCCAAACATGGAGAAAAAGCTAGGCGAGACGCGCGCCACTGGCACCTGTAGTGGTTCGCCGGAGCCGGTAAGGTTCAGGTTGTCGTTCGTCCATACGGCCACTGACTGGAAAGATTGGTTCGCGTCGCGTACCAACTCGTAACGGAGTAACGTGCCGCCGCGGTCTTTGGTCTTGTCCCTCGCGCTCACACTCACGAGTTGGCCCGGATCATGGTAAGGGAACGGCTGCAGCAGCAGGGCGTTGGTCACGGTGAAGATTGCAGTGTTCGCGCCGATCCCCAGGGCGAGAGTGATGACCATTGCGAACGTGAATCCAGGATTCTTGCCCAGCATGCGCGCGCCGAAACGGAGATTGCGAAGCAGTGCTTGCATGATGCAAGGAATTATAAGCCTGAGAAAGTTCGGGTTGTGAGCGGATACCGGGCAACCCACCGGTAATTCACAATGGGAAAGCCAGCCAACAGCAACTTCAGATCGTCATCCTTTATATGGTGGAGGCTGTCGTAGCCGCGTACGAGTAGAATCCGCGGTCCATTCGAAACCGCCAGCTGGCGGCTGTGAGCCGACGTCCATGTGATCCAATCAGTCGCCTGCAAAAGCGACGTGTACTGTTGTGCCAGTGGGTGATCCTCGGGCAAATGCGCGATCCACTGGTTCACGCGCAGGTCGGACAACATGTCCAGACTCGGAGCGATCATCCATACAGAAATCAGGACGCGTGCACCCCAAGGTCCCTGCCGCGACGATCGACGCCAGCCTTCCACGTCGGCGAAAACCTCTTCTCGAAATCGTTTAGCGCCTCTGCTTTCTGGAATGCGGTCATCTTCTTTATTAGGCTCCTTGTTCTCTCCGCGTTTTAAACCCCTCATTCCCTCGTTCGAAACCCCTAGCAGAGACGGCCCTTTCCGCCGTCAAGGGTAAAGCTGTCGCCAGCCACAAACCGGCTGCCCTGTGACTGCTCGGGCCGCTCTGCACAACACCTCTCCATTACGAGGGAATGAAGTTTTTTAAACGCTCGTAAAGGAGAAAAACAAATGCAGAGAACCGAAAAGCAGGACATCTACACCCGGATCACCAATCAGATCGTCAGCCACTTGGAAAAAGGCGTGAGGCCTTGGGCTCGGCCGTGGAATGCCGAACATGCGGCAGGACGGATTACGCGCCCGCTCCGCCACAACGGGAAGCCCTACAGCGGAATCAACGTTCTCTCTCTGTGGGCAAGCGCTATGGCGCAGAACTTCGCGGCTCCCATCTGGATGACCTTTAAACAGGCGTCGGAGCTTGACGCCCACATCCGCAAGGCCGAGAAAGGCTCGCTCGTCGTCTACGCGGACAGCATCACGCGAAAGGAAACCGACGAAAAGACGGGCGACGAAATCGACCGGGAAATCCCGTTTCTCAAGGGATACACCGTCTTCAACGTCGAGCAGATCGACGGCCTGCCAGAAGTCTATTACGCGAAAGCCGCACCTACACTCGACCCTGTGACCCGCATCGA
>Ga0302324_100004144_pt1 | contig 32279 bp, 27 predicted proteins | sample Palsa_T0_1_FD_201949 | JGI IMG/M metagenome (GOLD analysis project Ga0302324, IMG submission 201949) | Peat permafrost microbial communities from Stordalen Mire near Abisko, Sweden - Palsa_T0_1 | ecosystem: Environmental > Terrestrial > Soil > Palsa > Peat permafrost | place: Sweden: Abisko... | reverse complement strand
GTCTCTATAATACGAGTTCCACCCGCAAGCAGCAGATGCGCTCATGTGGGGACAGCCGCCCTCGGCTGTCCAGCCGAGTCGAAGACTCGGCAGCCTCTGACCACGAGCAGAAATCTTGGGCCTGCGGCCCAAGGACAGCCGAGGGCGGCTGTCTCCACACAAGCTTACTTTGAGTCAGCCCACCTACAACTCGACCAGCACCATCGCCACCACCGCCGCCGGCATTCCCACCATCGCCATCGTAGGCCGCCCCAACGTAGGCAAGTCGACGCTCTTCAATCGCATCGTGGGCTCGCGCCGTGCGATCGTTGGCGACGAACCTGGCATCACCCGGGACCGCCTCTATGGCGACGCCGAATGGGAGGGCCGCGTCCTGCGCATCGTCGATACCGGCGGCATCCTGCCCGAAGAAAAAGATCTGATCCCGTCGGAAATCTACCGCCAGGCCCGCGTCGCGCTCGACGAAGCCGCCGCCATCGTCATGGTGGTCGACGGACGCACCGAACTCGCCGGTCCCGATCTCGAACTCGCGCGCCTCCTCCGCAAAGCCAACCGCCCGCTCTTCCTCGCCGTGAACAAAGTCGACAGCGAAAAGCAATCGTCCCTGATCGACGACTTCCACCGCCTTGGCGTCCCGAAAATGTTTCCGATATCCGCCGAACACGGCCGCGGCATCGACGACCTGCTCGACGCAGTAATCGCAGCCCTTCCTCTAGACGACCGTAGCGCCGGCGTCTCGCCGGCTGTCGCGCGGGCGCCCCGCCCGCGCAGCCGGAAGCACCTGGAAAAGTCGGAGCCTTTCACCGCCGCTCTGGACTCCGATTCTCCTAACGACCAACAACCATTCTTAGCCCGCCCTGAGCTTGGCGAAGGGACCGACGACGTTTCCCACGAAACCAAAGTCGCCATCATCGGCCACCCCAACGTCGGCAAGTCCACGCTGCTGAACTGCCTCACCGCCTCCGACCGCGCCATCGTTTCGCCCATCCCCGGCACCACGCGCGACGCCGTCGACGAGATCGTCGAGCACAATGGACGCCGCTTCCGCTTCATCGACACCGCCGGCATCCGGCGTAAAGGCAAGACGCATCTGATGGCCGAAAAACTTTCCGTCGTTATGGCCCGCAAACATCTCGAAGGAGCAGATATCGCATTGCTAGTCATCGACGCCACCGAAGGCGTCAGCCAACTCGACGCCTCCATCGCCGGCCTCGCCCATGAAAGCGGGCGCTCCATCATCATCGTCGTCAACAAATGGGACTTAGTAATTAGCGGAAAAGAAAAACCGGCGCGCCCCACCAAAGCCGAACGCATGCGCGAGAGCAAACGCCCCGGCGACCGCGACGCCTACGAGCAGCGCCTGCGCGACGAACTGAAATTCCTGAACTATGCCCCGATTGTTTTCATTTCCGCCCAGAGTGGCAAGGGCACTGAAAAGATTTTCCCGCTGCTCGAAGAAGTCGCCACCGAACGCCGCAAGCGCGTCACCACCAGCCAAATGAACCGCTTCATCGAAAAAGTCGACTTCGAACGCGCCTCCGTCCCCATGAAATCGCGCGTGAAGATTCTCTACATGACACAAGCTTCAGTCGCCCCGCCCACCTTCGTCCTCTTCACCAACCGCGCCGTAAAACTACACTTCTCCTACCAGCGCTTCCTGGAAAACCAAATCCGAGCCGCCTTCGGCTTCGTGGGGACACCCATCTGGATCAAGAACCGAGCGAGGGATTAGGTGGGGCGTTCAGCGAACCCGAATGCGAGTGGGACCGACCACGGTTAGATCGTCGGCGGAGTTCCTGCGGAAGATTCTCATCCAGCTTGAACTTCATTTCGCACGAATTGGAACCAGCCGCTCTTCGCGGGCCAGTTCCGCTGCGTAAGCCAATGCGGCGTCAATGTGCGCCGGCTTCAGGGAAGGATAACTTTGAAGAATCTGATCCTTGGTCGAGCCCTCAGCCAGACTATCGAGAATCACCGTGACGGGAATGCGCGTCCCCACGGCGCAAACCTCCCCGCCGCACACGCTAGCCTTACTCTCGAAGAATTCCTGCCATGCGACCATCATGGGTCCATTTATCCGGCAAGCAGCCCCTCGCCAAACAGATTTACGGGACTCAGCCGCGCAGCCGGATTCAGCGCGAAGGCTTTGGCATCGGGCCCTGATTCGCCAGAAATGCAACTCGAATAATTCCGGCCGAGCTCACGTCCGCCAAAACCATCTCGACATCACTCCACCGCGCCCGCATGTCTGCCGTGATATAGACTTTGCGCTCGATGTCGCGATCCTTCAATCGGTCCTGAATCTGCTGCGCCAAAGACCCCGACCGGATTCTGTCATAACCAAAATACACCGCACCATCGCGCCGGATCGTAATCTTCATCGCATCTTCGCGATCCGCTCCCCGCATCGCAACTGGATGCAACACCTTGGGCAAGTCGACGCTCACACCGTGGTGCGGAGTGTAGGACATCCCTTGGAAAACCCACACGGCAAAAACCAGCACGACCAGAATGCCGGCAAATGCCGTGGCATCGACAGTGCTGAACAGCTTCGGAGTTGTTCGGGGCTTCCGCACAAGTTCCATTGTCCTACTCCCGAAGCCCCGCAGAAGATGACCCTCGTAACCCCGCTTGGCCTCACTCCCCCTCCACCGTCCGATCCTGCGTCAGCAACCCCACCCGCTTCACGCCCGCGTGATACGCCGAATCGATCACGTCCGCCACGTACTGAAAATCCACATCTGCGTCGCCGCGCACGAAAATTACTTTCTCCGCCCGCGTCAGATAAATCTGTGCCAGCCGCGTATCCAGATCTTCCCAGCGAACCTCGGCGTGATTGATCTCAACCGTCGGCGACCGATCCTTCCCCGCCCACATCACTTCAATCACGACCGTGCGTTCGACAATCGTTTCGGCCTTCGGATCCTTCGGCGGCTGCGGAATCTGCGCCACCTCGCCATGCTCCTTATCCATCGACACCACCAGCATGAACATGATGATCAGCGTCAGCAGCACGTCAATCAACGGCGTAACGTTAATCTGCGGCCCGCGCGCACCTCCGCCTGCCATTTGAAAAGACATAGAGAACTCCTCCCGGCCACGCGCGCGTCTGCAACATCAGACACCTCACAACCGGTCGGAGTTCCTGAACGATCTGAGGGAAACGATCTGAGGGAAACGATCCGATGGAAACGATCTGGGATGGAAACGATCTGTGACGAAGAAGTGGAAGTGTCAGAAGCAACGAGAATCCTGTGGGGAAAGCCGCCCCCGGCTGTCCGCCTCGCGCAGCGAGGCCTCTATCCAGGAGCAGGACTGAGAGCGTCCGGCGGCAGCCCACCGGAATCCAAACTCGCCGCCGGCGGCGGATACAACACCAGGCTCAACGCCCGGTACCGCGGCGCGAAGAAATAAATCGAGTACGCGGGAAAGAACACAATCGCCGGCACCGCTATCAGCGCCAGCAAATACATAAATGCCGCCAGCAAAACGCATCCCACCACCACCGCTACCGTAATCGTCATCGCGTTCCACGTCAGCCCGGCGTTCTTCCCCATGAGCACCGCAACAATTCCCATTCCTAGGGTCGGAATCGCCACCACCAGCGCCACGATTATCGACACCAGTCCGATCACGATCCCCGCTCCAATCGCCAGCACAATTTTCATCAGCACATAAACGGTGTACCCGCCTCGTTCCGATTGCAGCATTGGCCAAAGGCGCCGCCAGCCTTCGACGACGCCGATATCCTCTAACGCCATCTGCGGCACCACGAAATCCTTGGTTAGCACATGGATCACAGCCACAGTCACGAAAAAAATGATCGTCACGAAAAACAATACGATCCCGCCCAACACCAATCCCAGCACATGCTCGCGCGGCGCCGTGAACCATCCCAGCGCAAATGCGATGCCCGCCGGAATCCCCACCAACACCACCATTCCCGCCAGCGTGACGAACGCGAAAGCCAGCTGGAACAGGAAATATTTCCACCCCGCACTCTGCCTGCGGCCCCATCCCGCCCGGATGTGGCACTCTTTCGCCAGCACGCTGTCGAACAAAATGAAGCGCATCACGCTGCTCACATACATCAGGATGATGCCCAACACCAACGCTGTCACCACCAGCACGGCGATCAACCCGGCATACAACGCGGGATCAATCGAGGGCAGGCCACGTTCGAGGAACTGCCGCGAATGGCCACCGCCATTTTGCGGAAAATTAAAATTTGTAGGAACGTTGCAGCCGCCCGAACCGGTCTCTCCTGCAAGCAGCCCGACAAAGGCCAACCGAGTCCATTGCCAGAGACGAAACGGTTGTATGAGTTGCCGCTTCGTATGCTGAAAAGCTAGCGCAATAGTATCGACCGCTGAAATCGCCAACGCTGCACCTCAGAGGAAAGTCCTAGCAGAAAGGTACTAGCGAGAACCGCAGGGAGCAAATCAATTCTGGAGGAAACCGGATTCTGGGCGGAGGCTCCGCCGCCTCGATCGGTTCAGTCCGGCGCAACTCTTCCGGCTTCGGCACGACATGGCTCGTGGCGTAGCCTGCGCGTCGAATGCCAGCCGCGAAGCGGCAAAAAATAAAGCCCATGGCGCAAGCCATGGGCGGCCTGCCGGATCAGAATCAAGCCCTGAATGGGCGAAAGAAAACTTGCGGCGTGCGTCGTCGTCCTCATTTCGCGAAAACTCGCTCCCTACTCGTACCGCAGCGCCTCCACGGGATCCAGCTTCGAGGCCCGCATCGCCGGCACTAACCCGCTGGTCACGCCCACGACCAGCAACACCATTCCTGAAAGAAATACAGTCATCAACGAAATCTTTAAATGAATATCTCCCTGCCCGGAATCATCTTCGAACAGCGGCCCCATCATGGGCAACGTTCCCACCGACCACGCAATCACATACGACAACAGCACGCCAATCGCCCCGCCAATCAGCATGATCAGCAGCGTCTCCGCCAGGAACTGCAATTTAATATGCCGCTTGCGCGCCCCCAACGCCCGCCGCAGGCCGATCTCGCGAATGCGTTCGTCCACCGACACCAGCATGATGTTCATCACGCCCACGCCGCCAATCCCCAGCGTCAGCGTTCCGATAAATGTCAGCAATACCTGCAGCCCAATGGTCAGCGCATCGATCACCGGACGAAATTCATCCCGCCCAAACATCTGCAAAGCTTTAGGATCGGTCGGCGAAAAATTCTGCCGCGTCGCAATCGCCGCCAGCACCTGCGCCATCGCTTTCTTCTCAAACTGCGGCGCGATCGGCTCAAATACCATCACCGCCGCATAACGCGTGTTCCACAAATCCCCCGCCGCCGAATAAGGAATCCACGATGACTCATCGTCGCTGGAAAAATAATTGCTGAGCTGAATCTTGCGCGCCATCACCCCAATCACGGTGAAGCGCACGCCCGAAACTTCCACCGTTTCGCCCACCGCCGGACGGCCACTGAACAATTCTTCTTTCAGCCGACCGCCCAGAAAGATTACGCGCCGCCGTTCCAGTTCGTCCTCGGCATTGATCCAGCGCCCGTCCGACGGCACTTCGTTGCGCATCTCGCCATATTCCGGACACACGCCCCGCACCGGCGCCGTCCCCACCAATCGATCACCATAAGAAATCCCCGGCCGCCGCACCGTCTCCAGGCAAACATGTCTCACCAGCGGCGCCGTCTGCTTCACCATGTCCAGATCGGCCTGCTCGAGAACAACTTTCTTTCCCGCCCGCTGCCCGCCCGGCTGCTCGCTGGTTTGCTGCGGCCAGCAAATCACCGCCCCCTTGCCGAAGGCGTCAAATCCATGCACCAGCACGCTGCGAAAGCTGTTGCCGTAAGCGATCAGCAAGGTCACGGTCGCAATCCCCCACACAATCCCCAGCATGGTAAGAAAGCTGCGCGTAACGTTCCGCTTCAGCGCGACCCAGGCCTCGAGAATGATTTCGATCAACATAGCGACTTAAGACCAGAATTGCTGATCGCTGATTGCTGATCGAAAAACCTGAGCGTCGAGGTTTTCGAGTTTCAATCAACAATCAGCAATCAACAATCAGCAATTCCCCTACCCTCCTGCCTCATACCGCAGCGCCTCAATCGGATCAATCGACGCCGCCCGCCGCGCCGGATACAGCGCTGCCCCCACCGCAATCGCTCCCAGCAATCCGGCAGCAATCAATCCTGAACTCCAGCTCGGAATCAGTCCCGCGAAAAAGTCCGGCATCGGCAGCATATTCACCAGCGCACAAAATCCAAACGCCACTCCCAAGCCAATTCCGCCGCTGAGAAACGCGATGATCAGCGCTTCAATAAAAAACTGCCGCAGAATCGTTCCCGCCGGAGCCCCAATGGCCTTGCGTACTCCAATCTCGCGCGTCCGCTCCCGCACCGCGACCAGCATCACGTTCATTACGCCAATCCCGCCCAGCAGCAGCGTCACAATCCCAACCGCGCCCAGGAAAAACTTCATCCCGTCAGTCATGGTCTTGAAAGCCTGCGCCTCCTGCACCGTATCCCAGATGGGACATGCTTCCTTGTCATTCGGATCGTAGCGATGCATCCGGGCCAGCGCCACCCGCACTTCATGCTTGCAGGCTTCATGCTGCTCGACTGATTTCGGCGTAACCAGCAACTGATCAAAAGTTGTGTCGGTTCCCGGAGGCTTATCCGGAAAATCCCGCCGCATGGCAGCAAACGGCAGAAAAACTTTATTCACGTCCCAGCCGTCATAGCTCGAATCTTGCTTCTTCTTCGCCATCACACCGATTACGGTATAAGGAAAATCGTTCAGGTAAACCGTCTCACCCACAGGGCTGCGACCCGGAAAAAGTTGCTTGGACGCGTCCGATCCGAGAAACGCCACCCGTCGCGCCTCGCGCATGTCATCCCAGTCGTAAAAGCGCCCCGCACCGACGTCCAGACTGCGAATGTAGCCAAATGGCGGGAACGATCCGGTGACGGTAAACGCCGCGTTATTGAAATTGCTGTGCACGCGCACCGTGTCCTGTTCCAGTTCCGGTATCGCATATTCGCAATCCGGGGACTCCGCCTGCACCACCGGCACGTCCTCGTCCTCCCAATGCACGATGCGGCCCGCATGTGTTCCGCCCGCCTGCAGGCTGGTGCGCCCGTGAAATACGATCATCACGTCCTTGCCCAGGTTCCGCGCCTGAGCCTCCTGCCCCTTGCGCAATCCCTCACCCGCCGCCACCATCAAAACAATCGAAACAATTCCCCACGCGATTCCGAACATGGTCAGAAACGCCCGCAACTTGTGCGACCACAAGGTCCGCAACACGTCGACGATGAGATCCTTCAGAGTCATGCCACTACTTGGACGCAACCGGGACGAGAAGGTAACCCCCGCGCGCTCCACTCTTAGATACGCATATGGAGGGAAGTTTGTTGCAGGAGAATTAGGTCGTGAACGGTTTAGTGGGAAGAGAAAGGATTTACATAGGTAAGGCAGAATTTATTACCGGGACAGCAAACTCTCAGTCGAAATGGGGACACTGCTTCATGTGGGGACGGCCGCCCCGGCTGTCCGGTCGAGCGAAGCTCGACGGCCCGCGGCGAATCAAGCCCTGACTGTGCTCACACCGACACTCGCAAACCACTTATCGAACTCCCGCAGCGCCGCCTCACACTGCATCCGGCGCCGCTCTTTCCGGTCGCGAATATTCCGCTCCAGCGCCGGCAGCAGGTCAAACGTAATATTCGCCGGCTGAAAGTTCTTCGCATCCGCGTGGGTCACATAATGCGTCAGCGACCCAAACGCCGAAGCCCGCGGCGCCGGCGCTATCTCATCGCCCGCAACCAGCGCCGCCGCATGCATCCCGGTCAGCAGCCCGGTCGCGATCGACTCCACATATCCCTCAACCCCACAAATCTGCCCCGCAAAAAATACCTGCGGATGCGCCTTCATCTGCAGCGTCTCCCGCAACAGCGCCGGTGAATTGATGTAGGTATTGCGATGAATCTGCCCATAGCGGAGAAACCGCGCATTCTCCAAGCCGGGAATCAGCCGCAGTACCCGCGCCTGCTCGCCAAACTTCAAATGATTCTGAAATCCCACCAGGTTATAGGAATCCGCCCGCAGATTCTCCTGCCGCAATTGCACCACCGCATACGGCCTCTTGCCCGTCCGCGGATCAATCAACCCCACCGGCTTCATCGGCCCAAAACGCAACGTATCCCGCCCGCGCCGCGCAATCTCTTCAATCGGCAGACAGCTCTCAAAATAATTCAGCCTCTCCCAATCGCGTTCCTCCACCGACTGCGCCGCCAGCAGCGCGTCGTAAAACGCCCCATACTCCTCCGCCGTCATTGGACAATTAATGTAGTCCGCCGACCCCTTGTCGTAGCGCGCCGCCAGGTAAACCCGCGCCATATCAATCGAATCCGCCTCGACGATAGGACTGATCGAATCATAAAAATAAAGATGCGTATCGGGATCGTGTGAAGCGGGAGCGGGTTTGTGTGGAGCGGACACTCTTCCCTGCTGATTTTGGGTGGCGCAGCGCTTCAGCGCTGCGATCTCATCCTCTCTCTGGGAAGCGGCTTCAGCCGCCAGGGTCAGCGGAGCACTCAAGCGCCCAATCTCAACCACCAGCCCCTCGGATGTCAGCGGCCCGGTCGCGATAATCGTCACTTCACCTTCATCGATCGCGACGACTTCTTCTCTGCGCACGACGATCCGCGCTTCTCGGGCAATCGCCTCCGTCACCCGCGCCGCAAACGTTAACCGATCCACCGCCAGCGCGTGCCCTGCAGGAACCGCGCACTCCCGCGCAATCTGCAGCAGCAGCGACCCCGCCCGCCGCATTTCTGCTTTCAATAACCATGGAGCTGTATTTTCACTATCCGACTTCAGAGAATTCGAACACACCAACTCCGCAAAATCCGAAGTCTGATGTGCCGGCGTCGTCCGCACCGGACGCATTTCAAACAATTCCACATCCACCCCGCGCCGCGCACACTGCCACGCCGCCTCCGCCCCCGCCAGCCCCGCCCCGATAACGCGAACCAGATTTTTCATAGAAACTTCTAGTGTAGGGGCCGACGCCCTCGTCCGCCCCTCGGGCGCCAACCCGAGAACTTCAGGAACTTCCGCCGTCAGCTTTCAGCTCTCAGCTTTCTGCCAGAGCGCTCTTCGCTGATAGCTGACGGCTGATAGCTGACAGCCGCGTCGTCGCCGGCAGTCGCCCGATCAAAAGCATACTGGAGTTTTTCGAACGGAGAACCCGTTCTCAGTGTAAAACGGGCGTGGCGTCGGTGCCGACGCAAACCCAGTTTCCATTCTTGTACAACCAGGTGTCCACGAAGCGCTCGCGCCGGCTGCAGGACTTTCCGCTTTCCACGCCTTTCACCCGCAACACGCCGGTCGCAATGGCCACCGTTCCAAACACGTGCACGTGCAACGATTCAGGAGCGACTTGCTGCTGCTGCGCGCTCGGCTGCGCGACCGTCGTCTTTACGCTGGCCAGAAACTCGGTCTTGGTCTGCGCCGACCCGTCATCATTCACCAGCACGATGCCGTCGTCCAGAATCGAATCGAGCGCCTTGGTGTCTCCCGACTTGTAAGCCTGGTTCCACAGTTGTTCGAGCGCGGCAACTTTCGATTTTACAGCCGCCTCAACGTCACTCTGCGCCCCTGCCCCGATAGACAATGCACTCATCAGAATTACTAACAAAACGGTTTTCATTTTTCCCTCTTTATCCTCTACGTCGCCTGTTTCTTCTATGGTTGAATTTCTAAACCACAGGGGGCGCGAAGATCACAGCGGAAAAGCGATCCCGTACGGCGCCACCGCCCTCAGCGCAAGAGCGGAGTGGCCTGCGCCGCGACGCACACCCAAGTCTGGTCCTTGCGCACCCAGGTATCGACGAAGCGCCCACTATGCACGACCGGCCTGCCGTCCGTGAACATCTTCACCGTATAGGTTCCGGTTGCGACCGCCGTGGCGCCAAACACCTGTACTGTCATCGACTGGGTGATTTCCTGTTGCAGGTGTGCCGCTTTCACGTGCGAAAGAAATTCTGCCTTCGTCATCAGCGTGCCGTCCGCGTCAACGTAGATCAGTCCGTTGTCGAACAGCGAGTCCAGCGCCGCCAGGTCTCTGAACGCTTCGGCCTGGTTCCAAACATGTTCCAGCGCCACGATTTTCGAGCGTATCGCGCTTGCATCCGAGCCTTGCGCCAACAGCGGCGCCCGCAGTGCTACACCCAATATCAAAAGCGACACAAACTTCGGCATTAGGACCTTCATCAGTGATATATCGGCAAATTTATGATTTTTCTTGAGTTGCTTTTCTGGAGACGATTCTCTTGAGCCGGGGTTCTTGCCCCCGAAGTCGGTTGCATTGCGGATTTTTCTTTTCAAGCCCCGAATACATCCGTCCGTGACTGTTCCACCAGCATTCTTCAATTCTGGAGGGGCGTCACCTCGGCCGCCACGCACACCCACGATTGGCCCCTGCGGACCCACGCATCGACAAAACGGCCACGCCGCAGCACCGTCTGGCCTCTCTTGACTTGTGTGGAAGTGTAAATCCCGGTGACGATCACCACACTGGCATAGACTCGCGCGGTCATGGATTCCGTAGTCCCTTGGGCGAAAGGCCTCGATTTTACTCGTAACAGATATTCCGTCTTGGTCGAGAGTGCGCCGTCGAAGTCAACATACGCCACACCATCGTCGAAAAGCTGATCCAGCGTCTTTAGGTCTTTCAACGCTTCGGCCTGATTCCATGCATGCTCCAGTGCCAGCACTTCCGCCCCCACGTCCGCATCTCCAACCTGCTGCGGCCACCCCACCACTGCCGTGCCCACAAGAATCGACAGGCAGACGAGGCTCATCACAACGGTCTTCATAACGGCCCTATCGGCAGGGTCACAATTTCTCTTTAGAGATACCTGACTGACTCAAGTTCCAGTCATGCCTTGAAAGGCCGCCTCCGTGTTATTGAAATCCGTGCTATTGCAATATGTTCCGAAATCCGATCCGAAGTATGATGAGTAGGCTTCAACTCTTTGGAGGACTCCATGGCCCGCATCACTTTGATCGCCCCGGAAAACGCTTCCCCGGAAGTGCAGGAGATTTATGAAAAGACCCTGCGCGGCAAGCCCGGCAACGTTCAAAAAGCGCTGGCTCACCGCCCGGAGATGCTGAAGAATTTTCTGCCCTTCTATGCCAGCGTGGGCCGCTCGCTCGAGCGCAAGCTCTATGAACTCATCTACCTGCGCGTCTCGCTCATCAACGGATGCCACTACTGCACCCAGCACCATGTCGCGTCATCGAAGCGCGTGGGCCTGACCGCGGACGACTGGTCCGCGCTCCGTGCAGGCGATTACTCGCGCTTCAGCGACAAAGAACGCGCCGCCCTCACCTACATCGATAAACTTACCCGCGCGCCGCACGAAATCAACGACGCCGACTTCGCCCCTCTGAAAACGAATTTCTCCGACCCCGAAATCGTCGATATCCACGCCCTCGCCGCTTTGGCCAATTTCACCAACCGCTTCACCGACCCGCTAGGCCTGGAGGTGGAATTCTCCGAAGAAAAAATTTAAAGGATCTCCCGTGCATCCCCTACCCGCCGCGTGACCCGCTCCCGGTCCAGGTATTCCAGCAGAGGAATCGCATACTTACGACTCACTCCCGTCATCTCCTTGAACTTGACGACTTCAATCTTCGTTGATTTCACTTTGAATGCCGCCATCTGCCGCCGCAACGCTTCGAGCGCCGAGCGGTGAAACACCAGTTCGTCGGAAACCTTCACCAGCAACTTCTCCCGCAACAGCAACGTGACAATTTTCTGCGCCCGCGCTTTATCCACCTTCAGGCTCGCAATCACTTCCGACAGCGCCGGCACTTTCAATCCCGCCGCCGCAAACGCCGCTTCTATCGTCTTCTTCGATTCAGCCTCGTCGTCTTTCATCACGACGCCGTGACCGGGCAGCCGCACCAGGTCGCCTGCAATTTCAATTTGCTTCGCATGGGAAGCGTCTTCCAAAACCTTGGCGAAGACCTCTGGCCTGACCCCGGACAATTGCTCTCGCAGCTCCTCTTTGCTCACTCCCGGAACGAGCGGATTTCTTTTGTGAAACGAGTCCAGCTGAGAAAGCAGAGGTCTTGAGATCATCATTTCGAGCAACTTTCGCGAAATCAATACTTCACCGATCCGCATAATGTCGTCAACATTCACAAGGATTGAGCCAATATCGGCAGATCTCCATCCTGTCCTCGCAACAGCCTCTCCAATCGAGATTCCCCGCATGCCACTGGCGACGACAAGACTCCGCAGCGCGACCTGGCGCGAGGGATCGGATCGCCTCTCAAGAAAATCGAAGTGAAGGCGGGCATCGATGGCCTTCAGAGGCGCGTCATTGGCCACAATCGTGCCCCCGCCGATGGTCACGACCGGTGAAAACTGGCGGATGATGAATCGGTCTCCGGGCAGGAGCAACACGGCGTCGCGCAACCTGAACTGGACAAACATCTCCTCCCCCGGTGCGATCTGATTGGAATATCGGGGCGGCTCCATCCCAACGGTTCCGGCGGCAGTTGGCGTTATCTCGGACCGCGTGTAGAACGCGATCTCCGCCACCGTCTCCATGGTGTTGGCATGAAAATGCACCCGCGCCCGGTTCTTCAGAGCCCGCGCCGCCGAAGCCAGCAGCCGCAGCTTCACATCGACCCGCTTCGTGGTTACAAACGTCTCCGGCGGCGCCAGCGTCATTCCGCGCGCCAAATCCTCCGTGCTCGCGCCCGCTAAATTCAGCGCCGTGCGTTGTCCAGCGACGGCGACTTCGGCGGACTCGCCATGCACCTGCACGCCGCGAACCCGCACTCGCCGTCCCGTGGGAAATACTTCCAGTTCGTCTTCGCGATGAATCGTTCCGGCAATCAGCGTGCCGGTCACCACCGTGCCAAATCCCTTCATGGTAAAAACGCGGTCAATGGGCAACCGCGCCAGCGCTTGCGAATCGCGCGCCTGCACTTCCCCGGCCGCCGCGATCATGGCCCGCTTCAACTCATCCAACCCTGCGCCCGTTAATGCACTCACGGTGACGATCGGCTGCCCTTCCAGAAAACTTCCGCGCAAAAATTCATCCACTTCCATGCGCACCACGTCGAGCGTCTCCGCATCCACCGTGTCGGCCTTGGTGATCACCGCGATCCCGCGCCGCACCCCCAGCAATTGCAGAATGTCGAAGTGTTCCCGCGTCTGCGGCATGATCGACTCATCCGCCGCAATCACCAGCAGCACCAGGTCGATGCCGCCCACTCCCGCCAGCATGTTGCGCACAAACCGCTCGTGCCCCGGTACGTCGACAAACCCCAGCCGCAGCGTTTCCCCGCCGAACTCGTTCCGTAAAGAATCATGGAGCCGCGGACGCCTCGTCCGCCCGTCGTCTTGAACTTCCGAGCCCTGGTTGGAAACAGCCTCCGTCGGACGAGGTGTCCGCGGCTCCGCAGATTCTGCCGACAAAGCGAGATCCATGTGCGCGAACCCCAGGTCGATGGTGATGCCGCGCCGCTTCTCTTCTGCGAGCCGGTCCGCGTCAATCCCGGTCAGCGCCTTTACCAGCGCCGTCTTCCCGTGGTCGATGTGTCCCGCTGTCCCCACAATGATCGATTTCATCTGCGTCCCGAAGGAATCATACTAGGGCGGCCATTTGATTTTCTCAGTCGGTGCTGCCTCGCTAGGGCGCGAGTGGGTGCCCCATATCTCGCGTCTCTTGCGAAATGTGGATTTTCGTGAATGCTCGAGGGAAGCTCAACGAGACCTCATCACCCTTTTCAATAGCTTGCAGATAATTTCAACAACTTGCGGACTTTTTCAACAACTTACAGGAATTTTGCGATTAGAGGCGATTTAAGCCCGCCGAATTCCCGGACGACCTTGGGCCCCTCCCTAAGTCATCCGGCGCAATCCTGAGCCGATTCTGAGCACCCCAGGACCATCCTGCGGTCAATCTGGAACCCGTTTCTGTATACCGTGCCGCGCAGAACACTTCCCTGTTTTCAGCAAGATAGAGATTTCCACAATGAAAACAAAGACTATCTTGCGGACGCGACGAGGGGGCGCTCTTAGAGCCAGGCCTTGTTTTCAATAGCTTGCAGATAAGTCGCTGAAAACAATCGAGCATTTTGCGCGCGCATAATAAATGTACATTAATGTACATATAAGTGTAGCTGCGGCCGAAATGGACAATCTGACAATCTAAAGGTCGATCCCGTCGCCGAAGTGAGCTAAACTCAGAGACCGAAAAACGAAGACCCAAAAAAGACTTGAGGAGATTTGGCCATGCTCGTATCGGTTTTCATTGGAACCAGCCTTGACGGTTTCATTGCGCGACTCAACGGCTCGTTCGACTTTCTGCCCGAGGGGGGCGGCGAGCCTCATGGCTACGACGAGTTCATAGACAGCGTCGACGCACTGGTGATTGGGCGCAATACCTTCGAGACGGTGCTGGCCTTTCCGGAGTGGCCGTATGGCGGGAAGCGCGTCATAGTGTTGAGCAGCCGGCCCATCGACTTCTCCGCAGTGCGCGGCAGAATCACGAGTGGAGGAGTCGTCGAGCAGATGGCCGGCGTTCCCGCTGAGATCGTCGCGAAACTAGGAGCCAGCGGAGTGAAGCATATCTACGTCGATGGTGGGATCACGATTCAGCGCTTCCTGCGGGCGGGGATGGTTCACCGCCTCACCATTACCCGCGTGCCGGTGCTGATCGGCGAAGGCGTTCCTTTGTTTGGCGCGGTGCCGCATGATGTGAAGCTGCGCCACGTCGCGACCCAGACCTATCCGAGTGGCTTGGTGAAGAGTGAGTATGAGGTCATGGGCTGAGCGGCGTCGGGGAAAGCCTTTGAACGCAAAGGACGCAAAGGAAAAGCCGCAAAGGACGCAAAGAAACGCAAGATCAAAATCAAGATCAAAATCAAGATCAAAACCAAGATCAAAACCAAGATCAAAATCAAGATCAAAACTTAAGATCAAAATCAAGATCGAGGCAAGATCGGGGGGAAGATAAAAGCAGCCAGTTTCCGGTTTTCTTTGCGTACTTTGCGGCTTTTCTTTGGCGACCTTTGCGTTTAAAGGCTTTTTTCGGCCCCGAGAATTTTGCCGCTTTCCCTACCCATCCGTTCCCTCAAATGCGACAATAGAACTTCCCCATGGCCACTTTCCTGACCTCTGCCTTTCCGCCGGAGACCCTCCGACAGCACGGCCTGACCGCGGATGAGTACGAAAAAATCAAGCAGCTTCTCGGCGGCCGCGAGCCGACGATCACCGAACTCGGCATCTTCAGCGTGATGTGGAGCGAGCATTGTTCCTACAAGTCTTCGCGCGTGCATCTGAAGCGGCTGCCCACGCGCAGCAAGCGGGTGCTGCAGGGGCCGGGAGAGAACGCCGGCATCATCGACATTGGCGACGGATGGGCCTGCGCTTTCAAGATCGAGTCGCATAATCATCCCAGTTTCATCGAGCCGTTTCAGGGCGCGACCACCGGCGTGGGGGGAATTCTGCGCGACATTTTCACCATGGGCGCGAGGCCGGTTGCGGTGATGGACTCGCTGCGATTCGGCCCGATTACGAATCATGCTGGAACACATCCTGTGGAGACAGCCGCCTCGGCTGTCCTGCCAGGGCGAAGCCCGGCAGCTCGCGCGGAGAGTCCGGACGGGCCAGCTTCACCGACCGCCGAGTTCCGCTCGGCTGGACAGCCGGGGGCGGCTGTCCCCCCACAGGCAACCACCGCCCAAGCCGAACTGCATAAAAATCATTCCATCCTCGAGGGCGTAGTCAGTGGAGTGGCTTCTTACGGGAATTGTTTCGGCGTGCCCAACCTTGGCGGCGAGACCAAGTTCGAGCCGTGCTACTCGGGTAATCCGCTGGTGAACGCGTTTGCTCTCGGGTTGGTGAGGAAGGACGAGATTTTTTACGCCAAGGCGGCGGGTGAAGGCAATCCTGTAATCTACGTCGGCGCGAAGACCGGGCGTGACGGAATTCACGGCGCGACCATGGCCAGCGAGGAGTTCAGCGAGGCTTCTGAAGCCAAGCGGCCCAATGTCCAGGTGGGCGATCCGTTTTTGGAAAAACTGTTGCTCGAGGCTTGCCTTGAAGCTATGCAGACCGGCGCGATTGTCGGCATTCAGGATATGGGCGCGGCGGGACTGACGTGCTCCACCTGCGAGATGGGCGGACGCGGCGCGGTGGGCATTGAGATTGAACTCGACCGCGTGCCGCAGCGCGAGACGGGAATGACTCCCTACGAGATCATGCTCAGCGAATCCCAGGAGCGCATGCTGCTGGTGGCCGAGAAGGGACGCGAGGGCGAAGTGTTCCGCGTTTTTGAGAAGTGGGGGCTGGATGCGGTCGAGGTGGGCAAAGTTACCACGGACAACAAGTTGCGCGTTCTGGAGCATGGGAAAGTGGTGGCCGAGATTCCGAATCCGGCGCTCACGGATGAGGCGCCTTTGTATAAGCGGCCGATGGCGCGATGGGAGCCTCCGGTAGCCCGGGAGATGCCGGAGAGCGTGCGGTTGAGCGGGCCCGGGGGGTTAAAGCCCCAGTCATTTTCGGAGGATAACGGTGCGGCTGAAGCCGCACCCCACCCCAAACCCACTGACGGTGCGGCTGAAGCCGCACCCTTTCAAAACCCTAGGATCGCATCGAGTTCAGAAGACTTCACCTCGCGCCTGAAACAACTTCTGGCGAGTCCGAACATTTGCGGGAAGCGGTGGGTTTGGCAGCAGTATGACCACATGGTTCAAACCAATACCGTCGAGTCGCCGGGTGCGGGTGACGCGGGCGTGATCCGCATTAAATCTTCGAACCCCGGGGGCTCGCAGCGCGGGCTGGCGATGGCGCTTGATGGCAACGGACGCTGGTGTTATCTCGATCCGCGGCTGGGGGCGATGCATGCGGTCGCGGAGGCGGCTCGCAAAGTTGCGTGTTCGGGTGCGACTCCGGTGGCGGCAACGAACTGCCTGAACTTTGGCAATCCGGAGAAGCCGCATATTATGTGGCAGTTTTCCCAGACGATCGATGGCATTACCAAGGCATGCGAGGAGTTGGAGATTCCCATCACCGGCGGGAATGTCAGTTTGTATAACGAGACGCTGGGGGAAGGAATTTATCCCACGCCAGTGCTGGGAGTTGTGGGGATTTTGGAGGACGTACACAAAGCGGCAAAGATGCCGTTCGCCGCGGCGGGACGCACGATTGTGCTATTGCGCGGTACGGAAGCGGGCGACATCACCGACGCAGAGAGTGAATTCGGGTCGTCGGAATACGCGAAGGAAGTTTTGGGCGCGTTGTGGGGATATCCGCCGGAGTTGGAGCTGGAAAAAGAAGCTGCCCTGCAGAAAGCGGTCATAGAAATGATTCAGAGTGGGTTAGTGGAGTCGGTGCATGATTGCTCGGACGGCGGGATCGCAGTTGCGCTGGCGGAGAAGGCTTTGCCGAATGGCGTTGGAGCGCGGGTGAATCTGGCGTCGGGCGGCCTGTTTGCGGAGTTTGCCTTGTTTGGAGAAGACGCGAGCCGCATTCTCATCTCTTGCGACCCGGGGAGCGTGGCGGGAATCCAACAGGTGGCGGAGAAACACGCGATTGCGGCCGATGTGATTGGAGAGACTGTGGCGGATCGGCTGGAGATCGCATTGGATGGAATTTTAGTCGTGTCAGCTCCGGTGGCGGAGTTGAGTGCGGCTTATGAAGGCGCGTTGGAAGCGGCGCTGCGGGCGGATCCGGAGTTGGTGGCGGCGGATTGAGGGAAGTCAAGAGCTTCAACCACAGGGGACACTGAGGAACACAGAGGAATGCGGCTTACCACAGAGGACAGAGGACACAGAGGCTGCCGAGCTTCGCTCGGCGGACAGCCGGGGGCGGCTGTCCCCACATGGTTTCGTCTGGTTTTGAGCTAGGAGCTAAAGGCTAAGGGCTAAAATGCTGATTTCCGACAAATTTCATGATGAGTGTGGGGTGGTCGCGATCTTTGCCCATCCGGAGGCGGAGAAGCTGGCTTACCTGGGGCTGCATTCGCTGCAGCATCGCGGGCAGGAGTCGGCGGGGATTGTCACGTCCGACGGGCTGACTTCGCGCGTGCACAAGGCGATGGGGTCGGTGGCTGACATCTTCACCGAAGATGTGTTGTCGCGGATCCGCGGCACGTTGGCCATTGGGCACACGCGCTACTCGACCGCGGGAGATTCGGCGCTGCTGAATGCACAGCCCATACTGGTGCAATCGAATAAGGGCTCGATAGCAGTCGCGCATAACGGCAACCTGACGAACGCGCAACAGGTGCGGGCGCGCCTTGAAAGCCAGGGATCGATTTTCCAGACCAACAGCGATACCGAAGTCATCGTGCATCTGATCGCGCTGTCGAAGGAGCACACATTGCCGGAGGCAATGGTAGACGCGCTGCGCCAGGTTGAGGGCGCGTTTTCGCTGGTGATGATGAGCAATGACCGCATTTTTGCAGTGCGCGATCCGCGCGGCTTCCGGCCGCTGGCCATGGGGCGTATTCCGGCTCCGGGTTCGCAGCAGCAGGATGGGCAGAAGCAGGAGTGGCAGAAGAACGACACTATAGTTTTTGCGTCCGAGACTTGCGCGTTCGATTTGATTGGCGCGGATTATATTCGCGACGTGAAGCCGGGCGAACTGGTCGTAGTGGGGCCGGAGGGCGTGAGTTCGCGCTTTTATTCGACGGCGCAACCGCAGTCGAGCTGCATCTTTGAGCACGTATATTTTTCGCGTCCGGACAGCGTGGTTTTCGGGCGCGCGGTGCAGACCAGCCGCGAGGAATTGGGCCGGCAACTGGCGCGGGAGGCGGGTGTGGAAGCGGATCTGGTGGTTCCGGTGCCGGACTCCGGTGTGACCGCGGCGGTGGGCTATGCGTCGGAGAGCGGGATTCCGTTTCGCTTCGCGCTGATCCGGAACCATTATGTGGGACGCACGTTTATTGAGCCCAGCCAGAGCGTGCGCGACTTTGGAGTGAAGCTGAAACTGAATCCGGTGCGGTCTTTGCTGCAGGGCAAGCGCGTGGTGTTGATCGACGACTCGATTGTGCGCGGAACCACCAGTCGGAAGATTGTGCGGATGATCCGCAGCGCGGGAGCGAAAGAAGTCCACATGCGGATTTCGTGCCCGCCCACGGTTTCTCCGTGCTATTACGGAGTGGATACGCCCTCGAAGAAGCAACTCATCGCGGCGAATAAATCGGTGTCTGAGATTCGCGATTATATTGGCGCGGATTCTCTGGCTTATCTTTCGCTCGAAGGTCTAAAGAGAGCATGCGGCGAGGGCGACAAGATTTCTTACTGCTCGGCATGTTACACGGGGAAGTATCCGACCGAGATTATTGATGTGGAGGAGATTCTGCCGGCGGCGGTACGGCGGTAGGATCTTTCGCCACGGATTTGCACGGATCAGCACGGATCGAAGGGCAAAATTGTGGAGCGGCGGACGCCTCGTCCGCCTCACGAAGCTTCTAAAGAATCTGCTTATACAGAACGTCGCGGAACTGCGACCACGGACGAGGCGTCCGGGGCTCCACTGTCGTCGGGGGCTCCACTCATATGTGGATGGGTTTATTAGCCCAATAAAACGGGGGCGGCCTTGAGGCCGCCCCGATTTATTTTGTAGTGAAAGGTTTAGTGCAGGTAGTGAGCGACGGCGTCCGGGTTGCCGCGAGTGGTCTGGGTTTCGAACGCACCGATGAAGCCGGCGGCCGAATTCAGGAAGTCGCTGCTCAACTGGTCGTAGTCGCCCATGTAAATGGAGTTGATGAACAGGTCTCCGCCGTGGGTTGGCGCGGAGGCGGCCAGGCCGATGTCGCTGTCGGTCCAACTGGATCCGCCGTTGGTGGATTCGCCGCAGTGACGGCGGATGGCGAAGTTTTCGTCGTCCGCGCGCCGGTCATAGTAGCAAATTGCCACATAGCCGCGTTTGTCGACCGCAATTCCAGACTGGTAGTGGTCGTGACCGCTGCCCAGACGGGATTGAATGTCGCTGTTGACTTTAACAGGAGAACCGCCCCAGGTGTTTCCACCGTCGAAGGACGCGCGGAGGAGAACATCGTCATAGGCATAAGCGCCATCGGTGCCGAGAGGATCGGGAACGATTTTGTCGCGGCCATCGGCCCAGGTGATGTAAAGAGCGCCGTCGGTGGCGGTTCCGGAATGGTCAATCGCCATCGCCATATCCAGGAAGTCACGGAATTCGCCCTGCAGGTAATAAGAATCTCCGCCGGGTTGAACGGAGGGTTCGACAGTCACTGCGGCTGACAAGGCGCCGCCTTTGGGCATGGAAGCAATCTGGATGGCGCGTCCGCCGACAGGGAAATTGCTGCCCAGATTGACCCAGGAAATGTAGAGGGTGCCAGTGGAGCTGACTGCCATCTGCGAGCCCTGAACGCCTGCGTTGCCGCAGACTTCAATGGCCACGGTCGGAGTGGAGGACCAGGTCACGCCACCGTCATCGGATTCAACATACTCGATCGCAGTGCGGGCGTTTTCGCCGCAGGCTGCGCTCGAATAGGTGTAGTCGAAATCGGTGTAGGAAACGAACATGCGTTTGTGGTTGGAAGGGTCAATGGTGGACCAGGGCTTGTCGAGCAGGTGGGTGTAGCCGCTCTTGGCAATGGCCGCGACCGGGTCGCCCCAGGTCTTGCCACCATCGGTGGAGGGATTGACGGCGATCGCCGCCCAGGGATTCAGGCTGCTGTCATAGAAGTCGAAAATCTGGCTGAAGTAGAAAGTGTTGGCGTCGGCACAGTTCAGGCCGGGGTCGCCGCCCAGGAAGTTGTAGGTGTTGGGTCCAGGATTGATGGGACCGATATCGGAGAAGGTAGCCCCGCCGTCAGTGGAATACGCTGAGCCGCTGAAGCTCTCACCGCCGATTCCGGTGAAAAAATACGGCGTTTCGAAGACGCTGCCGGAGTCGTTAAATCCGACGACGACTGTGCTGCCGCAACGTGCCGTGGAAGTCTCGCTCTGAGTGAAGCCGCCGAAGGACGAGAATGCGACGTCTGTGTTTGGGTTGGAAACAGGAACAATGCCGCCAACGGACGGGGGCATGGCGGGCTCCAGCGCCTTGCTGCGGGGAGCAAACGAAGGATCGGCCAGGCGCATGCCGTAACGCTCCCAGACGTTGGCCAGATGGTTGATGTTGGCGTAACCGTCGAGCATCTTCTGGTGGGCCGGCGACATTTTTGCAATGCTGGCCTTGACCTGTTGGAGAATCTTATTGGTGGCGGCGACCTTCTCCACTGACATCTGAGCTCCGGCGAACGACGAGGCGAGCGCCGCGGTGGCGAAAGCGCCGGCTACCAAGCGCGAAAACCTGGGTGACTTCATCTACTTTGTCTCCTTATCCGGCGTTAGTCTGTATCCGGCTTTACTCTGTTCTATTTGTGAAGAGTTGGACAGCACGAACGGCAAGCGCCAGTACTAATTGGGATAGTAGTAGGCCACTGCAGGCGGTAACACGTCAAGAGAAAATATCCGCAGGCGACGAATAAAATTTCGATGCGCAGTTTTTTGCATATGCGAAAGAGCAAGCGGGGCAAGGGTTTTGGGTTGACTCTTCGGGAGCACAAACCTGTGTTGCGGACGCCGCGTCCGCTCGGCGAACGCGGGCGCCGCGGGATCGGTCTCCATAATAGGCTTTCGAAAGTAGGCCTTCGAAAGTAGGCTTTCGAACCCTGCGCGGACGAAGGCGTCCGCGGCTCCACGAGTTCGTGAAAATATCAACTTTGCGGCTTGCGAGCCTGCGCGACCCTCGGGATAGATTGCAAGTCAGGGAGGATGCGGACCTCATCCCAGCCGTGGAGAAGCAATTTAGTTTCGGAGGCAATAGTGCCGGAGATTTCCATGATGAGCCATCCGCCGGGACGAAGCGCGAGACGAGCCTGCGGGATGAGGCGGGCGATGATCTCGAGTCCCGTAGGGCCGGCGAAGACGGCGGTGCGCGGCTCGAATTTGCGGACTTCGAGCTGCACTTCATCTTCTTCTGATTCACCAACGTAGGGCGGATTGGAGACGATGAAATCAAAGGGCGGTTGTATACCTGCGAGCAAGTCGGTTTCATGGAAGTGAATGCGGTGCGCGAGTTGGAGGCGGGCAGCGTTGGCGCGCGCGATTTCCAGAGCGGGCGCAGAGATATCAGTGGCGTGGATTTCGGCGAGAGGAAATTCTTTGCCCAGAGCCAGCGCGATTGCACCGGAACCGGTGCCGACGTCGGCAATGCGGAGAGCTGACCTCGGACCTCCGACATTCGGCGTCGGGCTGCTGAGGTCCGAGATCTGAGGTCCGACGTCTGCTTTGCGCAGTTCCAGCACGGCTTCGATCAGGTGCTCGGTTTCGGGGCGCGGGATTAGCACGGCTGGGGTGACGATGAGATCCATGCCCCAGAATTCCTGGTGGCCGGTGATGTATTGCGCGGGGATGCCGCGGGCGCGTTCGGCCAGCGCTGCGTTATAGCTGGATTCTTCGACAGTGCTAAGTTCGCGCTCGGGATGGGCGAACAGGTAGGCGCGGTCGCAAGCGAGTACAAACATGAGGAGCAGTTCGGCGTTCAGGCGCGGGGATGGAACATTCGCTGTGGTCAATCGGTCGATGGCCGCGGCGAGGGCTGGCTTGAGTTGCACCCGTCTATTTCAACACTTCTTTCAATGCGACGGCGGGTGGTGGTGATTTTTGCTGGCGAACCGGCTCAGGCGACCTGCGGATTGCGGCGGGCGATCTCGGCATTCAGCACCGTGGCGAAGGCGACCCAGGCGGCGTAGGGGATGAAGGCGTTGGCGGCGGCGCGATCGACTTTGCGGGCGGCGGATATGTAGGACATGATCATGCCTTCGAGCGCCACCACGTCGGCCAGCGCGAGCGTGGGACGATGCTGGCCGAAGAAGAGCTTCGACCACTTGGCATTGGCGGCGAGTTGGGAGATCCAGAGGCGCAACGCGGCACTTCGTTGGCGCGAGGGGGCGGCGCTCCAGACGCGCCAGCCCGACCAGGCGATCAAGGCATACAGCGAGGTCCATACCACGGGGAAGACGGCGTCAGGCGGCGTGAAGCTGGGCTTGTCGAGTTCACGATACCAGGAGTCTTTTCCGTTCCGGCGGTTCCCATTGCGACTGTAGTGAGCCCCATACCAGGCGGCGCCGGCGGTTACCAGACCGAAGCCGGCCAGCGCCAGCAGCGAGCGCGATTTCGTTTCCGACGTATTCATCTTCATCCTCGTCTTGGACATGAGGCTTAGGTGAGCGATGGACGGCGGAGGTTGCACGCTCATTCTCGAGCAGGTCGATGGAATTCGGGTAGTGTCCTGATTTCGACAGCGGAACTAGCCTGTCGTCCTTTCCAGTCTGCTCTGTAGAAAATCCCCCACCCTTCGGCAAACTCAGGGCAGGCTTTCTCGCGCAAGAAGCGCGCGAGAAATAGGGCATTGGGGGACTTCGAATTCCATTTCTGGAACATTGCCGAGTATCGCTCCCATTGGTGCTTGAGATAGATCATCTGGCCGATGTGGTGCTGCATGTGGGCGGCGCAGACCAGCATGATCTCCAGCCGGGTGGGCGCGTCCGAGCCCACGGCGGAGTAGTGCGATGACCAATCGTCGACAGACTGGGCGCCGATGGTTTTCACGACCATCGCGACCGCCGAGTCGAAAAGCTGGAGCGCTTCGTTTTTCTGTGGCGGATTGGGATCGTTGAATTCGCGGGGACGGTCGCGAATGTAGCCGGTCTGGGCGATCTGCGCGCCGATGTAGTAGTTCAGATTGCCGGTAAGGTGCAGGACAAGATGCCCGAAGCTGTTGCCGAAGGGGAACGGTTTCTGCCAGAACTGGGAGTTCGTGAGCGGGGCGGCCAGTTCGCGGACGCGAGTGGCGTTGGTGGTGTAGCGAGTGCTGAGGGCGGATGCAAGAGTCGAGGGCAGATCCGACATGTGGGCCTTTCGCGGATTATTGTTCTCGAAAGAACGTAGTTTTGAATTGCTCGTGGCGGTGGAGGGCTTGCTGCATCAGCGTTTTGAATTCCGGCTCATCGTGAAGGGTTTGCAGGAGCGGGTCGCGGATGAAATAGGGATACCAGAAGAAGCCGCCGCCAATACTGTGGCGCAGCATGTGCAACGCGGCAGATTTGTCGCCTAGCACGGCATAGGCCTGGGCGACTTTGTAAATGCCCTCGGCGTCGCTCACTCCGCGCTCTTCAATCTTCTCTTCGATCTGCTGCAGAAGTTTCAATCCGCGAGGATTGTCGTGCCGGATCGAATAGCTCAGAGCTTTACCGACGTCCGCGGGAAGGAGCGAGGGTTCTCTGGCAAAAGCGTGATCGAAGTCCGCGGCCGCCTGATCCTGCTGATTCAAGTAAAACTCATCCAGGCCACGGTAGAAAAGGATGTAAACCGAATCGTCGACCGGCAAGCTTTGCAGAAATTTTTCGTACTCGCCCTGGTAAAGGTAGGCGTTGATCGCCGAACTGCTTCTCTTCACCTGAGGATTATTCTGGCGCGCTTTCTCGCATTCTTCGATGGACTGCTGCAACATTCCGCCGAAACGGTAGGCGTAACCCAGTTCCCAGTGCGCTTCGGCGTTGTTGGAACTGGTTTGGAGAACCGAGCGCAGGAGGGGGACGGCTTGCTCCACGCGGCCGGTATCGGTAAGAAGATTCGCCATGTAAATTCGCGGTTCGACCAGGGCGGGATTCAACGCCATCGCCTTCTCGTAGGCGGCTTGTGCTTTGCCGTAGTCCTCGCGTCCGCCGAAATGCAGCGATGCGTTGGTGGTGTAGGCACGGCCCAGGTGGGCCCACGCGGGGGCGTAGTTCGGTTCCAGGGTGGAGGACTTCTGCAGCATTTCGATGGCGGCGGCGAAATCGTTGAGCGAATAAAGGTCGATTCCGCGCAGATAGTCTTCGTAGGCGGCAGTGCTGATCGGCTTTTCGGGCGTGAGATTGGCCGCTTCCGCGGGCGACAAGTTTAACTCCAATTGCTTGATGATCTGCTGCGAGACGCGGTCCTGCACGGTGAGAAGCTTGTCGTACTTCAGATCGATGGCTTCTCGCCAGAGGATTTTGTCGGGCTTCACATCGATCAATTGGGTGGTAATTCTGAGGTCGTCGCCATCTTTGATGAAGGTGCCGGTGAGCAGCGTGTCGACGTTCAAATCGGCGGCGACTTTTCTGGGATCGATAATTTGATTGCGGTATTTGTCGACCGATGACGAAGGACGCACCGTGAGGGCATTGACATAGCCGAGTTTGGTGATGATCTCATCCGCGAGGGAAAATCCCAGGAAGTCGGTCTGGGGATCCTGCTTGAGATTCCGGAACGGAAGAACTGCCAGACTGCGTGGTTCTTTTTCCGAGACCACCGCTGGTGAGGGTGCGGCCGCTGAGGACACGCTCGTCGAGGAGACGGTTCGCCACTTGCGGGCCGCCAACAGGCCGAGAGCGACCGCTATCAACACGAGGACGACCGCCCACAACCAGCGACTCGCACGAACCGGACCGCGGGGAGATGGAACCGGAGCAGGAAGAGCTCGCGGCGGCATTCGCCAGCCTGGCGGCGTGATGTTTACCGGATCTGAGACGGATCCGGCATGCAACTTGGCCTGAAACTCCGCTTCCTTTTTGAAATCCTGAAGATCGATCAGCAGGTCTTTCACCGTCTGGTAGCGTGTCTCACGATCCTTGCGCAGGGCCTTGCCGATGATGCGCTCGAGTTCCAGGGGCAATTGGGGAGCAAATTCAACGGGTGGCGGCGGTTCGGCCTTGAGAATTTCGGCGATCACATCGCTGGTAGTATCGCCCTGGAAGGCGGCTCGTCCGGTGACCATTTCATAGATCACCGATCCGAAGCTGAAAATGTCGCTGCGGGCATCGACGACAAGTCCGCGCGCCTGTTCCGGCGACATGTAGCGGGCGGTGCCGCGAATCATGCCGGGCTCACTGGTTGAGGGCGAGGGCGCGCTTGAACGGCGATGGATAGTCTCAGTGACTTGCCGCTCGGTTAACTTGGCGATGCCGAAGTCGAGAACCTTAACAATTCCGTCGTTGCGGACAATTACGTTGTCAGGCTTGATGTCCCGATGAACGATTCCGCAGGCATGCGCTGCGGATAGTGCTCGGGAAATCTGGACGGCAATATCGAGGGTGGTGTTTATTTCGAGTTTGCCCCTGGTTATGCGCTGGCGAAGAGTATCGCCCTCGATAAACTCAGTCGCCATAAAGCGCAGACCGTCGGCCTGGCCGAATTCGTAGATAGTGAGAATGTTGGGATGATTCAGCGCGGAGGCGGCTTGAGCTTCCTGCTCGAAGCGGCGCAGGTCGCGCTCGTCGCGGGTTAACTCGGGTAACAGCATTTTGAGAGCGACCTTGCGTCGGAGGCGCAGGTCCTCAGCCAGGTAGACTTCGCCCATACCGCCGGCTCCAAGCAAGGAAACTATTTCGTAGTGAGCCAGGCGGGTACCGGGAGCCAGGGCATCGGCGGAATTTTCCCCCATCATTTTCTGAGCCGCTTCGAGCACCGGCTGACGCAGCCGGTCCATGGGCTTGTGCGCGGAATCGAGCAGAGTCTCAATTTCCTTTCGCAGGTCGGGGTCGCTGCCGCAGTTTTTTTCGAGAAATTGGGAACGCGACTCCGGCTTGAGTTCGAGGGCGGCATGAACAGGCTTTCGAGCCGACGCCAGCGATCGGGCGAGGAGGCCATCATGGGATGTTACCCGGTCTTCGAGGGAAGTTCATCGAGCTACTACCAGTAGTAGTCTTCGCGAGCGACGTTCGATCGGTGGTGAGTACGGGGGTGTTCACGGAGGATCCTAAGCTGTCCCCTGGCCCAGTTCGCGGTAGAGCCAGGCCTTTGCCAGCGTGAGTTCGCGGTGGACGGTGGCGGGGGAGATGTTCAGCGCCGCAGCCGCCTCGTCGTAAGTAAGGCCGCCGAAGAAAAGGAGTTCGATCAGCTCGCTCTTGCGCTGGTCCTGCGCCGCCAGACGCTTCAGTGCGTCGTCGAGTTCCACGATCCCCTTGTCGCCCTGAGGCCCGACGAGCACGGCTTCGTCGAGAGGAATCTTCTGGAACTCTCCGCCGCGCTTTTGCCGGTTGTTGGACTTGGCGTGATCGACCAGGATGCGGCGCAACATTCGGGCGGACACGGCGAAGAAATGGACCCGGTCCTGCCAGGCCACGTCCGCATCGATCAGCCGCATGTAGGCTTCGTTAACCAGGGCGGTGGCGCGCAGGGTGTGGTCGGGGCGCTCCGCCCGCAGACAGTTGGAGGCCAGGCGGCGGAGCTGGTCATAGACGACGGGCATCAATTCGTCCAACGCCTGCCTGTTGCCGCTACTCCATTGCCGGAGCAACTGCGTCACGGCTTGACGATCCGGAGACAAGTCGTTCATTGGGTCTCCTTTTTGCAATGCGGGAGGTTGCGTGGAAGCGTGCCGGACGCGTCGCCAGAGTCTTTTATTCTCAGAGCACCAGCGACTCCTCAACAACCGGCGCCTTTAGGGTGGGAGCATTATACCCCAGTCTCGCGTTACCGTCTCAGTAGTGGCATAGTTTGAAAAAGACACTCCCCGGCGGCTAAAGCCGCAATCACTTTTCCGGTGGTTACGGCGCGGCTGAAGCCGCGCCCTTTCAAGACTAATTCAAACTGAAATCGCATAGGGCAGATGCATTCGAGCATGCCGGCGCTACGAATTCGAAGCTGGCGTCGATCTTTCGGAAATATTTTTCTGAATGGTGAGGGAATTCTCGGAGCGTTGTCGCCTTTAGGAGTGAGGCGCAAAGAGAGTTCACGAAGGTCATGGAACCCTCGGCAACTGTCAGAGCACCAACGGTCCGACTTGAAACGAAATCGAAGCCAAAAAAAGGAGAACTACCATGAAATTCCAAGCGATCAGCAAGTGTCTCGGCGTTGCCCTGCTGGCGTGCCTTCCGATGGCCGCGCAGAGCACGACTCCGACCACCTATAACTACACCACCATCAACTATCCCGGCGATACCTTCACCCAGTTGCTCGGCATCAACAGCTCCAACGTGATCGCGGGCTACCACGGCGTAAGCATCAACAAGGGCTTTACCTACGTTCTAAAAACCAAGACCTTCAACAATGAGAACTTCCCGCAGTCGATGCAGACCCAGGTGATCGGGATCAATAACTCCCCGGCCAAGACGGTGGGCTTCTACATCACCGAAGGTGGCGCTACGAAGGGCTTCGAGGCCCGGGGTGGCGTATTCGAAAGCGTGAACTTCCCGGGACAGCCGTTCAACCAGTTGCTGGGGCAGAACAACTTTGCCCAGGCTGCGGGATACTACAGCACCAAGGCGGACGGCAGCGGTCCCGACCATGCTTACATCTTCGACGAAAACGGGGGCATTTTCGAAGTGCTGACGATCCCGGGATCTATCAGCGCACAGGCCACCGGTATCAATGACTTGAGCAACGTCTGCGGCTTCTTCGTGGATTCGAGCAACGTGAATCACGGCTGGCTGCTCGTACAGGGATCGTTCACACAGCTTGATTATCCCGAGTCCACGGGAACCCAGGCTCTGGGCTTGAACGACAACGGAATCGTGGTGGGGTCCTACACTGACACCTCGAATAACAGCCACGGTTTCACCTATAACGTGGCAAGCAAGACGTGGCAGTCGATTGACGATCCGGCTGGCGTAGGCACGACCATCGTCAACGGCATCAACAACGCCGGCATCCTGGTGGGCTTCTACGGCACGTCGCCGGACAACTCCGGCTTCGTCGCGGAACCTCAGTAAGCACGTTGTCGAGACAAAGCCGCAAACCCAAAAGAAACGAGGATCCTGCCAACCAGCAGGATCCTCGTTGCATTTGAAACAGCGGCAGTTCGAGAGGCTGGCAAGCTAAGCCGGCAGCGAATACGCTTGACCTCGGCGCGGCGCCGGCTGCAGGTTGCTTGCTTTGCTGAAGCGAACCCGCACCAGCCAGAAAATCATCAACGCAAGGGGCAGGAAACTCAGAAACAAAAGCAGGCCAGTCTTGCGCATCCAGGCAGGGAACAGTTGTGGCCGCGCCAGGAAGATGGACGAGGAGGCGATGAACAGGGCAAAGCACATGCGCCAAAGATGGCGTGCGATCCGTTGCACACCGGAAACACCGCCGCGCAGGAGCAGCCGAACATCGCCCACGCTAGCCAGCAGGGCCACGGAACCAAGGAAAAAGTAGGGTCCGGGAGGATAGTCATACTTCATCCCGGTCGGACTCAGCGCCGCTTCCAAGCCGAAGGTCGCTTCGATGGCCGTGAGGGAAGAGACGAACAGAAGGCCGACCCAATCGAAAATGCCGGGGGCAGCGTCCCTGCGCCTGGCGGCTATCCATGCGGTGGCCACCAGGTAGAACGTCAGGCTTCCTCCCAGGATATTTCCCGGTTGAGATTTCATAATCGCCAGGATCGTCCCGCTGGCGGCCAGGCTCAGCATGGATATGACGAATACTCTTCCCGCGAGGCCGTGGCGGCGGGATCCCTTCAGGAGAAATGCGGCGACAAATCCAGACAGCACTCCGAGAGTGCCGGAGATGATGTGAAGAAGTAAGAGTGGCGATCGCATTGGTCGCTCCTTCGGTGCTCTTGGCTCTTGGCTCTTGGCTCTTGGCTTTTGGCTTTTGGCTCTTGGCTTTTGGCCAACCCGAGAGCGAAGAATTTTGAGCAAAGGGCTAAAAGCCAAAAGCTAAGAGCCAAGAGCCAAAAGCCTCTTCTCAAATCGGTTCGCGGTTGCGGCGCAGTTGGATTGCGGCGAATAGGAAGGCTGCGGTGATTGCCAACCCGGTCCACAGACCTGGACTGAGCAGGAAGCGGCCGGGAGTGAGTTGCATGCCCGGTTCGATCGGCATCCTGCCGGGGAAAGGAATAGCCTCTGTGCCGCCCGACAAGGCAGCGACTACAGCGTTGGCGAAATATGAAGTGTTAAACACCATCTTCTCGATGAAGGTGATCGCGAGCGGCGGCAGGAACGCCCATAAGAATGGGGCGCGCTTCGCCCATGCCGAGACCAGCAGAAACCATGCGTAGAAGGGCGCATGCCCGAGCACGTGCACAGTGAACAGGTGATAGAAGAGCATGAGCGAGGTCTGAAAGAACGACACCTGTGTCCAATACGTCGCAACGCTTACGCCGTTTGCGCTCAGCACGGCGGAATTCAAGAGCAACACGATGAACTGCGTGATCACAGTGAGGACAACGATTATTGCCGGCAGAACAACCAGTGGAATACTGGCCTTTGCAAGCACGGTGGTAACGTCGGAGACGGGCAGCGACTTCCAGAACAGGATGCTGCGATCGCGGCGCTCCCCGTACAGCGCGTCGAGGCAATAGAAGAAACCGACGATCATACCGGTGACCATGAACAGGCCGGCCGCGAATTCGTAAGGTCTGGCCATGATCTGGCGTTGCTGCTCCGGGTCGAGCGCCATGGCGGCCTGCAGCTTTGTGGGCAAATGAAAGGCGCCGATCAGGGTCACGAACAGGATGAGAGCGGCGGCGGCCAGCGGCGCGAGATAGATGGAATGGTTCTCCCACAATTCGCGGCGCACCGACCAGTAGAAGGGACGGGTGGGCGAAAGGATTGCGGGCGCGACGGTGTGCGAGTCTCCCTGTGAACCAAGGGATTCGGGTATGGCGTTGGAGTGGGTATTCATCTGGCTGCTCCTTGTGGCTGGCCGGCAAGATCGCCCACCACGGCGACGAACAAATCGGCGATGCTGGGGGTGCGCACATCACCCAGCGCGGACAGTTTCTGGCGATCGAGTTTCTGACCAGGGGCGCGGTCCGATCCTGAGTCGCCGTAGCCTAAGTCGAAGAGAAACGTGCTGCGACCAAGCCCCTGATGTTCGTGCATCGGCTTGAGCGCTCGAGCGGCGGCGGCCTGCTCGGGATGCACAATCACTTCCAGATAACGCGATTCGAATTCCTCCATGCTGCTGTTGAACACGATGCGCCCGCGGTTCATGAACATCACATCGGTAAGCACGTTCTGGATTTCTTCCACCTGGTGGGTTGTGACGACGATAGTGCGGGTGCGGTCGTAGTAGTCGTTGAGCAGCGAATCGTAGAACTGCTTGCGATAGAGGATGTCGAGGCCGAGCGTGGGCTCGTCGAGCACCAGCAATCGAGCATCGATGGCCATGACCAGCGCGAGGTGCAACTGGGCGACCATGCCTTTCGACAACTCCCGGACCTTGCTGGCATGCTTGATCGTGGTCTTCGAGAGAAAGCCTTCGGCCTTCGCCCGATCGAATCGAGGATGCACGCCGGCCACGTAGTCGATTGCCTGCGCAACTTTGATCCAGCGCGGAAGTACGGCGACGTCGGAGATAAAACAGACGTCGCGCATGAGCCGGTCGCGCTCGGTCCAGGGATCTCGGCTGAGTACGCGCAGTTCTCCCTGATAAGGAATGAGGCCGAGAATTGCATTGAGCATGGTGGTCTTGCCGGCGCCGTTCGGTCCGATCAGCCCCAGGATGCGGCCCTCCTCGACACGCAGATCGACGCCATCCAATGCGACGGTTGTGCCGAAGGACTTGCGGAGACCGCGTGCTTCTATGCAGGCCATGTTTAGCGCTCCTCCCCGTCGGTTTCGGGCTCGTCGCTTTCGGGCTTTTCAGCTTCAGTCCTGGACAGAACCACGTCCGACTTCGCCGCAGCCTTTGGCGGCCGGCCATTGGCGGCCGAATCCAGCAGTTCTTCCGCCTTCAATCCAAGCCGCTGGATGGTCGCGTGGACCCGGGGCCATTCTTCGGTGAGAAATTTCTGGCGTTCGCCGCGCAGCAGCATGCCGCGCGCGCCTGCGTTGATAAACATGCCGCGACCTCGTCTACTCTCGACCAGTTGCTCGTCCACCAGTTCCTGGTAACCCTTCAGGACCGTGAGGTGATTCACCCGGTACTCGGCGGCGACGCTTCGGACGGAGGGGAGCGGATCGCCTTCCTTGAGCACGCCGTCGAGTATCATCGCGACCACCCGGTCGCGAAGCTGACGGTAAATCGGCTGATTGTCGTTCCACTCACGGTCCATCGGGGTTTCCAGATTGCCTTACGTTTTGCGGAAAATCGGCAACAATCCCAGCGGCTGAAGCCGGAAGTGTTTCTTCGGGCTTGCGGCGCGGCTGAAGCCGCGCCATTTCAAAGCAAGACCCGAACCGACTCTTTCCGCAGCCTGCTTCCTAATAATGGCCCAATAACGAAACGGTCCCTCACTTTGTCCGCTGCAGGTCCATGTGGGCGCGAACCGAGTGCACACCGTCGG
>Ga0302324_100004142_pt1 | contig 32279 bp, 20 predicted proteins | sample Palsa_T0_1_FD_201949 | JGI IMG/M metagenome (GOLD analysis project Ga0302324, IMG submission 201949) | Peat permafrost microbial communities from Stordalen Mire near Abisko, Sweden - Palsa_T0_1 | ecosystem: Environmental > Terrestrial > Soil > Palsa > Peat permafrost | place: Sweden: Abisko... | reverse complement strand
GGTTGGCGGCGAAGCCTCGGGCTCGATTCCGAAAATGCGGCATTGCCCTTCGTCCACACGCCAGGATCCGTCGGCGAAGTCGTAATCCCAGGAACCCATATTGCCGGCCGCAAGCGCCACACCTCGGCCCTGCTCGCTGCGCGTCAGGCGTGCGTTGGAGGCCTCCAATGCGGCTGTCCGTTCGGCGACACGATCTTCAAGATCCCGGTTCAATTCCTTCAGCTGTCTCGTCTTGCGATGCAATTCTGCGAAGACGCGAACCTTCGCGCGCAGCAATTCGGGAATGACCGGCACCGGCACGTAGTCGACCGCGCCGGCCTCATAGCCGCGCAAATAATCGGCCTCGGACAGATGAATCGCGGAAATGAATATAATGGCCGTACGCTGGAACCGCGGGTGCTCCCGGATCATGGCGGCCAACTCGAAGCCGTCGAGCTCGGGCATGCAGACATCGACAAGGACGACAGCCACATCGTGCTTCAGCAGCACTTCGAGCGCTTCCTTGGCGGACGAAGCCATAATGAGGTTTTCGTCGAGGGCTCGCAACATCACCTCGTAGCTCAAAAGCTTGCCCGGCTGGTCGTCGACCAGGAGCACATTGACCTTATCGTTGGCATCCATGGCCATCTCCTAGCGGTGGAGCCACATACGCAAAGCGGACAAAAGCTGTTCCGTGTTGACCGGCTTCGCGAGATAGTCGGACGCGCCGGCATCGAGACACTTCTCGCGGTCGCCTTTCATCGCTTTGGCCGTCAGCGCGACGATGGGCAACCGCCGGAATTTCGGATTTTGGCGGATCCGCGCCATCGTCTGGTAGCCGTCCATTTCCGGCATCATGATATCCATCAAGACGACCGCCAGATCCGGCGTCTGCTCGACGAGCTCGATCGCTTCGCGCCCGGTTGTGGCGGTCAGCACCTGCATTCCCCGGCGTTCCAGGATGCTGGAGAGCGCGAAGATGTTGCGCGCGTCGTCGTCTACCAGGAGCACCGTGCGTCCGACCAGGTCTTCGTCGGAATTGTTCAGGCGCTCCAGCATCTTCTGTTTTTCGGGCGGCAGATCCGTCACGACGCGGTGCAGGAACAGAGCCGTCTCGTCGAGCAAACGCTCCGGAGATTCCACGCCCTTGACAACGATGCTGCGGGCCATCGTGTGCAATTGCGCGTCTTCTTCTGCGGACAGTTCGCGGCCCGTGAATACGATGACGGGGATTTCCGAGAGCTCGGCCTCCTCGCGCAAACGCTCCAGGATCTCGAAGCCCGTGATGTCCGGAAGCCGCAGATCGAGCACGACGCAATCGCAGGGCTGCGCGCGCAGAATTTCGAGCGCTTCGGCACCCGTGCCGGCGTTGACAATCTCGATGTCGTCATGTCCCAACAATTCCGCGATCGTCAGTTGCTCGGCCGTATTGTCTTCGACGACCAGCAGCCGTTTGCGCCGCGGGCGCGCATAGGTCTTGATGCGGGAGATCGCGTCCTGAACGCCTTCCGTTGTCGCCGGCTTGGTGACGAACGAGAATGCGCCCCGCGCAAGCCCGTGCTGGCGGTCTTCGTCCAGCGTCACGATCTGGACGGGGATGTGGCGCACAAGCGGATTGTGCTTCAGCTGGCTGAGGACGTTCCAGCCCAGCATGTCGGGCAGAAAGACGTCGAGAGAGATGGCAGTCGGCCGGTATTCCAGTGCAAGCTCCAGCGCGTCTATTCCACGCGCTGCAACGAGAACTTTGAATCCGGCGCCGTGGGCCAGATCGACCAGCACACGCGCGTAATGCGGATCGTCTTCGACGATCAGAAGCACGGAGTCGCCTGAAACGATGTCGATTCGATCGTCCAGCACGGGATCGGCGGGCCGTTCGGGCGCCGCGGCCGTGAAACCGATCGCAGAAGACGGGGCGGGTTGCGGGCTCACCTTGGGCCCGATGGTCGGTCCGACGTAACGCAACGGCAGATAGAGCGTGAACGAGCTGCCGGCACGTGGTGTGCTGCGCAGGTGGATTTCGCCGCCGAGAAGATTTGACAGTTCGCGGCTGATGGCGAGCCCCAATCCCGTACCGCCATATTTTCGGCTAGTGCTGGCGTCGGCCTGCTGGAACGCTTCGAAGATGATCTTCTGCTTCTCGAGCGGAATGCCGATACCTGTGTCGGACACTTCGAACGCAACCACCGTCTGGGCTTGTCCGAGAACCGGATGACCCGCCGTCCACCCGGAATCGGCCTTCGAAACGGTAAGCTTGACGCCGCCGCGTTCGGTGAACTTGAAAGAATTCGAAAGAAGATTCTTGAGCACCTGCTGCAGGCGTTTTGAATCGGTGAGAATGGTGCGGCCCAGGCTTGGGTCGACCTGCACGTCGAAAGATATGGGGCGGCCCTCCGCTTCGTGCCGGAACGGGCGTGCGACCGCCTCGACGACACTGCCAATGGCGATTTCCTCGGCGTCGACCGTCACCGTGCCCGATTCGATCTTGGACAGGTCCAGTATATCGCTGATCAGATTGAGCAGGTCCGTGCCCGCACCGTGAATGGTGCGCGCGAATTCGACCTGCTTGGGGGTCAAATTGCTGTCGGGATTGTCGGACAGCTGCTGGCCGAGAATCAGGATGCTGTTCAGCGGCGTCCGTAACTCATGGCTCATATTGGCCAGGAACTCGGACTTGTATTTCGACGTCAGCGCAAGCTCCGTCGCTTTTTCCTCCAGAGCGCGGCGGGCCTGTTCGATTTCCTGGTTCTTGCGCTCGACCTCCACGTTCTGTTCGGCCAGCTGTTGCGCTTTCTGTTCCAGCTTTTCGTTGGTCTGCTGCAACTCGGTCTGCTGAGTCTGCAGTTCGCCGGCGAGCTGCTGGGACTGCTTGAGCAGCCCTTCTGTCTGCATCGTCGCCTCGATGGAGTTGAGCACGATGCCGATATTTGCGGTGAGTTGTTCGAGAAATGCGATCTGCAAATCGGTGAAGTCGCTGAGCGAGGACAGCTCGATAACAGCCTTCACCTGGCTTTCGAACAGAATGGGCAGCACGACGATACTGCTGGGCGTGACCTTCAACAGCGCGGAATTGATGGGCGCCGCGCTTTCGCGCAATCCGCTGATGAGTATACGCCGCTTGTCGAGCGCGCATTGGCCAACCAGGCCCTCTCCCGGGGCGATCCAGCTCGGATGCCCGTCGACACGATCGTCGGCATAGGCGGACAGAAGCCGGAGCTTCGTGTCTTCGTTGTTAATCTGATAGAGAACGCCCAACTGCGCATCGACGAGGGGAGTCAGCTCGGACAAGAGCAACCGTCCCACCGCCTCGAGATCGCGCTGACCCTGAAGCATGTTGGTGAATTTGGCGAGATTGGTCTTGAGCCAGTCCTGATCGGTGTTCTGCTCCGTCGTCAGGCGCAGATTTCCGATCATGGTGTTGATGTTGTCTTTCAGTTCCGCCACTTCGCCGCGCGCATCGACCTGAATGGAGCGCGTCAGGTCGCCTTTGGTCACGGCAGTCGCGACTTCGGCGATGGCGCGCACCTGGGTGGTGAGGTTCGCCGCGAGCAGGTTCACGTTTCCGGTCAGGTCCTTCCAGGTGCCTGCGGCGCCGGGCACGTTGGCCTGGCCGCCGAGGCGTCCTTCGACACCCACTTCGCGCGCAACCGTTGTGACCTGATCGGCGAAAATCGCAAGCGTTTCTGTCATGTTGTTGATGGTCTCGGCGAGTGCGGCCACTTCGCCTTTCGATTTCACGGTGAGGTTCTGCTTGAGTTCGCCGTTCGCCACGGCCGTCACTACCTTTACGATGCCGCGTACCTGTTCGGTCAAATTGGCGGCCATCACGTTGACGGTATCGGTCAGGTCTTTCCAGGTTCCCGCGACGCCGGGTACCTGCGCCTGTCCGCCCAGCTTGCCTTCTGTGCCCACTTCGCGCGCCACGCGCGTCACCTCGGCGGCGAACGCGTTCAACTGATCCACCATCGTGTTGATGGTGTTTTTGAGTTCGAGAATCTCGCCTTTCACGTCCGCGGTAACCTTGCGCGACAGGTCGCCGCGGGCGACGGCGGTGGTCACTTCCGCGATATTCCGAACCTGGGTTGTCAGGTTGGCCGCGAGCAGGTTCACGTTGTCTGTGAGGTCCTTCCATGTGCCGGCCACGCCGGGAACCTGCGCCTGTCCGCCCAAGCGGCCTTCGGTGCCCACTTCGCGTGCCACGCGCGTCACTTCCGCCGCAAAGGACCGCAACTGCTCGACCATCGTGTTAAGCGTGTCTTTCAGAAGCAGAATCTCGCCACGCACGTCGACGGTGATCTTCTTCGACAGGTCGCCGCCTGCGATGGCGGTGGCGACTTCGGCGATGTTGCGGACCTGTGCGGTCAGGTTGCTCGCCATGAAATTCACGTTGTCGGTGAGGTCCTTCCAGGTGCCTGCTACGCCAGGAACCTGCGCCTGTCCGCCCAGCTTGCCTTCTGTGCCCACCTCGCGCGCCACCCGCGTCACTTCGGCGGCAAAGGCATTGAGCTGGTCCACCATGGTGTTGATGGTGTTCTTCAGTTCGAGAATTTCGCCTTTCACGTCCGCGGTCACTTTGCGCGAGAGGTCGCCGCGCGCCACGGCCGTGGTCACTTCGGCGATGTTGCGGACCTGCGTCGTCAGGTTTGCCGCCAGCAGGTTTACGTTGTCGGTCAAATCTTTCCACGTACCCGCCACACCCGGCACCTGCGCCTGGCCGCCGAGACGGCCTTCCGTACCCACTTCGCGCGCCACGCGCGTCACTTCGTTGGCAAAACGGTTGAGCTGATCCACCATCGTGTTCAGCGTTTCCTTGAGCTGGAGAATCTCGCCGCGCACGTCGACTGTGATCTTGCGCGACAGATCGCCGCCGGCGACCGCGGTTGCAACTTCGGCGATGTTGCGCACCTGCGCCGTCAGATTGCCGGCCATGGAGTTGACCGAGTCCGTCAGGTCTTTCCAGGTGCCGCCCACGTCTGGCACTTCAGCCTGGCCGCCTAGCTTGCCTTCCGTGCCAACCTCGCGCGCCACGCGCGTCACTTCGGAAGCAAATGCGTTCAGCTGGTCCACCATCGTGTTGATGGTGTCCTTCAGCTGCAGAATCTCGCCGCTGACATTGACAGTGATCTTTTTCGACAAATCGCCACGCGCGATGGCAGTGGCGACTTCGGCGATGTTGCGCACCTGACCCGTGAGGTTGCGCGCCATGGAGTTGACCGAGTCCGTCAGGTCGTTCCAGGTGCCCGCGACGCCGCGCACCACGGCCTGGCCGCCGAGCTTGCCTTCAGTGCCAACTTCGCGGGCGACACGCGTCACTTCGGAGGCGAACGCGTTGAGCTGGTCGACGGTGGTGTTGATGGTTTCCTTGAGTTGGAGAATTTCACCTTTCACGTCCACCGTGATTTTCTTGGACAGGTCGCCATTCGCGATGGCCGTCGACACATCGGCGATATTGCGCACCTGTGCGGTCAGGTTGCTCGCCATCGAGTTAACGGAATCGGTCAGGTCTTTCCACGTACCGGCCACGCCCAACACGTTTGCCTGACCGCCGAGTCGGCCTTCGGTCCCCACTTCGCGTGCCACACGCGTCACCTCCGACGCGAATGCGTTGAGCTGATCCACCATCGTGTTGATGGTTTCCTTGAGCTGCAGGATCTCGCCGCTCACATTCACGGTGATCTTCTTCGACAGGTCGCCGCCGGCGATTGCCGTCGCCACCTCGGCGATGTTGCGGACCTGGGCGGTCAGGTTGCTCGCCATGAAGTTCACGTTGTCGGTCAGGTCTTTCCATGTGCCCGCAACGCCAGGTACCTGCGCCTGTCCGCCGAGCTTGCCTTCGGTGCCCACTTCGCGGGCCACGCGCGTCACTTCCGAGGCAAACGAATTGAGTTGATCCACCATCGTGTTGATGGTGTCCTTGAGTTCGAGGATTTCGCCGCGCACATCGACGGTGATCTTGCGCGAAAGGTCGCCGCGGGCCACCGCCGTGGTCACCTGAGCAATGTTGCGCACCTGGTCCGTCAGGTTGCCGCACATCGCGTTGACGGAGTCGGTCAGGTCTTTCCAGGTGCCTGCCACGCCCGGCACGAGGGCCTGGCCGCCGAGTTTGCCTTCTGTGCCCACTTCGCGGGCCACGCGCGTCACTTCCGATGCGAAGGATCGCAGCTGATCCACCATCGTGTTGATCGCCTCCTTGAGCTGCAGGATCTCGCCGCGTACGTCGACGGTAATCTTCTTCGACAAATCGCCGTTCGCCACCGCGATCGTCACTTCGGCGATGTTGCGAACCTGAGCCGTCAGGTTGCTCGCCATCGAGTTCACGCTCTCGGTGAGGTCCTTCCAGACGCCGGTCACCTCGCGGACCTGCGCCTGGCCGCCGAGCTTTCCTTCTGTGCCCACCTCGCGCGCCACGCGCGTCACTTCCGAGGTGAATATGGACAATTGCCGGATCATCGTGTTGACGATGGTGGCCGAACGCAGGAATTCGCCCTGTAGCGGGCGACCCTCGACTTCCAGGTGGACCGTCTGGAGTAAGTCGCCCTTGGCGACGGCCGCGATGGTGCGCGTGACTTCGGCGGTGGGCCACAACAGGTCGTCGATGAGCGTGTTGACCGAGAGCTCCATTTCGGCCCACGAACCCTGCGAACGGCCAAACTTGACGCGGTGACGTGTTTTACCTTGGCGGCCGACGACTTCGCCAACCCGTTCCAGCTGCTGGGCCATGCGCTCGTTGGCCGCCACGATCTCGTTGAAGGTGTCTGCGATCTTGCCGGCCAAGCCCACACGGTCGCCTGCCATGCGAACGGAAAAATCGCCGTCGCGCATACCCTGGAGGACGCTCATCAACTCCTCCAGGTCGAGGGTCGCGTCGCCGTGATTCGAAAGTCCGTTGCCATTGGTTTTGAGCGGCGGCAAACTGGAAGTTGTGCGCTTGGCGGAATGCGCGGTGGCGGCGTCATGCGCTTTCATGGGGCACCTTGTGCAGAAGCGAGGCTGAAGAGGCGAATGGCGCGGCAGGTCCGTTGCGATGTGAGGGAGTTTCGAGGGGACACACTCCGGCCGTCGGGTCGACGTGTGCGTCCCCGACTCTCAAAGCCCCCCGTGTGCGGCCCAAGCGCACGCCAGACCCTCCGTTCCGCAAATCGAAACGCATTTCCAAAAAAAGGGTTCCGTCCATTTTTCCGAGGCGATTGGCGGTTTCCGTTCCTGGAATCCGCCCCTATCGGCTCGGATCTGCCATCCGTCCTGACCTGAAGACGCGCGCGCGACAGATTTGCCGGGGTCATGTCCAGACCAAATTGCCTAGCGTGCGCCGGAGGTTTCCTCGGATGTGCCGATTTGGCTCAAGGGCAATGAACCGCTAGTCGCTCCAGGTCGTCGCGATGTGCTCGGGATCGTCCTGAGTGTTCCGCTCGAAGGTCAGAAAGTCGTAATAGCCGCAGCGGCCGCCCGGAAAGGTGCGGCAGGTTGAAGGCCGCGCCGTATAGACGGTGCAACGCCTTTTGTCCGTGTCGAAGAACTGGCAGACCTTGCCGAAATGCTCGTCCGCCTTGCGGCGCATGGTGTATTTCTCGTCTTCCTGCGGCTTTGTGTATTTCTTCTTGGCTTCGCGGAAGCCCAGGTCGAAATGCTTGGCCAGCCGCCAGACGTCCTTCTTGGTCAGGGGAATGATGGGATAGGAGCAGCAATATCCCGGGCATTTTGCACAATTGAACAGCATTGCGGGTTCCGGATCGTAGACGCCGATGGAGGCATCTTGTTTCGCCAGTCGGAGTTTTCAAATCGTCGAGTCGATGCGCATCACTGTGCCACGACAAATGGTGCATGGCTACGGCGCGGGATCGGGGGCGGAAAGAACACTGGGGCCGGCCGCGAGCGCGTGTTTCTCGAACGACTGCTGGGCAATCGGTTCAAGGCTGGCGATAAGTCCCTTGAGTCCTTCGGCGGTTTCTCTGATGAACTCGTAGCTGCCTTCGCGTCGTGCGCGGAGTTCCACGATATGGTCCTCGATTTCTTGGTGTTGAAGGTCCGGTAGGTTGGGCGTGGTTTTGAGGAACATCTGCTCGGCTGCAATCTCATTTGTCGCGTCGAATATCGAGTCCATGGGCATCGCTAGGCGCAGGACCACACTGTGAATCTTCGCCCGCAATGCCGCATTGCGGATATCGAACAAGCTCTCCCGGTTGCGGTCGTAAATGTCGATCTCGCGGCGGGCCGAGCGCAACATGCGCAATGTTATGGGTCCGAAGGGATCGCCCCGCCCATATATTTCATGGGTCATGTTGAGGATGATGCCAAGCGTCGACAGGACCTCGGCAAAGAGAAGGGCAGCGTTGCGTTCCCGCCGCCCGTGCTCGAGATGCCGCTCGAGCTGGGTGGCGCAGAACCCGCCGCCCGTTGCCAGAAGCGCGCCGAGAAGGACGGTCCACACGGTACTCGTATTACCCAGAAAGTCATAGGTCTCGGGACGCATCGAATCTCCCCCGCTGGAAGCGGCGCCACATAATAGCAGCCGGCTGCACGATTGCCGCACGGCTGAAGTCGCCCGGGGAAGAGTGCTAGTCTGATGCGGAGTTTCCCTTGGAACGCCCTGTCAGGATGGAAAGATGCAGCCCTTCATCGCAAGCGTGGCCCAGCTTGCCTCAGTGCCGTTCACCCCCATGGCGTCGGCCGAAAAGGCCGCCGCGTGTATCGCGCGAACAGGTCGCGAAGGCTCGAAGCTTCTTGTGTTCCCGGAAGCCTATCTGGGCTTCTATCCCAAAGGCGCAAGCTTCGGCGCAGTGGTGGGCGCTCGATCCAAAGAAGGCCGGGCTGCGTTCCAGCAATACTTCGAAGCCGCCGTCGATGTACCCGGCCCCGAGACATCGCTGATCGCCGATGCCGCATGCGAGGCGGGGGTATTTGTGGTCATGGGTGCGATCGAGCGCTCGGGCGGCACGCTCTACTGCACCGCGCTGTTCTTTGATGGCCCCAAGAGGCTTATCGGCAAGCATCGGAAACTGATGCCGACAGCAGCGGAGCGTTTGATTTGGGGCTTCGGCGATGGCTCGACGATGCGTGTGTTCGATTCCAGCATCGGCTGCGTGGGCGCAGTCATCTGCTGGGAGAACTACATGCCGATGTTGCGCATGCATATGTATAGTCAGGGTGTCGCGCTTTATTGCGCGCCGACAGCCGATGATCGCGAGACCTGGTTGCCGTCCATGCGCCACATTGCGTTCGAGGGCCGCTGTTTCGTGCTGACCGCCTGCCAGCATATCCGCCGCGGCGCGTATCCCGACAATTATGAATGCTCCTTCGGCGACGATCCCGAAACCGTGTTGATGCGCGGCGGCAGCGCCATCGTCGATCCGCTGGGTCACGTGCTGGCCGGACCGGATTTCATCGGCGAGACCGTGCTGTCGGCGGAAATCGATCCCGGCCTAAATGCGCAGGCCAAATACGATTTCGACGTAGTCGGACATTATGCGCGGCCCGATATTTTCAGCCTGTCAGTGAACGAAGCGCCGATGCCTGCTGTCTCGCCGAAGCGTTGATGGCGGTCGAGGCCCGGAAAGAGGAACACACAATGGTCGATGACTGGTCCAGTCTGGTTGGCGAATTGGAGCGGTTGCTCAAGCTGCGTTCCATCGCGTTCGGCATGAAACTATTCGAGCGCCGCGAGGATATGGAGGTGATTCCGAAAATACGCCGGCCGCAATCCATCCACACACTCGATCAGATTGTCGGGCAAGCGTCCCGGCTCGGCTGGACGGTGGGCATCACCTCCGACGATCTGGTGGGTGCGCAATGCCGCGCTGTCGTGGGGCTTGGGAAAGCCAAAACGGACGAGTGGAAATCTGGCAAGCACATGACTGGCGTGTGGTTCAGCACGATCGAAGACGCTGGTGCCCATCAAAGCGCGATGCATTGCGTGCCGGACGGCCGCTTCGACGCCTTGGCCGTGGCGCCGCTTGCAAGCGGCAAGCTCGACCCTCCCGACATCGCGCTTTTCTACGCGACGCCCGGTGCGATGATCTATTTCATCAACGGGTTGCAGTGGTCGGGCTACAAGCGGTTCGACTGGAGCGTGGTGGGGGAGTCGGCCTGCGCCGATTCGTGGGGTCGCGCGCTTTCCAAGCGTGAACCGAGTCTGTCGATTCCGTGTTTCGCCGAGCGGCGCTATGGTGGGGTTCTGGATGATGAAATGTTGATGGCTGTGCCTCCGGAATATTTGGTGAAGGCGATCGAGGGCATGAAGGCCTTGGCAAAAAACGGCTTCCGATATCCGTTCCCGCAATATGGTATGCAGCAGGACGTCCGCGCCGGAATGGCCGTGAGTTATGCCGATCGGAAATAACGAAGCCGGCAGGCATCGACCGACCCGATTGACGCAGGCGTCCGGCCAATCTTTTGTTCTGGCTGAAAATATGTGAGCGGTCCCATGTCTGAAGCGAATTCAGAATCCACCGACAACGTGGCAACCGCACTCGGCGATGCGGCGAAAGTGCTTGGGACGAATGCGCAGGCCGCCGAAGCGCAACTGCGCGAAATTCTGAACACCGCTCCGGGCCATCCCCAGGCACTGCTGATGCTGGGGTCAGCTTTAAGACGTCAGGGACGGAACGAGGCCGCGCTCGATATTCTCGAACCGCTCGCCAAATCGAAGCCGAACGTGGCGATGGCGCAATTCGAGGCTGGTCTTGCATTCACAAGCTTGGGCAAGACCCGCGACGGAATTGCCGCGTTGATGCACGCGGTCGAACTGAATCCAAGACTTGCCGCGGCGTGGCGCGAACTGGGCGATCAGTTGACAATCGTGGGCGATACGGATGCGGCCGATAACGCGTACTTGAACCAGATTAAAGCGTCGGTGCACGATCCACGACTACTCGAGGCTGCGGCGGCGCTGAACAAAAACGAAGTCGGTGTGGCGGAACGTTTGTTGCGCGGGTTTCTGAAGAAATTTCCAACCGACGTGCATGCTCTTCGCATGTACGCCGAAGTGGGATTGCGGCTGCGCCGTTACGAAGATGCCGAAAGTCTTTTTGCAAGGTGTCTTCAACTGGCTCCAGGTTATCTCGCCGCACGGCACGGCTATGCCATCGTTCTTCATCGCATGAGCCGAGCGCCGGAACTGCTTGCGCAAACGGAACTTCTGCTGAAGCGGGCGCCCGACAATCCGAGCTTCCGCAATTTGAAAGCTGCCGCACTGGCCCGGGTCGGTGATTTCGCGGGCGCCATCGAAGTGTACGAGAAACTCATCAAGGACCATCCGGATCAGCTCAAGGTTTGGCTGAGTTACGGCCATGCGCTCAAGGCCGAAGGCCGGAAGGACGATGCCATCGCTGCTTACCGCAGATGTATCGCGCTGCAATCGGATTTCGGCGAAGCCTATTGGAGTCTCGCCGATATCAAGACGTTCCACTTTTCGCCCACGGAGATGGAAGACATTCGCGGGCAGCTTGCGCGTGGCCGGCTGACCGACGAAGACCGCTACCATCTAGAATTCGCCCTGGGAAAGGCGCTCGAAGACGAAAGACTCTATGGCGAATCCTTCGCGCACTACGCTCGCGGCAACGAGCTGCGGCGCGCGGGAATCGAGTACTTCGCTGGCGACACCGCCGATCATGTGCAGCGTTCCAAGTCGCTGTTCACGGCGGAGTTCTTTCGCGAGCGCGCAGACATGGGGCATGCCGCGCTGGACCCCATCTTCGTCGTCGGCTTGCCGCGATCGGGTTCTACTTTGATCGAGCAAATCCTCGCGAGCCATTCGGCAGTGGAAGGAACCGCAGAGTTACACGAGATTGTCTCTTTCGCCCGGAGGCTCATCGGCAAGGCGCGCCGGGGCGAAATGTCCGCCTATCCCGATGTGCTTGCCGCACTGAAGCCCGAAGATCTTGACGCGCTCGGCCGGGAATATCTCGCACGTACAAGGATTCAGCGTCACAGCGGCAAGCCGTTTTTCGTCGACAAGATGCCGAACAGTTTCCTGCATATCGGATTGATCCAACTGATTCTTCCGAATGCGAAAATTATCGATGTGCGACGGCATCCTCTTGGATGCACCCTTTCCTGCTTCAAGCAGCATTTCGCCCGCGGCCAGGGCTTTACGTACAGTCTCGCCGACCTCGGCCTATACTATCGCGACTATGTCGGCTTGATGGCGCATTTCGATGTGGTTCTGCCCGGACGCGTCCACCGCGTGATCTACGAGGAACTGGTCGAGAGCACCGAATGCGAAGTGCGGCGGTTGCTCGCCTATTGCGGCCTGCCATACGAGGAGAATTGCCTCAGGTTTTACGAGACCAAACGCTCCATACGTACACCGAGCTCCGAGCAGGTCCGCACTCCCATCTTCAAGGATTCCATCGAGCATTGGCAAAATTTCGAGCCGTGGCTCGGTCCGCTGAAAGTGGCGCTGGGACCGGTGCTTGAAGCCTATCCCGATACACCCCTTTGAGAGCGCCATAATTTTTTTGCGTTGTTGTAACACAACCAATCACTTGGGCGGGTGAAGCACCGTGCATATTTTGATAAGAGTGGTTCCTAAGCATGCGAACAGCGCGGAAAGCAAGGATTTAGGATCGTAAAGTATGGAAAAGATGTCGCCAGTCCGCTCGCTTGAAGGCTTAGCGTGCGTCCGGGTGTTATCCGGCGTGACTCCCGACCTTCAGGCCGTCGCGTCGCAATATTCAGTGTCGATTACGCCGGCAATGCTTGCGCTGATCGATCCCGCCGATGCTCACGATCCCATTGCCGCGCAATTCGTGCCGTCCGTTCACGAACTTTCGGTGCATCCCGAAGAGCGCAGCGACCCCATCGGGGACGATTGCCATACGCCTGTCGAAGGCATCGTGCATCGTTATCCGGACAGGGTGCTATTGAAGCTTCTGCTGACGTGCCCCGTCTATTGCCGGTTTTGCTTCCGACGCGAGCAAGTCGGTCACGCTTCCGGAATGCTGACAGCGGACGCGCTGGAGCGGGCTCTTGCCTATGTAAGGGAGCATTCCGAAATCTGGGAAGTCATCCTCACCGGCGGCGATCCGTTGATGTTGTCGGACCGACGCCTGGCGGACGCGATAACCCGCCTCAATGACATCGATCATGTCAAAGTGCTGCGCATCCATACACGTGTGCCGGTTGTCGACCCAGCGCGCATTACGCCGGAATTGATACAGGCGTTACGCGGGCGGATGCCGGTCTATATTCTTCTTCATTGCAATCATGCCCGCGAACTTGCCCCGGAAGCGCGCGCTGCTTGTGCGCGCATCGTCGACGCCGGCATTCCGATGCTGTCTCAAAGCGTGTTGCTCCGCGGGGTCAACGATACCACCGAGAGCTTGGAAGGTCTGATGCGCGCGCTCGTCGAGAGCCGGGTCAAACCGCATTATCTGCATCATTGCGATTTCGCGCGCGGCACAAGTCATTTTCGCGTACCGATCGCCAAAGGCCGGGCTTTGCTGTCTGCCATGCACGGCAATGCCTCCGGGTTGTGCCAGCCGACTTATATGCTCGACCTGCCGGATGGCTTCGGCAAAGTGCCGATTGGGCCGGTGCTTGCTTTGGAGAGTTGCGACGGGTGGATCGTGGAGGATTTTCACGGAGACGCGCACACCTATCGCGATATCGAGCGCGACGGCGCCGGTTCCGAGGAAATTCTTGCAGGCAAGCGATAAGAGCAGCGCCCGGATTTATTGAAGCGTTTTCGTGACGGTCGCGATCGGCGCGGTGGCCTGCGCGACGTCGAATTTGAGCCGGCCGATCAAGCGGCCGTCTTCGGTGCGGATGTCGACGCGCCAGTCCCCCGGCTTGGGATTGGATTTGATAGAATAGGCCCGGTAACCACCGTCGCGCCCGCCATTGATCGGAAACGATACGAGCGATTGCGTCACCCAGCGGGATCGTGCGGGATCGTACCATTGCCAGCGATGCGCGATGCGGGTGGTCAGTTTGATGGGCGCGAAAACCGCGCTGTAGAGATAAAGCGGCTGCCCCGGCACCACGTGCTCGACGGCAGGCTCGAGACCGACAGAGTTGCTCCAGCTCTGCGGTTCCCCGACCGCATTGTAGACGGTACCTTCGTGCTTCACGGAGTGATAGACGCCGACATTGGCGAGTGCCAATGGCAGCGGCGGCAATATGTCGAAGAAGTAAAAAGCGTTCATCGCGACAAAGATGGCGGCGGCACCCATCAACAATTGCGGGCGCGATTGCCGGAATCGCAGGGCGCCGATCGATTTCAAAAGCCTCAGGAACAGCAAAAATACGGCGGCCGCGATCACGCCGCTCGCAATGAATGTCAGCTTTCCGATGCTGCGGGTGAAAACGGGCACGACGAAGATCGAATAGGAGTAGATCGCGAACAGCAGCAGAAGCGACGAGAAGACGAGCCGCGAATGATATTTGCGGAACGTTTCGTTCCCGATAAGAAAGCCCGCGAGCAGCAGCAGGAACGGCCAGGAGGCCGCCATCACGGCGCTGCGCGAATAAAAGACCAGGAACCCGCTCCACAATCCGCCCAATGCGAACTGCGTCGCCGCGGGCAGGAGCATCCGGAAACGGCTCGGGACAGGCTCTGCAGCCTTTGGTGTCTCGGCGACGACTGGAGCGCCGGCGTCGTTCGAGATCGCAACGCTCGAGACAGCATCGCCAGACACGTTGCCGTTTGGCGTCGACGGAGTCGCAACGATCTGGGCCGGTCTGAATACGGGGGAAAAAGGCCGCCGCCTGCGCAACGCCCGCGTCTGCGCCCTCGCAAGCCTGGCTTTCGTGCGATCTGAGCGGGTTTCCAGATAGTGGCCGATCGCGATGGTCCCGGCCGCCAGGATCAGATAGGCCACGAATATGATGTTTGCCGCGGGGCGATCGACGCGGCCGAAGGTGAAATTGTCGATGCCGAAGCCTGCCACCATCGCGGCGGCCGAGAAATGCGCCTGATAGCGCTTGTAGATCGCCAGTCCCGGCGCGACGGCCTCCTGCAAATGTCGTATCGATAACGCCACGCGAACAACCCCTGGGCCCGACAGCCTATCAATCAGACCCTTTCTGGCATTTTCTTGACGGACATACCTGCGGCACACTGACTTTCGAAAAGGCTATAAGAACCAGGCCTATCGATATCCTTAACAATGACAGGGAGAGACGCTTTGAAAATCTCATTGACCGGGCGCGTGGCGCTCGTGACGGGTGGCGGGCGCGGCATCGGGCGCGCAATTGCGCTGGCGCTGGCGGAAGCGGGCGCCGATGTGGCCGTGAACTACCGGCGCGACGAAATCGCGGCGCAAAGCGTCGTGGCCGAAATCGAAAAGCGAGGCTGCAGGGCGCGCGCCTATCATGCGTCGGTCGAGAACTGGGACGAAGACGTGGCGATGGTCGCCGACGTGATCCGGGATTTCGGCTCGATCGGCGTCCTCGTCAACAATGCCGGCATCGCGAGTCGTGGGCAATCTGTGGCCGACACCGATCCGGCCGAGATGGAGCGCGTCCTGCGCGTGCATGCTTTCGGCCCGCATTATCTTGCCAAGCTGGTCGTGCCCCATATGCGCAAGGAAAAGCGCGGCGATATCATCATGATCTCGAGCGTCGCGACGCGGACGATGGGCGCGAACGGCGCGCCCTACAACATGGCCAAAGCTGCCATGGAAGCACTGGCGCTCACGCTTGCGAAGGAAGAGCGCGCGCACGGCATCCGTACCAATATCGTCGCACCCAGTCTGACGGTCACCGATATGGGCCAGCGGCTGATGAAGGCGCGGGCAGGCGTAGCAGACATTCACGAACTCGACGTGCGCTTCCCGTTCGGCCACGTCAGCGTGCCCGAAGACGTAGCCGCCGTGGTGGCGTTCCTCGTCTCCGATGCCAATTCCTATGTGAACGGCGAGAAGATCAATGTCGACGGGGGCGGTTAGCGTGATCCTGAAACGCACTTACCGCGCGGGCAAGCGCCCGAACGGCACGATCTTGTTGTGGATGTCGTGGCCAATATCGGCGCGGCCGAGATAAGGGATGCCGGATAGCGTGCACCAGTGCTTCGCGACCTCTTCTTCGGTCTGTTCGAAGGGCGGTTCGTTGGGTGGGATGGCACTGCAACGGCCGAGCCGGATTCCGGCCGCGCGTCGGATGTTGTCGCTGCTCGTAACGTGAAGCAGCGCGCGGTCGATGCGGTACATATGCTCGAAAACTTCCTCCAGCATCAGCACATGTCCCGACAGATCGGGCTCAAAGGGCGTGCCGAGAAGATGGCTGAGAATTGTGATGTTAAATGCCGCTGTGGGCTGTGAAGACGCGACGGCCGCCTCGACCGCGCGGGAATCGGCATCAACCAGGAAAGCGAGCGCACGTTTGACCGCTGCCTCGCCCCCCTCCCGCAGAAGGTCTGCCGGCATCGGGCCATGCACGAGGTTCTGGAAGCCGTCCGCGTACATCGCGCCCAACAGGGCGCCGGCATCGCTATAGCCGAGATAGGTCTTTCTGCGCGCGGCATTGTTGAGGGCCGGCAAGACGCTCTCGGCCAGTCGTCCCGAGCCATAGCCGCCGCGTGCGATCCAAAGCGCATCGAAGCTTTCGTCGTTGGCGATATCGAGAAAGGCGGCAGCACGCGCCTCGTCGTCGCCCGCAAAATGACCCGACGAAAGATGGCACTGCGGATGGAATACGAGTTCCGGTGCATTGTCCGGGAATTGAGCCGCCGCAATCGCGGCCACCTTTTCGGCGAGCGCGGGCTCGATGCGCGACGCAGGTGCCGTGACGCCGATCCTGAGTTTGCGCTTCTGCATCCAGCCCCGTCGCTTGTCACCGAATCCCCGGCCTTATAGCCTCCGTCGATGGATCGACACAGCTCTTATTTTTTCTGTGGCATCGGGGGCAGCGGCATGCTGCCGCTCGCGCTCATCCTGCGCGCCAAAGGCTTCGAGGTGTCGGGTTCGGACCGCGCGCTGGACCAGGGCCGGACGGCTCAGAAATTCGAATTCCTGCTCGGACGCGGGATTGACCTTTACAGCCAGGACGGCAGCGGTGTCACCAGTGCCGATCTAATCGTTGTCACCTCGGCCGCGGTGGAAAGCACGGTCCCGGATGTAGAGGCCGCGTTCCGCATTGGCGCAAAACTGATGACCCGGGCGGAACTGCTTGCCAAATTGTTCAACGCTGCACCCGTGGCGATCGGGGTTGCCGGCACCAGCGGCAAATCCACGACGACCGGCATGATCGGCTGGATCTTGCATCGCGCCGGTCTCGATCCCACCGTGATGAACGGAGCAGTGATGACGAATTTCGTTGCACCCGATGCTCTCTTCACGAGCGCGATCGTGGGTAATGGCGACATCTTCGTCAGCGAAGTGGACGAAAGCGACGGCTCGATCGCGCGCTACAGCCCCCGCATTGCCGTGATCAACAACATTTCGCTGGACCACAAATCGCTCGAAGAATTGCGCACGCTGTTCCGCGATTTTGCCTCTAAAGCGCGCCTGACGGTCCTCAATCTCGACAATGACGAGACGGCGGCGTTGGCGGCGCAACTCGAGGCGGACAAGACTCTGACTTTCAGTCTCGATGATCCGTGCGCACGCCTGCATGGCAGCAACCTCGTGCCGCAACGCGACGGTATCTCGTTCGATGTGCGCGAGCAGGGCGGCATGGAAGTGCATGTCAAGCTCGCCGTGCCCGGGCGGCACAATGTCGCCAATGCGCTTGCAGCGATCGGCGCCGCGCGCGCGGCCGGTGTGTCGCTTGGGGTCGCCACGCAGGCGATCGAAGGATTTGCGGGAGTCCGGCGCAGGCTCGAAACGGTCGGCACGGCGCATGACATCACCGTGATTGACGACTTCGCCCACAATCCCGACAAGATCGCGGCCACGCTGGCGGCATTGCACGATTTTCCGGGCCGGCTGCTGGTGATGTTCCAGCCCCATGGCTTCGGGCCTCTGCGTTTGATGAAGGACGCATTCATCGACGGCTTTGCCGAAAGCCTGCGAAAGGACGACATTCTGATCATGCCGGACCCCGTCTATTTCGGCGGCACCGTCGATCGAAGCGTCGCAAGCGCAGACATTGTGAGCGGCGTCGAGGCCCGCCAGCGCGTCGCGTTTGCATTTCCGGATCGTGCAGCCTGTGGAAACAAGCTGCTCGCGCTGGCACGGCCAGGCGACCGGATCGTGGTAATGGGCGCGCGCGACGATACGTTGTCGCAATTCGCGGGCGAGTTGCTGGAAGGGCTCGGCAGGCCCAAAGTCTGACGGCAGGGGGCGCGGCATCTATGGCGGACACGAATCTCAGTCATGTGGTGGGGGCAAGCGAGCCCCCTTTGATCGAATACACGATCGGCGAAGCGCTCGCGCGCGCGGCGCAGCAATGGCCGGATCGGCTCGCACTAATCAGCGTGCATCAGGGCATTCGCTGGACTTATCGCGAGTTGCTGCAGCGCGCCGACCGGCTCGCCGCAGGGTTTCTGGATATTGGTGTTCGGCCTGGGGACCGCATCGGTATCTGGTCGCCCAACTGCGCCGAATGGACCCTGACCCAGTTCGCCGCCGCGCGCATCGGTGCTGTCCTCGTGACGATCAATCCCGCCTATCGGTTGTCGGAAGTCGAATACACGCTGAACAAGGTTGGCGTGAAGGTCCTTGTGGCAGCTGAGCGCTTCAAGAACAGCGATTACATCGGCATGGTCGAGCAATTGGCGCCCGAGATTGCGCGGACCGCGACCAGCGCCTTGTCGCCCGTACGGCTTCCCAAGTTGCAGGGCACGATCAAGATCGGTGGCGCGTCTCGCACGGGCTGGCTTGCATTCGACGACGTAGCCGCTACGTCCGACGAGCCGGTGCTGCGGGAGGTCGAGCGGATCGGCGCCAAACTCGACAGCAACGATGCCGTCAACATCCAGTTCACCAGCGGCACGACCGGCTCGCCCAAGGGCGCGACGCTCTCGCACCGGAATATTCTCAACAACGGTTTCTTCGTTGGCCGCGCGATCGGGCTCGAGGTGGGCGACAAGCTTTGCATTCCCGTGCCGCTCTATCATTGCTTCGGCATGGTGATGGGCAATCTCGGCTGCCTCACGCATGGCGCGACCATGGTCTATTCGTCGGAAGTGTTCGATCCCAGGGCCGTGCTCGATGCCGTTCAGCGCGAGAAATGCACAGGGCTCTATGGCGTGCCGACGATGTTCATTGCCATTCTCGGCCACCCCGATTTCGCGAATTACGATGTCGGTTCGCTGCGCACCGGCTGCATGGCCGGCTCGCCGTGCCCCGTGGAAGTGATGAAGCAGGTGATCGCGCATCTCAACATGCGCGATGTGACCATCGCCTATGGCATGACGGAAACAAGCCCGGTGAGTTTCCAGAGCGCGGGCGACGATCCGCTCGATCGCCGCGTTTCCACCATCGGCCGCGTCCAGCCGCATCTCGAAGTGAAGATCGTCGACGAAAACGGTGCGACCGTGCCGCGGGGCACGCCCGGCGAAGTGTGCACGCGTGGCTATTCCGTCATGATCGGCTATTGGGACGACAAGCAGAAAACCGACGATGCTGTCGATAACGATGGATGGATGCACACGGGCGACATCGGCACCATCGATCCGGAGGGCTACGGAAACATCGTCGGCCGCATCAAGGACATGGTCATCCGCGGCGGGGAGAATCTCTATCCGCGCGAGATCGAGGAATTTCTCTATACCCATCCCAAGGTTGCGGACGTTCAGGTTGTGGGCCTCCCGGACAAACGCTATGGCGAGGAATTGTGCGCATGGATCAGGCTCGTGCCGGGCGCGACAGCCGACGAAGCCGAAATCCGCGCTTTCTGCACGGGCCAGATCGCGCACCAGAAAATTCCCCGCTATGTGCGTTTCGTCGACGAATTCCCCATGACCGTCACGGGAAAGGTCCAGAAATTCCTGATCCGCGAGAAAATGATCGAAGAACTGGGACTCACCATCGAAAAGACTGCATGAGCGCGACTCACAACGCCGAACGATCTGAAGGATCGGCTGCAGCGTTACCTCGCTTGGTCCGACTCTCACCTGAAAGCGCGGTGACCCGGTGACCGACGGTCCGCCGTCTGCGCGCGAATATCCTGCGATGCCGTTGCGCCACATCGCGGCCGTGGTCGTTGGCAACGCGCTCGAATTCTTCGACTTCGTCAGCTATTCATTTTTCTCTCTTTACATCGGCCGCGCGTTCTTCCCGGTGCACGACGCGGCATTGAGCCTGCTGTTGTCGCTGGCCACGTTCGGCGTCGGATTTCTCAGCCGCCCGGTCGGCGCCATCGTGATCGGATCGTGGGGCGATCGCGTGGGTCGAAAGCCCGCGATGCTGTTCTCGTTCGCGTTGATGGGGGTCGGCATCGTTGGTCTTGCGCTCACGCCTTCTTATGCGCGCATCGGATTGGCGGCGCCGATCCTCGCGGTCCTGTTCCGCCTGGTGCAGGGCTTTGCGCTGGGCGGCAATGTGGGACCGGCGACCGCCTATATGGTCGAGGCCGCGCCTCCGCTCAGGCGTGGCTTCTATGCCGCCATGCAGGCCGCTACGCAGGATTCCGGCGCGTTCGCAGCCGGCATTATTGCAACCCTGCTTGCGAGCCTTCTTGACGCGCAACAATTGCAAGATTGGGGCTGGCGCGTGACGATGCTGGCGGGAGCCTGCATCGTGCCGTTCGGCCTGATGCTGCGGCGTTCTCTGCCCGAAACGCTGCATGCCGTCGACGATGCGGCGCTCGCGCCGGATGCTACCACAGGCAGCTTGTCAATTGGCGCGACGCTGCGGCCGCATCTGTTGATGATCGTGCTGGGCCTGCTGATCCTCGCGTCGGGCACGATTGCGAATTACACGACCAGTTATATGACGACCTATGCGCTGGACACGCTGCACATGCAGGCGGCGGCGGCCTTTGGCGTCATCATCGTCAGCGGCCTGTGCTCGATTTTCGGCGATCTAGCGAGCGGGCTGCTGTCGGACAGATTCGGGCGAAAGCCCGTCATGTTGGTGCCGGGGATCGTGGTGGTGCTCACCGTTCTGCCCGCGTTCCGGATGATCGGGCATTTCCACACGACACTTGCATTCTACGCGGCTGTAGGTTGGCTTGCCGTCATGTTCAACCTGGCGCTGGGCCCCGTCATCGTCATGCTGACGGAGACTCTACCGCGCAGCGTGCGGGCCGGCGCGGTCTCCACGATCTATGCTTTCGCGATTGCGATTTTCGGCGGCTCGACGCAGTTCATCGTCAAATCCCTGCTCGTGTTGACCGGCAATCCCATCGCGCCCGCCTATTACTGGACCGGCGCGGCCGTAATCGGTCTTGCGGCGATGGCATTTGTGAAGGAATCGGCGCCGATCAAGCTGGGCCGTCGCGGCCCTTAAGCCGCTGCCCAGACCAAGCCACTGTCCCATCGTCCGGCCACGCCGCAAATACCCCATTGCGCCCGCGTGGCCGTTCTCTCATCTTAACCTGCATTGATCGGCGCTCGTTCAGGGCAACCCGGGGCAGACCATCGAAGACGAATCCGCGTCCAAACGAGACCAGGGCGACTCCGGCATGGCGCCAGCCGCCGCGGCTGCCGTGGCGCTTGGCGGCGCCAGCCGCGAAAAGGCGGATTCGTTTCTGGACGAACAACGCGCGGTTCTCAGGAAGCAGGGGCTTCTTCTGGATCTTCAAATCGAGGATGCGCGAGAGCAGCACGATCTGCATGTCTCGCATCTGCGGTTCCGCCGCTTCGGCGATTACGCCAAGGCGGCGATGGAGGCGACCGTCGCCGTCTTCATCGCAATCATCGTTGTGGGGTTCGGCGCGCTCGTATGGCAGGCACGTGAAGCCAGGGGGCTCGTCGCCGAACCGTTGAAGACGCCACCGGATTTTGCGGCGAAGGGCCTCGACGGAACCGTACTGTCGCAACAATTGCTCGATCGCCTCAACGCCAAGGTCGAAGAAGCAAACGTCTACTCCTTGCGCAAGCCGGACAGCATTGCCGGAAGCTGGGGCTCCACTATCAAGGTGCAGATTCCGGATACTGGCATATCGATCGACGAGCTCTCGCGCCTGCTGCATGGCTGGCTCGGCCATGAGACGCATGTGAGCGGCGAGATCACGCGCAGCGCAGATGGCATCGCGTTCACAGTCCGCGCGGGCGCCCATCCAAGCCAGACATTCAGGGGCCGCGAGGCCGATTTCGATGCGCTGATCGACAAGGCGGCCGATGCGCTTCTCCGAGAGACGCAACCGTTCGTTTATCTGGACCTGCTGGCGCGGCGGGGCGACATATCAGGTTCGATCGCGCTTGCCCGCAAGCTCATCATTGCCGGCTCGGCCTCCGATCGGTCGCTCGCTTATAGCAGTCTGGCCGACGATCTGGTTATCGAGGGCAAATTTCGCGAGTCGATTGCACCTTACGCACGCAGTATCGCACTCGCGCCCTATGATCCGATGCCGCCCTTCTTCGCCACCAATGCAGATGTTGCGTTCGACCATGGCGAAGCATTCGTCACGCATACGACATCGGCGGTACATTTGTTCGCGACAGCTTCGCTCGCAGATTACAGGCCCGAAGCCCTTGCCAATCTGATCCCGGCGGCCCGGTCCATGCTCGCCCAGACGCAGGGCGACTTCGGCGAGGCCGTCCGCAACGACAGGATCGCCGAGCGGAGCAGCTTCTCGGATTACGATGTGCAGGGGGCCGTGGTGACGGCATCGGATCTCGCCCGCGACCACGACGTTGAGGCTGCGCGCGCCATTTTGGCGGACCATCCGCAATATTCCGACGGCCAGGCAGTGCTATGGCTTGTCGATATCGAGGCGCAACTGCCGGTCACCTTCATCTATGCCGATATCGACGACTGGAAAGGAGCGGCGGCGAGCCTCTCGAGCGCGGATCGCATGGCGTTGCAGGCCCGTGTCGTGAACGATGCGCGCCACACGCTGATCTGGCCCTGGCTCGCCTATGCTTGGGCCAGGACCGGCAACATCGCAAATGCCGAGGCGCTGGTGCGCATGACGCCGCTCGATTGCACGCGCTGTCTGGAATTCCGCGGTCGCATCGCAGAGTTGAGTGGCGACTACGACCGCGCATCGCGCTGGTTCGCGCGCGCCGTTGCCGACGCGCCGTCCGAGCCCTTCGCGATGACCGACTGGGGCGCGATGTTGCTGCATCGCGGCGATCTCGACGGCGCCATGGGGAAGTTTCAGCAGGCAAACGCTATCGGCCCGCACTTCCCCGATCCGTTGGAGATGTGGGGCGAGGCGCTGATCGCAAAGAACCGCTCGGATCTCGCGCTCGCGAAATTCGCGGAATCGACCAAATACGCCCCCGAATGGGGACGGCTGCATCTCAAATGGGGCGAGGCGTTGTTGTGGTTCGGCAGGAGAGACGACGCGCAAAAGCAATTCGCTCTCGCGCGCGGTCTCGATCTCACGACATCCGAAAAATCCGAACTTGCGCGCATGAAGAACATACATGGCTGAGGAAACAGATCGTTCGGATCCGGGCACAGAATCGCGCGGTCCAGGCGTCGACCCGTTGGCCGGGGCATTGGCACTCGGTGGCGCCAGCCGCGAGAAGGCGGACGCATATCTCGACAAGCAGGCTGCGCTTGGCGACGAGCAGATCAGGCTAGCGCGCGAACAGGTCGAACTCACCCGTCTCCAAGTCAAAGATATGCGGCGCGAAGATCGGCTGCGCCATTGGTCGCTGCGCGTACGTCACATCAGTGATGTCCTGAAGCTCTCATTCGAGCTGGCGCTGGCGCTGATATTTGCAGCACTCGTCGCCTGTATCGGCGGCGTCGTCTGGACGGCCGCGCACGACGATGGACTTGTCATCGAAGCATTCAAAGTGCCGTCCGACATGGCCGCCAGAGGCCTCACCGGCGATGTGGTGGCGAGTCAACTCCTCGACCGGTTGACCGACCTTCAGGCGCAGACGGACTCCGCCCGGGCGCCAAATTCCTATTCCAGCGATTGGGGCAAGGACATCAAGATCGACATCCCGAACACCGGCATCTCGATCGGTGAGGCCTATCGCTATCTTGCGGACTGGCTGGGACACCAGACGCACATCACCGGCGAGATTTATCGCACGGCGAGCGGGATCACGCTCACGACACGCGTCAGCGGCAGCGGAGGAATCGCACTGAACGGCAGCGAAGACAAATTGAACAACATCGTGGGAGATGCCGCCGAGCGCATCTATCGTGTGACACAACCCTATCGCTACGCGGTCTATGAGCTGAGCCATGGCCACCTTGCCGAAGCGGACTCTGTCTTGCAGGACCTTGCGCTGAATGGTTCCCCATCGGAAAAGCCATGGGCTTACGCGCTGTGGCTCTATCTGCCCCTGAATCGTGACGACATCGCCGATGCGCTCGACCGCGCGCACAAGGCGATCGAGCTGGCCCCCAATCTGGCGCTGGCTCAGATCAATGCGGCTCAGGTCGAAGCGGATGCCGGTCACGACGAGCAGGAATTGGTGGACATTGAATCGATCGCCAAATCTTTTGCTGGCGATGGAGCGCGTCTCGTCACCGAGAAAGCTGCGATCGTCACAGCTCTGCAGGGCGAAGCGGCATCTGACGAGGAATTGGGCGACTTTCGCGGAACCATAGCGAAATACGCCGAAATTCAGGGCGCACCGGATTTTGTCGGCTCACATTGGGCGTCGTACTATATGCAATCGAATGCCGCAGCCCACTTGCATGACGTTCCGGCAGCACGCCGTTATCTGGGTGCCTACACGGATGCAGAATTGCCCCATCTGTCGTCGACCGGCGTTGGCTGGAACAACGTGAACTACTATTATCCCCAATTCGCGCAAGCCGCGGAGCTCGGCCAATGGGCCGCCGCGCGCCGCGACATCGAACAAGTGCTTGCAGCGCCGGAGGCGCGCGGTGTCGAATCTCGTATCACCGTGCGAACGCAGACATGGCCGTGGCTTGCACTCGCCGAAGCGCATTTGGGCGATGCCGATGCGGCGAATGCATTGATCGGCAAGACCCCGCTCGATTGTTATCTGTGCCTCCGTACGCGTGGAAATATTGACGCGCTTCAAGAAAACTGGACTGGCGGTAACCGCTGGTTCGCGCAGGCCGTTGCGCTCGCCCCTTCCATTCCTTTCGCGTATGCCGAATGGGGACGGATGCTTCTCCTCGCCGGCAAATACGACGCGGCCGTCGCGAAGTTCCAAATCGCCAATCAGAAAGGCCCGCATTTCGGCGATCCGCTGGAAATGTGGGGTGAGGCACTGATCCTCGAGAATCGTTCCGACCTCGCGCTCGCCAAGTTCGCTGAAGCCGACAAATGCGCGCCGAAATGGGGGCGTCTGCATCTCAAATGGGGCGAGGCGCTTGCGTATCTTGGCAAGACGGGCGATGCAAAAGCCCAGTTCGCAATCGCGACTGGGCTCGATCTCTCGCCAGCTGACAAGGCGGTTCTCAAGAAATGGATGGCTGCGCATGACTGACACAACGATGATTGCTGCCAGCCCCGCCCTGCCGAAGCTCAAATTTATCGATGCGACGCTTTATGCGGTCGCGATGAATATCGGTCTGCGCTGGATCGCGGTTGCGGCCGCGGCCGGCCCTGCTGCGTTTCCCCTCTGGCTCGTGGCTCTTTTCGCATTCTACGTGCCGCTCGTGGCGGCAACAGCCGCGCTCACGGCGCGCTTCGAAGCCGAAGGCGGCATCTATGCCTGGGCGCGCGACACCTACGGCCCGCTGCCGGGCTTCATCTGCGGTTGGTTCTACTGGATCGCGCTAATGCCCTATTTCGCCGGTATTCTTTACTTCCTGAGCGGACTGATCGTGTCGGCCGTCGGCGCGGATGCGACGAACACGTTGCTCTATCTCGGTATCTCGATCGGGATTTCCGCCTTTGTCATTGCATTCCAGGTTGCGGGACTGCGCTTTGGAAAATGGCTGACCAATTTTGGTGCCGCCGGAAGCTGGGCGATCTTCCTCACGATCCTGGCCATCGCGTTTTTCATTTCGAGTCGCGGCACGAGTGCGACCAATTTTTTCCACGCCTCCTATCTGCCCGCAATGAATTTCGATACGGCCATCCTCTGGGGTTCGATCGTTTTCGCGTTCAGCGGCGCGGAATCCATCGCGTTCCTGCGCAACGACATCGCGGGCGGCATGCGCACGATCCTGCGCGTGTTGGCGATTTCCGGTGTGGCGATCGCTTTCGTTTATATCGTCGGCACTGCGGCGTTGCTGGTGATCTTGCCGCATGCAGATTTGACAAGGCTCGGCGGATTTCCGGACGCGCTGCGCGTTGCATATGGCAGAGCCGGTTTCGGTCATTTTGCCTCCATCGCGATCGGATTGCTCGCGCTGGCGCAACTCGGAGGCTTCACCGGCTGGTTCGGGATTGGCGCGCGACTGCCGTTTGCCGCAGGTCTCGATCATTTCCTGCCGCCGCTATTCGCGCGCCGCAATGCGAAGACGGGCGCGCCCGTCGCCGCCGTTCTGCTGCAGGGCGGATTGATGCTGGTGATGGTTGTCCTCAGCCAGGCCGGATCGAATGTGGCCGCCGCTTACGACTTTCTCATCGCGATGAGCGTATTGACCTCCACCATTCCCTACCTGTTCACGTTCGCGGCCTATCTGAAATTCGCGCGCGCCGATGACGTACCCGGCGCGTGGCACATGCCCGGCGGCGTGCGAGCCACGTTGATCGTCGGCGGCATAGGCCAATGCGCCACAGTGATTGCGATCGCCTGCACGCTCGTGCCCAGTTCCAGCGAGCCGCATCCCCTGGCCGCCTTTCTCAAGATCGTGCTGTCGACGGCCGTCATGCTCGCGGTCGGGCTCCTACTCTACTGGTTCGCTGCGCGGCGCAGAGCGGCGGCGCGCGTTGGCCCTGTATAGGCGGAGTTCCAAGGTTAACTGCAACCGCTCGGAATGCTGGCCTCTACGCCACACTGACACCAAAAGCCGCAGCATCCTGCGCAAATAAGCTGTTTTCCGGGGGAGGCAGGCGCGTGCGGATGGAATAATGTGGCACCTGATTTGAGCGAATCACGAAAGTGCCCCGCCACCCCTTATGGATATCCTGACCGTCCGCCATTTGACGCGCTACCGCTACGCCAGGCCCGTGGCGTTCGGCGAGCACCGCATGATGTTCCGCCCTCGCGAGAGCTTCGACCAGCATGTGCTGGAGTCCTCCCTGACGATAACGCCCAAGCCCGTCGATGTGCGTTATATCCATGACGTGTTCGGGAACAGCATCGGCATTGCGCGGTTCGCCACCAAGGCGAAGGAACTGGTGTTTGAGAGCATCAACCGCCTCGAACACACGCCGGAAGATTCGCTGGACGACCCCACCTCACCGGATCGCGGGCTCAATTCCTATCCCTTTGCCTATCACACGACCGATCTACCCGACGTTCACAGTTCGATGCTGCGGGGGTATCCAGATCCCGACCGCATTCTGTCCCACTGGAGTCGCCGGTTCCTGCAGGGCCTGCCCAAGGTCGATGCTGCCAATGTGCTCGCCGCAATGACTCATGCGATCCACGACGAGCTCACATATGTCGGCCGCTCGTCCGGGCCTCCCCAAAGCCCGCTCGAGACGCTTCGGCTGGGCCGAGGCACCTGCCGCGATTTCGCCGTGCTGATGATGGAAGGGGTGCGCGCGCTCGGTCTCGCGGTGCGCTTCGTGTCGGGCTATCTCTATATTCCCGCCGGCGAGAATGTCGCGTCAACCCGGCTTGGCGGCGGGAACACGCATGCCTGGGTGCGCGTTTTCCTTCCGAACGGCGGTTGGGCGGAATTCGACCCTACAAACGGCATTGTCGGCAACCGGGACCTCATTCGCGTTGCCGTGGTACGCGATCCGGTCCAAGCTACGCCTTTGTCGGGAACATGGGAGGGGGCGGCCGGCGATTATCTGGGCATGGACGTCGAAGTTCAGGTTACGGCCGAGCAATCTCCGGAAGTCTCCCGCCGGCATGCCGGGGTGTTTCGATCGTAGAAGGACAATTGAACATTGCTGATCCGGGCCGGCTACAACATCGCATTCGAATGCACGGCCCCGACGCCGCTGTTGCTGATGGTCCATATCCGACCTGAGCGGCATGCCGATCTGGTCGAGCCTGAAAAGTTCACTCTCTACCCCGAAATCCCTTATCGGACCTATGTGGACGGTTTCGGGAATGTCTGCACGCGGCTCGTGGCGCCTGTCGGTCGCCTATCGTTGTGGAGCCGATTGCTGATCAGGGACAGCGGCCTGCACGAACAGATGCCGGTCGGCACAATCCAGCACGCTGTCGACGATTTGCCGGACGATGTTCTCGTCTATCTACTAGGCAGTCGCTATTGCGACACGCAGAAGCTGTCCGACATCGCTTGGTCATTGTTCGGTGACCTCGAACCCGGCTGGCCGCGGGTCAAGGCCATCCTCGATTACGCACATGACCGGATCACATTCGGCTATGAGCATGCCCGCTCGGATCGCACGGCGCACGAGGCGCATGAAGAACGCCTGGGCGTGTGTCGCGATTACGCGCATCTGGCGATTACACTCTGCCGCTGCATGAACATTCCCGCGCGCTATTGCTCGGGCTATCTCGGCGATATCGGCGTACCCTACGACCCGAATCCGATGGATTTCAGCGCCTGGTTCGACGTCTACCTGAGCGGCGCGTGGCATCCCATGGATGCGCGCCACAACAAGCCCCGCATCGGGCGCATCCTGATGGCGCAGGGACGCGATGCGACGGACGCTGCCATCAGCACCGCGTTCGGCGTTTCCAATCTTGTCGAGTTCACGGTGATCTCGGACGAAGTGACGACGGCTTGAATCCCGTGCTGGAACATTAGGCCGGAGTAACGGGTTTCCGGTTGGGGTCTGCTATCTGCATGATGTCTCCACAGATCGGAAGTCCCATGCCTGCAGAGAGTGCGCGAGGGTCTGCGACGCCCGAGAAGAATCTGCGCGCCGGCAATTCGGTGTGGAGTGGGTCGAGCGGCACTGTGCTCAAATGCAGAGTTCTCAAGGATTCGATCAAGGCCGATGTCGTCGTGGTGGGAGCCGGGATCAGCGGCGCGTTCGTCGCCCATGCCCTGGCGCCGCGCTATGAACGGGTCGTCGTCGTGGATCGGCGCGCGCCGATGCAGGGTGCGACCTCGGCCAGCACCGCCATGCTCCAGTACGAAATAGACGAACCACTGACTTCGCTGTCCGACAAAATCGGCCCGGGAAAAGCGGCACGCGCCTGGCGTCGCTCATTTCGCGCGACGCAGGACCTCGTGCGGCTTGTTGCCAATGAAGGCATTCGTTGCGGGCTTGAGCGACGCGACGCACTCTATCTCGCCGGTACCGATATGGGCGCGCGCGGACTCGAAGCAGAGAGCGTAGCGCGCAACCACGCTGGCCTTCCGGCCCTATTCCTGGACAGGCATAAGCTACGAAACGAATATGGCATCGACCGCACCGCTGCGATCTGGAGCCCGAAATCCGCAGTGGCCGATCCGCGTCAACTCGCGGCGGGTCTCTTACGGCGAGCGGGTAGCTACGGCGCAGAACTTTATTCGCCGGTGAATATCGAAGGTATCTGTGCAACGCACCACGGCATTATCCTCGATACCGGCCTGTACTTCATCGAAGCGAAGCATGCGGTGCTTTGCACCGGGTACGAAGTCCTCAAAGGGCTTCCCACGAAGGGCGCGAAAATCACTTCCAGCTGGGCGGTCGCCTCCCGACCCCGCGCACATTTTCCGGGATGGTTGAACCGGACGCTCGTTTGGGAAGCGGCGACGCCTTATCTCTATCTGCGCACGACGCCGGACGGACGGCTCATTGCCGGCGGCGAGGATGAAGACATCGATCTGCCGTCCTATCGCAACCGCAGCCTCGAACGGAAAAGCGCAAGGCTCGCCGCCAAAGTCGAAAGGCTGATTCCGGGCCTTGAGCTAGCGCCTGTCTACAAATGGACCGGGGCCTTCGGGGAAAGTCGCGACGGTCTTCCGATCATCGATGCCGTGCCCGGAATGCCGGGTTGTTATGCCGTTTTGGGTTTCGGCGGAAACGGTACTATTTTCAGCATGATCGCCGCCCAACTGTTGCCGGGGCTGCTGCAGGGGCGGCCGGCGAGAGACGCCGCGCTCTTCCGCTTCCGCGATTGACTTTTCCCAAGCTACGATTTGTTCCCAGGTGCCGATTTCGGATCGCGTCGTCATGTGTCACTCCGTCCGAATTATTTGTCCTGCAACATCGGGCGCCCTTCATGCGCGATCAGCAGATCGTGCATGTCGTCCGCATGCTCCTCTTCGACGCGCAGGATGCCCTGCAACATGGATTTCGTGCCTGGGTCGTCATTGCCGAAATAGCGAACCAGCTCGCGATAATGATCGACCGCGATGCGTTCTGCGATGAGATTTTCCTTGATCATGTCGACGAGGTTGGCGCCTTCCGCATATTGCGATGCCGAGCGGCTCAAGAGACCTTCGGGGTTGAAGTTCGGCTTGCCGCCAAGCTGATTGATGCGCTCGGCGACCTCCAGGACGTGCTCATGCTCTTCCTTGGCGTGCTGCGCGAATTCCGCCTTTACGCCTTCGCTGGAAATTCCCGACGCTGCGATCGAATGCATCGTGTAGCGCAACACGCAGACGATCTCCGTAGCCAGTACGTTCTGCAGGATTTCGATCGTCTTCTTGACGTCGCCGATATAGGTTGTTCCGATTGCTCCGTCCTCAAGATGCTTGCGCGCGCGGTCGCGCAAGGTCTTCACGTCGGTCAGGAACGGCTTTTCCGTCGGTTTCGCGTCTTGAGTGCCTTGCGCCACGGTGAACTCCTATATGTGTCGAGAAAAACCCCAGTTGCGCGGGCAAACGTGCTCTCGCGGGCGTGTTGGCAACGTCGGAATGGATCGAAAGTTCCCTTTCGTTTCGGGATTCGTGCCCGGGGCGGCAGCGCATTTCCGCCTGACGCGTTGTCACATCGAGCCCTCGGCCGTAACAGTGACACCAGACACGAAAACCCTCGAAGCGCGCTTTCGGGACGCGCATCGAAATGCCCGCCAGGCGGTAGTGCGCGGAGCAGCGGCTTTGCGTCTGCGCTGGAGCCGTGCCACATGGTCCTGGGGTGCTTTTTTCGGTTGGAGTGCGCTCGTCCTGTGCTCGCTTGTGGCGGGTGCCATTCTCTGGCTCTATCTGCTGGATTGGAACACATTGCGCGGTCCGGTGGCGCGCTTCGCATCGCAGCGGCTGGGCCGCGAGGTCCTTATCGACGGCAACCTCGACGTTCATCTGTTCAGCTTGACGCCGCGCATCGTCGTCACCGGGCTCAGAGTGGTCAACCCGGCATGGGTCGGCCAGCCGCTCGCTGCGGATATCGATCGCGCGTCGCTCTCCTTTCGCTTGATACCGCTGCTGTTTGGCCGTCTCATCCTGCCGGCCGTGGAGATCGACAAGCCGCAGATTCAAGTGGTGCGCGACGGGCAAGGTCGCACAAACTGGGATTTCGGAAAGTCGTCGGAGGGCTGGCACATTCCGGTCATTCACGAATTCATCGTGCAAGATGGTCACCTCACCATCGACGACCGCCTGCGCAAAATGATCTTTGTCGGCACCGTGTCGTCACGGGAAACTGCTGCCGGCGGCGACAATTCGTTTCAGCTGACGGGGCAGGGCGCGCTCAACGGCAACAAATTCCTCGCGGAAGTTCATGGCGGTGCGCTGATCAATGTCGACGCCAGCAAGCCCTACAATTTCACAGCGAATGTCCAGTCCGGAACAACGCATGTGGAGGCGCACGGCGATATTCCAAACCCGTTTTATCTCGGTCGCTTCCGGGCAACGGCGACGTTCTCCGGTTCCAATCTGTCCGACCTCTATTACCTGACCGGTCTCGCGTTTCCGGGAACGCCGCCTTACCGACTTTCGGGGATACTGACCCGAGAGGGACCCGTATTTCGATACTCCAGCTTCGCCGGCATCGTCGGCGAAACGGATTTGCAAGGCAATGTTACGGTCGTGACCGGCCATGGCTTACCGTTCGTGCGCGCGACCTTGCACTCACGCAGGCTCAACTTCGCGGATCTCGGCCCGCTGTTCGGGGCATCGCCGCACGGACGCGCTCTGCATGCCGTATCGAGTTCGCAACCGACTTCGGCGGCAGGTGCCCCATCCGGCCGTGTGCTTCCTGACGCACCTTTGCATATCGAACGCATCCGGCAGATGAACGCCGACGTTCAGTATGACGCCGACACGATCACATCGCGGGACTTCCCGCTACGCGATCTCCACGTCCATGTCGGTCTCGACGGTGGCATCATGACGCTCGATCCGATCGCGTTCGATTTCACGCGCGGGCGCCTGGCCGGATCGGTAAGGGTCGATGGG
>Ga0302324_100004137_pt1 | contig 32313 bp, 28 predicted proteins | sample Palsa_T0_1_FD_201949 | JGI IMG/M metagenome (GOLD analysis project Ga0302324, IMG submission 201949) | Peat permafrost microbial communities from Stordalen Mire near Abisko, Sweden - Palsa_T0_1 | ecosystem: Environmental > Terrestrial > Soil > Palsa > Peat permafrost | place: Sweden: Abisko... | reverse complement strand
AGGACGGGGTCCCCGCGAGTTCCCCCGTGTTCGCGTTAAAGTTCGCCCAAGTCGGCTGATTCTGGATGGAGAAGGTCAGTGTGTTGCCGCCCGGGTCGCTTGCGCTCGGGGTAAAGCTGTACAGCGAACCGGCATTCACCGTCGTCGGAGGGTTGCCGCCGATCGTAGGCGGTCCCTCGACGGACGCCTGCGACACAGTGACGGTGAAGGCAGGCAAAGAAGCTGTCAGTGTCCCATCGCTCACACTGATTGTGATGTTTGCGAAGCTGCCGACGTTCGCCGCAGTGGGCGTTCCGCTGAGCTGCCCCGTGCTCGTGCTAAAGCTCGCCCATGCCGGCCGATTGATGATCAAGAAGGTGAGGGCGTTGCCACTCGGGTCAGAAGCGGAGGGCGCGAAAGAATACGCCTGCCCGGCAATGACCGTGGCGGCAGGCGTGCCTGTGATCGTCGGTGGGGCAGACGCTGGAGGAGTGGGTTGTGCCGAGGTGACCGTGATCAGAAACGGGCCGACCGTTGCTACGCCGACGCCGTCGGAGACGCTGATCTCAATTTCATTCGTCGTGCCGACATTGTCAGCGCCCGGTGTTCCCTTAAGTTCGCCTGTTGCAGTGTTGAATGTGGCCCAACCGGGCATGTTGGTGATGCTGAAAGTGAGCGCGGTGCTCAGTGCATCAGTAACCGTCGGCATGTAGTCATACGCAACCCCAACCTGAGCTGCTGTCGGCGGCATTCCGGTGATGACGGGTGCTTGCGACTCGGAGACGGATTGCGCAATGGAACTTACGCCTCCCGAGGTCGTTGTTTGTACGCTCCCGCAGGCCGAAAGTGCGACAAGAACGAACGCGCAGCACAGGATGGCGCGAGGCAAGGGTGCCGATGCGCGAGCTGCTGCGCCGCACAGCAGATCCGCTCCTGGCACGATGGCTTTTTTTAGTCGCATAGCCTTCCCAGGCCGCACAGCAAGCATCATTCAGAGACGCAGAACCTGGTCGCAGGCGCGCCGCCGTCAGAGGCCGGTGTGAAACCAAACCGACGCGGTGCGGATCTAGTGGCGATCCGCCCGAATATTGCGTGTTGATGCTCTTGGCGCTCTCATCGAGCGAGTCGTAGCGCCTTCATCCCCCGAAATTTTTGAATACTGTGAACTGCGGTCGCGAAAGCTACACGCATTGCCAGTAGAGCGCACACCGTCGCCATCCGGAGTCATGTGACATAATCGCGGCAGAATTTTTTCCGAACCGCTAAGCTTCGCTCTCTATTTAATAGAGAGCCGCCATGAGACTTCCGCATCTCGCAAATTTTTTGAAAGCCTGTGTGTTGATGGTGATTTGTGGCGCTGCAGATTTTGCAGTAGCACAACCGACACCACAGAACAGCGAGGATACGGCGCCGGTGGCAAATACCGACGCCGCAGCGGCGAGCAGCATCCCGAGTAATGTGGCGAATGCCGTGGTGAAGGTCTTCTCGACGATGCGTTATCCAGATCCTTCCCGCCCATGGACCAAACAGGCACCGGCGGAAGCTACTGCGTCCGGCGTCATCATTGAAGGCAAACGTATCCTCACCAACGCGCACGCCGTGCTCTACGCAAGCCAGGTGCAAGTTCAGCCGAATCAGTCAGGTGACAAGATCTCGGCGACGGTCGTCGCCATTGCGCCCGGCATTGATCTCGCGGTCCTCAAGCTCGACGACGAAGCGCTCTTCAATACGCATGCACCGATCGCACGTGCGGCCGCATTGCCGCAGATCAAGGACGCGGTGCTGGCCTATGGGTTTCCAACCGGCGGCACGTCGCTCTCCATCACCAAGGGCATTGTGTCGCGCATCGAATTCGTACCGTACAACTTTCCCGTTGCCGGACTGCGCATCCAGATCGACGCCGCAATCAATCCTGGCAATAGCGGCGGCCCGGCGGTCGCGGGCGATCAGATGATCGGCCTCGCATTCAGCCGCTTCAACGATGCACAGAACATCGGCTACATCATTCCCAACGAGGAGATCGAGTTGTTTTTGCAGGACATTGCGGACGGCCATTACGACGGTAAACCGGCGATGTATGACGATCTGCAGACTCTTGAGAATCCGGCGCTGCGCACTTTTCTAAAAATCGATAAATCCGTCGAGGGTATGGTCGTGCATCGTCCCTTCCACAGCGACGCTGGTTACCCATTGAAGGAATGGGACGTCATAACGCGCATCGCCGATACGCCGATCGACGATCAGGGCATGATCAAGCTCGGCGCGGATCTGCGGGTGAATTTCCGCTACCTCATTCAAAAGGTCGCTCATCAAGGCAAGGTGGCGCTGACCGTGGTGCGCGCCGGAAAGTCTACGGTAGTGCAGTTGCCCGTCTCGCCCAACCGGCCCCTGCTGATTCCCTCTTTAAACGGCGATTACCCGTCGTACTTCGTTTATGGGCCGCTCGTATTCTCGAAGGCGACGATGGAGTATATCGCGCTGATCAATAACGCGAATGCACTGACGACTTTGGCGTTCGTTCGCAGCCCGCTAGTCACGCGCCGCGGCGACGCGCCCGATGCGGAGCGCGAGGAACTTGTGGTGGTCTCCTCGCCATTTTTCCCGAACAAGCTCTCCAAGGGTTATTCCAATCCCTCTGCGGGAGTTGTGTACTCGGTCAACGGCACGCGAGTGCGCAGCTTGCGGCATCTGGTCGCGCTGTTGCGCGATCTTAAAGATGAGTTCGTAACGTTCGAATTTGACAACTTAGGCGGCGAGGGGCTGGTATTTCCGCACAAGGAAATGGTCGCTGCTACCGAAGAAATCCTGACCGATAACGGCGTGCGGGCGCAGGGTTCCTCCGACACGATGGAGGTCTGGAAGGGGAAATCCGCCAAATGACGTCGCAGGCGTGCCGGCTAGCGCCGCGCCGGGCGGCTCGCACCGATGGCGACAAGGTCCACGGTCTTCGAGTTCGGATCGAAGATGATCTGCGCTTCACCCTGGTCGAGCTGGCGCATGACGTGCGCGACCTTCTCGTCGAGGGAAAACTCTTTCTCGCCGTAATCGGTGCCCTCGCGCAGCACGAAGGCTTCGACGACCTTCCTTAGGAGGTCTGTCGCGAGCGCAGCGTGCGGAATCATGACTGGATCATGAGGCTCGTCGTCCAAGTCAGAGACTCCTGAGAATTCCCGTGACTTGCTTTGCATCACGGCCGGATGTTATCTCTTATGCGCGCCCGTTCCCAGACTGTGAATAATGCCGCCCGTAATATCGATCTCAAACCTGACCAAGTCCTACGCTTCGGGTCTGCAGGCACTCAAGGGCATAAGCCTTGAAATCAGCAAAGGGGAAATCTTCGCGTTGCTGGGCCCGAACGGCGCTGGCAAGACCACGCTGATCAACGTTGTCTGCGGTATCGTGACCCCCACCACAGGGGTGGTCGTCGCCGACGGCCACGACATCATCACCGACTACCGGGCGGCGCGCTCGAAGATCGGGCTCGTGCCGCAGGAATTGACCACCGACGCATTCGAGACCGTATGGGCGACGGTGACTTTCAGCCGTGGTCTTTTCGGACATGCAGCAAACCCGGCACATATCGAAAAAGTGCTGCGCGACCTGTCCTTGTGGGAGAAGCGTCACGACAAGATCATGACGCTTTCCGGCGGCATGAAGCGTCGCGTGATGATCGCGAAGGCGCTGTCGCATGAGCCGCAGATTCTGTTTCTGGACGAGCCGACCGCGGGTGTCGACGTGGAATTGCGTCGTGACATGTGGACGCTCGTCCGTCGTATGCGCGAGCGCGGCGTCACTATCATTCTCACCACGCACTACATCGAGGAGGCCGAGGAGATGGCCGATCGGATCGGGGTCATCAACAAGGGCGCCCTGATCCTGGTTGACGAGAAGACTGCACTCATGAAAAAGCTCGGCAAGAAGCAGCTGACTGTCAGCCTCGTCGTACCGATGGCAGCCATTCCGGCCGAGCTCGCCGCGTGGCGCTTGGAGCTTAAGTCAGCCGGCACGGAGCTTGAGTACAGCTTCGATGCCGGCGAAAGCGCGAGCCTCTATGATCTGCTGCGCCGCTTGAGCGAATTGGGGATCGTGTTCAACGACATGAATACGCGGCAACGCTCACTCGAGGACATCTTCGTGAGTCTAGTCAGTGAGCGCACAGGAATGCGCGCTTGAAGGGGATCGCATTCAACCGCTACGGCGTGTGGGCGATCTACAATTTCGAGATGGCGCGTGCCGGCCGCACGCTCTGGCAGAGCTTGTTCACGCCGGTCATGAGCACATCGCTCTATTTTGTCGTATTCGGTTCTGCGATTGGCTCGCGCATGACAGCGGTCAATGGCGTCGCCTACGGGGCTTTCATCGTGCCGGGACTCATTATGCTGGCGCTCTTCACCGAGAGCATCTCCAACGCCTCGTTCGGCATTTATTTTCCCAAGTTCACCGGCACGATTTACGAGCTTCTGTCGGCGCCGGTGTCGTATCTGGAAATCGTCATCGCCTACGTCGGCGCGGCAGCGACCAAGTCGATCATTTTGGGCGTGATCATCCTTGCGACAGCGGCGCTTTTTGTACCGCTGAAGATCCTGCATCCGCTTTGGATGATCGCCTTCCTCGTATTGACCGCGACGACCTTCAGCCTGTTCGGATTCATCATCGGCATCTGGGCAAAGGGATTTGAGCATCTGCAGTTTGTGCCGATGTTGATCGTCACGCCGCTCGCATTCCTCGGCGGTGCCTTCTATTCGATCGACATGCTGCCGCCGGCATGGCGCACATTCAGCTTGTTCAATCCGGTGGTATATTTGATCAGCGGCTTTCGCTGGAGTTTCTTCGAGACCTCGGATGTGAGCGTGGGAGTGAGTTTGGCAATGACGCTCGGTTTTTTCGCGATTTGCCTGCTCGTCGTCGCGTGGATATTCAAAACGGGATATCGGCTGAAAAGCTGAAGGGGCGCATTCGATGAGCAAGCAACTCAGGATCGATTTTGTGTCGGATGTCTCCTGCCCCTGGTGTGTCATTGGCCTGAAGTCGCTCGAAGAGGCGCTGCGCCGCGTCGGCGGTGACGTGTCATTTGACCTGCATTTTCAGCCCTTTGAGCTCAATCCGCAGATTGCGGCTGCCGGCGAGAGCATCGCCGAACACCTGAAGGAGAAATACGGCGGCTCTGCCGTAGACTTCAAGCGTAATGCTGAGGCGCTGCGCGCGCGCGGCGCGGAACTTGGATTCACCTTCGAGATGGGCAAGCGCACGCGAATCTATAACACTTTCGATGCCCACAGGTTGCTCCACTGGGCCGAGCTTGAGGGAAAACAGCTTGCCCTTAAGGACGCGCTCTTTGCCGCATACTTCACGGCCGGCAAGAATCCGAGCGATCACGAAACGCTTGCGGACATTGCCGCCGACGTTGGTTTGGAGCGCGCGCGAGCCGTGCAGATACTCGCCTCGCAGGAGTATGCCGATGAGGTCCGCGAGCGCGAGCGCTTCTACCTCGAGCAGGGCATTCATGCTGTCCCGGCTGTAATCTTCAACGAGCGGCACCTCCTCCAAGGCGGTCAGCCCGTTGATGTTTTTGAGCGCGCCATTCGACAGATTGCGGTCAGTTGATTCGTAATGTGCGACACTTCAAGTGACTTGGGCCTTGAGGCCGTGATGAGGCTCACTCCCCGTATCGCGGCGCGCGGCCTATACTTAGACGATGCGAGCTTGGCAAAGGCGGCACCAGCGATGAACTGGAGGCGGGGATTTCTGCTCTTGGCGGTGAGCATCCTCGCGGTTTCGCTGCCTCCGGCGTTCGCTTCCGAGGGCAATCCGGGCGCCTCTGCTACGTCGGCGCTGTCTGCGCCCCGCCTCGCAGCCACGCATTCCCGCAAGGCGCTGCGCGACGAGCCTGATCTACGCTCAAATTCGGTATTCATTCTGGATGCGACGCACGCGTCGGTCTTATATTCGCGCCACGCGGATGTGGCCATGCCGATTGCATCGATTACCAAACTCATGACGGCACTCGTGGTGTTACAGGGCAAGCAATCGCTCGATGAGCCGATCCTGATCACTCGCGAGGATATCGCGGCGGGAAAGGGCGCATATTCGCGCCTGCTGCCTGGTATTACGTTGTCGCGTGGGGATCTGCTCCACCTCGCGCTGATGTCATCTGAGAATCGAGCCGCGCACGCCCTCGGGCGTCATTATCCCGGCGGCGTCCCGGCGTTCGTGCAGGCGATGAATGCGCAGGCGGTGGCGCTCGGTATGACACATACGCGCTTCGTCGATCCGGCAGGATTGTCGAGCGATAACGTTGCAAGTCCCGAAGACCTATCGAAGCTCGTCATGGCCGCATCGCAAAATGCGATCATCCGCGAGTACTCAACAGACAAGGGTTATGCAGTGCGTGCCGGCCGCCGGATGCTTGATTTTCGTAACACGGATTCGCTGGTGTCGAATCCGACCTGGAACATCATCGTACAAAAGACGGGCTACATCAGCGAGGCGGGAAAGTGCCTCGTCATGCAGGCGATTATCGAGGGCCGCACTGTCGTGATCGTGCTGCTTGATTCCTTCGGCAAGTACACACGTGTCGCCGATGCCAAGCGAATTAAAAAATGGATGGAGTGGCGGTTGAGCGCAGGCTTGGCGCACGAGAGCTAGCGCGCTGAGCGGGTAACACCGCCCCGCCGCTGCACGGCGAGCGTATGGAACTACGGCTCCGCGCGGAGGAAACGCACTGCGCTAGCTGCCCTCTAAGGCGTCTTGGCTGCCTTGCATTTCTTGATGAAGTTTGTCCGGTCGTCACCCGTGAGGTTCTTGGCAGAGGCCTGGCTGCGGCACAATTGGCCGGGGGACTGCGTTGCCAATCGATTGTCCGCTGCGCCCGGGCCCGTGGCGGGGTCAGGGACGTCGGACTGCGTCGATTCCGGCGTGGCCTGGGTCGCGGAGGGTGTGTCCTTGGCAGTATTCGGTGCCTGCGCTTGCGCAACAGCCAAACCTGCGACAGCGATCGCAATTGCCAGGCTCGATGCTATGGGTTTCATGGTATTTGCTCCGAATTACATGAAAAATTGACATTGCCAAATGCCTACTGGCACGCGGCGTCATCTGCATAGAAACCCCGCCGCCAGAAGACGGCGAGGTCAATATTCCGTCTGGTGCTCAGGAGTCCGTCCAGCCTCAATTACCTGAGCTCGACGTATTACCTGTGCGCGTCGTCTTTCCCTCCTTGCACTTCTTCATAAAGTTGGTCTTGTCATCACCGGTCAGCTTCTGGTCAGACGCCTGTTTGTGACAGGCCTGGGAGATGGATTGCGGCGTCGCGTTGCTTTCGTCGGTCGCCGCGCTCGGAGTGTTGTTCGCAGGTGCATTGTTTTGCATGACGTCGGTGTTGGTGTTACTACCCGACCTATCCGGCGTTTGCGCAAACGCAACTGCACTGGCTAGCAACGCCGCCGCCAAGGCTAATGATGATATCGGTTTCATGGCTCGCTCCTATGTGTAAGATGATTCGCTCTGCGCACTGCATCGAAGCAGGCGGTAACTCAGCAGGAGCAAGCACCATGCCCATGCGAAGCGCGGGCCCGGTGGCGCAAGCTTGGAGTGTTGAGCTTGATTTGGGCAGTCCTTAGTCATGTTTGATGCTCTGTTGTCTGTAGGACGGCGACGCAAAATAGTCGCGTGCGAGGCTGAAACGATCGGGCTTGCTCGAATCTTGGGCCGTTGCGGATTGCTTGCGTCATGAGTGCGGCGCGAGTTCTCGCTGCGAGCCTCATCGGCACGACAATCGAGTTTTTCGATTTTTACATTTATGCCACGGCTGCGGTTCTGGTATTTCCACGTCTGTTCTTCCCAGCGTCAGACCCCGCGTCGGCTACGCTGCAGTCGCTCGCGACGTTTGCCCTCGCATTCTTTGCTCGTCCAATAGGCTCTGCGCTTTTCGGGCACTTCGGCGACCGGCTTGGGCGCAAGGCGACTCTGGTGGCTGCGCTTGTGACCATGGGCCTTTCGACGGTGCTCATTGGGCTCTTGCCGACGTACGCGACCGCCGGCATCCTCGCGCCGTTGTTGCTCGCCCTGTGCCGCTTCGGACAAGGACTCGGTCTTGGCGGCGAATGGGGCGGTGCGGTACTGCTCGCGATCGAAAATGCACCGCCCGGCAGGCGCGCGTGGTACGGAATGTTTCCACAGCTGGGTGCGCCATTGGGGTTCCTGTGCTCGAGCGGAACTTTTTTGCTTCTGAGTCAGCATCTCACGGAGGCACAATTTCTTGCATACGGTTGGCGCCTGCCGTTCCTCGCCAGCGCACTCCTCGTGGGTGTCGGCTTGTATATCCGCTTGCGTCTGACCGAGACCCCGGCCTTTCGCCGCGCAATCGAAAACAACGAGCGCGTTCGCGTGCCCATGCTTACCGTTTGCACCGTCTATAAACGCGCGCTCATTCTCGGCACGTTCGCAGCAACGGCGACCTTTGTGCTCTTTTACCTGATGACGGTGTTCGCGCTGAGTTGGGGCACTCGGGCGCTTGGCTATGCGCGCACGGATTTTCTCATGCTGCAAATGCTCGGTGTGTTGTTCTTTGCCACAACGATTCCTATCTCGGCAGCGATCGCCGATCGGCGCGGCTGCCGGCCAGTACTCTTGATCGCGACCGCCGCGATCGGAGCATTCGGTCTGTTTTTTGCCCCGCTCTTTGGCTCCGGAAATACGCTCGGCGTCGGCACGTTTATGGCGCTTGGCCTGGCGCTGATGGGATTGACGTACGGGCCCCTGGGCACGGCGCTTGCGCAGCTGTTCCCGACGGCGGTGCGCTATACGGGTGCATCGCTTGCTTTCAACCTGGCCGGCATCCTGGGAGCATCACTTGCGCCGTACATAGCGACTGCGCTTGCCTTGCGCTACGGTCTTGCCTATGTCGGCTTCTATCTTTGCGCAGCGGCTCTGCTGACCTTCGTGGCACTGTGGAACATGGATCCCTCAGCGCGTGATGCATCCGCGGCGACCGCGTTGTGAGTTAGCCGAATGCGTATCGCGCGGCTAAAACGGAGGGGGCTTTTGTTAGACTCCCGACCTATAGTGCGTCGTTGCGGCAGGAGAAAGTAGGTGGACGCGCAAGTTCTAGTCGTAGGCGCAGGGCCTGTTGGACTTACGATGGCGGCGGAACTCGCGCGCTACCGGGTGCCGGTGCGTATCGTCGACAAGGCAGCGCAGCGGACAAATCTGTCGAAAGCCCTGGTCGTTTGGAGCCGCACGCTGGAGCTACTCGAGCGTACCGCCCTCGCTCGCTCTTTTGTAGCGGCCGGGCACAAGGTCGTCGCGGCAAACATCGTGGCGGGCGCAAAACGCATTGGACATATCAGCCTTGCGAGTCTCGACAGCTTTTATCCCTACGCATTGATGCTGTCGCAGTCGCAGACCGAGCAACTGCTCGAAACGCACCTGGCGAGCCTGGGGATAAGGGTCGAGCGCGAAGTGGAACTCGCCGGCTTCACGGATACCGGGACCGCGGTCACGGCGACTTTGCGGCACGCTGACGGACGGCAGGAATCTCTGCAGACCGAGTGGCTCGTTGGCTGCGATGGCGGTCACAGCACCGTCCGCCACAGCCTGGGGCTGGCTTTTGAGGGCAACACGATGCAGAGCGACTGGATCTTGGCTGACGTTCACCTGGCCGGCCAATCTCTAAGCGTCACGGAACTGTCACTTTATTGGCACGAGGAGGGGGTGCTCGCCGTTTTTCCGATTAGCCCGGGGCGGTTCCGAGTCATCGCGGATTTTGGTCGCGCGAGCGGTGCAGAGCCAGGTGATCCAACGCTCGACGACGTCCAGGCTATCATCGATCGGCGCGGACCAGGAGGGCTCACCGTGTCCGACCCCATCTGGTTGTCGGGCTTTAGAATCAATGAGCGAAAAGTAAAAGACTATCGAGTGGGCCAAGTCTTCATTGCCGGTGACGCCGCCCACGTTCACAGCCCGGCCGGCGGCCAGGGAATGAACACCGGCATGCAGGACGCCTTCAACCTCGCGTGGAAGCTGGCACTCGTGTGCCGCGGCGCAAGCGCGGCGGACAGGCTCCTCGACAGCTACAGCATTGAGCGCAGCGCGGTCGGGGATCAGGTGCTAGTGGATGCGGGACGTCTAACAGCCGTTGCAGTGATGAAAAACCATGCGGCGCAGAGTGTCCGGAACTTCGTCGGCAGTGTCCTTTTTGGCCTGGCGCCGCTGCGGCGAGCTATGGCGGAATCGCTTGCGGAGGTTTCGATAGGATATCGCCACAGTCCGCTCAATGGGCCGGGAGTACACAGTCTGGGCGGGCCGGAGCCCGGAGCGCGCGTAGCGCCAGTGGCGGGGCAGACTCCCGTTGGGGCGGGCGAGGCTCCGCGCTTCGCGCTATTCGCGGCGGCGGACGATGCGATCATCCGCCTCATTCACGACCACGGCGACCTGTTGGAACCCGCTGCGCGGCCGCCGCTTCGGAGTGGCGATCTGTGCTTGGTGCGGCCGGACGGCTATACGGCCTGCGTTGCCAAAGATGGGGATACAGGCGTGCTTGCGGCCTATCTCGATGCGCTTAAGAATTCCGCATCTGCGGCCTGAGCGGTGCGGGGTGTACAAAAATAGTGTATGAATTGACCATTGCTTGACCTTAAGTAAGGACGGACATATGACGCTTGTGGACAGGATGCATACACTGCTCACCGAGAGGGCCCCCGGCCATTCGTTGCCGCAGGCGCTGTACACCGACCCCGCCGTTTTGGATTTTGATATCCAGGCGATTTTCAATCGCTATTGGCTGCAGGCGGGTCTTGAAATCGAGATTCCCAAGGCCGGCGACTACATCACCATGACCGTTGGCCAATCGCCGATCGTCATCTTGCGCAACGAGCAGGGCGGCGTCAGCGCATTCTTCAATACCTGCCGCCACCGCGGCGCACAGATTTGCACCGAAGAGCGGGGCCATGCGCACCGCCTCGTGTGTCCGTATCACCAGTGGACCTACGATCTTCAAGGCCAGTTGTTGCGCGCCGGTCGAATGCAGGAGAGCTTCGATCCGAAGGATTACCGGCTGCGTCCGGCGCGGACCGAGAGCGTCGCTGGCGTAATCTTTGTGTGTCTGAGCGAAGCCGCACCGGATTTCGCACCCATCCGCGCGGGTATCGAGCCGCTTCTCGGGCCGCATGATCTGCGCAACGGCAAGCTCGCTTACTCGGCGACGCTCGTAGAGCGCGCCAATTGGAAGCTGGTCATGGAGAATGCGCGCGAATGCTACCACTGCCGTGCGCGGCACCTGCAGCTCATGCATTCCTTCCGTGATTTCACGACGCAAGATATCTACGCGGAGCCGGAGCCATGGCTGGTTGATTTTTGGGCGCGCTGTGCGGCACGGGGACTGAAGAACGGACCGATTCGCGGAACCGATTTCGAGGCCGGCCGCTTTGCGCTCGCGGACAAGGTGGTGTCTATCACCATCGACGGCAAATCTGCCGTGACGAAGAAGCTGGGTGCCGTGGGCGATGGCGACGTCGGCACCATGTGGTGGGCGGTGCAGCCGAATTGCTTCAACCATGCTGTCGGCGACTACGCGTTTATGTTTCAGGCGCTGCCGACCGGGCCGCAGGAGACCGTGGTTACCGCAAAGTGGATCGTGCACAAGGATGCCGTCGAGGGCGTCGACTACGACCTTGCACGCCTGACTGAGGTGTGGAATTCGACCAACAACGAGGACCGCTGGCTTGCTGAGAACAATCAGCGCGGCATCAACTCCATCGCCTATGTGCCGGGTCCGTACTCCGAGATCACTGAAGGCAGGGTGCTGCGGTTCGTCGATTGGTATTGCGACACATCGAAAGCCTTCATCGCAGGCCAGCGCGAGCAGCAGCCGACCCATCCGTTTTCGCGCGCCCGCACGGCTCCCTAGCCGCCTTTGTCGGCTGCGGCCCGACCCGGCTCAAGGTACTTCGGCGGCCGTGTGGCGACGGACGGCTTGAGGTGCGATCGAGAGGTTGGTTAGTCTCAGTCCCGATGTTCTCATTCGACATCGAGTGCTCTTCTTTGGGAGCGTGATGCGGTGCTGCGAGCGTATTTGAGGCTTGTGCTGTTTGCCCTGGGGCTGCTTGTCGGCGTTCAAGCTCCGGGCTTCGTCGACCAATATTCGAAGCGAGTCAGTGCCCACTACATCGAGGTCACGAAGAACTTCGCGGGCTTTCAGCGGACCGCGAACCTGTATTTTGGCGGCAGCGTTGATGCCCTGATTGCGCATCACGAATCAAGCCCGGATGCTGTATTCAAGGACGAGGCCAAGAGCGTGGCGGCCATGTATGCCCGCTTGAAAAGCCTCGCAATCGAGCTTGACGCAATGCGCCAGTCATTGCCGAGCCGGATCTTCCACGTCGCGTTTCATCCGGACGAGGAAATTCTAAAGGAGACAATTGCAGCGTATTCGTACGCAGTGCCCCTGAACCTGGAGGCCGTGTCGTGCGGCTTGATCGCGGCATTGTCGCTCGCGTTGCTCACTGAATCGCTCTTAATCGGGATCCTGCAGCTGGGGCGAGCCACGATCGGTACTTCGCGCTCCTCGCGAGCGTGAATAAGCAAGACACCTCAGCGCGCGTGGGCGCGAAGAAGTACATTGGCGAACGGCGTGCCACGGCTCATCGGTGTGGCTTCGCTCTCGAAGCCGCACTCTGTCAATAATTCACGCCATTGCGCCACGCTGCGGCAGTGAGTCGCGACAAATCCGTGGCCGCGAAACAGCATGGGTAGCATGTCAGACCATGCAGTAATGCGAAAGCGCAGGCCACCGGCCGCGTCACCGACGCGCAACAGCAGTAACCCACCCGGCGGCAGCGCAGCATGGACTCGCTGCAGGACCTCGCACTGCGAGTGTGCGGCGATGTAGTGCAGGACATCCAGAATTACGACGGCATCGGCAGCTCCGAAAGCCGCGTTGCGGATGTCACCTTGCGTCACCTGGCAATCCGTCCCCAGGGCACGGTGTGCGCGCGCGACGTCGCGCGGCATCAATTCGATACCGCGAACAGTTTGTGCTTTCAGAGGCGGTGGCCAGGTCGCAGGCCAAGTGCCGCGCTCATAGCAATGCACGGCAGCCAGCAGCCAAGCCGAGAGCAGGGCTTGACCGCACCCAAGATCCAGTATTCGTTGCTGCCGCTGCAGCAGGCCGAGTTCCAGAGTAGAGCGGTACACCGGGTCGGTTGCGAGCTTGCCGCGCGCAAAATGATAGGCGAAGCTCCCCGCTTTGCGATAAGGCTGAGACGCCGCATCCAGCAGCGCACGGAACACGGCATCCGGGCTCGTGGCCTTATGGGTCATGACGCCGATTTAAGTTGCCCCTGGTGCCTGCGCAATGAGCCGCTGCGCCGCGCGCAGCGGCTCGCGATATTGGTTGCTGAGCGCAGGCTGGCGCGCCTGTGCGGCCGCGGCGAGCTGCAGCAACTGGCGTGCTTCGGGAAAGCGCTGCTGAGCGATCAATGCGGCGGCCAAGCTGATACGCGCCTCGGCGAGCCAGAAGCTCTCGGGTGCGTCGAGCTCTTGACGCAGCTCAATGGCTCTTCGCAGATGAGGCTCGCCCTCGGCGGCATGTCCGGATCGCAGCAACGCGTCGCCGAGGAGCCTCGCTGTTTGCGCCTCCTGGTCGGGCAGATATTTGCGCTCGGTTGAAGAGGCGATGCGCCGGAGCAGCTCTTCGCAGCGTGTTCGCGCCGCATCGATGCGGCCACGCGCGAGATCGACGCGCGCAAGCCCGATCGTGGATCGTGTGTAGGGATCGGGAAACTGCCCCTCGGGCGCAGGCCAGGTGCGCAGCACCTCCTCGTAAATGTCCGCGGCCGCGTCCGATCGGCCCTCGCCGAGCTTGAGGGCGGCGCCGCGCAGAAGGCTGCCGGCGTAGGCGACTGACTTCTCGCCGATATAGCGCCGGAACACGTCACTCGATGCGGCATATTGCCGCTCGGCCTCGTCAAACTTGCCTTCAGCAGTGAGCACTGAAGTGAGCACTGAGGCGCTGACGCCGTAGCGCAGCTCCTTGTGCTGGCCGGACCCGAGCTGCACCAAGTTCTTGCGCAGGATTGATTCCGCCTGCGCCAACCGCCCACGCGCGAGCTCCAGCGCGCCGAGCGTCTTCCCCGTCTCGGTAGAGTCGTCCAAGCCCTGGGGCGTCTTTTGCTCCGTCTGGAGCGCGTCACTCAAAAGAGTCTCCGCTTCAGACGTGCGGCCCATGCGGTAAAACATTTCGCCGAGTCGCATTTTCGCCGCTGCCGTGCTCGGATGATCCGGGCCTGCGTACTTGCTTAATAGCTCGATGGCCGAGCGCAAATTGGTTTCCGCATCGGGGTATTTGCGCATCAAGGCCTGCACGTCTCCCAGATCAAGGTAAGCCGTACCGATCGCAAAGGCATTGCGCTCGATGCCCTGCGAGCGCTCGAAGGCCAGAAATCGCTTCTTCCAGGTCTCGGACCCAGTGTAGTCCTCGTTGAGTTGCGCGAAGTATCCGAAGTATTCGAGCACGTCGCCTGTTAGCGCATTTTGCGGGTCGCGCCGCTGCACAATGTTGAGCGCCTCCCGCAGTTTTTCCACACCCGCCGGTTTCTCGGCCGCCGTGCCGTCATAGGCCACGCGCGCCTGCTGAAAATCAACCTCAGCGCGCGTCAGCGTGCCGGAGTCGCCGATGGCGTCCAATGTTTTCTGCGCGGCATCGAGCTGTACTTTCGCGTCGTTGCTTTTGCCGTTGTCGATCAGCGCCCGCGCAAGGCGCGTTCGTGCTGCAGCCCACTCGACGCTCGCCGCGTTACCCTGTTGCCGACCGAGAGCGTCGAGGCGCTCGCGCGCGAGAGCAACCGCCCGGTCGGTATCTCCCAAATCATTGTAGAGCGAAGAGAGCGTGTCGAGCAGCTCACCACGCACTTCGGGCTGTTCGTGCAGCTGAACCGCGATGCGCTGCGCACCAATGTCGAGGAGCTTTTCGGCCGTGACATTGCGCGCTTCCACACCGCCCGGATTCTGCACGCTGCTTTGCTTGAAGATATCGAGCAGAAAATCCTTCACCGCAGTTGCCTTGCCGGCTTCGACTTCGGTGCGCTGCGCCTGTCGGCGTGCAACGCTGGCTTGCCAGGTTGTACCGGCGATGCCTGCCACGAGTACGACAAACACCAAGCTCGCGGCTGACAGCGACAACCAGTTGCGCCGCAAGAAGCGGCGCAACACGTAGGCGCGCGCGCCTGCCCGGGCGCGGATCGGTTCGTGATGGATGTGCCGCGTGATGTCGCCCGCGAGGGCACGAGCGTCGGAGTAGCGGGCGTGCGGTTCTTTGCGCAGAGCCTTGGCAATGATAGCGTCAAGATCGCCGCGCAGTTCGCGCGGCGTGACCACCGCTCCGGCTCGAATCGCCGCACTCGGCGGCACGAGCTTCGCTTCAAGCAGGCGCCGCACTGCAATCGCGAGCGGCACATCGGCGACCTGCCAGGGCAGCGTTTCGCACACAAGCTGGTATAGCGTCACGCCGAGGCCGTAGACGTCGGTCGCAACGGTGACGGCGCCGCCAGTCAACTGTTCGGGTGCGGCGTACGCCGGCGATAGATGTGCGGTGCGCGTCGCGTCGCTGACGGTGTCCGTCTGCAGAAGCTTGGCGATGCCGAAATCAAGCAGCTTCACGCGACCTTCGGCGGTGACGAGTATATTGGCGGGCTTGAGGTCGCGGTGCACCACGAGGTGCGCATGCGCGTATGCCACAGCCTCACACACCTGCACAAACATGTTGAGCCGCTCCTGCAGCAAAGCCTTGCGCGTGCTGCACCAGAGCGTCAGGTTTTCCCCTTCCACGTATTCCATGACCATGTACGGCCGGCCGTCAGAGGTCAGGCCGCCGTCAAACAGTCTTGCGATGCCGGGATGATCGAGCTGCGCGAGGATTTGGCGTTCGGCATTGAAACGCTCGATCGAAGCACCAAGTTCGACACGCATGAGCTTGAGAGCGACGCGCTGCGCAAACTGACCGTCGGCGCGCTCGGCGCGGTACACCTCTCCCATCCCGCCGCGACCGACCAGCTCGACGATGCGATAGGCGCCCACGCGCATGCCGGCTGGCAAACTGCCGCCCGTTGCCGCCGCTGCCGGAAGCGCCTCAATGGCCGGGCGGTCCAGCAGGGCGTCGGGGCCATCCGCGTGAGCCAGAAGTGATTCGAGCATCTGGCACAGCCCCGGTCGGCTCGACGTGATGCGCTCCAGAGCGAGCGCGCGCTCGGCCACGGGTAACGCCAGCAGCTCATCGAGCGCCGCTTCGACACTCGGCCAGTCGGCGCGATCGCTCAATGCGGCCAAGCGGATTCCTTCATTCTTATCCTCCCCGCTGAAGATGTTGGCAGAACTGGGGGCGCCTGGGAATCTGCTTGAGCGACGGGGGTGCTGTGCGAACCGCGCAGGTCGGCTTTTATCCGCGGACCGATTTAAATTATGAAGCCGAGTCGATACCGGGGTGTGCGAGTTCCCGGCGCAGCCAGGTACGCGCCTTTAACCAATCGCGACGCACGGTCCGATCCGTAAGACCCAGGGCCTGCGCGGTTTCCGCGTCGCCGTAGCCGGCGAAGAAGCGACATTCCACGACCTGCGCCAGGCGCGGGTTGAGCGCGGCCAATCGGCCCAGGGCATCGTTGACCTCCAGCAGCATTTCGTCGGTTGGCGCACCCACGTCGGTGGCGTCTTCAAGCGGCAACATAGTCACGCCGCTGCCGCGCTTGGCCGCGATCTGGTCACGCGCATAGTTAATGAGTGCATGGCGCATCGCCAACGCCGCGGAGCGCAGGAAGTGGGCCTCATGGGTGAAACTGCCACTATTGCGCAGTTTCAGAAACGCCTCGTGGATGAGGGCGGTCGTCTGGAGAGTGTCGCCGGCACCGACGCGGCGCCGCTCACGGCGCGCCACGCGGCGCACATCCTCGTAGAAAGTCGGCAGCAGTTCCTCCGCCGTGCGCTTCACCTCCGGCGGCGCACCGATGTCGACGCTGTCAGCCAGAAGCTCGCTCGGCATCCCCCCGTCTCCTCTTATGGCGCTGATCTTCGCAGAGTTGCTGCAAACGGTCGATGTCCGGTTTTGGGCAGAAACCGTGTTTCTACTTAACGAGCAGGGCGCGAGTACGAGCGCTAGGTAGCCAGTAGTCCGCCAGGGCTGTGATAACGCAAGGTTTAGGGTCGTCAGCCACGTTTGAGTGGGAGACATTGACTGGCTTATGTCGCATGGCTCATCGCGCGAGGGGCTTTACTTGGCACTACTAAGGGCGCCGATCTGAAAACAGCGGAACGCGCGCGCGGCCGCACGACTTTGCTCACGACAACGTTGCATTCGGTGGGGGCGCATCGCAAGGCAGGCCCGTGATACCAACACTACAGACACACGAGGACGCTATGAAATCACCGCACAAAACACTTTTGATCCTGATCCCTTTGCTGGCTGCTGGCGCGGGCTTAGCTTATGGGACTCAGCCGCCAGATGTCGTGAGCAGCGACGGCCAGGACAACACCGCGATGGGAACGAGCGCCTTGGAGGACCTGGCAGGAGGACTCAGTAACACCGCCGCTGGAGCGTATTCGCTCCTTTTCAACTCAACCGGCGCCTACAACACGGCGGTCGGCGCCTTGGCGCTCGAGAACAATCAGACCGGCGACGAGAATACAGCCACCGGAGCGGACAGCCTTTTACAGAACACCAGCGGCTCCAACAATGCCGCCTACGGAGTCGACGCGCTCCTGAACAATACGATTGGCAATGACAACACGGCCATCGGAGTAAGCGCACTTATTTCCAACACGAACGGCGCCTACAACTCGGCGTCGGGGTTCTCGGCGCTCTATTCCAACGTCGGCGGTAACTACAACACCGCCTCCGGCTACTTCGCGCTGCATAATAATTCGAGCGGCTCGCAAAACAGTGCCTGCGGGGTGCAAGCGCTTTACGGCAACCATACGGGCAACTACAACACCGCCTCCGGCACCGACGCGCTCTATTCAAATACGACGGGCTCCGCCAACATTGCGCACGGTTATAAGGCAGGCTACAACCTGACGACCGGTAACAACAACATCGACATCGGTAATCTCGGTGTGGCGGCCGAGAGCGGCACGATCCGCATCGGCACCACATCGACCCATACCGCGACCTACATCGCCGGCATCTACGGCACCTCGGTGACGGGCAACGCTGTCGTAGTCTCCTCGACCGGGCAGCTCGGCGTGACAGTCTCCTCGGAGCGTTATAAGACCGGCATCACGCCGATGGGATCGAATTCGCAAAAGCTGCAGGAGCTGCGACCCGTCACGTTTCACCTGAAGACGGATCCCAAGGGCGCTTTGCAGTACGGACTTATCGCCGAGGAAGTGGCCAAGGTGTATCCGGAGCTCGTGATCCGTGATGGGACGGGTAGGATCGATGGCGTCCGCTATGACGAGCTCGCACCCATGCTGTTGAACGAAGTGCAGCAGCAGCAACGGAAATTGGCAGCCCAAGTGGAGCAGAATGCCCTTCAGGCCACGCAAATCCGCGTCCTTGAGCAGCAACAACTGACCGCCCGCACCGAACAACTGCGCATGCAACAACAGATGGCGAGGTTAACGATGCTCAACGAAGCGACGCAGGTCCTGCTGGGCAGACTCCAGAACACGACTGAGCTTGTGGCACAGCGCTAAGGTCGAGCGATTAGTGCCGATTGGGCCAGTGACGATGAGCGACGCGCCTTGATCCTGAGGCGCGTCGCGCTAGAGTGGCAACGAGCGCGTTTCAAGTCTCCGCAAAATCGTCTGCTGCTGACCGTCCACATCAGCCGTTGAAGGGCATACCATGAAGATTCTCAATAGGTCTCATCTTTTCTTGAGCACGTTAATTTTCTGCGCCGCAGGCTTGGCTTACAGTCAGCAGCCGCCAGATGTCGTGATGAGCGACGCGAATGACAACACCGCCATGGGAACGAACGCCCTCCTGCACATCACTACCGGCAGCTACAATACCGCTGCCGGATTCGATGTCCTCATTTCGAACACGAGTGGCTTTGACAATACCGCGGTTGGAGATCTCGCACTCGGGTCCAATACCAGCGGCTATCAGAATACTGCCTTCGGTGACAGCACGCTCCAAGTCAACACTACAGGCATAAACAACACTGCCGTCGGGGACTTCGCGCTCTACTCCAACGAAACCGCCTCCAACAATACCGCCTTCGGATACGCTGCGCTCTTCTCCAGCACCATCGGCTACGACAACACCGCTGCCGGTATGAACTCGCTGCAGTCAAACACGACGGGCGACTACAACACCGCCTCGGGGTTCGACGCGCTGTATGCCAACACTGGCGGCAACTACAATACTGCCGCGGGCTACAACACGCTGCGTAACAACACCAGCGGTGCGCAAAACAGCGCTTCCGGCGTGCAGGCGCTCTATGGCAACAAGACGGGGAACTACAACACCGCCTCGGGCACCGACGCGCTATTTTCCAATACAACTGGATCCACCAACATTGCCGAGGGGTATAAGGCGGGCTACAACCTGACAACCGGCAGCAACAACATCGATATCGGCCACCTGGGTGTGGCGGCCGAGAGCGATACCATCCGCATCGGCACGGGCGCGACGCACAAAACGACCTTCATCGCCGGGATCTACGGCACTTCGGTCACGGGCAATGCGGTCGTGGTGTCCGCCTCTGGACAGCTGGGTGTAACGGTCTCATCCGAGCGTTACAAAACCTTTATTGCGGCGATGGCTTCGAATTCGCGCAAGCTACAGCAGCTGCGGCCCGTCACATTTCACCTGAAGACTGACCCAAATGGTGCGCTGCAATATGGGCTCATCGCCGAGGAAGTGGCGAAGGTGTACCCGGAGCTCGTGATACGCAATGAGTCAGGCAGGATCGACGGTGTCCGCTACGATGAACTTGCGCCGATGCTGTTGAACGAAGTGCAGCAGCAGCAAGGAAGGATAGCGGCTCAAGATGAGCGGATTGCGGCGCAGGATGCCGCCATTCGCGAGCTTAAGGAGCAGGTGGGACTGATGTCACTGTCCCGCGGCGAAGTTGCCGACCGGCGCGACGTGCCTCTGGCCAGTGGCGTTCCGGACAGTGGGCTGGCGCGATCCGCTTATTTCAGGAGCCTCGGATCCGACGCCTCGAGCAGATAGCCGAACCCACGAAGCGTGCGGATGGCTACTCCGCCGTATCTAAGCCGCATGCGCAAGCGGTGTATGTAAACCGCGACGCCGGTGACGGTGAGAGGCTTGCGGCCGCGAGCCATGCGCTTCCCAAGTGTTGCTGCGCTGACGGTTGAGCCCTTCCTAGCCGCGAGGAGTTGCAGCAAAGCGAGCTCTTGACGACATAGATACACCGGGTGGCCGTCGACCTCGATGCGAGGCTCGTCCGGTGTAATCACCACATTCCCGATACGAACAGCGCCGCTGTCATCGGGCGAGTTCGCGCTGCGAATTCTGGAGTCCGTCATGGGATTCCCCTAAGAGGCCACCTGACTGCGCGGCAGGTTTGACCGGGCCGAACCGGTGCGGGTGCACGCCCGGATCAGTGAAACGATGGATGAAAACGACTGTCGAGCAAGCTTCATTTCGTTGATTCGGCCCTCCCGACCCACCTCAGGTAATAAAGCAGAGCCGGATCGTCCGGTGCCGCCGCTGCAGCCCCGGAAGCACGGCGACTATAGCGAGACAATCTTTCCGCAACCTGTCTCCGACATTGCATAAACCTTTCAGGAAGCTTTCAGGATGCGGTGCGAGCCTCGCCATCGGGTTTGTAAAAGCGGCCGGAACGATCTCATGGCTGATGGCAAGCGTGAGGTTGAACGTAAACATCAGAACCTGCGCCTCATTTGCACGCCGTTGACCACGGCGCCGTTTCTTGCGTTGTACCGGACGGGACCGCCGAGCGCCGATAACCTTGGAGCATGGCGTCCGGGTGGATTGCTTGCTGGAAAATGCGCCACGGTGAACTGCTGAATGTGCATCGGGTGCACCATAGTCGATGCTGCACTGAAGGCGCGGCGCCCAACACCGCGGGGCCCGGCGCGATGGCTTGGAACTGGCGGCATACGAGTGCACTTCCGCGCGGGGCGTGCCAGGTGCACCGTGAGGCGACGGGCAGCGTCCGAAGGCCCAGGCTCGACGTGCGCCTTCCCGTTCAAGCAGCGGCACTCGCCGCGCAAGTGACTTCTAATAGGGGCCACGGCTAACGTTTTTTCGCCGAATCCGCCTGTCTAAATCAACTTTGGGCGCTTCTTGGCCATGCGTCGCACCGACGCTCTGGAGCACTCCTACGCTGCTTTCGCAGCGTATGTGATCCGAGCTTTTATTCTGCGCCACGACTTCTGCAAATCTCGGTGCGTAAGGCCGCGAGGCCGCAGTCGAGGGCGCTCAATAGCTTGGGAGAGGAATCGCAGGGATATTCACTGATGCGTGGTTGACTTGGGCCTGCGAAGGCGTAATTTTTGTGTGCAGGCATGGATGCGGTTGCCGCAATAGCGCGGCAAGAATCAATCAACAATATCGGTCACCACAGACATACGAGGTCTTCCGCCGTGAAAGCTCTCAACAGGTTTTCCTTAACTTTGATCGCAACGCTGATTGCGATAACCGAAGCAGCCTACGGGACTCAGCCGCCGGATGTGGTCAATAGCGACTCAAATAATAATACGGCGATGGGAACGGACGCGCTTGAGTTCTTGTCGGGTGGTTCTGGTAGCAATACCGCCGCCGGGTACTCCGCGCTCGTTAACGATACGACCGGCTCCTACAACACGGCAGTCGGTTCGCTCGCGCTCGGTGCAAACACGACCGGTCACGGCAACGCCGCTTTGGGATACGCCGCGCTCAATGAAAACACCACCGGCTCCAGCAACACAGCCGTTGGCTCCGGCGCGCTGCAAACCAATAACACTGGCGTGCAAAACACCGCATCCGGCAACGATTCGCTGCAGGCGAACACGACGGGTGTCGACAATACCGCCTCCGGATTCAACGCTCTCTTGTCCAATACGACCGGCAGTTACAATACCGCTTCTGGAGCGAGCGCACTTTTTACCAACACAACGGGCCAGTACAACACCGCCTCCGGATACCAAACGCTCTACCACAACACAACCGGGTTCGACAACGCCGCCTCCGGGTACTATGCACTGGGAAACAACACGACCGGTGTCTTCAATACGGCCTCCGGCGCGTCCGCACTCGAGTTCAACACCACTGGCTCCTATAACACCGCTTCCGGGTATGGCGCGCTCGACGGTAATGAGAGCGGCGACAACAACACGGCCTCCGGGAACTTCGCGCTCGGAAACAATACGAAGGGCGCGGAAAATACGGCTTCTGGAGCATACGCCCTGACTTCCAACACGACGGGCGACTACAACACGGCTTCCGGATATGAGGCACTCGACTCGAACACGATCGGCACGTACAACAATGCTTCGGGGTACTTCGCCCTGCATGACAATACGACCGGTGCGCAGAACAGCGCCTCCGGGGTGCAGGCGTTGTTTGGCAACAAGACGGGCAACTACAACACCGCCTCCGGTACCGACGCGCTCTATTCCAACACCACGGGCTCCTCCAACATTGCCGAGGGGTACAAGGCGGGGTACAACCTGACCACGGGGAGCAACAACATCGACATCGGCAACCTCGGCGTGGCGGCCGAGAGCGACACGATCCGCATCGGTACGACGTCGACCCACAAAGCCACCTACATAGCAGGAATTTACGGTACTTCAGTTACCGGCAGCGCAGTCGTCGTCTCCTCCACTGGCCAGCTCGGGGTGACGGTTTCCTCGGAGAGATTCAAGACTGCGATTGCACCCATGGGGTCGAATTCGGAGAAGCTGCAGCAGCTGCGACCAGTCACGTTTCATCTAAAGATTGAGCCCAGGGGTGCTCTGCAGTACGGTCTCATCGCCGAGGAAGTGGCGAAGGTGTACCCAGAATTGGTTATCCGCGACGAGGCAGGCCGGATCAACGGGGTGCGCTATGACGAGCTTGCGCCGATGTTGCTGAACGAGGTGCAGAAGATAACGGTGCAGGTAGAGAAGAATGCTGTCCAGGAAAAGCAAAATGCTGTCCAAGCCGCGGAAATCCACGATCTAAAGCAGCAGATGGCTGAGATGTATGCAGCACTGCGAAAACTACAAGCCAAGGATGAGTTTGTCGTTCGCCGCTAGAGCCTAATAAGGCCACCGACGCCGAGCGGGCACGCGAAGACTTTGAGCTGGGCTTGCATCATTGCGCGGCACACGGCAGGCCGAAGGCGTGTGGCGAGCGCCTAACGATACTCACTGATTCAGCTTGTGATTGACTCGCGCTCGCAAAGGAGTAGTTTCCCATCGCAAACCAAGTGATTTGACGGCTAGCTGGCAATAACGGCTATCGGCAAACAGAGCCAGCGAACCTGCGGCCAGAGAATCTCAAGAACGAATTAAGTTAAAACGAACGTCAGGGGTCCAATACTCAATGAAAACACTCCATAGGCCTTCCTTAATCCTGATCATCACGCTAGCCGCGCTGGCTGAATCGGCTTACGGCACCCAGCCGCCGGACGTGGTGAATAGTGACGCAAGCTTCGACACCGCGATGGGAACGAACGCTCTTTTGAGCCTCACAACCGGGATAACCAACACCGCTTCGGGGTATGACGCGCTCCAGGACAATACGAGCGGTGATGGCAACGCAGCCTTCGGGGTCTACGCGTTGCAGTACAATACTACCGGTAACTCGAATACCGCAGTTGGCAATTACGCGCTCAATTCCAACTCCGGTGGCAACTACAACACCGCCATTGGGGCGAGCGCACTCTTATACAACACGACTGGCAGCAGCAATACCGCCTCAGGGGTCAACGCTCTGCAGAACAACACGACTGGTAGCGACAATACCGCCTCCGGGCTCAGCGCGCTCTTTTACAACACGACCGGCAGCAACAACACCGCATCCGGGTACGAGGCGCTGTACTACAACTCGACGGGCGGCAACGACACTGCTTTCGGGACCAACGCGCTCATATCCAATCAAACCGGGTCCTTCAACACCGCTTCCGGGGTAAACGCGCTCTCATCCAATACGACCGGCTCCAACAACGTTGCCTCAGGCGCAGCAGCGCTTCAGGCAAACACAAGCGGGGGCCAAAACACCGCTTCGGGGGCAAGCGCCCTCAATGCCAACTCGACCGGGATCAACAACACCGCCTCCGGATTTCAGGCTCTCGGTTCCAACTCGACGGGCGTTAATAACACCGCTTCCGGGGTAAATACTCTCTTATCCAACACGAGCGGCGACAACAATACCGCTGCCGGGTACGAGGCGCTGGAATTCAACACGGGCGGAAACTACAACGACGCCACCGGGTACTACGCGCTGCACAGCAACACGACCGGCGCACAGAACAGCGCCTCCGGGGTGCAAGCGCTGTATGCCAACAAATCAGGCAACTACAACACTGCCTCCGGTACCGACGCTCTTTTCTCCAACACCACCGGTTCTTCCAACATTGCGGAGGGCTACAAGGCGGGCTACAGCCTGACGACGGGCAGTAACAACATCGACATTGGCAACGCAGGGGTAGCGGCAGAGAGCGGGACGATACGCATCGGCACAGTATCGACCCAGACCGCGACCTACCTTGCCGGAATTTACGGCACCTCAGTCACCGGCAGCGCGGTTGTCGTCTCTTCTACTGGACAGCTCGGGGTGACGGTTTCCTCGGAGAGGTTTAAGACGGCCATTACACCGATGGGATCGAACTCCGACAGGCTGCAGCAGCTGCGACCCGTCACGTTTCATCTAAAGACTGAACCCAAGGGCGCTCTGCAATACGGCCTAATCGCTGAGGAAGTGGCGAAGGTATACCCAGAGTTGGTGATCCGCGATGGAACGGGCCGGATCGACGGCGTGCGCTACGACGAACTTGCGCCCATGGTGTTGAACGAAGTTCAGCAGCAGCGAAGCAGGATCGAGGCTCAGTCAGCCATCAATTCGGCTCAGGCAGAGAAGTTCGCAGCGTTGGCGAAGAGAAACGCAGCCGAGGACGAGCAACTTCGAAGTTTGCAAAAGCAACTCGTTGAGTTGCACGCAGCACTCTCCAAGCTGCAGATGAAGGACAAGCTTCTCGCCGAGCGCTGAAGGAATTCACGAAAGTCGCAGGACACCCACAGATTCGGCAGCGCGCGCACTGTCCCTCGATGGGCACGGGAGGACGCACGTGCGGACTTTGTCCGCGCCGGCTTGAATGTAACGCGTGCGGTGTCGGAAAGAGAACTCCACGGGCACCGCGGGCCGAAGTCTGCGTTGAAGCTGAGACCTCGCGTCTAGTATGCCGTCAACGGCATTTGAGTCGCGGGTGTTACGCCAACTCCGCCGATTCCAGCGAACTGAACGGGAACCGATACATCCTCCGCGCCCGCATTTCTGATGACGGCGAAGTGCAGATGCGGGCCGGAGGTAAAGCCGGTATTGCCCGAGTCGGCAATGTACTGCCCGCGCGTCACCCGCTCGCCGATGCGCACCCGGATGGAGTCCCAGTGAAGGTGGGCATAGATGGCGATTGTGCCATCCTCGTGGAGGATTTCGATGACGTTGGCCTGATCGAGCATGGCCGCACTCATACCGTTACGGAAGGAGTCATGGCGTACATTGATCACCGTACCCTCGCGCGCTGAGTAGACGGGCGTTCCATCGGGCAATGCGATGTCTACTGCGTACTGACTGTCGGCGGTCGTATGAGTGATTCGAGTGGGGTAGGCTTGCGAGACCGCATAAGTCGAACCGACCGCAAAAGGCACGCGATATGGGCGTGGCGGGTTGTGGACGGCCCCTGGAGATCCGAGTACGGCTGTCCAGACATACTGCAGGACCGGCTTCCCGGTGCCCTCAACTGCAACTCGCACCAAAGTCTGTCGGGCCCCCGGCGCAAGCGTTGCTTCGTAGCCCGTGCCGTTCGCAATGGCGGCAAAGTCGGATTGTACGATCGAGACTTTAAATGTGACGGTACATAGGCAATCATTGACGGCGACCAGCTGTGTCGATTCGGCATTATCGTTGCGATCGACGGCGAGGTGCAGCGCGGCGTGCTCATGCGCGAGAACAAAAGAAGCTCCCGGCCCGGTCTTAGTGTCGGCGCGATCCGTAAATACCCATTGTCCATTTGCATCGCGATACCTATAGGCTGATTGGGCCATCAGCGTTGCGCTTGCCACAGAGAGGAGGAGGACAGCGAGCACAGTCAATCTGTGTTCGTGGCACAGGGCTCGAGGCGAGGCTTTCGCGGATGCAGCGTTGATTTTATCGCCGCTGATCACGTACCGCAGGCGGTTTCCATCGCTTGCCTGGCTTCCTCCCGCTGCGCATCGGCCTGAGGGTCCGTGTCATAGACACGGTTGCCGTCGGCATCGAGATGGAAGATTCGTCTTGCGTCTTTCACGGAATAATAATGATTGCGCGCCGCGTCGCAGCGCGTTTGCTTTTCGCGATCTTGTTGCGCCTTTTTCTTATCATCGACGGACTGCTGCTGTTTGCGCTGTGACTCCCGAGCGTTCAGGATCTGCTGCTCTTTGGCAATCCGCGCGACTTCTGCCGGGTCGGGCTGGTCGACGTGCACGACGGACTTCTGTGCGGTCGGAGTGCTGGCACGGTCCGAGTAAACGACGTGCCCCTGAGCGTCAGTGGATTTATAAACTTCTTGGGCCCGAAGCGGACACCCCGAATGCGCGACCAGGAGGAGTACGGTGAAAACGGCGCTGCATCCCGCCAGATCCAATATCGCCGGTGTATATCGCACATGAGCTCCCGATTGAGGTAAATCTACTGCGATGCGGCCATATCCATCGGCGAATCCCATCACAAAACGCGGCCGCCAAGCGCTTTGGAGGCTCCTTTTTGCGCAAGGCAATCGCTACCAGAGTCCCACCAGGAGGAAACCCGCCGTCCCTGTATCGTGGGTATCATATCTGACCTTCAAACACCGTACTCAACGAGGCGCTTCAGCGGAGTAGTTGCCGTCCTATCGACTGACTGTTGAATAGACGTGTAATTTGCGCACGCGCCAAATCAAGACGGCCAGTGCGAGCCAACCCGCGACGGCCGCTACTAGGACCCCAGCAGCATTGTGGAGCGGCAGAAGCTTCCAAACAAACAGGCCGAACGCCGCAAGAGCGATAGTGCCCATCGCCGCACCGCGTGCATTCAGGGCGGCAGCCAACCGGCCACGAATCGTCTGTGGGATTCCGGCGCAACGCTTTCTATCGCGTTCATGCTTTTCAATCAGCGTCGCACCGGCAGGAAAGATGGCCGGAAACGCCAAAAACAGTCCGCCGATGACAGGACCGAAGTGTTTGGCGATTAGACCGGTTGCAACGGTAACAGCGCCGCCGAGCAAAAACCGAGTGAGATATTCGTGCCATTGAGTTTGCTTGAGCGAGGCAAGGTTGATTTGTATCCTCATTAGCTATCTCAGAAGTACTGACCAAAGTCCAAACGCGCAAATCCCCCACACAAAGAGCATTGCAACAGTCGTCGGACCTGCCCGAAGATACCTTCTGGCCATGAAGTAGACGCAGGCGAGCGCGTAGGCAAGAAAGGCGATCGCACCGGCGACCATTGATCGCGCCTCAAGTGCGGCGTATTGCTTACCCTCGGTGAACAGGGTAAGCGTGAGCGTTGCCAATGCGACCGAGGGCGCCGCACCGAACAAACCCGCAAAACCCTTAGGGCGCAGTATGTCGCCGACTACGGCAAAGGCCGAGACGATGAGGCCGCCCAAGAGAAAACGCTCTATCAACTCCACAGTCTATTATCCCACCGAATGCGGCGTTGACGCGCATCACCATGATCTAATGACTTGCGGAAGCTGCTGTCTGTAGGCGTACGCCGATAGGCGCGATGAGCGAAGTGTGGCAGCATCTGAAGCATGGCCAGTCGTTCAAAACGTGTGACGGGGCTTGCCGATCCGACTCGTCTGAAGGCGTTTGACGAGGACGAGGCTGCTCTCGTCACAGTCATCATCGAGACTCCGAAGGGGAGCCGCAACAAATATGCGTTTGATCCCCAGGAACGCATTTTTGCGTTGAAGAAAGTGTTGCCTGCCGGCATGGCATTCCCCTATGACTTCGGATTTGTACCTTCGACGAAAGGCGGTGACGGCGATCCCCTGGATGTATTAGTGCTGATGGATGAGCCGGCGTTTGCTGGATGTAAGCTGACGTGCAGGATTATCGGCGTGATTGAGGGGGAGCAAGGCAAAAAGAAGCAGAGAGAACGCAACGACCGCGTCGTCGCAGTTGAAGATGGCAACCACAGTTATGCTCACGTGAAGCGGATTGATGATCTCGGCAAAGAATTCGAGCGGGAACTCGAGGAATTTTTCGTGAATTATCATCGCCTGAGTGGCGAGCAATACCGCATCCTCGCGCTCAAGGGGCCCGCCGGCGGACGCCGCTGCGTAAAGCAAGCGCAAAAACGCGCCCGCTAAGGCCGCCGTCGAAGTTGATCTCGGTTTCGCACGGGGCCAAATCAGACTCGTCCCCTTTCAGGGGCTATTCATAAATCAAATGCAGCGAGCGCTCCATAAGCGCCCCAGCGGCTTTCCAAGCGAAGCGTCGCGCGCTCTGGAATATCTATCGATCCGGGGAAGACTGCGCGGCCCCCTCACCGGTGCGATGCGCTAATCCGACTCGGTTTCGCCCGAACCTCCAGGCGTGTACTTTAAATTGTGCCGCGCCTGAAGAGTCTTTTGTCAAATCAGCAAATTTTTTGGGCAGATCGCACCATGCGACGTTTCAGCTTGCTCGCCTTCATTGGTGTCTGGGGCGTTTTTAATTCCGGCGCACGCCCAGGGTACGAACAACTACGTGTTAGACGATAACTATGGGGAATACAGCGGTGGGTCTGCAGGCACTTCCTGCGTGCAACAAAGAGCGATTCCTACGATGATGTCGCCCTTCACCATCTTTTTTTCTTTCGGTGTAGATCCGCCGCTGTAACGTGCGTGTATCGCTTCAACATGGCCCAATCGCGGTGTCCGCTCATCAAAGCAACTTGCTCGATGCGATATCCGGCTTCAAATAGGCGACTGATCGCTTCGTGCCGCAGATCATGCAGGTGCAGATCCTCGAGCCCGAGCGTCGCGACGGCTCGCGTGAAGTAAGTGCCTACCGTCGCACTGCTGTAGGGGAAAATGCGCGGCCCCTTGCGCGCCTGACGCTTGGCGATTTTGAAAGCGTCCTGACCGGTCGCGCTGAGGAGCGGCACGGTCTGATCGTTGCCCAATTTGTCCTGAGGGTGCTTGCGATTGTGGATGATCACCGTCTTTGCCTTCGTGTCGAAGTCTTTCCATTCCAAGCGACACACTTCACTGATGCGCATGGCGCTCGCAAGGCAAAAGCGCAAAATCTCCGCCATCGGCACGGCGCTCGGGAGCGTTGTAAAATGGGCAATTAGTTTCTTGAGCTCCGCGTCGCTGACACGGCGCTCGCGGTGCTGCGACTTGCCGACCAGGCGAATCTTGTGCAGGGCAGTGCGCGCATCGACGGCAGCCTGGAGCGGCACATCTAGATGCCAGTGCGTGCGCGCGACGCGCAGCACCCCAATCAAGTAGCCGAGCTGCCCGGAAATAACGACTGCTCCTGCGCCCTCGGCGTGCCGTCTACGGAAGTGCTGGGTGACGTGGAAGCTCGTTAGAGCGGCCGCCGGAAAGTCGCCCAACTCTCTCTTGAGTCGGGCGAGATCTGCAGTTTTTGAGCGGCCCCAGGGCTTGAGAGGGTAGAGTTCGAGAATGTACCGTTCGATCAGATCGCTGAGTGTAAGGCCGCGAGCCTGCTTAACGCCGGCGGCGCGCAGCTCGTCGACCTGCCGCTCAATCGTTTCCGCCCATGCCTTTGCAGCGGCTCGAGTGCCGAACGTCTTAGAATGCTTGTGGCCGCCCCTGCGCACGGAAGCGCGGCATCGACCCTTGCGCCAGGTGAACGTCGCCATTTTTGGAGCACCTTTGGAGCAGTCGCGTTGTGATTTCAAGTGCTCCAGACTGCATTATGGGTGATCCACGGTGATGATGCCAGCCGAGGAAATTCCAATGGGCCGCCCATAATCCGTCCAAGCCCCTGATTTTCGGATGTCGGTTGTGCCGATGATGGATTGGACCGACGGGCGCTGACTCTCGGCGAGAGGACACGAAACGCTCGAATCGACAACATCGAGCATGTGGCGGCGGGCGGCGCAGCCGACGTCGGTGATGCGCCGGGGCGGACGCCGCGCCCGGTCTGGGGAAAATTTCAAACTGACGGGATCGATTGACGGAGCGTGCTGATCAGCGCTCCAAGATGCTGCTCGTAGCGATGCCAGCGCCCCGAAGAACTCCCGTAAATGGGACGACGCACCTGTGCTGCGCTGGCGGTGAGCGATACGGACTTGTTCTGCTGGATGTCCACCGCGGCGTCTTTCCAGGTGAGCTCGCAGTGCGCGGCTATCGCAGCGCCGACGCGCTTTGGATCGCGCACGAGTTCGCCGTAGTGCACCTCGTGCAGATGCGCGCCGAGCGTCGAGCGCCAGTGGGCGACGAGACGATCGTACGCGGCGTAGTAGTGGCCGAGCTCCGCGAGGTCGTAACTGAACGGGTAGCCTGCGGCGAACAGGGTACGGTACATCGCAAAGCAGCTGTCCAGAGGGGATCGGCTGACGAGGAGGATCCGCGCATCCGGCAGCGCACGCCGAATCGCACCGAGATAGAGGCAGTTGAGGGGCAGCTTCTCGACAATTGCACCTGCCGGGGGCCCGGCGAGCGCGAGGCGCGCATACTCGCCCGCCACCGCGCCCGGATCGCCCCGCGCGGCTCGTGCGAACACATCCCCGTCCCCTCGGGAGGCTCCAAGGAGTGCGTGCGAGAAATTGTCCGTCTCGCCATTTGAGCGTACGCCGGAGAGGCCTGTGAGGATACGCTCGACGAGGGTCGTGCCGGATCGCGGCAGGCCAACAACAAAAATGAAGCGTGAGGAATGCACCGCTGCAGCAGGACTCTCGGCCGCGCGCTCCGGAGCCTTGAGGGAGTCCGAGTTGTACATCTCTGCGATGCGCTCGAGCTTGCGTACGTCAACCGCGACGTCGTAATCGAGTCTTTCGCGCCGCGTGCGGGCCGCAGTGGAGAACCAGCGAAATGCATCGTCGAAGCGCTCGAGGTCGTCCAGCTCCTTCCCGAGCGCGTACCCGAGAAACACGCGTGCCCGGTAATCGTCCGGGCGTCGCGACAGTAGCGCCTCCAGCTCAATCATATGATTAGTGCTGTGCGTCTGGACCTTGAGCTCGGATCGCAGGAGATAACTCGCGTAATGGCCGGCATCGATCGCAATGGCCCGATCGCACGCCGCCTCGGCTTCCCCCAGGTGTCCTAGACTTCGCTCGCTGCATGCCAGGTTGTACCAGAATCGCGGATCCCGCGGCGCAAGCTCCGTGGTGCGCCGGTAGAGTTTGTTGGCCCGCTCATGCTCGCCCAGGGACATCGAAATAAAGGCGAGACCGTCGTAAGCATCAGCCGACCCGGTTTGAAGGGTTAAGGCACTGGTCACGACCTCTTCGGCATCCGCAGCGCGGCCGAGCTTCAACAGGATGGAAGCGAGCAGGCCGTGTTCGGGCCGACAGACTCGCGACCTTTGACGCTCCGTTCGGCGTGGGCAAGCGCTTCGCCCAGCTGCTTGGCGTCCATCGGCCGGGTGGCGCTGGTTGGAGTGTGCGCGGGTGTGTCGCTCATGCCCGATTGCGGCCAGTGTGTTCGCGAGGATGTCAGTGTCCGCGGGGTGCAGTCGACGGGTCAGCCGACGCCCCGCACAGGGTGCGGTTGCGGGGTTCCTTACCTCGTAGCCTCCCAGGGGGACGTGGACACGGCACCACGCCAAGCCCCCGTGTTGCGTGGCGGGCACGGCGCGATCAACATAGTAGAGAATTCCTAAGAACTCGCGTGATAGGACGAAGAATCATCATAGACCGCATAACAAACGTGTCACATATTGATGAACGACCACGCGAGCGATCGCGAAACGATTCTAAAAACTGGAGAGTCGCGGGGAAAATGCGCAGGCGGTGAGCGCCGAGCAGGCAACCGCGGGGAGGGCGACAACGCAAGCCGCGGCGCGGTACGTGCGCGTCCTCGATCAGGGTGGCGACGAATCTGGAAATGATTGGGCGGGCGGCCCGCGACGGCCGAGCGAAGGGGAGAGCAGCAATGCGACACTCTTTTAATAGGGGTCGAACCCAACCGAAAACCTTGTGGCGAAGATTCGAGGCGCTGACTCCGGTACACGCGGCAGTGTGCGTCGCGCTTTACG
>Ga0302324_100004134_pt1 | contig 32320 bp, 38 predicted proteins | sample Palsa_T0_1_FD_201949 | JGI IMG/M metagenome (GOLD analysis project Ga0302324, IMG submission 201949) | Peat permafrost microbial communities from Stordalen Mire near Abisko, Sweden - Palsa_T0_1 | ecosystem: Environmental > Terrestrial > Soil > Palsa > Peat permafrost | place: Sweden: Abisko... | reverse complement strand
GCTCAGGAGAGTGAGGATGAGGGCCATCATCTTCTTCTTCGGCCGTCCCTTCGAGACAAGGACCCTGATCGAGGTGATCGTGAGGGGCTGCTCGTCTATCCTCGTCGCCCGGGGTACGCTCACCTTGTTCCTGTACCTGTTCTCGTCGATCTCGATGTCCTGGTAGAGGAGGAAGCGCTTCACGCCGCTGAGGTAGTCGAGGATGGTCTTCGACCTGAGGCCCCTCGCGTCGTTCCACTCCACGAAGGAGTTCAGGACCGCGTAGACGTTCTCCCCGTTCACCTCGCCGATCTTCTTTTCAGCGCAGCACTCGGCGAACTTGCGGAGCGCCGTTTCGTAGAAGCGCCTGGAGTGGACGGAGTGGGCCCGGCGGAACATCGCCTGCACGAACTCGTCCTTCTTCCCCCAGTCCATCGAGGGCGGCTGCTGGGGCGACTCTCGCTGCATGCTTCAGGACACCTCCAGGGGATTTAACACAGCCGCAGGTCGCTGCTTGGCCCCACCCATACGCGTGGGGCAAGATCTCACCGGCCCCACCAATACTGCCGCTAACAACTCATGATTCCTGAGCTTCAGGTGGTGTTGGTTCGACCGATTCTCTTCATCAATTGCTGAAATCGAGAATCATGGTGCGGTTCTCTCCGGGGGCTTTGACTCGTAGTGGAGTCCAATCACACCTGACTTGAACGTCTTGGTGCTGAGAAGCTTGAGAGGATGCCGCGTGTCAGGGTCTACGAAGATGGACCTGCCCGCGCCCAAGATGATTGGGCGGACTCGGATGAAGAACTCGTCAATAAGGCTATCCCGAATCAGGGCCGAGACCAAGGTGCCGCTGCCGACCACGACCAAGTCCTTGCCAGACTCACGCTTTAGCTTGGCAACGGCTTCGCCGGGCTTATCGCGTACCAACGTCGCGGGCTTCCATGGCGTGTCAATGAGAGTGCGCGAAAAGACAATCTTCGGCAAATCGTTCAATTGCTTGATAAAGTCCGGAGGTACTCCTATCGACTTCGGACGGTCAGTCGGCCAGAATTGCCTGAACTCTTCATACGTCACACGTCCGTACAGCATCGCGTCGACCCTGCGGTTAATCTCCCTCGACCAACCCCACTCCTCATCGTCGAACTCGAACCAATCGATTTCGTTTTTCGGGCTCGTAAAGTAGCCATCGAGGGAAATGATCGTGTCCGCAATAAGTTTCCGCACAGCCTTATTTGGAGAAGGTGAAATTTAACTTCTGTTGGCCTCGCTTTTGCGCGCCCGGCCTTGGTCCAGTAGCGCCGAGTCAGCGCCAGGCCCGTCCTTTGCAATCGGCTCAATCGCATCATCGGCATCCTCTTTGGAAGAATTCATGGCCTAATTCGTAAGAGCCCCGGGCTTCAAAGGATTTTTCTTATCGCCCGAGGCTTAATGGTCCCTTCACGCATACTCGTATGCCAGATCTTGCCTTAACCCCGACGTTCGCCGCGGCAAACTCGCGGCTCAAAGCTCGCGCTTAAATCCAAGCAAGGCCAGATTGGTCTCATGGTCTCCGGAGCTGCCAGAGTATCGAGATTGATGACGATACAGAAGAACTACGTAACTTCAGTCGAGTCTGGGAACAATATCGACGCTGCTAACTTCGCGAAACAATTCACCGAAGAGGCGGAAGATTTCGTGGAGTGGGCGAAATCTCAGCCGCATTGACTGAGTTCTTGAGTCGCTGACGAGTTCGATAACGACTATTAGCGGGCCAGTAGACTAGTACTTTCCCGTGCGGCGATGACCGTGACTTTAGTCCAACCGAGAGTCGACGCCATGGTCTCCTAGGCCTTTCGCATATAGGCCCTCAGGGTTAGAGGGGCGAAGACGAGCACGACCGCGATCGAACCGATCAGCGAGAACCAAAAGTCATTGCCGATGGTCCCTTGGTTGAAGAGCTGCCTGACTGCGCTAACGATGTACGTCAGGGGGTTGACATTGACAAAGTCCTGCAGCCACGAAGGCAGCGTGGTGGTCGGCACGAATGCACCCGAGAGGAAGCCGAGGGGGAATAGGATGGCCGCGGAGATGCCCTGGACCGTCTGTGCTGTCTTAACCAGGACGCCAAGCAGCGCGAATATCCAGCTGATGCACCACGCCGCGAAGACGGTGAGGAGGCCGCCGAGGACAGCCCCATCCAAGCTCGCCCACCTGAATCCGAGAAGGAAGCCCATGACGAAGGTGAGGGCCGTGGCTATGCTGTAGCGGACTATGTCCGCCAGTAGCGGTCCCGTGAGCGGAGCGATGCGTGCTATCGGCATCGACTTGAAGCGGTAGAAGACTCCCTTGTCCATGTCCTCCCGGAGCTGTGCGCCGGTCGAACTCGAGGCGGTCAGGGCCGTCTGGGCCAGGATGCCCGGGATGATTATCGGCAGATAGTTGCTCACGCTCCCCGATATCGCGCCCCCGAAGAGGAACGCAAAAAGAAGGGTGAACAGGATTGGCTGGATGGTGACGTCGAAGAGCTGCTGAGGCGTCCGGCGTATCAGGAGAATGTTGCGATAGGCCATCGTCAGTGAGTTGCTTATGTTCATCCGCAAGCTCACGCGGTTCTTGAGTTTGCGCTCCGCCCCGGGCGTGATCTGGGCGGTCATGCCTCTGCTCCCATCTTCTCGGCTTGCTTCTCGCCGCCGGTGAGGACCAGGAAGACCTCATCGAGCGTTGGTTCTTGGACGCTTACAGCCGCAAGGTGGACTCCTGCCCCCCTCAAAGCCACCAGCAGGTCGGTCACCCTATCGGGGTCCGCCATCGGCGCGGTGACGTGCTTGGACTCCGATGAAGATGCGGTAACACCCAACACGTCCTCGGTGATGCGCATCACCTCGTGAGTGTCTTTCTCGTTGGTGAGCTGCAGGTGCAGAGTGGCCTTTCCGACTGCAGCCTTGAGCTCTCTCGGCGTGCCTTCGGCCACAACGCGCCCGTGGTCTATAACGGCAATCCTGTCCGCGAGCTGATCTGCCTCGTCGAGATATTGCGTGGTCAGAACAATTGTCGACCCGGATGAGACGAGCCTCCTGATCGACTCCCACATCTGAATCCTTGTACGGGGGTCAAGCCCTGTGGTAGGTTCATCAAGAAAGATGAGTGGCGCCTGCACGATGAGGCTGGAGGCGAGGTCGAGCCTTCGCCGCATGCCACCTGAGAACTTGTCCAGCGTGCGGTTGGCCGCATCATCCAGGCCGAACTCAGCGAGCAGCTCGGTTGCCCTCTTCCTGGCCTCTGACCTGCTAAGCCCTAGCAAGAGCGCGAATATCGTGAGGTTCTCGGTGGCGGAGAGCCGCTCGTCGACGGCCGCGCTCTGCCCTGTCACGCTGATGAGCTGGCGTACTACTTGCGTCTCCTTCGCCACGTCGTGCCCGAATATCTTGGCGCTGCCGCCGTCCGGCTTGAGCAGGGTCGTCAACATGTTGATTATCGTGGTCTTCCCGGCGCCATTGGGCCCCAACAGCGCGTATATGCAACCAGTCGGTATCGAGAGGTCGACACCGTCGACGGCGCGGTTCTGCCCGAAGATTTTGACGAGCCCACGGGCCTCAATCGCGAGGTTGGTCTGTGCCTTCGCTCCATCCTGGAGCCCAGATTGAAGCGTCACGTCGAACCCCCCGATTGGGATGTGCCGCCGAGCGCCTCCAGCCTGCTTCTCAACTTCTCAATCCTCTGCTTATGTTTTGAGAGGCCAACGGCGTCAGCCTTCTGCATATCCTCGAGGTACGAGGTGTTGCTCTCCATGGCGGACAGGGCGCTGGCAAGGTTGCTGCCCACGTCAGTCTGTTCGCCGTATGCCGACGTCAGCTCGTATTTGCCGTCCTTGTTCTTCGCTATTAGCCCTTCCTTCTCGAGTTGCTCCAGGATAGGGTAGATCGAACCCGGGCTTGGTCTGTACCAGCCGTGGCTCATCTCCTGCAACTTGTTCATTATATCCACGCCGTTCATCGGCTGCTCCTCGAAGAGCCCGATTATCTCCGGGCGCAGAAACCCGCGCTGCCCGAACTGGACCCTGCGCATGTGCTCCAGATCGTGAAGTCTCCTTGCCGCTTTCCAGCGGGCTCGAATTCCTTGGTTTCCGTCTTTGTTGTCGTCCTTCATTCATGTCACCGATATCGTGTACTCGATATCGGCTACCCGATATCCTATATATAAAGGTGGCGTCGAATCCAAGAGGAGACCGCAGGATGGACCTGACAGGTTGAGGTGTGAAACAACGTGATTGACTGGACCACCTTCTTCGCCGCCCAGCTCGGCGCATCGGCCGCGCTGGCTGGCCTGCTCTTCGTGGGAATCTCAATCAACATGGCAAAGATTCTCAAGTACACCCTGCTCGTCAACAGGGCCCTTCAGTCGTTGATCCTGCTGGGCACCATACTAATTGTATCTTCGTTTTCTCTCGTGCCTGACCAATCTGTGGCTTTCTTGGGCGTGGAGACCATTATTGTCGGCGCTTCCGTCTGGGCGATGGTGACGATTCTCAGCGTCAGAAACCTTCGCGTGGTGGAGAAGCAATACAGGCGGAGCCAGATTGGCGAAGTGCTTCTAACCCAGGTCGCCGTCCTGTCCTACGTGGCCGCCGGGATAGTTATGATTACTCTCGGTTCTGAAGGGGTTAATCTCATTGTCCCGGCAGTAGTGGCTTCCTTCGTCGTCGTGCTAATAGATGCCTGGGTCCTACTGGTGGAGATTAACCGCTAGGTACCTCCGGACAGCTACGGGCCAGCTTCGGACTCAGTCTATCCTTCGGGAAGCCGTCAGATCATTTACCTCAGCTTTTGTGCGGCATGAAACGTCTTGACTTGTGAGTCAGACGCAAGCGCGAATTCGCAAAGCGTATTTATGATACGCGAATGTGTAGAAAGACGGATTGCAATCGCTGACCATAGAGAGCGAGTACAGAAGGACGCACAAGAATCTGAAATCTCCCTTTGTGAAGGTTGACTTCGCTGACTGTCCCGTCGAGACTTCCCTCGGCGTCTTGGGCAAGAAGTGGACGATGGCGATTATTCGCGACATCGGTGCTTACGGAGTAGATAGATTCAGTGGACTTCGACGCTCCCTAGCCGGGATTCCCCCGAAGGTTCTTGCCACAAGGCTGAAGCAGCTGGAGTATGAAGGCTTCATCACGAAGAAGGTTGAGAAAAGCGTGCCACCGAGGGTAGTTAGGTGGTCGCTGACTGAGAAGGGTGTAGATGCGATACGTATCGGGATGATGCTCGCTCTCTTTGGGTCAAAGTGGTACGCCACCAGAGTGTTTGACGACGAAAGACCTCGGAAGATGAGCGAAATCTACAATCATGAAGGAATCGAGCTGTTCATGAAGGATTTCTGATTCGAAATCAGCTAACGAAACCACGCTACTCGGAGCTTGGCGACCCCGCTAGATTCAGTTGTCGAGTCCCGCATACCAGTCCAGATATTTTTCGGACGCAGTCCTCAGCGACAAACTAGCGCGAAAGTTGCGTGAAGTTCTTGATGAGGAAGTCGTGCACCTGCTGAACCAGTTTTTCTCAGGAACTCTGATTCTGCTCTGCCAGAGATGTTGGCGTCACTCTGCGCGGAACCCGACATACGTAACTATCTTTTTACTCACCTTCTCATTAAATAAGCAAATTCCTCGTTGGCGATTTACCATGCCAATGATTGACGTATACGCCGCAGCGGACCTCTTCCCCGCTGGCACCGATGGTCAACTCGGCCACGAACTCACCATGGCGGTTCTTCACGCTGAAGGAGTGGCTACTCCGGGTCCCTTCCACCTGAACAACACAGCGGCCTTTATTCACCGCATGGACCCGCACGCAGTCCACACCGCAGCGACCGACTCCGCTCGCACCGTGCGCGTCCAGGTCATAACACCCCCAGGAGCGCTGTCCCGCGACGGCCAGAAGCAGCTCGTCAAGGAAGCTACCGAGATAGTCACCAGAATCTCAGGAGACCCTACCCAGTCCGGGCGGACTTGGGTACTGCTTACTGAAGCAGCTGAGGGCGGATGGGGCCTTGCAGGAACCGCTTTCGGTCGTCAGGAATTCGCGGATCTCGCCGCTAAGGCAGCGGCGGCGCGCCAGGCAAAATAAGCGGATACCAGCCCATAGGACCTGCCTACCACGACGCGTGTAGTCGTTAGGGTGATTTTTCGCGCGGCTTTCACCCTGGCTGTCAATCTAAAATAGGGATATCCCCTCCCCCCGGATGGCATAGAATTGGCAGACCACAAGAGAAAGGACGTGGCGAGAAGGGTCGCGAGGATACACGGCCACGTCCACGCGGTGAAGGAGATGCTCGATGAGGGCAGGTCGTACTCTGAGGTGGTGCACCAGTTAGCGGCTATCAGATCGTCGCTCGACAGTGCCATTCAGGTAATCGTCGACGACCTGGTGGAAGATTGTGTTGCAAAGACCGAGAGAAAGGAACCAATCTCAGACAACCTGTTGGAATTGCAGCAGATCGTAGCCAGAATAAGATGAGCGCCGGCGGATAGTGCAGCTTGGCCCTAGCGAGAGTCATCCACGACAGCCATGCAGCTCTATCGTACTGATGGTTTTGTGAGATATCAATCTTGACGACAACCCCGTCAGTACTGCTCGGTGTTGTGATTGCTCTTTCGGCGCTCCACATGCTTGCTCCGGATCATTGGGTTCCGCTTACCGTAACGGCACACCGGAATAAACTCACCAGGTCCAGAACCTACTTGCTCGCCTCCACAATCGGGCTGGGTCACGGTGTAAGTTCGGCGGCCCTCTCTCTGGTCATTGCCGTGGTGGGCTCTCTTTTCTTTCCAGCTTACTACGTTACTCTCTTCGCGGTCGTTCTCCTACTGGTCATCGCGGGTTACATCGTGGTGAAGGCGGCAAGGGAAGCCCAAGCAGGGACGAAGGTCGGGACCGTCTCGTTGATCGTCAGTGTGATACCAGACCCGGCTCTTGTCCCGTTCATCCTCATTGCGAACGGATTTGGGGCTGCGTACACGTTCGTGGTGCTTGGGGCCTTCGTCATAGCTGCCGTCGCTTCCCTTGTCTTGGTCATCTTCCTGGCAACCATGGGCCTGTCGAGAGCACTTTCCAAGATTCGCCCCCAATATGTGGACTACCTAGTTGGCTTGGCCTTGGTTTTGGTTGCGGCGTTCATCTACCTGTACGGTTAGCATCAGAGAGCGGGCGAGCGTTGAGCCGCGTTGTCAACTTTGAGCTCATCTCGGACTGCCGGTGCGACCCGCTTGCCCAGCAAGTCGATCGCCCGCATCATCTTTTCGTGTGGTAGAGAAGCCGCGTTCATTTGGAAGGTAACTCGAGAGATGCCGCCGAGCGCTTTGCTATGGTGTATAATTTTCTCGGCCACTTCGTCCGGGTCTCCGATGATGAACGCGCCCTCGGGTTCTACCTGCGCGTCGAAATCGGCTCGGCTCATCGGGGACCATCCTCGCTCCTTTCCGACCGTTTCGACTGCGTTTGCCCAACCCGGATAATAGTCGTCTGCGGCCCCTCGGCTGGTCTCAGCGACATAGCCCGGCGAGTGGAGACCCACCTTCATCTGGTCGAGCGGGTGGCCGGAACGCTTCCATGCCTCTCGGTAGAGGTCGACGAGCGGCCTGAAACGGCGAGTATCGCCGCCGATGACTGCGACCATAAGGGGAAGGCCAAGGACTCCAGCGCGGACGAACGACTGCGGCGTCCCGCCGACGCCCAGCCAGATGGGGAGCAGGTTTTGGACCGGCCTCGGGTAAACTCCCTGGCCCTCTAGTGGAGGACGATATTTGCCGGCCCAGTAGACGTTTTCGTTCTTGCGGATCTCCAGTAAGAGCTCGAGCTTCTCTGCGAACAGCTTATCGTAATCGTCCAAGGAATAGCCGAAAAGCGGGAAGGATTCGATGGATGAGCCCCGGCCAACGACGATCTCGGCCCTTCCTTGCGATAGAAGGTCGACAGTGGCAAAGTTTTCGAAGACGCGGACGGGATCCGAGGACCCTAACACTGTGACGGCGCTGGTCAGACGAATCTTCTTCGTGCGCATCGAGGCCGCTCCGAGAATGACTGCTTGAGCTGAATCTAGGAATTCTCGACGGTGGTGCTCTCCGACTCCAAACGAATCCAGCCCTACCTGGTCGGCCCGCTCTATCTCCTCCACGAGGTTTCGCAATCGGTCCGAAGGGCTCTCCCTCTGGTCTGAATCACCGAATGCCGCTGCGAAGCTGTCTATTCCGATTTCCATCGGTCGTATCACCGGACCTTAACTGGAAGGACGGTAGTATTAATACGGCCAAGGTCGCTAATATCCAAGGTAGGTAAGAGGGATACGTCGCTAACGAACCGGCAAGGATAGGGGTACTGATATCCAGTGAGTCCACAAAGGAGGCTGTTAGCTTCCCTTCTGATAGCGGGAGGAGTCACGCTCCTGGAGGTCGCTGGCGGGATACTGAGCAACAGCCTTGCGCTGCTGGCAGATGCGGGGCACCTGGCGACGGATACACTCTCGATTGGCCTCGCGCTGGTAGCCATGAGACTGGCCACGAGGCCTCATACGGTAGAGTCTAGCTACGGATATCATAGAGCCGAGGCGCTCGCGGCACTCGTCAACGGGGCGACTCTTTTTCTGATTGCCGGGTATGTTTTCTATGAAGGGTATGCGAGGTTGCTCCACCCACCGCAGGTCAATGGACAGATATTGCTCCCCGTCGCAGTGGTCGGCCTTGTCGCAAACCTGTTGATGGTATCGCTCCTAAGAGAAGGCGGCCGCAAAAGCATCAACGTCAGAGCAGCCTTTCTACACGTGCTCGGGGACACGCTGGCCACGGTAGGAGTCATTGTAGGAGGCGTCGTGATAATCCTGACTGGCCTCACAGTGGTGGACGCCGTGGTGGCTTCCCTCATAGGGGTCCTGATCCTCGGCGGAGGGTTCAGAGTGGTCAGGGAGTCGCTAAGAATCGTATTGGAGCAGGCCCCGAAGGAAGTCCGTCTCAAGGAGTTGACCTCGGAGATGATGAAGGTCGATGGGGTGAAATCGATTCATGACGTGCACGTTTGGAGCCTCACCTCAGGGATGAACATGATGAGCTGCCATGTCGACGTGGATGAGCACCTGCGGGACCACGAAGTCCTGGAAGCCTTGAAGGAAGTCGCCAGGAAGTACGACATCACGCACACCACCATCCAGATAGAACATCGAGAAGACCATGAAGACTCGGTCGACGTTGATTTCAAGAGGGATAAGCTGGATCAGACGAGATGAACATTCTTGGTCGGTCTCAACACTAAAGCAGCGCGGGGAGGAAGGCTGCCATGCCCACCAAGAATTGCAGGAGTATCGTCCTCCTCAGTGGAAGGCCAGCCCGTCTTGCCATGAGGAGGGCCAGGATATTGGCGAACGAGGCTATCGGGTCTATGTTTCCGGCAAGACCTGCTTCCACCGCAATCTGCGATGCGATGTGTGGTGACACAGAGGCGACGCTTAGAACCAGCTGCGTTGCGGGTACGTTGCTGATGAGGTTAGAGAGGCCGCCAACAAACAGGGCAGAGTATGGTTGGGTGTTTTCAGCCACTGGCGCGGCGTAACCGGAGACCTCGGCTCCTGCAAAGAGAGAAGCGACAGTAATTGCGCTGACGAGCGCAAACAGAATTAGCAGGCTCCTGAAGTCAAAATCATGCAGAACCGCTCGAAGGGAACGAGACGTGAACGGCAGACCCAGGATGAAACTCACGCCCAACGCAAAATATGCTGGAAATCCAAACGCGTCCGAAACGACGAGGGCGACGATAACTAGTGCCAGGTAGATGCCAGGCGCGATGGAACCCGACGTGGTCGGAGACTCCTTGCCCGTACCCACTCGCATCCTCTGCGGCAAAAGGACGATCGCAGCGATGACCGCTGAGATGAGAAGGGGCATCCAGGTACCTTCGATGAACTGAAGGAATGTGGCTCCGGATGCGCTCCACAGCAGGATGTTCTGCGGGTTTCCGAGAGGTGTAAGCGAGCTTGCTATGTTGGTGAACGCGATTTCACCGACAAGGAGAGGGGCGATGTCAATCCGGTGCTGCTTGGCATAACTGATCAACACAGGAGTGAGAATAAGGATGACGACGTCGTTCAGGATCAAAGGCGAGAACAGCGCGGTGACGACCACAACCGCATAGAGCATCCCAATCCTCCCCTCGAAGATAGCGAGGATTCTCCGGAGGAATGACTCCCCGCCCATGGCCCTGAACTGCGACGCAATTCCGAAGAGGAAGGCAAGCGACGCGTAGACCGGCAGGTCAAGTTGGTGAAGAGTAATCGGACTCAAAAGCTAGGGCCGAAGTATCCTCTTCCGGCTCCTTAAGCAAACCCTGATGCTCTTGAATCCGGAACTTGTCTGACTAGACAATTATACTCCATCGGAAGTCACTGAGATGTTGAGCGTGGCTTCTCCTAAGGACAACAAGCCCCTGGTAATGCCCGGAAACGTCCGCGCAATCCAGGTGGTCAGCCTCACAGACGAGATAGACGAACTCGGGACCGGGATTCACCTGACCAAACTTGCTGAAAACGAAGGTTCTGACGCAGAGGTTCTCATTTCTGTCCTGTCCGCTGCTGAAATGCTGGGATTCGTCAAGAATGAGGGTGGGAACCTTTTCCTAACTGAGCAAGGCCTGAAGTTAAAGGAGGTGGACATGGCTGAAGTGTCGGCGCTGCTGAAGGAGAAGGTTGCGCCCATCGAGCCGTTCCGGACCGCGACTGAATTGTCTTCAAAAAACGGGAGCACTACTGCGAAAGAGGTAGGCAAGACTCTGAGCGCGCGTGGAATTGAATGGCACTACAAGCCAGAGCAGAACGAGTTGTTGATCAGCAACCTGCTGATACACTGGGGAATAAGGGCCGGTCTGCTGAGTTATGACGGAAAGAACAAGAAATTCTCACTAGCCACCTGAAGGATTGCCTCGACTCCCAGTTCAGCCGCTCCGTTGTCCGTAACCCAGAATAGTTTCGATTAGCAAATCGGGTGTTTCTATTTGAGGCATATGGCCGGTTCCAGCAAGTAGCTCAAACTTGGCGCCGGGGATGGCCGCCGCGTAAGCTCGTCCGTATTCTGGATTGGCGATGCGGTCGCTTTCGCCAGAAATGACCAGTGCGGGGACGGTGTTCTTGGGGAGTCGCCCAGCAAGTGTCGGGTCTGAGTTCTGAGGAGCATATGCCTGCAGAGCTGCCCGGTTGGCGGCCATGATGGCACGTTGGTCGTCGGTCATGCTAGCCGGGTCGATCATGAATGGTTTCGGGTTGTGGTAGGAGAGGCTCATTATCTCCCCCAGCGTGAGTTTCGAAACGTCCGGCAGGGGGTGCCCGGGGACCTCCACGCCGAGTGCACCGACCAGGACGACGCCGCCGATTCGAGGGTTTCCGAGAAGCGCCATCTCTGCGGCGACCCAGCCACCGACTGAATTGCCTATGACTGTAACGTCGCTTACCCCGAGACGGTCGAGGAGCGCGGAATACAGTTGCGCCAGCCCTCTGACGCTTTTCAGGTCATCGGGTCTATTCGTACGGGCAAAACCGGGATGCGTCGGGGTAATGACTCGGACCTTGCGCTGGGCCAGTAATGCGGCGAAGCGTGCCATCGACACGGGTCCGGCGCCCCCGTGGAGCAGCAGGAACGGATGTCCTTCACCACGATCTTCCACGACCAAGTCGACCTTGCTAGAGCCCCCGTAAGGAAGCTGATACGTCGTCAAAGTCACGCCGTCCGCTCTCTTTTCTCCGTTGTTTCTTTCGACTTCTTTGGCCATCTTCTAAATCGCCCTATTTCGGTCGGAAAATCTGGACATAATATAGCATGTCCGGACGCTGCACTCCAAAAAATAGCCGCGACGGCCCATCTGACTATTTCGATGCTGTTTATTTCTCCATGCGGAGTATTTCGTCATCTATCCACGAGATCAACCGGGAGGTAGAAAGGATCGCTCGTGCGTGAAACTTTACGCGGACAGTGCTTACGCCTGGCTCTCTCTTCAACCTCCTCTCGGTCTCAAACACTTCAGCTATCGAATCCGCCCAGCAAGAAAGGACGACCGCTGTGTCCTCCCACTGGTTGACGAATGCAGACCTCGGAATAGTTTGCCTGATGTGCTGAAGGACGGAATCATCTTTCGAATGCACATGGACTTCGTACATGAGGATTCGGTTGGACCGGGCTGATTGAAAGATCGGTTGCACCTGTAAGAGTCCTCGGTCTAATAGTTGACTTCTGGTCTTCTTTGCGATTTTCTGGGACAGGCCCGTGGAGTCCGAGATCTCTTTCACCGGAACGCGCAGGTTCAAAACTAGCACCCGGAGTACCTTAAGCTCCGCGAGAGAGACTGGTTTTGTGAGCTCACTCTGAGGATGTGGGAAAAGAGGTGTAACCTCTAGCTCGGTAGGACCTAGCAGAGCCGTGAGTTCTGCCGCGGGTCTAGCAGACGACGTTTTTTCATAAACGAGTACCGCGGCACTACGATTCACATCTGCTGTGGCGAAGACCGCTGGATCAACTTGTATGGCTGCGCTGAGTTTCTCAATTGAGGAGATGGGTCGTTTGAAGAAGAATAGTCGCGGAAATCTTCTAAAAACTTGGGCTGCGGGCACCGCCTGAAGCGAAGTTAGGATTTTCCCTCTTTCCAGATTTTCAATTCTCGTCTTAACGGCTTTGCCGGACAACCCGATGCCCCGACCCAATGTTTCGTAGGACGAGAATGGGTATTTCCGAATCTGCGACATTATCAGGAAGTCGCGCTCATCGACCAAGTGATTCCCCCACAATGGAGACGGAAAACCACACTTCAAAGTTCCTGGTGTTCAGACCATATTATCTGTATCCAGCCGCATGTGGACCAGGGTGTTCCGAATCCCAGTAGGCACTAGTCTACCTGCGAGAGTGCGGTCACGTGAACTGTCCAATCGCGCAAGTGCCGCCTACCCGTACGGGACAGGCTAATCTGTCGACGTCGCATACTGATGGGCGTACGCCCAGAAATCGTCCCAGCCTATCTGCTTCGATTTGTCCGCACCGTTGGGCGCCTTGTACCACTCGATTAGGACCTCGCGTCCGCCCGAGCGCAAGTGAAAGATACGTATCCCCGCTCTGGCCTTGTCGGCGATCTCGAACCATCTCTTACCAATCCTGCAGAAGGTACCGGGCGCGGACTTTGGATTGAAATGCTTGCGAACCTCCTGTTCGAAGAGCTCTGCCGGGACGGAATGTAGTACCTCTTTCTCAACCATTATTGCGAATGTCAGGGTTCTGGCGAATCGCTCATCGATCACGTCGTTGTGGCCGTCCTCGTGCTTCCAAAAATCAGCGCCCTGCGAGCTCACAATCGTATCGTAGGCTTCTGCAACCACGCTGAACCTGGCAATGGCCTCCGGACCTCCGTTCCTGTCAGGATGATATTTCAGAGAAAGAGTCCTGAACGCGTACTTCACTTCGGACAGGTCAGCGTCTGAACGAACACCAAGCTCCCGATAGCACTGCTCTAACTCCATTGTCACGCCCAACCCTGCAGGGAGTCACAAGTGCTCATCCGAAAAGAATCAGGCACTACCCGAACATCCTTCCGAAGTGTTGAAAGACCGCGGTAAGTTATAATCATTATTTCATTTATGATGCCTCAATCCCCCTTTCTTTTATGTAAATGCTAACTTTAAATCGGGAATGCTGAAATCTACAGTATATTATGTCCCAGCAAGAAGTATCAGCAACACCGGTTCTTCCGCCCGATTATACCAAAATTCTTGTTGGATATGATGGTTCGAAGAACTCGGAAAGGAGTCTCACACGCGCCGCGACTCTCGCGAGAGAACTCGGAGCATCCCTTACCGTACTTGTCGCCGTGAATACGACCGTACTTACTTTCTCCCCCATCGCGCCTCCTGTCCCGGAGGAGGTATACCAAAAGGTCCTCAATGCCGGAAAGGAGACGCTCGGCAATGCAATCAAGATTACGCAGCCAATAGTCCCCGCTGTCTCGGGAATTGTGGAGGAGGGCAATGCCGGAGAATGCATCCTGAACTTCGCCGGGCGCAGCAGCATTGACCTCATCGTGCTTGGCAGGAGGGGTATGTCTGGCGTCGAGCGCTTCCTCCTTGGAGGAGTATCGTCTAATGTTCTTGCTCACTCCAAGTGTGACGTACTGATAGTCAAATGAGACTCGAGAACGGCGAAAGCTAGATAGATCCTTTCCATTACGTAGAGTCGTATCTAGGTTCTTAAGGCGCAAGACACCATTCAATGCCGCGTGAATCAGAATTGAAACCGAGCGAACTGACTTCGGTACCGGTAACGGATTTTATCAGCGAGACTAGGACCTTCTCCTCTACCGACAGAGCTTCGACCCTGATAGGCTACCTGCGCGAGTCGAACAACTATGAGGCCTTCGTCGAGGACGATAGTAGGACCTCAATCGTGACCGTCAGGGACATGCTGGGCCTCGTCGATATCGAAACGAGGCTTTCGAAGCTCATGCACCAAGTACCCAGGTTGAGTGCGGAAAACACTATCGCCGATGCAGCTCCCCTCATGTTCGAATACCGAACTAGGTCCATGCCGGTCTATGAAGGAACGAAACTGCTCGGTGTCGTCACATCCCCCAAGATAGTTGAGCGTCTTCTGGACACGGACATCAAAGTGAGACTCTCGTCAATCATGACTCCGTCCCCCCTTACTCTGGAGCCGTCGTCGCCTGTATCGACCGCAAGGGAACTGATGCGAAGAAAGAGGGTCGATCAGATTCCCATTGTGGAGGGTCCCACTCTAAGTAGGGTGGTCACGTCGGCTGAGATAGTCTTCAACCTCCTCCCTACGCCGGACAGAGACCAGAAAGGCGCGCGGCTCAAAGGACGTTACGACGAATCCGTTGGGATGTTTGGCGACGACGCGATGCTCACCAACGAGGTCACGGATTCTCTTCAGAGCGTCTTCAAGGACATGAGACGGATGTCAAAGAACTACTCCATAATCCTGAACACGGGGGAGGTGCAAGGGATAGTAACTTACAGGGACTTCATGAAGCTGCTCCTAAAGAAGGAGGTAGAGTCGCCCGTTCCCATGTACGTCATAGGGCTACCGGAGGACTCATTCGCATCGGGGGTAGTCCGCACGAAGTTCCTCGAGTCCGTCCAGCTTCTGAAGAAGGTCTTTCCGGAGATCACGGAAGCCCGCGCAGTGATAGAATTCGAAGGGAATAACCCGCAAAGGAAGAAGAACCTCGTGAAGGTCATGATACTCTCGCCCAAAGAGAGATATTCGTACGAGGTGTTCTCCTACGACCTGGGTAAGTCTTTCGAACAGGTGCACGAGTGGGCTAAGAAACTTGTAATTCAGAACAAGCCGAACCGACGCAGGAAGACGGAAGGACGGGTATTTCCCGAATAGAAGACTACAGGAAAATTCAGAAGCCAGCGCCGCATCGAGATTACGGGTAGCATCCGAGGACTCCTTATTAGCGGGGAGGCGACGTTAGACCCATGGGCAACGGAACCACAGCAGCAGTCATACTGTGTTTGGTCTTCCTTAGCACGGCCATAGGCGCCGCATTAGGGACAGTCGCCGCTGGCAATGGGACAACTCAATCCACCGTCACTGTTACCAATTCATCATCGACGGCCAGCATTAACGCCAATTCGACAGGCCCCTATATGCTGACCATGGTGATCACGACGAACAACCTCTATAATTCGAGCGTCGGCACTCAGCCGGCCTTCTTCGTCCAAGGTTCGAACGGTCTTGAGTCCTCGGCGAACATTACGCTGCCTGCGCACAGGTTGATAGAAGTCATCATCATGAACTTCGACTCTGGTAACGCCACCTTTGTCGGACCTCAGTACGAGAACGTGACCGGAACAGTCAACGGCACCATGACGTTCTACAACAACGACGCCATGAACGCGACGCAGGGGCCATCGGGCATCGTTTTGCAGGGTGCTCAGACCGTGTCGAGCCTCTCTCCTCAGCTGGAGTTGCTTTCGCACACCTTCACGGTTCCGTCATTAGGACTGAACATCCCGATTGCGGCTGAGTCGACTGAGGTTGCCTACTTCACCACGGGAGGGCCAGGGTGGTACACATGGCTGTGTGAGTCGCTCTGCGGGTCTGGCGCAAACGGCTTGGAAGGGGCGATGTCAACAGCTGGATGGATGAACGGCGTGCTCACAGTGGCTTGAGTTGTGACGAGGTGCTCCGGGCCTGCGATACAGCGGCAAAGGTACATCGAAGCTTGCGGGTTACTCGGTACACGTGCCCTATGAAACGATTCTCAGGCCGAGAGAACGAACAGCGCGGTCTCGGCCCTGAGGTTTGGTAAGGCCTTCAGGCTTCCGCGCCCTAAGAAGGCCGACCGCTCGATGTGAATCCCCCTCTTCTGACAGTATTCGATGAAGTTGGATATGCTCAGGAAATGCAAATTCGGCGTCTCGTACCACTCGAAGGGAAGAGAGGGAGTAACGGGCACCCTGCCACCGAAAAGTATCTGCAGCCTCACCCTGTAGTGGGCAAAGTTCGGGAAGCTCACGATTGTCTTCTTTCCCACCCGCAGGGCGGCGCTCAGAACCGGGTCGGGCTTCTTCACCTGCTGAAGGCTTCCCGCCAGTATGACGTAGTCGAACGACTTGTCGAGGTACTCGGAAAGGCCCGTCTCTATGTCCTGCTGGACGACGCTCAGTCCCTTGGCGACGCATTCGTAGATTGCCTTCTCATCTATCTCTATCCCTTGAGCCTTCACCTGCTTCTCCTTCACGAGCGCTGCCAGAAGGTCGCCATTGCCACAGCCCAGGTCGAGGACGCTTGAGCCTTTCTCTATCCATCCGACGATGACCTCGTGCTCGAGCTTCAAGCAGGTACCCCTTCAAGGAAGTGCTTGAGGAGGTGGGTCTCCTCGTTTACTTCGAGGAGGAAGGCGTCGTGCCCATAAGTCGAGTTGACCTCGACGAAGGTGGCATCTACCCCGCTTAGCTTGCAGGCCTTGAGGATTTCTTGCGACTGATAGGTCGGGTAGAGCCAGTCCGACTTGAAAGCTATGAGCAATATCTTTGCCTTTACGCCTTTGAAGACCTCGGAGAGCTTCTTCGAAGCAAGAAGGTCGAACCGATCCATGGCTTTTGTGATGTAGAGATATGAGTTGGCGTCAAACCGTTTCACGAAATTGTCTCCCCTATACCTCAGATATCCCTCGACCTCGAAGTCGGCTCCGAACTTAGACGGCTGCTCATTCGACTTTTGCTGCCGTCCGAACTTCTCGGCCATCGAGGCGTCACTCATGTACGTGATGTGACCGACCATCCTCGCTACCGCTAGGCCACGGGCGGGAAGAGGCCGTCCGTAGTAGTCTCCGTCCCTCCAGTTCACGTCCGCCATCACCGCCTGCCTGCCGACTTCGTCGAAGGCAATCTGCTGCGGCGCATGCTTCAGGGTTGTTGCGATGGGGACGGCCGACCTCATCCTGTCAGGGTAGGAGACCACCCACTGCAGCGCCTGCATCCCGCCCATCGAGCCTCCAACTACAGAGAGGAGCTTCTTGATATTCAGGTGGTCAATCAGCCTGCGCTGGGCTTCCACCATGTCCTTGATCGTAATCGAAGGAAAAGAGAGGGCGTAGGGCTTCTCTGTCCGTGGGTCGATCGATGACGGCCCCGTAGAACCCTTGCAGCCTCCAATCACATTCGAGCAGATTACAAAGTACTTGTTCGTGTCTAACCCCTTTCCGGGACCGATCATGTCGTCCCACCATCCCGGATTCTGTTCACCTGCGTGCAGACCGGCGGCATGGGCGTCACCTGACAGGGCGTGCATCACCAGGATGGCGTTCGACTTGTTATCGTTCAGGGTTCCGTAGGTCTCATAGGCGAGCGTCACGGGGCCGAGCTTCTCTCCTGAATCTAGCAAGAGTTCGTCGGGCGGACTCGCGAATGACAACTCCTTCGTCTCCACTAGGCCGAGTGCGTTAGCGGCTTTACTCAAGAGTCGGGACCCCCCAAGCTTGGGGAGGAACCCCGCTTCGGGTCTACCGAGCGGGGATGTCTCGGAGGGTTGCCCTCCGATCTCCTCACTTCACGGACGCCTTCAGGGCCTGGTCGATGTCTTCCTTGATGTCCTCGAAGTCCTCGATGCCGATTGCGAGGCGGATGTAGTCTTCTGTGACCCCCGTTTCCTCTTGCTCGGCTTTGGTGAGCTGCGAGTGTGTGGTCGAGGCCGGGTGAATCACCAAGCTCTTCGCGTCGCCAATGTTCGCGAGGTGCGAAAAGAGCTTCACCGAGTTGATGAACCTCTTCCCCGATTCCAGTCCGCCCTTGATCCCGAAACCGACTATTCCCCCGTAGTTGTTGCCAAGGTACTTGGTGGCCAGCTTGTGGCTGGGGTGCTCAGGGAGCCCGGGATAGTTGACCCAGCTGACCAGAGGGTGGGTCTTCAGGAACTGAGCTACCTTCAGGGCGTTCTCTGAGTGCTTTCTCTGCCTCAACGGCAATGTCTCGAGGCCCTGCAGGAACAAGAACGCGTTGAAGGGACTCAATGAAGCGCCGATGTCCCTCAGAAGCTGTACCCTCGCCTTTATGATGAAGGCTACGTTTCCGAGTCCTGGGAAGTTACCGAAGACCTCCCAATACTTCAGGCCATGGTAGGTCGGGTCGGGCTCTGTGAACTCCGGGAATTTTCCTCTACCCCAGTCGAACTTGCCAGAGTCGACGAGGACTCCACCTATCGAAGTCCCATGTCCTCCGATGTACTTTGTGGCAGATGAAGCGATGACGTCTACGCCGTGTTCAAACGGCCGGAAGAGGCCCACGCCGACGGTGTTGTCCACAATGAAAGGTATCCCTGCCGCATGTGCGATGCTTGCGATTGCCTCGAAGTCGGGTACATCGAGTTTGGGGTTCCCGATCGTCTCGGCGTAAATAGCCTTAGTCTTGGGGCCGATTGCCTTTCTGAACTCCTCGGGCTTGGTCGAGTCGACGAACTTCACTGTCCTGCCGAGCTTGGGCAGGGTATAGTGGAAGAGTTCGTAGGTCCCACCATAGAGGTTGTTCGCAGAGACAATGTCGTCACCGACCTGCGTGATATTGAGGATGGCGAACGTCTCGGCCGCCTGGCCCGAGGCAAGGGCAAGAGCGCCACTTCCGCCCTCAATCGCATTGATTCTGCGCTCGAAGACGTCCTGCGTCGGATTCATGATCCTGGTATAGATGTTACCGAACTCTTTCAGGGCAAACAGGTTCGCAGCGTGATCCGTGTTTTTGAACACGTACGATGTCGTCTGATAGATCGGCACTGCTCGCGCCCCCGTCGTAGGGTCGGGTGACTCTTGTCCAGAATGGACAGCTATCGTGTCAAGATTCTTGCTTGGCATGGTTTAGACATTATTCATAGCCTATATAATGGGTTATGTTCAGTATATGCACGCAGGAATAATCGGCGGTGAGTCCGACCCTGACTGCGGGAGCAAGTTAAATGAATAAGAAGCGGGCCGAAACGACTGTCATTGATGCCCGCGCGAGAAATGAAACTGGTGGAAGACGTACTCTCGCTCAATCGGGCAATCCGGTACTGCGGGGTCATCGATAAGGAGGGAAACATACTCGCGGGAAAGATGAAGGATGGAATCGAATCTCTAGAACCAGCGTCACTGAACCACAAGCTGATAACTCAACTCGCAATACTTCTGGGGACTGACAAGAGCTGGGACCAGTATCTCGGTCAGACTGATTACTTTCTGATTCACAAGCGCAAGGTCAACCTGCTACTATTCCCAATCAAGGAAGTCAAAGGTGTCCTAGTGTCGACGGAGCCGTCATTTTCGACTGACAAGTTGGGCGATCTGCGAAAAGCGATCGAACTTTACGATAAAGCTTAGCCGGCTCACTGCTTCTTCAATGCGGCGACGAGGTCCGCGAGGACCTTCTTTGCATCGCCGAAGACCATCATCGTGTTGGGGAGATAGAACAGATCGTTGTCGACGCCGGAGAATCCGGGGGCCATCGACCTCTTCACGAATACCACTGTCTTCGCCTTGTCGACATTGAGGATAGGCATCCCGTAGAGCGGCGAATCTGGTCGGGTCCGGGCCGCCGGGTTTGTTACATCGTTGGCCCCGACAACTATCACCACATCAGTCTCCGGGAAGAGGGGGTTAATCCGGTCCATCTCCCAAAGCTCGTCGTAGGGGACCTGAGCCTCTGCCAGAAGGACGTTCATGTGTCCTGGCATCCTTCCGGCCACAGGGTGAATCCCGTACTTGACATCGACGCCCTTCGCTTCCAACATGTCGGCCACCTCCTTGACGACATGCTGGGCCTGCGCGACGGCCATTCCATAACCAGGGACTATGACTACCGACCTAGCGTTGTCCAAAATCGTCGCGACGTCATCGACGGTATAGGCTGCGGCCGTGCGTGCTCCGGCAGCCGAGGTTCCTGCGGCCGAAGGCGCAACTACGGCCCCGACGCCACCGAAGAGAACGTTGACGAAGGACCTGTTCATCGCCTGGCTCATGATAACTGCCAGGATGAACCCCGAAGACCCATCGAGGGCTCCTGCCACTATCAGGACTTGGTTGTTGAGCACAAAGCCGAGCGCGGCAGCAGACATACCGGCGTAAGAGTTCAGGATGGCGATGACCGTGGGCATGTCCGCGCCGCCTATTGCCATCACAAGCAAGAATCCGAACAGAATGGAGAATCCGGCCATTACGGGGAGTAAGAAGGACTGTGTCGGGTTGGCTATCAGATAGATACCAAGGATGACGGCGATGCCCAAGACTGAAAGGCTGACGAAGTTACGTCCTCCATACACGAAGGGCTTTCCGGGAATGAGACCTTGGAGCTTGGCGAACGCTATGCAACTCCCCATGAAGGTCAGGTATCCCAGTATCATCTCGGCGGTCAGCACCGTCATCGTGTACGGGTCGATTCCGGGCAGCCTCTGGTAGTACTCCGCGGTCCCAATAAGGGCCACGGCGAGCGACCCGAAGGCGTGCGATACAGCGGTCCTCTGTGGCACTGCAGTCATCGGGACCCTGAGGGCGATGGGGGCCCCTACGATTGCGCCTACTACCACCGCGATTATCAGAAGGTCAATCCTTTGGACTGCGTAAGCGGATAGCGTTGCCCCTATCGCGACGGCCATTCCCGCGGCAGCGAGCCAGTTTCCGTATCTAGACGTCTTGACCTCTGCGAGCCCTCTGATCGAGATAGCGAAGAAGGCTATGGCGATAACGTACAGATACTCGAAGAGCTGACTCATTTCGTATCCTTCCGCTTACGGAACAGCCTCAGAATCCTTTCAGTGATCAGAAACCCGCTGACTATGTTGGTGAAGACGAGAGCTATCGCGACTGTCACAAGTATCAGGACCAGGTCGTTTTTCGGGTCCGCCAAGACTATCAGCGCGGCAACTATAGAGACCGACGAGATTGCGTTTGTGAGGGCCATGAGGGGAGTGTGAAGAAGGCGCGAAACGTGACGCACCAGCTCGATTCCTAGGAAGGTGGCTAGGAAGAATATAATGAGATTGAGAGCGACATCGTTTGGAATCGGGGTCATTTGGGCGCAGTTCCTCCGAGTGCAGTCTTGGTGCCCGGATGGAGGACCTCTCCATTCAGGACCACCAAGGGACCGCGTATCAGGTCGTCTTTGGTGTCGATGTTCAGGGCTCCGTCCTTCAGAATTACGAGCAGTAACGAGGTAATGTTACGAGAGTACATCTGGCTTGCCTCAGGGGCCATTGAAGAGGGAAGGTTTAGCGGGCCGATGATGGTTACTCCGTGCTTGACGACCGTCTTCCCTGGTTCGGTCAGAGCGCAGTTGCCCCCCTGCTCGGACGCGAGGTCGACCACTACTGACCCGCGGCGCATCCCTTTGACTGCGTCCTCAGAGATCAGGATAGGCGCTCTCTGGCCTGGAATTAGGGCAGTCGTTATCACCACGTCTGAAGCTTGCGCTCGCTCCGCGAGGAAGAGCTGCTGCTTCTTGTAGAAGTCCTCGGTTTGCGCTTTTGCGTAGCCTCCGGCGTCCTGCGCGTCCTTGGCTTCCACAGGCATCTGCGCGAACCTTGCGCCGAGACTCTCGATCTGCTCCTTCACGACTGGCCGGACGTCATAGGCCTCGACGAGGGCTCCGAGACGCTTCGCCGTCGCGATTGCCTGAAGGCCGGCTACCCCTGCGCCGACGACGAACACCCTGGCTGGAGGGATCGTGCCGGCCGCCGTCATCATCAATGGGAAGATCCTGGGGAGGGTGTCTGAGGCGATGATGGCCGCCTTGTATCCTGCAAGGTTCGACTGGGATGAGAGGGCGTCCATCGGTTGGGCACGGCTGATACGAGGTATCAGCTCCATCGCGAAGGCCGTGGCCTTCTTGGCCGAGATCCTCTTGATAGTTTCTAGATTGGCAAGAGGATATAGAAAAGAAATGACGGTGGATCCTTCCTTTAGCATCTCGGCCTCGGAGACCGAGGGCGGCATCACCTTCAGGATTACATCGGCGCGGCCGAAGAGCGTCTTCGTGTCGGCCTCGATCGAAGCGCCTTTCTCGGTATAGCTCGAGTCCGGGAAGCCGGCGAGTTCCCCTGCGCCCGTCTCCACGACGACTGAGACTCCGGTCAGCTTGGATAAGCCATCGGGAATGACCGAGACCCTATTCTCACCAACTATGGTCTCTTTCGGAATACCTAGAATCATGACTAGAACTCTGTGAAACCGTCAGCGTTCCTCTAGTCTGGTATTATGTTTGATGGTCATTCAAGGGGGAATTCCTGCAGCTAATGTAACATTCCGTTCCTCATATTGAAGCGGACGGCTAGTCCTCTTGCCCGGTCCCAGCGACATAGTTCTCGAGCGTCTGGCCCATCCACACGATTCCCTTTTCAAGATAGTCGAGCCTTATGTTCTCGTTTGGAGCATGGATCGCGTCGTCCGCTGGCGCGAAGCCGAGGTCAACGGCATCAGAATGGTATCGTCGGGCAAAGACGTAGAGTGGGCCCGTACCAGGGCTCGATATCTCAATGACTGGCTCCGTCCCGAATACCTCGACCGCGGCCCTGACCGCCGCCTGCGCCCACGCACTCGTGTAGCTGGTCCTAGCGGCAGGTTCCATCGTCATCCTCTGGACCTTGACATCGGCGAAGCCGTGGGATGAGAGGAACTCAGTGAACAATGCGTACAGCTCGTCCGGGTCCTGCTCCGGCACAAGCCGGAAGTCCATCTTGCATCGCACTTCAGCGGGAAGCACCGTCTTGCTGCCGGGCCCATTGTAACCGCCCCAGATTCCCGCGATGTTGGCGGTGGGACCGGCCGCGAGAGCCATTCGAGCCTGTTCGAATGTCTGCCCGCCGGCAAACCCTCTGGCGCCATAGGTTGTGAGCAAGTCCTGCGCCTCCGACGGCTCCTCCTCAAGGACCTTGAGCTCGTCACCCTCCAGCTTCTTTACTCTGTCGTACCAGCCGGGAATCAAGATCCGCTCGTGCTCGTCCTTTATCAGGTTGAGCAGCCTCACGAGCCGCCACGCCGGGTTGGGCAGCGCTGCAGCGTACATGCTGTGGGCGTCCTGATTCAGGGTCCTCACAACAAGTTCCATGTACATCATTCCCTTCACGCCGAGGCTTATGACGGGTCTTCCTTCAGCATCGATCTTACCGTACTCCCAGAGGACTGCATCGGACTTGAAGAGTTCCGGATTCCTAGCTACATATTCGTCGAGGTGGCCGCTGCCGACCTCTTCCTCACCCTCGAAGCAGAACTTGATGTTGCAGGGAGGTTCACCGTTCACCTTGAGGTAGGACTCGATCAGCTTGAGACGTGCGACTAGATGGCCCTTATCGTCGGAGACCCCCCTTCCATACATCCTGCCGTCCCGGATCTCTGGCTTGAAAGGGGGAGACTTCCATAGGTCCATTGGTTCGGCTGGTTGTACGTCATAGTGATTGTAGAAGAGGACCGTCTTGGCAGGCCCAGACTTCAAAACCTCCCCATAGACGAGCGGGGCCGCGCCTTCGAGCCTGAGGATCTGAGCCTTCCCGCCTATCTCTTCGACCATCTTCTTGACCAAGAGGGCACATTCCTCCACCCCCTCCTTGGTAGCCGATACGCTGGGCTGCGCTACTAGCCTAGCGATATCTGTCAGAAAGCGATCCTGATTGTCGTGGATGTACTCCTTCAAGAGGGGCGCGAGGGTCATGCCTCTATTCGACCTCCGGTTTGAAATTAAACTTTGGGGGGGCCCATCAGATGCCGTTTATGCCGAGAAGAAGAGCTCAGTAGTCTAGCGGGGAACCCAGTGTTGGACAGTCACATCTTCCTAGAAACATGCCGCACCTGTAGCAAACGTGGTTTTGGCTGTTGCACGTGGAGACGTGGTTCTGCGTCTTCAGGCAGTAGCCCTCGTCCACGACCATCTTCAGTCTGAGCATGAAGACGACTGCTCAGTCGGGGGTATTTATTCATCGTCTGAGGGAGAACGTTACTTCGACATAAGCCGACGTGTCTCAGGCGAGCTTGAGCAGACCGTCACCCTCCACCGTTATGGATGTGTTCAGCTGCTTGGGGTCATCGACGACGACCCCTCCGCTCACCAACCAGCCCTTGAACGTCTTGAGCTCGCCTGCTGCCTCAATCTTGTGTTTCGAGTTGATCCTGAAGGTCCTTTTCTTGCCGGTGAGGTTACGCCTATCGACCACCACCTTGCCAGCAGGAGGCACAGTCTGGAACTCGACCTCCCTCGTGAAGCTGCGATAGAGGCGCGCCATTATGACAGCGTAGAAGAGAGCGGCTACACCCTCGAATATGATCATGAGCACTTCCTGCGTAACGCTCGTTACGACCCCATAGAGGTCGAGGAAGAGCATGAACACCAGCATGATCAGAGCGGCGAGCAACATCCGCCTTAGATATGTAGGGCCCGGCAGGACATCGTAATACAGGCCGATACCAACGGAGAAGAGCATAGCCACTACGGCGATCCTGACGAAGTCGTCGATCGGGATTATCTGCAGCACAAGGATCGACAAGCACGTCTCTGCGCTTCCTGCTACACCTGCCGCGCCGCTTCCGGAACAAGTGGAGAATGTCTGGAGGTAGCTCAGCGCCTGGCTCTTGAAGATGAGCAGGAGGAGGATGTTGAATACGGAAATCGAGCCTGCAAAGTACAGACTCGCAACTACGCCGGCCTTGGCGCCTGCGAAAGCGGAACCCACGTCAGTTCACTAAGAGGCCAGGGCCTCTAGGACCTCTTTTTCGTGGCCGTCGACCTTCACTCTCCTGAAAATCTTCTTGATTTTTCCATTCTTGTCTATCACAAAGGTTGAGCGCTCCGTGCCCATGTACTTCTTGCCATACATGTTCTTCTCCTTCCATGTGTCGTACAGTCCGTGCACCTTCAGTTCCTCGTCGCTGAGAAGGGTGAAGTTCAGACCGTACTTCCGAATGAAACTGTTGTGAGAATCGATCGAGTCCTTGCTAATCCCCAGAATCGTGGCATTGAGGTCGTTGAATTTGGGCAGATTATCGCGGAATGAGCAGGCCTCCTTTGTGCAGCCTGACGTATCATCTGCAGGGTAAAAATACAGGACGACGTTCTTTCCCTTCAAAGTGCTCAGCTTTACTTTGTCGCCGCTCGTGGATGGGAGGGTAAAGTCTGGCGCCGCGTCCCCCTCTGTGAGCTCCTTCTTCGCTGCCACGGACTGGCTGTCGATTAGCTAATACAAAACCTTAGCCTTGAAGCGAGCTCAGGGGGAGATTATCTGGGCGTTCAGCGACTTTCTGCTCGTGAACCCCTCGTTGGAACCGTGCCAATACTCGATGTCGGACTCCCCGTATCTCCAGCAAAGGTAGACGGTGCTCCCGAAACGTCGCGCCGGGAAATCCACCAATCCTGTATCGATATCCCGAACACGCAGTCCCAGATCTTCGAGTTCAGAAACGCGCGTCATGAGGTCCTTCACGACTGTCTCCAACTCCTGGTTCTTCTCGGCCAGCTCGGGGGTGTCGAAGCCTACCAGCGCGTAACGCTCTACGTCGCCCCTCAGCACATCGGCTATCTTCTTCCTCTCCATTACCTCCTTGAGCTTGATCTTGATATCCGGCAGCAACCGCGAGGCCTCATGCGGCGTGAATAGATGGTCCATGTCATCGGTCGAAAACTCGTTAGGCGTTGTTTCTCTGCACCCAGCTCTTATGTCTGCAAAAGATTAGATTATATGCCTTGGGTCGGTAAAAGTTACGACCCTCCGGCCTAAATATATTGATAACGGCCAAGTGCCATGATTTTCCTGCCTGTGTGGCCGAAGTTGGTCCGGAACAGGCTTTGGAAAATCTAGGCAGCGCATAAATAAGCTACTTGCCTCCCTGTGAAACAAGAAGGTATTCTGATTGTACACGAGGGGCGGCGATGCCGGTGAGACCGGACTCTATGGGGCCAAGAGGGTCGGGAAGGATTCTCAAAGAGTGGAGGCGTACGGGAACGTCGACGAGTTGAACAGCTGTGTGGGAGTTGCTGCATCTGTAAGCATGCACCCTGAGGTGTCAGAGGCGCTGAAGTGGGTCCAGGGACGACTTTTCATCGCTGGTGCAGACCTTGCCTCTGAACTATCGGAAACGAAACAGGCCGAGAGGGTCCCAAGGATTGGGAAGGAGGATACGGAGAGGCTCGAGCGGATGATAGACGAGCTCCAGCTGAAGCTTCCCCGCCTGACAAACTTCATCCTCCCGGGAGGGAGTATCCTCTCGGCACAACTGCACTTGGCTAGGTCCGTCTGCAGGAGGGCCGAGCGAAGCGTGGTGGCGCTGGCTAAGGCAGAGAAGGTAAACCCGGAGCTGATCCCGTTCCTCAATAGACTCTCGACTTATCTATTCAACTCGGCGAGGTACAGCAACATTCTTGACGGGATCAAAGACGAAGTCTGGCGAAGCGGCTAGACCTTACCGTTGTCCCAGGAGTCGACCCGCTCGGGGGTGACCTCGATGAAGGCCCTCTTCTCCTTTCTTCGGTCTGCCACCCATCCGCCGGGCATGTCGGCAGGTCTCCACTGCTGCTTTTCGTACTTCTTGTCCAGGATTTCGTTGATGTGGTGTATGTGCTTCGCGTCACTCAGCACCCGGGACCTCCCCCATAGGATTACGCCCCTGAGCTCTCGGTATAGGAAGCCGTCGTCCGTAGCACAGCACGCCTTGCCAGTCCGAGCCAGCTCGACCTTGGTCTTGTAGTCGTGAGTTCTAAGATAGATCTTTCGATCTTCTACGCAGAACCATAAGGGCGAGACGTGAGGATAGCCATCCTTCATCGTAAATCCCGCGTATACCTTATTCTGGGACTCCAGGAACTTCCAGACCTCAGTCTCAGACATCGCGACGTACTGTCTGTTGGCGCGCCTGTAGACGACCATGAACGGGCGCAGCGTGCCCCGCTGGATGCGAGATAAGATTTGCTCCCGCGACGCCGGCAACGCAAAATAGATGTTATTCGGGGACCAAGCCAGATGGGACTATGACTGTGGAGCACGAAATCATGGTCAGGGTAAGGTATGCCGACACGGATACCATGCGCGTCGTCTACTATGCAAACTTCTTTGTTTGGTTCGAATCAGGCAGGGTGGAGCTCCTTCGGTCGAGAGGGATCGTCTACAGAGACATAGAAGAAATGGGGATATTCATCCCCGTTATCGAAGCACACGCCAACTACAAAGCTCCTGCGCGCTTCGACGACGAGCTGCTCGTCAGGACGCGCCTGGCGAAGATTGGGGAGACGAGCGTACGCTTCGAGAACGAGGTCTACAAGCTGCCTTTGATGGAGCTCCTGTGTAGTGGGCATACCGTCCACGTAGTGGTTGGGAGTGACGGAAAACCGATGAGGGTGCCCGACGACCTGCGCGTCAAGCTGTCGTCTTAGTCGAAGACGGCGAAGGCCAAAGTCGATTGCATTCTGCCCAGCGCGGTGACCTATGACCGCTAATAATGGTTGAGAGACTTAGCAATCATCGATGAAAGGATAAGAAGCGTGGCTGTGCAGCCTTATCGCCGGGGTAGCAAAGCGGCCTACTGCGCGGGCCTTGAGCACTTCACAGAAAGCCTGTGACCCTTCCGGGTCTCGTGGGTTCAAATCCCACTCCCGGCGCTAGCACCATAGTGAGTGTTGGTTACGCGAATCAGCCTGGTTTCCAAGCGAATTCTCTTCCTGTATATCGTAAGGCCGATATTGCGATAGAATGCTCCGAGCGAATGCGTCCGGATGTAGATGTAATGGCAACTTTGCCGTCTCACGTAGGACCGCCCCCTGTTTGAAATAGTGGTACCCGCCTGCGTCTTGACTCGAGGTCCGGTTGATTCGATTTTGAAGGAGGATAACAGAAGATGTCGGACATAATCCAATAATCCAAAATCAGCGTTGAAACATGTGATGCTTCCAATCTTTGAAACGCAGCATTCGGAGTCGAAGAAGCCTCTGAGGAACTTAGAAGTGCAGGCTTTGCAGTGACATATCCATGGTTTGAGTCGTTCCCAAGGCTGATCCAGAAAGCAGTGGAGAAGTACGCTGCTGGCCTCAATGTGTATCTCTCTTCTCTTTGTATCGAACCACGGTTTGTGTCTTCCATTCCCGAGTACCTTGGAAAGGCATCGGTCGAATTCCAATGCGAAATCTAAATCCACAGATTGAAGCCGGATTCGTCGATTGCAGCCTTTGCGATTGAACGAGCCGTCTCCCAGGTTCACGCCGATTACGTATGCGAGTTCGGGAGTCGGCTCTGCTGAGAAACGGTTCGCGCTTCCGAATGGCAAGTGGATTCCGCGAAACCATTCCGAGAGTTGTCCTTTCGAAGGTGCCACACTGTGCTGCTTTTTCAAAGCCTCTGCAATCTCAGAATAGGTCAGTCCTTTCTTTCTCAGCTCTTTTGCTCCTTCGTAAAGTTCGATTCTAAGAGCTAGAGGGGTAGTTCTCCGAGAACGGCGACGGCTCTTGCTCCGAATCTGCGGCACCGCGCCCATGAGTCGAGAGCCGGATGATGTATTTAGGCGCATTCAAGAAAGTTCGGCGCCTCATCAAAACGGATTTATTGTCAGAGTGTTGATGACTCTTCGTGCAAGAGCTCGACGGCGAGGTCAAGAAGCTCGAACCAAAGATAATCGGCATCAGAAGGATGATCCACGAGAAGCCGGAGCTGGCGTACAAGGAGGTCGCCACGTCGAGAATCGTCGCCCGCGAACTGAAGGCCCTGGGAATCGAAGTGAAGACGAAAGTCGGCGGGACCGGCGTCCTGGGGATAATCAGGACCGGCAAGAAGGGGAAAGTGGTGGCCCTAAGAGCAGACATGGACGCTCTGCCGGTACAAGAGGAAGTTGACCTGGAGTTCAAGTCAAAGAGAAAGGGAGTGATGCACGCGTGCGGCCATGACACGCACGTCGCGATGCTGCTAGGGGCCGCGGCGTTGTTGGCGAAGCACAAGAGGCAGTTGGGCGGTGACGTCAAGTTCTTCTTCCAACCCGCCGAAGAGAATGGCGGCTTAGGGGGAGCGAAGCCCATGATTGAAGCGGGAGCGATGGACAACCCCAAAGTGGACTACGTGTTCGGGTTGCACATATCTGCAGACATCCCCTCAGGGACCTTTGGCGTAAGGGGTGGGCCGTTCATGGCGAAACCTGACGCATTCCGAATTCGCGTTATAGGGAAAGGCGGTCATGGGTCAGCGCCACACCGCGCGGTGGATCCCGTATACATCGCGGCGCAGGTGACGGTTGCACTTCAGGGAGTATCTGCCAGGATGGTCAACCCGATAAGGCCATTCGTGATTTCGGTCTGCAGCATCCACGGGGGCACAAAGAACAACGTGATACCGGACGAGGTCGTCCTAGAGGGCACTATGCGCACCTTTGAGAAGGACACGCGGTCGAAGGCAATCGCAGACATCAAGCGTGTGGTCGCCTTGACATGCCAGGCTTACGGAGGTTCTTGCGCTATCGAATTCCAGAAGGACACCTACCCCGTGACGTACAACGACGAGAAGGCTACCGAGAGGGTAGCAAAGACACTACGAAAGATTCGTAAGATGAAGACCAGGGAAGCTGAGCCCCGACTAGGTGCAGAGGACTTCTCGCGCTTCCAGGAGGTAGCTCCGGGTACCTTCTACTACCTCGGCACAAACAACCCTTCGAAGGGCTGCATCAGCCCCAACCACAGCGCCAGGTTCAAGGTGGACGAGGATGTCCTCAAGTATGGGGCGCTCTCGCTTGCGATGGTAGCGTTGGAATTCGCCCGCTGAGTACCAATAAATTGGTTCTGTAATGGGTCCGAACGGTAATATGACGCTTACGTAGGCAAGTAAGGATGATTTAGTAGGTCTGATACTACTACCAAGTATAAATATGTCCTGATAAAGTATTACATATGTGATATTCTGTGTTGTCAATTGAAAAAGACATGGCCCGCCAGAATAGGGTCCAGAGAGCCCTAAACAAGTGCCCCAGGTGCGGGAAGGGTCCCATGGTTTTGGACTCTGAGAGTGGGGAGCTGGTTTGCAGTAACTGCGGATATGTAGTAAAGGACAAGATAGAGGATACCGGCCCCGAATGGAGGTCCTCCTCCAAGGACGAGGGCGGGAAAGACGAGAGCAGGGCAGGACTGCCTACCTCAATCGCGTCGCACGACATGGGTTTGTCTACGATGATTGGGACAAGAAACGCCGATTCCACCGGCAGGCCGCTCTCCGGAGGCATGCGGACGACAGTAGACAGGCTCCGGACGTGGGACAGGAGGAGCCAGGTCCACGAGTCGGCGGACAGGAACATGAGCAGGGCGTTCGTCCAGCTTCGGACCTTCTCCGACAAGCTCTCCCTCAATAACGAAATCATAGAGAGGGCAGCGTACATCTACAGGAAGGCTCTCGAGAGAGGGCTGATCAGGGGCAGGTCGATTACAGAGATGATCGCCGCGTCGCTCTATGCGGCATGCAGGGACAGTGAGATACCAAGGACGCTGAAGGACGTGTCGCTAGTGGCCAACATCGGCCGGAAGGACCTAGCTCGATCCTACAGACTGCTAATCAGGGAGATGGACATCAGGATGCCGGTTCCCGACCCCGCCAAGTCGGTCGCGAAGATCGCCTCCAAGGTGGAGGCCGGAGAGAAGACACGTCGCAGGGCACTCGAGATCCTCGCCAGGGCCCGTGAGAACGGCGTCGCCGCGGGCAAGGACCCCGTAGGTCTGGCTGCGTCGGCACTATACGTCGCAAGCACGCTGGTCGGAGAGGACAAGACGCAGAGGGACATCGCCAAAGCGGCGGGCGTGACCGAGGTCACCATCCGGAACCGCTACAAGAACCTGAGAGCGGCCCTTCATATATAGGGCCGGCCTCCAATCCTTAAAGGCCTCAGCCGAGGGAGCAAAGACATGGAGGGTTCTTCAGAGTTCATGGACCTGGTCAACGCCAAGGGGAGAAGGGTGTACGTCGCTGCCAAACCCATCGACCTCAGGGTTGCGGAGTCTCCGAATGACATCTATGTGCTGCAGCTCCCCGACGGCTCTACAGCTGCGGGCGGCAGAGGAGGGGGATTCGGGGAGCGGAGGATAGTCAAGGTATACCACTTCGAGTGCGGGCCAGGAGGCTGCAGGAAGATATCAGAGATCGAGGACGACGAGAGGCTCGACGCGCTCGACCTACCCTATCATGCCACTGCCATGCCTATACTCGATTCCCAGGGCAACGAAAAGCTCGTTTCGGGAGTCATCGACGCTCCGTTCACTGACTCCTACCGGCAGGCTCTCGCGTAGGATGATTGCCTGACTCTTAAATAACGTCGGACAAACCCCGCTAATCCTTGAAGGTTCTCGTTACCGGCGCCTCGGGTTTCGTCGCGAGGCACGTAGTTGAGTATCTCTCTGGTCACGGCCACGAGGTCATCCCGACCGACGTAACGGGCGGGACAAACCAAGGGAGCATTACCGACAAGAACTTCGTATTCGAAGTGCTATCAAGAATCGAGTTCGACGCAGTTGTTCATCTGGCCGGCATCGCCGACCTGAAGAAGACGATAGAGAACCCTCACGCCGCATTTGAGGTAAACAGCTACGGAACCCTGAACGTGTTAGAGCTGGCGTCGCGCAAGAACGTCAAGCGGTTCGTCTATGCGAGCTCGGCGAACGTCTATGGTGTCCCGAAGAGCAATCCAGTAACCGAGCAAGCGCCGTTCGACCCGAGAGTGCCCTACGACTATTCCAAGGTCGCGGGAGAAGCCTTCGTCATGGGGTATCACAAGTCGAAGGGGCTGCCCGTCGCGATAACCAGGTCCTGGTTACTGTTCGGGGAGTACGACGCGCCCAACAGGGCCGTTCCGATATTCGTGAG
>Ga0302324_100004131_pt1 | contig 32335 bp, 33 predicted proteins | sample Palsa_T0_1_FD_201949 | JGI IMG/M metagenome (GOLD analysis project Ga0302324, IMG submission 201949) | Peat permafrost microbial communities from Stordalen Mire near Abisko, Sweden - Palsa_T0_1 | ecosystem: Environmental > Terrestrial > Soil > Palsa > Peat permafrost | place: Sweden: Abisko... | reverse complement strand
CCGCTCGACCATCTCCGCGGAAATGTCGATGCCAATGACCCGTTCGAAATGTTCTGCCAAGGCGAGGGAGATTCGGCCCAGCCCAGGTCCGATCTCCACGGCCAGCCGATTGCCTGGTGGACGAACAGGGGCGTCAACGAAGGCTTCGGCCACCACCTTTCGTCCAACCGCGAAGAATGCGTCCATATCAGGATGGTCGTAGTCGCACGTCGTGTCGACGTACCAGGCCGCGTTTTCGCGCGCCCGATCGTCCCAGAAGGTACGCATCTCTTCCGCGGCGTGATCCATGGACCATCGATACTACCTGCGGACCGAACCGGTGGAATGGCTGTGGACAGGCGCCTGCCCTCGACTGACAGTGGTGATTGAGCGTTTGACGACGGTGACTGAGCGTTCCGAGTGACCAGAGTCCGTGTTGGCATCGTCGTGTGGAACACCGCCGACCTGTTGGACGCATGCTTGTCATCGCTACCGGCGGCCCTGCAGGGCCTCAACGCCGAGGTCGTCGTCGTGGACAACGACTCCTCGGATGGCAGCGCAGACGTCGCCGACAACCATCCCGCGGTGAGAGTGATCCGCAACGGGACGAACGTCGGGTACGCCCGGGCGATGAATCAAGCGCTCTGCGCCGATGGGGCAGAAGAGGGCACGACAGATGTTCTCATTGCCTTGAATCCCGATACGGTGGCTCCTCCCGGGTCATTGACGGTGCTTGCGGGTCGGCTGCTGGCGCGACCTGACGTTGGTCTCATGGTGCCGCGTCTGCTCAATCCCGATGGGACCTTGCAGCACTCGGTCTACCGGTTCCCTTCAGTGGCTGTCTCCGCCGCGGCCGGCTTGCTTCCGATTCGCTGGCAGCACGGACGGCTGGGCCGGCGTTTCTGGCTTGAGGGCTCTGCTCCTCATGACGAAGCCGGCGATGTCGACTGGGCTATCGGTGCCGTGCATGTCATCCGGTCGTCCGCCCTCGCTGGCTGTCTCCCCTATGACGAGCGTTGGTTCATGTATGTCGAGGATCTTGATCTCTGCTGGCGCCTGGCCGAGACGGGATGGCGCCGCACCTTCGAACCCCAGGTCAGCGTGATCCATGTCGGCAACGCGGCCGGAAGTCAAGCATGGGGTACCGGCCGCACCGGACGTTGGCTGGACGCCACCTACGACTGGTACCGGCTGCGGCACGGCGATTTCGCAGTGTGGCGCTGGGCGGTAGTCAACACCGCTGGGGTCCTGGCCCGGCTGGCGCCTGCCTCGGTCCGTTGGGCTACCCGGAGGCCCCTTGAGGAGTGGCAAAGGGACCTGCCGCGCGCGCTCCCGCGCCATCTTCGAGCCCTCGGAGGGCACTAACGCCCGCCAACCGCTGCGTTAGGCTCGCCGGTTCATGGGCACATCTCCTCGGGCCGCGACGACCAGGATCGTGCGGGAGATGTTGGGTCGTATCGGATACGAGTTGCGGCGTGTCGATCGGCCCACTGACAGCATCGTTTTCCCCCCAGACTTCGACGATGGAGCACGGGAGCTGTTTCGACGGGTTCAGCCGTACACGCTGACGAGTATGGAGCGGGTGTTGGCCTTGCGGGAGAGCGTTCGCTATGTATCTCGGGCCGGTATTGCGGGCGACATTTGCGAGTGCGGGGTGTGGCGCGGTGGAAGCATGATGGTTATCGCGATCACATTGGCCGAGTTGGGCGACACCGATCGGTGCCTCTATATGTTCGACACCTTTACCCGTCCACCTGACACTGGTCCGCGCGATGGCGATGGAGCCCAAGCCGAACTCGAGACAGCCCTAAAGGATCCTTGGTACTCCTACCTGCCGGTCGATGAGGTGCGACGTCACCTCGAGGAGACAGGATATCCCGCCGACAAGCTGCGCTTCGTGGCCGGCCTGGTGGAGGAAACACTTCCTGCGGAGGCTCCGGAGCATGTATCTCTGCTTCGCCTCGACACCGACTACTACAGCTCGACGGCCCACGAAATGACTCACCTTTACCCTCGTATCAGCGAGGGGGGTGTGCTTATGGTCGACGACTACGGTCAGTTTGTGGGGGCGAGAGACGCGGTCGACGAGTATTTCCACTCCACGGGAGCAGCCGTCCTCCTCAACCGAATAGACTTCACTGGCAGACTGGTGGTTGTGCCGCGAAGCGAGGGCGCTTAGCGCCGGTATCAGTCGACTCGGGCGACGCCGAGCACGACTTGGCCCACGCCCAGCCGGTTGTAGATGGCCTGAAGACCAAGGAACGCTCGAGAGGTGAATCGGCGCGGCACGATGGCTGATTGGCCGTTGTGTTCGCCGACCCGGCCGAGCCGCCGGAGCCGTCCATTCCACCGGTACAGGCCGAGATCGTCCAACTGATGGTCCAGCGTTTGCTTCTCCCATAAAAACCCAGGTGTGCGAACCATCACCGGCGTCAGCCCTGCCCCCCGTAAGGTCGCTTTGAGCGTGGCCGGACCGTAATGGCCAACGTGCTCCAACGGGCGGAAACCGTTCCAAGCGATGCCGGCGTTGCGTCGATGAAAACTGTGCCAGTTGGGGACCTCGACGACCACGTAGCCACCTGGCCGAACCCATCGGCTGATCGACCGCAGGAACGCGCTGGCGTCAACCATGTGCTCGACCACGTGGAACGCACTGACGACATCGTATGTTCGCTCCGGTAGTCCGGACTCCTCGAGCATCGCGGCGCGTACATCGAGGCCGCGCTTGTCTACCGCATACCGGGCTGACTGCTCGACTGGCTCAACTCCCGTTGTCGTCCAACCGCGCGCCCGGGCGACTGCTAGCAGTTCTCCCGTGCCACAGCCGACATCCAACAGTGTGCCCTTGGGACCGACGGCCTTCTCGATCAGCTGGAGCCGGAGGGTGGCGGCGTAGGCGAGGAACTCCTGGAAGAGCGGATGCATGAGATCCAAGCCGAAGGGCGTCTCGCCAAAGAGGTAGCCCTCCACGTACACCTCTGCGGGGTCCGCGTACCGAGGCGCGTAGACCAAGGAACATCCATCGCAACGGCGCAAGGGCGGGTCGCCGAGCGGCACCACATGGGATCGGTCTCCGCCGCACCCCGGGCAGTTCTTGAGCTGGTGGATCTGCAGATCAGCGGTCATCGGTTGGCAGCCTCCTGTAGGACGTCGATCCAGCCCGCCGTGGTGGCATTCCAGCTGAAGCTCCGGCTTCGCTCTCGTCCTGCTTGGCCCAGGAGCGCCGAGCGTTCGGGGTCGCGCAGCACTGACTCGAGGGCGTCGGCGATGGCCTGTGGCTCAGGTTCAACCACGAGCCCGGCGTTGCCTACCACCTCGGGGAGCGATCCGCGGTTGGACACGACGACCGGTGTACCGCACGCCATGGCTTCGAGAGGGGCAAAGCCGAAGCCTTCGCTCCAACTCGGAGCGCACAGCGCATCAGCTCCAGCCATGACCGATGCCACCTCCAGTTCGCTCAAACCTCGCAGCACTACCGTCCGGCCCGCGTGCCCGGGCAAGTCGGCGGCGCCGGCGCGCTCGAGCTCGGTGGAGTCCTGGCGGTCGGGTGCGGGCGACAGCACGAGCACCAGCCGGTGCTCGACCCCTCGCGCCGCCAGGATGGTCATCGCGGCGCGCAAGGCCGGCAGGTTTTTGCGGGGATGGACCGTGGAGACGAATGCCACGAACGGCAGTGCACCGCCCGCGTCGCGTACGAGGGCAGCACCGGCTTCCCTGCGAGACGGGCTGAAGACCTCTGTATCGACGCCATGCGGTACGGCGCGGACCTTGCTGGCTTCCACTTGGTGGGTATCGATCACCTGAAGGCGTGCGAACTCGGACGGGGTAATGATGAGCGCGGCCTGACGGGCGGAGGCGTCGCTCCGCTCCCGATAGAAAGCCCGGAACGCCGGATCAAGAAGCTGCTGGTCGTCAGGCTCTAGCCACGGCGCCTCATGGAGGTGGGCGACGACTGGCTCGGCGACATCCAGTGCACCTAGGTGGCCACTCGTCAGCCATACGTCAGGGCGGCGCCCGAACGGCCTCCGGCGAGACATATCTACAAAATCGAGCTTCATACCGGCTCGTGTCATGCCGCCGAGCACCCGGTCCCACATCTTCCCGGCTCCCGAGGTGGCATCGTGGTCCCGCAGGAAGGTTGGTACTCCGACGGCGAGCTTGGTGGAAACACGAGACCGGGTGATCATCTCGGAAGCATCTCAGGCGGCTCGCCGCGACTAGCGATGAGGAGAGGCGCGTGCTGGGTCAGGTCGGTGTCTGAGGCGGAGATGTCGGCCTCTAGGTCGGCGAACCCGCCTGATCCAAGTCGCGGCGCCAGATACATCACGACCCCGGTTGGGTCGTTCAACAGCACGTCTCGTCCGAAGCGGTCGGCAACCGTCACGGTGAGTCGGTAGGTGCCACCGCCGAGACGGGCGTGGAACGAAACGTCTATCTCGGTCTCGTCCCCGGCGGCGAACCTTCGCCAATCCTGGCCGATCCGAGTCTGCATCGAGTAGCAGGGGATCCCTTGTTCGGAGGTCACGTGGAACACGAAGTGGGGGCTGTCTACCGGTCGGTTGAACCGCAGCCCGACGCGATAACGGACGAGGTCCCCAGGGGCAGGATGATGGGTCGGCCCGTCGGCGGATTCCAGGAGTCGGGATGTGATCGATACCGAGCCGTTCGAACGCTCGTCGCTGGTGGTGACTTCGGCCACCTCGGTGAGATCACGCGGATCAACCGACAGGAGCTCGTGGTGGCGGGCAATGGCCGCTTCCGCGCTGCCGTCGAACTCCAACCGACCCTTGCGGATAAGTACGGCGCGGGGGCACAACAGCCGGATGGCGTGCATCGAGTGGCTCACGAAGAGGATCGTCGTTCCCTGGGACTGCAGATGTCTCATGCGGTCAAAGCACTTGAGTTGGAACGCCACGTCACCGACGGCCAGGACCTCGTCGACGAGCATCACTTCGGGGTCGACGTGCACCGCAACCGAGAACCCGAGTCTCATGAACATTCCGGACGAGTAGAACTTCACCGGCGTGTCGATAAACTCGGTGAGCTCCGCGAAGGCCACGATCTCGTCGAACCGGGCGTCTATCTGACGTCTGCTCAAGCCGAGCAACATGCCGTTGACCAGCACGTTCTCGCGGCCAGACATCTCCTGGTGGAACCCCACCCCCACGCTGATGAGAGGAGCGATCCGGCCGGCGATGCGTATTCGGCCCTCGGAAGGGCGACTGACTCCGGCAAGCATGCGCAGAAGCGTCGTCTTACCTGCGCCATTGTGACCGAGAATGCCGACCGTCTCACCCGCGTTGACCGAAAAGTTGATGTCACGGAGCGCCCAACGTTCGACCTTCTTCGTCCCCCGCCCCGGAATGAGCGACTTGAGCAGCATGGCCTGCTCCTGGAGCTGCCAGTAGCGCTTGCCCACCCCGTCCAGCTCGATGACTGCGGTCATAGCAAGTCCACGAAGAGACGGTCATAACGCCGATGAGCTTCCGCTCCGATGACGAGCAAGACGGCCGTTACGCTCAAGGTGACGAGCAGCGGAGCGACCCACGGTCCCCGACTCCCGACCGTGGCCATGTGAAACACGGTCACCACGCCCGTCAGTGGGTTGGCTACCGCCACGAACTCGATGCGTTTGAGGAACGTGATCGGGTAGATGATCGGCGTCACGTACATCCAGACCATCAGGGAGGCCATGACGAGGAATTTGACGTCCCGGAAGTACACGTTGAGAGCGGACAGGACCAGGGTGAGCGAGCCGGCGAACGCGACCAGAAGAAGGGTAGCGGGCACCAAGAGGAGCAGGCGCAGCCCGTAATTGACTCCCAGCAGCGGCATGGCAGCCACCAGAACGACAAGGGTCACGAGCAGCCCGACCAGGTTGGAAATCACCGGAACAATGGCCAGCAGAATCCGAGGAAACCACACCTTGTCGGTGAAGGCCGCGCCGTCGACGATAGAGGTCACGCCCGAGCCGAGGACCGAGCTGAAATACGAGAAAGGGATGATGCCGCTCATGATGTAGATCCCATATCCCGGGCCCACGCCAGCCCGTACCACCCGCGAAAAGACCACGGCCATGATCGACGCCTGGAGCAGCGGGACGGCGACGGCCCACGTGACACCAAGTGAGGCCCGTTTGTACCGGACCTGGAAGTCCTTGCGGGCCAGGATCGCCAGCACATCCATGTGTTGCCGAAGGTGAGCCAACCAAACGCGGCGACTGTCGGGTCGATTGGTGAGCTCGAGGATGCGGGTGGCGGGGGCCGTCTCAGCCATGACGAAGGGCCCAGTCGTACGGGATCCGCTCACTGAAGGGATCGAGGCGCTCGATCTCATCGGGGGAGTGATGCACAGTCGCGCAGTTCGCGACCAGCGCCGGACTGGTCGCGGTGCCCTTGAATCCGTTCCAGATCATCGGCGGGATCGTTACCAGGCAGTAGTTGAGGTCCCCGATGTGGAGTTCTGTCAGGTTGCCATGAGTAGGGGAGTCCGGCCGGTCGTCGTAGCAGACCAGCTTGATCATGCCGAATGGAACCGCGTAGTTGAGGGTCATCTGCCGGTGGAGGTGCCAGCCTTTGATGGCCCCGGGATACACCGTCGAGAAGTAGATCTCACCGAATCGCTCGAAGACCGGACTGTCGTCCCGGAGCATGTGGAGTACCGCGCCTCGCTCGTCGGGGATGCGCCGGAGTGGCGTCACGACGAGCCCGGCGATCTCGCTCACCGGAGTTCCCTGGTGGCGCGGAGGACCGTGCGGGCCGCTGCCCGCCCCGACGAGATGCAGGCTGGGATGCCGGCACCGTTATAGCTCGCCCCACAAATTGTCACTTTCGGGTAAGTTCGACGCAATTCGTCGGTAATCCTCTCCACCTGTGCTGTGTGGCCGACGCGGTACTGCGGAAACGAGTCGGGCCACCGGCTAACTCGCCACGTGTGAGGTTGGTCACGGATCCCCAAGGCGGTGGCCATCTCGCCGGCCAGACGGTCGACCAACTCCTCGTCACCAAGGGCGAGGGCTCGTGTGTCTCGGTCCCTTCCTGCTGAGACCCGCAGTATAGATCTTCCCGGGTTGGCCCAGTGTGGCCACTTGGCCGACCCAAACGAGCAGGCGGTCATCAGCCAGCCGGTCGAAGCGGGCACGAGCACCCCGTTGACCCCTTGGGGGAGATCGATTGCGGGGTAGCCAAGCGTCACGAGAGCTACCGATGCGGTTGGGATCTCGAACAGCCCTGACGGACCGTCAGGACTCAAGATGCGGCCAGCCGCAGTGGCGTTCGTCGCCACCACCACGGCGTCGAAAGGCTCGCCTCCTGGTTCCACACGCCAGCGTTGGCCGTCCCGGATCAACGACGTGACGCTCAGCGGGCAGAACTGCACCCCAGCGTTGTCGAGGCCTTGGATGGTCCTCTCCACCAGGTGCCCGAGGCCCCGCCGGGGCGCGAGGAATAGGGGGCCGCCGTCCGATGTAGCCTGGGCTGCCCGCCGCAGCCCGAGCAGGAGGCTCCTCGACTTGCGGGCGGCCTCCACGAGCTGGGGCACGGTTGTCATGGCGCTGAGATCCTTGGTGCTTCCGGCGTGGATGCCGCCGACCAGGGGGTCGACGAGCCGGTCCGCCACCTGGGCGCCGAAACGCCCGGCGACGAGTTCTCGGACACTCACGTCATCGGGCAGTCGACGGAGCGGCAGGACGAGGTCGGCCGCGGCGCGGAGCAGACCGCTAGGAGTCAGGAGCCCGGAGCGGACCAGCGGCAGGAGCCGTTTGGGGGCACCGAGCACCAGACCGTCCGGGAGGGCACGCAACCGACCCTGCCACCACAGCAACGTCCGGCCTGCTTGCGGAGCGACTAGATCATCAACGCCCACCTCGGCGCATAAGGCGATACCGTCAGGAGTGCGGGTGATGAACGCGTCGGGGCCGCAGTCGACGTCACGACCTTCGAAGGGTTCGGTCGCGATCTTTCCCCCGAGCCGAGATGGCTCAAAGACGGTGACATCGGCCTCGGAGCGGAGCTGCCACGCGGCGGCTAGTCCGGCTATACCGCCTCCTATGACAGCAACCCTCAACGAGTGCTCGTCTCCGCGTGGATCAACTCGACCAACCGAGTGAGGGTGCCGGGGTCCGTAGTGGGCAAGACGCCGTGGCCGAGGTTGAAGATGTGACCGACAGTTGTTGGCCGACTGCGGAGTACGGCCTGCGCCTGCGCGCTGACAACTTCCCACGGTGCCAGGCACACGGCGGGGTCGAGGTTCCCTTGCAGCGCTCGGGCCTTCGGTGCGAGCTGCCGGGCGTGGTCCAGGGGCACCCGCCAGTCAACGCCGATCACTTCCGCGCCTGCGCTTGTCATCAAGCTCAGCAGTTGGCCCGTCCCCACCCCGAAATGGATCCGCGGCACCTCGAGGTCGGCGATACCCTCGAAGATCCTGGTGGCCGCGGGCAGAACGTATCGCTGGTAGTCAGCGGGCGACAGGGCACCCGCCCAGCTGTCGAAGATTTGGACCGCCTGGGCTCCTGCCTCGATCTGATCCCTCAGAGACGCGACAGCCAGATCGGCCAGTCGGTCGACAAGCGCGAGCCACAGGGGCGTATCGGTGTACATGAGGGACTTCGTCTTCAGATGGTCCCGAGAAGGGCGGCCCTCTACCAAGTAGCTGGCCAAGGTAAATGGTCCGCCGGCGAAGCCGATGAGCGGTACCCGGAGCTCCTTGACCAGGATCCGTACTGTCTCTGTGATCCATGGCGTGTCCAGCGCCGGCTCGAGGGGTCGCAGCCTCTGCAGGTCGGCTGACGTCTCGAATGGCCGGTCGACCACAGGGCCCACTCCGGCGCGGATTTCCACCCCAAACCCCACAGCCGCAACCGGGACCACGATGTCCGAGAAGAGGATCGCGGCGTCGACGCCATAGCGGCGCACCGGTTGCAGGGTGATCTCGGCCGCCAGATCCGGGCGACGAATCGCATCGAGGATGCTTCCCGTACCGCGCAGGGAGCGATATTCAGGAAGTGCCCGTCCGGCTTGGCGCATAAACCACACGGGCGTATAGGGCACAGGCTCTCCGCGACACGCCGCCAAGAATGGGTTGGCCACGACCGTCGGGATGGGCATGAAGACAAAGTAGCCAACGCATCTTCGTTGACTCATTCGCCGTTGCGGCGTTCCGCTAGTGTCCTGTCTCCCATGAGCGCACGCAGAACCCGTCGCCGGGTTTGACCGGGAAGGTGTCGCGTGGACCTGTCGCCTCCAATCAGGGATGGCCAGATCGATCAGGCGTACGCAAATCCCCGCGATGAGGTGACCGTTCTGGTGCCGTCATCGGCAAGACGGATCCTCGATGTCGGTAGCAGTGTGGGGATCATGGGAGCGGCGCTCAAGCGGAGGGGCTGCGACGTCACCGGGATCGAGAGTTCGCCCGTTCTCGCTCAGGAGGCACGGGGACGTCTCGATCGTGTCGTCGAAGCCGACGTCGAGTTGTTGGCTGCCCAAGGGCAAGATCCCGGAGGACCGTTCGACTGCGTGGTTATGGCGGACGTCCTCGAGCACCTACGTGATCCCTGGTCGGTAACCCGATGGGCAGCCCAGTTGGTGGACGATGGCGGATCGCTGGTGATCTCCGTCCCCAACATCCGGCACCTACACCTGTTCTGGGCAGTGGGTGTGCGCCGGAGGTGGCCCTACCGTGCGGTCGGTATCTTCGACCGCACCCACCTGCGGTGGTTCGCTTTCGGCAATCTCGAGGAACTTCTGGAAGGCACCGGTTTCCACATCGTTGAGCTGCAGCGAAGCTTCAGACTGACCCTCGAGGAGAGCCGGATCAACCGGATCGCTTCGAAGCTGGGCGACTTCGGGACTCTGCAGTTCATCTTTCGCGCTGAGCGTCTCCACGGTGGGCCGTGAGGAACGACGTCGTCGATTTCGTCACCGAAGCCGTCAGCTCGCTTTCTCTGCCGGGTCCAGTGGTGGAGATCGGCGCTCGTCCGGCCGACGGTCAGGAAGATTCCGTGGATTTTCGGTCTTTCTTTCCCAACACGCCTTACGTCGGTTGTGACATTCAATCCGGACCCCGAGTCGACCAGATCGAGGACGCCCACCACCTTAGCTTCGACGACAACTCGGTGGGCACGGTCTTGGCCCTCGACACATTGGAGCATGTCCGGGATCCCATTCGGGTGGTCGAGGAGTTGCATCGAGTAGTCAAACCCGGCGGGTTCTTACTAATGAGCTCAGTGATGTTCTTTCCGATTCACGCCCACCCTTGGGACTACTGGAGGTTCACACCCGAGGGATTCGGCCAGCTGCTGGCTCCCTTCCCGAGTTCCATGGTGATGGCGATCGGCTGGGAACCGATGCCGGAAACTGTCCTCGGTATTGGCGTCAAGCAGCCGAACTTCGAGATCACCCCCGAGATGTTCCCGGAGACGTCTCGCCACGCGGCCGAGTGGGGCCACGGTCTGCGCGTGGATCTCGGGCCGCTGCGGATGTCTGCACGACAGTCGTGGTCCATAGCGATGAGGGCGACGGTCGACGCCCTCAAGGAGCGCGCCCTCCGCCTCGGGGGACTCCGCAGGACATGACCGTCGGGACGTCCACCTCGATCAACGTCCCGAGCCGAGTGCTACGCCTGCCCGCGGACCGTTGGCTCGTCGCGGGTGCGCTCGTGTTGGCGTTGGCGTTGCGGGTCGCGATAGTTGTCGCCACCCGAGCCCACTACGTTCCGGTCAACGATTCATTTGACTTCATGCGGATCGCAACCTCGATCAAATCAGGCCACGGATTCGGTTCTACGGTGGTGCCGGGGGCGCACGGTCCGAGCGCGTTCCGCACGCCCCTCTATCCGGCGCTGCTCGCCCTGGTGTTCAGCGTGACGGGGGTCAGCGTGACCGCGGCGCGGTTGTTCACAGTGGTGGTGTCGACCGCCTTCGTCGCTTCGCTGGGCGCTCTCGGTTGGCGACTCGGCGGACGTCGCGTCGGGCTCGTCTGCCTCTTCGGATCGGCACTGTACCCCCCGTTTCTTCTCGCGAGTTACGGACTCCAATACGAGGTGGTGTTCCTGCTCCTCACCTGCTTGGCCTTGCTGGCTGCTCTGCAATGGCGCCAGGAGCCAGACCGAATCTGGCTGCTCGCAGCCGCCGGCCTCCTTACGGGTCTCGCGATCCTCTGCCGGGAGACCGCGGCCCTGGTGCTGGTACCGACGTGGTTGTTCGTATGGCAACAACGCAGCCGAATGTCTGGCCGGCGACTCGCTGGGCTTCTGGCCTTGGTCACTGCGGGCGCGATGGTGGTGGTAGCTCCGTGGACGATCCGCAACGCCGTCACCATACACGCGTTTATCCCCGTGAGCGATAGCCCGCAGGAGGCGCTGGCGGGGTCGTACAACGCCACCACTGCGGCGGACAGCGCCAACCTGGGGAGGTGGACTGTGCCATATGACGATCCCACCGATTACCAGCTGTTTAAGGCTCTCGGCCCTTCGCCGACCGAGGAGCAGATCATGTCGACCTATCAGTCTGCGGCCTTGCGATACGCGTCGAACCGCCCGGGGTACGTGCTCGAGCTGGCGGCATGGAACACGGTGCGGCTCTTCGACCTCCGCGGCTTCCAAGACGCGACCTACCTGGCACCCTACGTACCGTGGAACATCCGCCTGGTCAAGCTCAGCGTGGTTTCCTTCTGGGTTTTGGCCCCGCTCGGCATCCTCGGGCTCTTTACTCGCCGCGGTCGCCAAATCCCCAAATCTCTCTGGACCTACCCGGTACTCGTGTACTTGGTGTTGGTGCTCACAACCGCTGACATCCAGTATCGCGTCGCGCTAGAGCCATTCTTTCTTCTACTCGCCGCCATGGCCGTGGTGGCCGCCTACGAACGGCGGAGACCCCCCCCTTTCACCCGGCAGGGGGCGACTGAGGAAGGGGTCGAAGGATCCCCCACTGTGACACGCCAGCCTTGATGCGCCGCTCGACGATCTCGAAACGCGGGAAATGGCGCAGATCGACCAGATAGTCGTGCGGACTGGTGCGTCGCTGAAGGAGGCGAAGAGTCTCGAGGGCCCGGCAGACCCAATCCATGCCTGGGACTGGAGTCGTCAACATCAGATACCCGTCCGGTTTGAGCAGGTCGTGCAGAGGCTCGGTGAAATCGCCGTGCTCCACGACCTCGAAGGCGACGATGGCATCAAAGGAGTGGGGCTCCAGGCCCAGTGACCGCCAGTGGAAGATGTCACCCACCACGTCCGCTGGGGGCTGGAGGTCAAGACCGGTGACATTCGTCCACCCCCGTCTAGCGGCCGCGGCTTTGAACCAGTTGTCGGCGCAGCCGACGTCGAGAATTCGAGCCGAGCGGGGCAGGTGATCGAGGAAGTACCGCACCTTTCGGCGTCGAGCCACCTCCGAGAGGGGTCCCACCCGCCTCTTGGGTCCCTGGGCCGGGCTGGCACGACGGATGTCCGATGACAACCCCTCGTCTGGTCCGATCGGGATGGTCATGGTGTGAAGTTCACGCGCGGAGTATGGCAGACCTTCATGCGTGCGGTCACTTTGTCCTACCAGGCTGGCGGCACCCAGTTGACAGCCAATGTCGCGTCATCCGCTAGCCTCCGCGACTCCATGGAGCGGCGTTGACATCAAACGATACTGCTGGGCGCCGGCCATCCGCGGTTTCGACCGCCGGCGCGAAGGCTCGGCGACTGCTGCACCCGATTCGACAGGCGTTGCAGCCGATCGAAATGCGCGTCCAGGAGCACCAGAATCCGGTGCTCGGGTGGTTGAGGACGGCCGCCCGCCGTCAGCCGTCCGATCCCGACGTATGGGACAGGGCGTGGGACAACAGGCGACGACTGGTTCGGTCCCTCGCGCCCGGTCGCTCTTTCATCGATGTCGGCGGGATGTTTGGAGTGTCGGGAGAGTTGGCGTTCCTGGCGGAGGAGTGCGGAGCTACCAGGTGTGTGCTGTTCGACGCCATGGATCCAACTGACGAGTTCGCGGCGAGGCATAGCCGAAGTTCGTCAGGCGTCCAGCACATTCAAGGAGACCTTCACGACCCCGAGGCGATTGCCGCGCTCGGGACCTTCGACGTCGTCTGGTGCACCGGAGTGCTCTACCACTCACCGAATCCGATGTTTCAGCTGATGCACCTGCGGCAACTGACCACCGAGACGATGGTTCTGGGCAACCTCGTCATACCGGAGGTACCGGGTTTCGATCAAGTTTGCATCCTCTATCCCGGGATACCGAAGAAGATGCAGGATGGATTCGCTGAGATGTACGGCGGGCCAGAGCGCTTCCCGGGAATGGCGGTGCCGTTCGACGCGACCCCCAACTATGCCTACGCGAACATGTGGTGGGGTATAACGCCCTCAGCGATGCGCAGCATGATGCGCTTCACCGGATTGGACATCATCGAGGAGTACCTGTACCTGCCGTTCTGCCTCGACATTGTCGCCAAAGTCGGCGGCGAGTCTCTGGACATCTACCCTCCGCTTGATTTCTGTCGTGAGCGGGCTCGGCGACGTTACGCCGATACGCCTCAGGACCAGCTACCCCGCTGGGCTGAGGCCCAGATGGACCAGTTCGACAACTCGTAGGTCTTGTTTCACCCCGACGTCAAAGGCCCGGCCCGACCGCTCGCGAGGTCGCCCGTTGAGATCCTCAGAGAACCAAAGTGCGAGAAGAGATCGAGGCGCCCAAGTGGCTGGCTAGGCGGGTCAGGTCAGTGGCCAGCATCTTGACTCCTTGGCTGACGAGCGGACCGTTCCGGACGGGAGGGCGTTGCCACCACAGGTAGGGGATGGCGAGCAAGACTGCGGGCTTCCAGCGCCGCGCTGCGGTGGCCCCGACTATCGCGGCCAGTAGGGCGGCATCCTCCCGACGAAGGGACCACGGTCGCCAGAACGCCTCGGCGCGGAACTGGGGGTGGATGGCCGCCAGGCGGACGAGGTAGCCGTCGCTCCAGGCGATTCGGATCCACCAACGCCAGTCTCGACGCTCGACGTCGTGGACGACAACGGCCTGCCTCGAAAAGCCGCGCTCCCATCCGGCCTCGACGACCTTCCATCCCAGGTCGGTGTCTTCGCCCCAGAAAGCGATGTCCTCGTTGAAACCTCCGGTCGCATCGAGGGCAGCCCGACGATAGAAGATGTTGACTCCTTCGAACCAGGGGCCGGCCTCGGTGATGAGCCGCCACACGTGCCAGCAGTCCAGGCGATTGACGTCGATCTCGGGTGGGGTCAGGGTGCAGCCCTGCATGACGCCAAGCCTCGGGTTGGCCACCATGGCGGCGAGTCCCGACTCGAGCCAATCCGCCGTGGGGTGACAGTCATCGTCCATAAAAGCCACGATCGGCGCGCGCGACGCCCGCCACCCGAGGTTGCGGGGGGTGGCCGGGCCACCGCCGTTGAAGGAGGTGCGCAGTAGCCGGAACCGCAGCGAACCCTCGGCCGCCCGGGCCACTAGGGCGTCCCAGGTGCCGTCGGTGGAATAGTTGTCGACGATGGTCACCTCGAACCGATCTGGGTCGAGCGTCTGAGCGGCGAGCGCGTCGAGCAGGCCGTCCAGACCGTGTACATGGTTGAAGATCGGGATGACTACCGAGACGTCCGGTGACTGGCTCATCCCATGGATCGAGGTCAACTGTCCGGTTTCGATCGTAGGGAATCCGGTTTCGATCGTAGGGAATCGATGTTTTCCAGGCAGAAGGCGAGGGTCTCTGCGACGGCATCGCACAGCCGGGTATTGGCCTTCCACCCATTCGAGGCGAGCTTTTCGGTGGCCACCCGGTACGGGATCGGTAGCTCGGCCGGCAGGTCGGGAGCGATGAGCGCGGGACGGGCGCCGGTGGCGGACTCGGTGACGTCCTGGACCACCTCGGCGAGATGGCGGACGGTGCGCGGGTCGCCGGAGGCGAGGTTGTACGTCCCAGGTTGGATCGTTCCTGGGATGCTGCAACCGGCCACGATCGTGACCACGTCGCGGAGGGCGATGAAGTCGCGCCACTGCGCGCCGGACGATCGGAGGGTGAGCGTACCGTCGAGGGCGGCTTGGCGGCACAGATCGGTCGCGACGAGCGACCACCGGTCGACCCGGGCGTCGGCAGGGGCGCCGATCGAGTTGCTCAGTCGGAACACGACGACCTCGACTCCCTCCGCGGCCGCGGCACCGACGAGGTGCTCAGAGGTCAGCCGGGCCAGGGCGTACTCAGAGCGGGGCTCGGTGGGCGTCTCCTCGTCGACGGTCGCGCCATCGACTATCCGGGCCCCGTACACGTGCACGGTCGACACGTACACGAGACGACGGACCCCGGCCCGGACCGCGGCCGCCGCGACCCGGCGGCTGCCGGCGATCGTGGCGTTGACGGCCGCTTCGGGGTTGGAGGCGGTGGCAATCTCGTTGGGCCCGGCGAGGTGCACCACCGACTCGGCACCAGCGATGGCGGCGTCGATCGCGCCCAGGTCGCCGAGCAGGTCGACGACCACCTGGTCGCCCCCCAGGTACGGTACGTGCCGCCGGACGATGGGGCGCACGCGGGTCCCAGCCTGAGTCAGGGCACCGATCAGTCGGCTGCCGACGTACCCGCCGGCGCCTGTCACTGCGACTGTCGTCACGAGGGTGAGTCGGAGGGGGCGAGCGCGGCCTGGTACCACTCGACGGTCTGGGCCAGGGCTTCCTCCATGGTGTGGCGGGGAGCCCAGCCCAAGATCTTGTGCGCCTTGGCCGCCGAGAGGAACTGGTGGGGGATCTCGTGGCGGGCGGTGTCCCGGATGTCCGGTTCGAGATCGGTGCTCGCTGCGCTTTGGAGCAGCCCAACCAACTCGAGTACCGAGAGTGGCCGCTCAGACGAGAAGTTGAACGCCTCGCCTGCAAGCGAGGCGTCGTTGGCAAAGGCCTCGGCGAGCTGGAGGTAGGCCAGCGCGCCGTCGACGACGTAGAGGTAGTCGCGCGTCATGGTGCCGTCGGAGCGGATGATCGGCCGCTCGCCTCGCAGGAGAAGCCGGATGGTGCCGGGCACGAGGCGCTCCCAGTTCGTGTCCCCGGGGCCGAAGAAGTTCCCGCAGCGGGTAATGACCACCGGCACGCCATAGGTGAGAGCGAAGCTCTGCGCGATCAGGTCGGAGCACGCCTTCGACACGTCGTAGGGGTTGACGGCGAGGAGCGGCATATCCTCGGTATAGGGGAGCGCGGGCTGTTCGCCGTAGGCTTTGTCGCTACTGGCGGTGATCACCTGGCGGACTGTCGGGGTGCGGCGCACCGCCTCCAAGAGCGCCCAGGTGCCGCGGACATTCGACTCGTAGGTCGGGACCGGGTTGCGGTTGGCCACACCGACCTGGGTCTGGGCCGCGAGGTGGAACACGGTGGCGACGTCGTAGTCGCCGAGGAACCGTTCGAGCAGGGCCTGGTCCTCGATCGGGCCGGCGACGACCGAGACTCGCGGCCACCAAGGCTCGCGGATCGTCGAAGGAGGCACTGCGTCGCGGACGAGGATGACGACCCGGGCCCCGAGGTCGGCGAGTAGGGCCGTGAGGTGGCTCCCGAGGAAGCCAGTCGCCCCGGTAACGGCCACCGGGCGTCCTTCCCAGAACGCCTGGTTCGGCGCAAAGGTGCGGATAACGGGTTTGTCGCTGTCACGCACGGCCGTGAAGTGTGGCACACGGGCAGGGGCCCTCGGGGTCACGCGGTGTTCGGGCGGACCGTTCGGCTCACTGAATCCGTGGGCGCACCCAGGGACCGTGGCTTTCGGCGCACAGGGTGGTGAGTTCCTGAGCGTCCTTCTGAGTGTCCATTGACTTCCAGAAGCCGTGGTGGCGGTATGCGAACAGCTCGCTGGCCTGGGCCAGGGCGGGGAGCACGTCGCGTTCGAGGTCGTCGCCGCCCCACGAGTCGAACACCCGGGCGTCCATCACGAAGAACCCCGCGTTGATGAGGTGGTCGTCCAGCTTGGGCTTCTCGCGGAACCCGCTCACCCGGTTGTGATCGTCGAGGTCGAACGTGCCGTAGGGCGATGGAAGTGACACCGTCGTCACTGTCGCGGCACCGGGATGGTCGCGGTGGAAGGCCAGCAACGCGCTCAGATCTACGTCGCCAAGCCCGTCTGAGTAGGTGAGGAAGAACTCGTCGCCGAGTTGCTCGCGTACCTTCCACACGCGGCCTCCGGTGTTTGTCTCCTCGCCCGTGTCGATGACATCGACCCGCCAGCTGGCCGGCAGACCTTGCGCGAACTTCCACACCAACTCGGCCTTGTACCCAGCGGCCAGCACGAAGTCCGTGAACCCCTGCTCCACGTAGATCTCCATCACGTGGGCCAGGACCGGGCGATCGCCGACCGGCAGCAGAGGCTTGGGCAACTCCAGCGTCTCTGGCATGGCCCGCACGCCCCTTCCCCCGCATAGGATCACGGTGCGCATACCCGCTAGCACAGCCCAAATGCCCTACCACTGTCCAGTCGTCTGACGGAAGGCGGTTGACCGGACTGACCCTTGGAGCGACTGATCCCTCTCTACTTCTACTTGATCGTGGCGGCTGATGAGTGACCTCAACCTCGCTGTAGCCGCCTGCGCGATGGTAATCGAAGTAGCAGCCGTAGTCTTCGTTGCCTGTCGGATCTCCGGCTGGGCATGTCGCGAAGACGATGGTTGGACAGCCCGCCTAGTCGTCGGCCTCGTCATCGGAGTGACTCAGATAGTGGGCGTTGAGCTGTTGTGTGGCGCCGTGGTGGCCCTGTACGCGCCGGTCGTCCTCAGCGCCCACGTCATTATTGCCGCGGTGGCCCGACGTCAGGTGCCCCGGAGCGAGGGTTGGCGCGCTCCGCGCCTGGATCGGCGTCCGTTCGCCGTGTTGCTCGTTGGAGTCTTGGCCTTTGTCGGTACGATCGCGCTGCTCTTAACACTCAAAGCCGTGCCCATCGACAGCGATGACACCACGTACCACTTGCCCAATGCTGCGTCCTGGGTTCAGGTCCACGACTTGTGGCATCTGCCAGCGACAAATCCTGGCTACTTGACCAATGGTTATCCGAGCGATGGGGAATTGGTCGTGAGCTGGCTGATGCAGCTCTTTCGCGGAGCCGAGCTGACTGGGATCCCGAACCTCGTCTACGCTGGCCTCATTCTCGCGGCTGCCGGCCTGCTTGCCAAGGAATTAGGGGGCCGGCCATCTGCAGGGGTCCTGCCTGCTGCTGCCCTTATCCTGACGCCGATCTCCTGGACTACGCAGGTTCCGACAGCCCTCACCGACTGGATGAGCCTGGGCGGACTGCTGGCCGGGGTCGCGCTGGTGCTTCATGGGCGGCATCGAGCCCAGTGGCGTTGGCCGGTACTTGCTGGACTGGCACTCGGCCTGGGGGTCGGTAGTAAGGACACTGCGGTGATCCCCTGCATCGGGGTGCTGGTGTTGGCGATCCTGATCTATCCACGCCCGTCGCGACGGAGACTATTGACAATATTGATCGGCGGTGTCATCAGCCTCGCCGGAATCTGGTTTATTCGAAACGCCATCCAGGCCGGCAACCCGATCTATCCTGAGCCCGTTGCGATCGGCGGAACCACATTGCTTCGCGGCGGGGTCGGACCGTTCACAGCAGATTCAACGTCGCTGCTGCACGACCTCGGCACTGCCGGCACCGCCGCGCTGCGAACCTGGCTCGACTGGATGCGCGAACTCGTCGGGATCCCACTTATCTTGGTCGCCGCTGTCGTGTTGAGCTTCCAACGTCGATACAGGTCCACGATGTTGCAGTTGTGCGCTGGCCTGGCGATTCTATGGTTTATCAGCTACCTGGCCACGCCGTACACTGGCCCAAGGGAGCCGACATGGATGAGCGGAGCCCAGATTCGTTATGGGTTCCCCGCCCTGTTCCTGGGGGCGGTCTGTGCCTGTGTCGCGGCGCGATGGCTGTTATCGGTCGCCTGGGCGTCCTTTGTCTTCGATCTTTATCACATCCTCAGCGGTTCACCGTCGTTGTCGTTCCCCCCGCCCGGCGCTCCGCCCGATTGGGTGATTGCAGTCAGCTTGGGGGTCACAGTCGTGGCGATGAGCCTCCTCCTTCTTGCTTCGAAGGGCGGGCGTCGACAGTTGCATCTGGCTACCTGGCGCGCCCATCGGGCCGCAGCGTGCGTCGCCGGTGGGCTGGCGGTGGCTGCTGTAGCTCTCGCGGTAGCGCACGAGGAGCCAGTTCCCAACCCACTTGACCGAGCCTTGAGTTCCGCTGGTCGCCCGGCTGGACCGGTCATGATCATTGGGGACATCGACGCGTTCGCCGCCGTCGGCTACGACCTTCGTCATCACCTGGTGAGCGCGGGCGGAGGTGGGGCGCCGCATCAGGTACCGCTCATGGTGCCGGAGCAACTCAATGATCGGGTTGCATCTGTGCATCCGCCGGCAATCGTGGTCGGTCCCCTGGGTAATCCGGGAGTGATCCCCGGCTGGAGACCCGAGGGCTATCGGCTCCTCTACACGTTCTCCGTGTACAAAGTGTATATAGCCGTCAACCTTCCGCCCACCTCCCATGTCAACACGGCGAGGGCCGCTATCGGATGAGCGATCTCGCGATCGTGTTGGCCGTCCTCGAACTAGTTGCCGGCGGAGCGGCGGCTGGGTTCGTTGGCTGGCGACTCTCGGGACGGCTGGTGGACTCGGATGGGAGTTCGGCCATCCGGTTGGTGGTCGGTCTTGTCTCCTTTGCCTCCCAACTCATCGGCGTCGAGCTGCTGTGCGGCGCGATTGCTCTTCTCTACTCGCCCGTCGTGATGGCGGTCCACGTCGCGATCGCCGTCACGGTGTGGCGAACGGTGCCGGCACGCCCTCGGCGTGTGAGCGAACCTGGCCGCCTTACGCTCACCAATGTCGCGCTCGGATCGGTCCTGGCCTTTGTTGGCGCGCTGGCCGTGCAATTTTCATTCACCGGCACTCCGACTGACATTGATGACACTACGTATCATCTGTCCAACGCGGCGTTTTGGATCCAGGTCCACAGTCTGTGGACACTCCCGCCCGTGAATCCCGGGATCCTGACGAATGCCTACCCCAGCGACGGTGAGTTGCTCGTGAGCTGGGTGATGCAACCGTTCCATGGCCCGCAATTGGCGGCGCTACCGATCCTCTTGTTCGGACTGTTGACATTGGCCTCCTGCGCCTTGATCGCGGAGACCCTCGGTGGTCGCCCATCGGTGGGATTGCTCGGTGGGGCGACCCTCGTCCTGGCGCCGCTGTCCTGGCAGACGCAGGTGCACAGCGCGCTCACCGACTGGACCGCGACCGGCGGCCTCATCGCGTCCGTGGCGCTGGTTCTGTATGGCCATGGACGAGCCCAATGGCGCTGGCCGCTTCTCGCCGGTCTCGCCCTCGGGATCGCGGTCGGGAGCAAGGATACGGCTGTCGTTCCTGCGGCAACGGTTGTGGTCTTGGGGATGATCCTGTTCTCAGTGCGGTCTCGGTGGCGAGCCTCCGCCCTCGTGGTCGTCGGTACGGTCATCCTGGCTGGCCTCTGGTTCGTTCGTAACGCGGTCGACACCGGAAATCCCTTGTACCCCGAGGCCGTCGGGATCGGCGGCCGGACTCTTCTGCAAGGCGCGGTGAGCCCGGTAACTCGGTATTCGACCTCGTTGCTGCAGGACGTCGCGCACGGCGACAGCGCGGCGTTACGAGCCTGGATTACGAGCGTGCGCTTGACGATCGGGCTTCCCATAGTGGTCGCGGCCGGCGCGCTGCTGTGCTTTGTGGGGCGGACCCGCCGGAGCGTCCTCGGGCTGTGCGCAGGGCTGAGCGTCGTGTGGTTTGTGATCTATCTCGGGGAACCGTACACGGGCCCGGCGGCCGTGCCGATCTTTATCGCGGAGCAGCTCCGTTACGCGCTTCCCGCCCTGACATTGGCCGCGGTGTGCGCCTGTGTCCGTTGGCGGCCGATGATTCTCGTCGCCTGGGCTGCGTTGGTGGCAGACCTCTATCACATACTCCGGGGGTCGACTTCCGACCCTGTCCTCGATGTGTCGACGCGGGTCCTCCTCGTCAGTGTCGTCGTGGCTGCTCTCACCGCTTGGTGGCTGTGGCGCCTCCCAGGATTCATGGGGGCGACCCGACCGGGGGGGGGACGCTTCCAGAAGAGCCTCGGCGTAGCGGTAGCCCTGCTCGTGGCCACGGTCTTCATCGCCGCCTACAGCGTCCATCGCGCTCCTCGTCCGTCGCGGCTTGACTCGAGCCTGGCGGCCAGTGGTGAGGCTCGAGGGCCGATCATGATCATCGGTGACACCGACGTCTTCGCGGCGTTCGGCGACCGGATGCAGCACCGCGTCGTGGATGGAGGCCAGGGTGGAGCGGCCGGTGAAGCAGTGATTAGCAGTCCTAACCGTCTTGACGCTCGGATTAGAGCCATACACCCGGCGGCGGTCGTAGTCGGACCCAGTAACGAGCCTGGAGTCCTACCGGGTTGGAGCCCAGCCGGCTACCGTCTGCTGTACATCGACGGCGGTAACGACGTGTATGTCCATGAGAGTCCCAGTTAGCGGACGGGTTCGGGTCCCGATAGCCCCGAAAGATCGTTGGCTGGTAGGCGGCGCTCTTGTGGTCGCGCTGACTCTGCGAGTCGGGATCATCATTGCCACCCGGCACGGGTATGTCCCCGTCGCGGACAGTCTCGACTACAACCGCATCGCTCGCTCGATCAGTTCCGGACACGGGTTCGGTAACACCGTGCTGGCGCCGGCGCGGGGCCCCAGCGCCTTCCGGCCACCCCTCTACCCAGCTCTTCTCGCCGCCGTCTACTTCGTGGTGGGCTACCACATCGTCGCGGCGAGACTCTTTACCGCGATGGTCTCGACCGCGTTCGTTCCTGTGCTCGGGGCCCTGGGATGGCAACTCGGAGGGCGACGAGTCGGGCTGGTCACCCTGTATCTCGTCGCGATCTATCCACCCTTCATCATGGCGGGCTATGGGCTGCAGTACGAGGTCCTATACCTCACGCTTGTGACATTGGCGCTTTTGGCCGCACTCAAATGGCGCGACCACCCACAACGCAGCTGGCTGTTGGCAGCGGCCGGGGTCTGCACTGGACTCACCGTGCTCTGCCGGGAAACAGGCGTCCTCGCTCTCCTACCCATCTGGGCACTCATTCTGCAGCGTTCCAAATCGACCTCCTGGCGGCTCGTCTTGGGGCGGGGGCTCGGTGTCACTGCTTGCGCCGCGATCGTCGTGATCCCATGGACGATCCGTAACGCCGTAACAATGCATCAATTCATTCCCGTCTCCGATAGTGCTGGTTGGGCGATCGGGGGCCAGTACAACCCGACCGTGGCGGCGGACAACCTCGACCTGTGGGTGATTCCGGACTTGGATCCATCGACGGTCCGGCGTGTAGATGCTCTCGGGCCTTCACCGACAGAACCCCAACTTATCGGCGCCGTGCAGGCGGAAGGGGTGAGCTACATCGAGGCTCACCCGGCCTTCCCACTGGAGGTGGCCTGGGACAACACCGTTCGAATGTTCTGCCTGCGGGGATTCTACGATGCGACCATCTGGGCGCCGTATGCGCCGTGGCCGGCATGGCTATTGAAGCTCAGTGCGCTCGGGTTTTGGATTGTCGGTCCTCTGGGAGCGCTCGGCCTCTTGACCCGCTACGGCCGTCAGGTGCCGCGGGCGATCTGGTTGTTTCCCGTCTTCCTGTACCTGGTCCTGGCTTTCACTGTTGCCGACATCGAGTATCGAGTCGAGTTGGAACCATTCTTCCTGCTCTCCGCGGCGATGCTTCTCGTCACGGGGTACGAACGGTGGGCCGGACGTGCTTACGAACCGCCCGCCTTCACAGCAGTACGCGACGAAGCTGATCCGATCCATCAGTAGTCTGTATCGTGAGCTGGCCGTAGCGGGCATGGCTCAGGCACCCAGAATGCCCGGAATCTGATACCAGCAGGACCGTCGGTGAAGGGCTTTCGGGTCGAAGGGTCGAACTACACTCTCTGGGCTCGCCACTTCGTGGCGGGGTAGCCGGGGTGACGCAGTTGAGAAAGGCTGACCGGGATGGGTGAGCAGAACCAATGAGCAGCGGCTACCGCCTGAGCATCGTCTTGCCCGCGTACAACGAAGCGGGCAACATCATCGAGGCTCTGCGGCGATGTACGGAGGCAGCCGAGCGGTTGTGTGTTGAGCACGAGATCATCGTGGTGGATGACGGTTCTGGCGATGCGACCGCCGATCTGGTTCGCCGGGCGTCACGGGCCGACCCTCGGATCCAACTGGTCCGACACGAGCGCAACCTCGGCTATGGGGAGGCGCTGCGAACCGGCTTTCGTTCCGCAACCCTCGATCTGGTCTTCTTCACCGATGCGGACAACCAGTTCGACCTCGACGAACTCGAGAAGTTCCTCCCTTGGATCGACAAAGTCGACGTCGTCGCCGGTTTCCGGATCAACCGGCAGGACAAATGGTTTAGGCGACTCAACGGCACCGCCTGGAACCTGCTTGTCCGAGCCGTCTTCTACGTTCCGGTTCGAGACATCGACTGTGCATTCAAGCTCTTCCGGCGTCATCTGCTCGAGAGCCTCGACCTCGAAAGTGTTGGGGCCATGGTCAACACCGAGCTCATGGTCAAGCTCGGACGCTCCGGGGCCGGCGTAGTGGAAATCGGCGTCACTCATTACCCGAGGACGTCTGGACAAGCTCGCGGTGCACACCCCAAGGTCATCGTGCGCGCCCTGATCGAATTGAGGCGGATGTCTCGCCGGTTGCGTGACACGAGCGTCGTGGCTATCGACGCGGCGCGGCCCCGGAAATCCTCGGTGGGCGTCGGGCCTCTCATGGCCGCAACGGTGTCGGAAGCTAGCCCCTCGAGGCGGACGGTCGTGGTCGTCGGCGGGGGCATTGCTGGCTGCGCGGCTGCCCTGCGCATGGCTCAGGATGGACATGCCGTCACCGTGGTCGAGCGCTCGGGCCACCTGGGGGGTTTGGTCGTGAGCTTCTCCGTCGGCGGTACCCCCCTGGAGTGCTTCTACCATCACATCTTTCCCCACGAACACGACATCATCGCCCTGATCGACAGCCTCGGTCTGGGCTCGAAGTTGGAGTGGAACGACAGCAGCACCGGCGTTCTCTCCGACGGTCGCATCTGGCCGTTCACCTCGCCGATGGACCTGATTCGGTTCGGCCCGCTGCCGCTGGCTGACCGAGTCAGGGCGGGCGTCGGCGCACTCCGAATGCGGAGAGTGATGGAATGGCGTGCGCTCGACGAGATTCCAGCTGCGCAATGGCTTCGCTCCTATTGCGGGGATGGGGCCAGTCGAGTCCTGTGGGACCCGCTATTGAAGGCGAAGTTCGGACCAGCCGCGCCGGATGTCCCTGCGGCTTGGATGTGGGGACGAGTGCACCAACGCAGCGCGGCACGGAAGGGAATGGGTGAGAAGCTCGGATACTTGCGGGGCGGTTTCAAGCAGCTGTTCGACGCCCTGGACAGCGAGCTGCGGAGGGTGGGTGTCGAAGTGCTGACTTCGGCGCAGGTCGATCGGATCACCGTTGCCGATGGGCGAGTGACGGGCGTGGAGACGTCGGCCGGACAACGCGACGCCGACGCCGTTGTGTTCGCTGGCACCCTCAACGGGGTGGGTCGCCTGCTGGAACCGGAGTTTTGCGATCCGCGATGGGCTTCGATCGGAAGCCTCGGTGTCCTGTGCGTCGTCCTGGAGCTTCGCCGTGGCCTTTCGGACATCTACTGGACGAACGTGTGCGATGCCGCGCTCCCGTTCGGCGGGATCATCGAACACACCAACATGCTCCCCGTTGACGATTATGGAGGTCGTCATGTCGTGTACCTGAGCCGATACTTCACGGCGGACGAAGCCGTCGCCAGCGCTGATCCCCACGAGGAGGCTCGCCGTTGGGTGGATCTCTTGGTGGCGCACGTCGGCGGGTTGAGCCGGGACGACGTGCTCGCCATTCACCCCTTCAAGACACCGTATGCGGCGCCACTTATCACGCTCGGTCACCTGACGCGGCTTCCGCCGATCGAGGGTCCCGTCGAAGGGCTCTATCTGACGACCACCGCCCAGATCTACCCACAGGACCGCGGCATGGATGAGGGAGTCAAGGCGGGATATCGGACTGCCGATGTCGTACGCGGCGGCGCCACCGTGCTGTCAGCGATCTGACCTTATCGATGCAGACTCCATGGACCGCGCGACACGTCCCCCGGAGCCGCCCGCCCGGCAACTGGTCTTGCCCAGTGTGCGGTGGGGTGGACGGTCGTGACCGCTGGGCGGTCCCGGAAGCTGCGACCGAGGGTGGCGTCGATGCCGCCTCCTTTAGACCCAGCTCGGACCGCTTCGGGGCCGTGGCCGCCACGGTGATCTGTTGCGGTGACTGTGGTCACGGATCCCTTGCTCATCTACCGGATGCGGTATCGATGTCCGGCGCCTATGAGGGCGCCGTAGATCCGGTGTCGCTCAGAGAGGAGCGGGGCCAAGTCGAGACTGCCACGAGAGCCCTTCGGATCATCGAGCGGTTTGTGTCGCCCGCGGCGATGTTGGACGTTGGCTGCTGGACCGGGTCGTTTCTGGTCGCGGCACGCGACCGTGGTTGGTCGGTGTCAGGCATTGAACCCTCGCGGTGGGCTGCGGCGCGAGCCGAAGCGCGCGGCGTAGACGTCGTAGAGAGCGAGCTCGGTGCCGCTGACAGATCTTCCGACCGCTACCAGGCGATCGTCATGTGCGACGTCCTCGAGCATCTCGGCGATCCGGGTACGGCGCTCGAGGTCGTCCGGTCCATGCTTGATCCACACGGAGTTCTGTACTTGACCGTCCCAGACGCCGGCAGCATCGCGGCGCGCGTTATGGGTCGGCGGTGGTGGTCGGTGCTACCAATGCATGTCCAGTATTTCACCCGGGCGTCCATGGGCCGCCTGCTTGTCGAGCGGGGTTTTGCCGTGCGTCACGTGCGATCTCATGCCAAGGTGTTCACTGCTGGCTACTACGCGGAACGGCTCGGGGGTTATGGTCCGCGGCTCGAGAGGCCGGTAGAGGCCGCCCTTCGGGCCCTCCGGGTGGAAGGACGCCTGGTGGCGCCCAACTTCTTCGATCGGATGGAGGTCATCGCTTCCCGATGAGCGAACTGCTCTCCATGCTCCATTCTGGGCCGGTGCGATCCCACCGGAGGGTGGCCGGCTGCTCGGCGCGTCTGTCGAGGACCTGGCGGTGACCCTGGCCCGGCGTCGGATCGAACGTGAGCTTCCCGACGCCCAGATCTATGACCGCGACTACCTCCTCTCCAATGTTCTCGATGGCATCGCGGACTATGAGGCTGGAGGGCTCTCGGTGGTGCGGCGCCGTGAGGTCGACCTTCTCGATCTACGGCCCGGAGATCGTGCGCTTGACCTGGGATGCGGAAGAGGCGAGACGGCCGCGGAGATGCTTCGGCGAGGTGGAACCGTCACCGCGGTCGACTACTCGTGGGACGCGGCCGAGCTCACTCGCTCGTTGGTCAACGATCAGGCGCTGGTGCTCCAGGCGAGCGGCATCGAGCTGCCTTTTGCGGCCGGTTCCTTCGATCGGGTCCTGCTGTCGGATGTCATCGAGCACGTGCCGTGGCGGCTGGCCGAACACCTTCTCGCCGAGGTGTACCGAGTGCTTGCCCCCAACGGCCGGGTGCTCATACACACCGCCCCCAACACCTGGTTCATCGCCGTCGTCAAGCGCCCGCTGGTGGCGCTGCTCCGGCTCACCCGACGCGACGCGGCCGTGAACCGGTTCGCCGAGTACGACCGGCTCCGATACGCGATGCATCCCAATGAGCTCAATCCGGTGAGCTTGCGAAGGCTGATGCGGCGCTCGAGCCTCCACGGTGTCACCTGGGTGGACCGGGACGTTCTGCGCTCCGGTGCCAGCGAGTGGACCGCCAAGTGGCCTCATTTCCTCGTTTGGGGTCTCGGGCACCTGGCCGGAGCCTGGCCAATGCGCCTGCTCTTGGGCAACGACATGTATGCGCTAGCTGTGAGCGATCGTGATGATCTGGCAGTGGCACGCCGGCATCGCCATCGGGTGGGACGTCGCGTCCCGAGCGGTGCGGTCGACGGGCCCCACGACCAGTAGGAGGTCACCCATGCTGGGGTGCGGAGGAAGTCTGTCTCCCCTTCGCCAGGCGCGCTAGCGCTCGCTTGTACGGAGACCTAACGACTCCCTCCTCGGTGATGATTGCCGATACGAGCCGGGCCGGGGTCACGTCGAACGCTGGGTTAGAAACGGGGATTCCATCTGGCACCACCCGACGGTCACCAGACAAGGAGACCTCGTCCGCTGGCCTCTGCTCTACCGGTATTGAGCTGCCAGCAGGACAGTCCAAGTCCACGGTCGACATCGGGGCCGCCACGTAAAACGGTATCCGATGGTGGCGGCATAGAACTGCTAGCGAGTAGGTACCGACCTTGTTGGCGACGTCGCCGTTCGCGGCGATGTGGTCTGCCCCGACGATGACGGCGTCCACTTCGCCTCTGGCCATGAGCGACCCAGCCGCACTATCGGCCACGACTGTAGCGGGTATGCCGAGCCGACCGAGCTCCCATGCTGTGAGCCGGCTTCCTTGGAGCACCGGTCGGGTCTCGTCGACCCAGACCGATGGCCGGCGGCCCGCCTCGTGGGCGGCCCGGATCACCCCGATGGCAGTGCCATAGCCGGCGCAGGCCAGAGATCCAGCATTGCAATGGGTGAGGATCCGTCCGTCTTCGGGTAGCAGTCCGGCTCCCAGCGCACCCAGGCGCCGGTTGCATGAGATGTCCTCGGCGACCATCGCCTGGGCTTCGGCGATCGGGTCAGGAGATGCGAGGGCCCGCTCGACGCCCCACTTCAAGTTGACGGCCGTTGGCCGGGTGGCGACGATCTGAGCGCCGGCCGCCAGCACTTCCTGTCCGAGCGAGACCGCCAGCGCGACCCCCATGGCCCCCGCTACCCCGAGGGCTGGGGCGCCCCGGACGGCGAGGCCAGAGATCGCCTGGCACAAGTCCTCGACGGTCGCAGCATCGATGAACACAAGCTCGGCCGGGAGGCGGCGCTGGTCGATCAGACGCACGACGCCGTCGCGCCACTCCAATGTAGGCGGGATCCGATCCACACGGCAGTATCTCTCGGCGCGACGACGACAGGAGCCGTACCTGTTGGCGCGGCATCGGCCTCATTCTCGGTGGACTACCGTGGCGGCGAACTGCGCTGGTCACGTGGACACATAGGGGGGATCGTGAAGATCAAGACGGTGTCGCACGAGGATGGGATCACTTCTTGTGGGTTCCGCAAGATCTCGGCCAGTGTTCGTCGTCTCAATCCTGACACCGAGGCGTGCTAACGTCACGACCAACCGGTACCGGAGTATCCGGAACGCGATTTTCGGCGGTCTGGGATCGGGTGGCAGCCTGACCGATGAGGATGTGGACGAGGCCGCTCACGGCCTCATGGGTGCCGACCTGGTCGGCTTTTCGTCCATGACCGGATATGCCGACCTCACCAAGCGGCTGGCTCACCGGTTGCGAGAGCTCGATCCGGGGGTATTCATGGTCTGGGGGGGGTATCCATCCGATCATCCATCCCGAGGACGCCATCCTGTCCGATGTTGACGCCATCTGTACCGGTGAAGGTGAGTTCGCGTTCGAGCAGTTCTTCGACCTGTTCGGCCACGAAAAGGACTACACCGGCGTTCCAAACTTTTGGTTTAAGAACGACGAGGCCGTAGTCCGCAACGGTTTCCTGCCATTGATGACCGAACAACAAATGGAGGGGCTCCCGTTCCCTCAGTTCGGGGAAGGGGAGCAGATATACCGTCCCGGGAAAGGCTTCGGGCCGATGGGGTTGGGGGACTACATCGACAATGACGGGGTGGGGTACACCACGCTGTGGTCCATCGGCTGTCCCTTCCATTGCAGTTACTGCGGTAACACGAAGTTCATCGCGAACGATCCAAAATACAAAAAGATTCGGGGATGTGTGCGCTGACAAACACGGTCTAGTGCCAATGGAACTCACCCCGAGCCACGATCCGCTTATCGGACTCGAACATCCCGGCGTACTGCGCCACCCAGAAGAAGCGATACGTGCCCGGCGGGAGCGGCAAAGGGGCACCACGGAAGAGTCTCGGGAAATCGACCTCCCAATCGGAGATGTCGAAACCAAGATCAGGGACGATCGTAAACCCATGCCTTGACAGGACATGGACCCACCGCTTGTCATCGAACAGTCCGCCGCTTGTCGAGACTGTGCAACTGATCAACCGCCCCGAGTCACCTTCGGGGCGCTCAACCCGCAGAACCATGTTGTCGCCATCTCGGGTACAGGTAGTTGACCAGTCCGCTAGTTCGTTGTCTTCTAGGTCGTCGTCCGCTGGCTCTGAATCGGTATCGGTTGACTCAAGCTCCGATTCGGGCTCCGCTGCATCTGAGGTGCCCCCCCGGATCACCTTCGCGGTGAGATCCCCTGTGGGGGCGAGGGCGCTCCGTAACGGCTGCTCATGCTCGTCATGGGATTCCGTTATGTGCGTAGTGGCGCTGCCGTCGGCGCGTTCTTCGCGGTGAGCGACCCGCCGGACAGGGGGCGGATCTGCGTGAGCCGGCGACCCCGGATCGGGAGCGACAATGACGCCAGCGGCGGACGCATGGAACGGCCATCGGTGCTTCTCGTGTCGCACATCAGCTACGACCATCATGGCGGCGACCGCGGCCACGGTGCCAGCGATCCACGCCACGATCACGTGAGCGTGAAGAGCGCCAGCCACGACCGCGGCAGCCGCTACCAGCACGGTTCCGTACCAGTCGCGGCGACCCACGCACAGAGCCTAGGTGGGCTCGTCCTCCCCTGGCTCGCCTGCGGTGTCCTCGTCGCCCTCGGTGCCAAGCAGCTTGCGGAGCACGTCCTCCGGGTCGTCGTCGAGCGAGAAACGCTCGTCAGGGTCGTAACGAGGGTCGGACATGGCAACCTCCAGGGTACGCCCGTCCGGGCTCGACCGTGGTCTAGCGGACCGTTGCCCGCACCCGCTTGTAAGTGAGCCTGCGCATCGGCGTGGCGCCGACCAGCATCTCCATCCGGGACGTGTCGCTGATCTTGCGGTGCGTGTAGCGGTAGTCGAACTCGGCCAGATAGCGGGACAGGTGCACTTTCGAGACGTGATGGTGCGTGCCGTCCAGGCTCCGCTTGAGCTGGGAGAAGAAGTTCTCTGCGGCGTTGGTGGTCGCCCCAGTCCGGCGGTTCAGATACTCGTCGGCGGCATGGTTCACCGTCGAGTGCGAACGGAACTCGCGGCCGAGCTGGTTGTACCAGACGCCCTCGTCGGTCCACAGGCTGCTGCCACCTATGTCGACCTGCTCCGCTATCGCCTTGCGGAGCGTCACACCCGTCACGTCGGGGATAACCGCGGAGCGGACCTCGCCGGTCTTGGCGTTGATGAGCGACAGGACCGGGGTCTTGGCCGTGTGCATGTTCGGGCGGCCGCCCGGCGTGATGGGTTGCGGCTCGCTCATCTGGCCGTCGTGACGGCGCCGGGTCTTGGCGTTCATCCGGGCGGGGGTGCCACCGATCCATGTCTCGTCTGCGACGATCGTCCCTCGCATCGTGTCGAACGGGCCGCTGCCCGTCATCATCTCCCGGATGCGGTGCATCAAGAACCACGCCGTACGGGGGCACACCCCGTACTTGCGTTCGATCTCGCGGGCCGCGACCCCGTTCTTGCTGCTGCACATCTCGAAAATGCAGAACACCCACACCCGTACCGGGACCTTCGTGCCGTGGAGCGGTGTGCCGGTCAGGACGCTGAACTGCTTCCGGCACCCGTGGCAGCGCCACACCCGACGCTCGCTCATCGTCCCGGTACGGGTCCGCCGGGATACGCCGTTCGACGGGCGAATGAAGTCGGCACCCACATGCCCACAATGCGGGCAGTCCGGCGTCCCGGTCGGCCAGCGCAATTCCTCCAGGTACTCGTACGCGTCCGCCTCGGTCTGCACCCTGTCCGCAAGAGCCGTGATCGTCATTCCCACGACCACATTCTCTCATGAGGGTGTGACAGTTAAACCGCTGGTCGCACCCTGTTTTCTGCTCTCTGAGGTGACCGCTCAGACCCGGTAGTAGCGTCACCGTGGCGGTCTCGCCGGAGGCCGCCACATAGGGGGGGACCCACCATGGCGAAGTACTACTACACGACCACTCCGGAAGATCCGGCCGTGTATCACGACAACCAGGAGTGCAGCGAGGGAAAGAAGATCAAAACGGCGGACCGGGTTGACACTGACACGATCCCGTCCGGGCGACGTCTCTGTGAGGTCTGCTGACTCCTCCGGCCATGTCTTCCAGCGGCCGTCCGTCCCGATAAAGGTCGCGTACCACTGGCGCAGCAGTTCGCGGGGCACGCCCTCGAAATAGTGGTAGGTGGGTACCACGCGGCCCCTGAGCGGAACCTTCACGCTGAATCCCTTCGGGATGGGCACCAGGGACCAGTTCACGTCCGTGAGTCCCTTGTCCCACGCCCGGCGCACGAAGCACTGAGGGCACAAGATCCCGCCCGTCGAGACGCCCGGCGCCGCTCCGGTAACCGAGTCCCAAATCTCGTAAGGCGCTGTCCAGCGGATATTCGCGCCGCCGCAGTCCTTACAAGGGCCGTCGCCCTCCCAAGACCGACTCATCTACCCAGACCGCCCATGAGAAGCGGGTCCTCTTTCACTTCTTCTGCTCCCTCCCGCAGACCGTGCATCTCTCGACCTTACCGGTGGGGCTACCCGTCCAGAACCGTATCCCCGCGCCGAGCAGCCGATCCTGAAACAGAGCACCCTTTGTGTTGCCCTGCTTGTCTGCCTTGCAACCGCAGAAGCGCGTCACCGCAGCATCCTCTCGTTTATCATTTCCGCCAACGTGTCCACGCTGGTATTCAAACCGAAGATCATGTCGCGCACAAAGCCATTCAGGTCGCGTCGGTTGCCCTCTTTTTCGCCGGCTGCCCGACATGCCGCGTCCAGACTGTCAACGGCCTTCCGTAGGTGCTCTACGACTTCATCAGGGTGTTCCAGCTTGCTCACCCTGGGGTGTTCCAGTTTGCTCACCCTGGTACCGCCCAACCGCTGGCTCTCGCCGCTTCAATGCAGGCGGGGCACACCGGATATTTCGTCATCTCGGTCGGCACCCAGACCAGGCCGCAGAGAGCCCGAACCGGTGTCCCGAACACGATGGCATCCACGCCGCAGTTGTCCAGGCTGACAAACTCGCCGGTCCGACAGCCTTTCGCATCGGTCGGCCAGAAGCCCTCCACAACGATATGGCTCATCTTGGCAGGCGGGCCGAGTTTCGTTTCTGCCTCCGGTTCAAGCAGTTCGGTCGTACTCATGACTGTTCGCCCTGTTCTTCCTCGATGCGGAAATCCTTGGCAATCTTCCGCAAG
>Ga0302324_100004130_pt1 | contig 32338 bp, 36 predicted proteins | sample Palsa_T0_1_FD_201949 | JGI IMG/M metagenome (GOLD analysis project Ga0302324, IMG submission 201949) | Peat permafrost microbial communities from Stordalen Mire near Abisko, Sweden - Palsa_T0_1 | ecosystem: Environmental > Terrestrial > Soil > Palsa > Peat permafrost | place: Sweden: Abisko... | reverse complement strand
GCCGCCGGTTTCGGCCCCCGCCGTCGATCTCAAACCCAACCGCGAATCCACCGCGCTCAAGCTCGCCGATCAAGGCTGCTTCTGGGTCGGCGTGCAGCGCAAATCCATGCCCTACGGAACCATCGCGCAAGGCCAGATGTACGTGCAGTACATGATCCCCGCCGAGAAGCGCTACCAGTACCCCATCGTCATGGTGCACGGCGGCGGCGGGCAAGGCACCCACATGATGGGCATCGGCGGGCGCCCCGGATGGGTGCATTATTTCGTGCAGGCCGGCTACAGCGTCTATTGGCTGGATCGCCCGAGTTACGGCCGCTCGCCCTATCACCCCGACGCGCTCGGCCCCAGCCATTTGCCGAACGTTCCGCCCTACGAAGGTCTGGTGCAGACGCCCGTCGTGTTCAACACCGCGCAATGGCCGGGCCCCGGTGGCATGAGCGATCCGCTCATCGATCAGTTCATGGCCTGCGAATCCGGCAACGTCATGGACGAAGCCTTCCACAGCGATCTGGCGTGGCGCGGCGGCGTGGAGCTGGTGGATCGCATCGGTCCCTGCATTCTGCTCACGCACGCTTTCGGAGGATTTTTCGGATGGGGCGTAGCCGATCGCCGTCCCAATCTCGTCAAGGGCATTTTCGCCATGGAGATCAACGGCAATCCATTCGCCCAGCAGCTTCGTTGGGGTTTGACAGCCAGCCCAATGACTTACGATCCGCCCGTCACCGATCCCGCGCAGTTCCAATTGGTCGAGCGCACCGCGCCGCCCGATTCACCGCGGCCAGTCGTGTCGCCCTTCAAGCTCCAAGCCGAGCCCGCGCGCAAGTGGAAAAACTTGCAAGGCATTCCGATTGGATGGCTCACCACCGAATTCGGCGGCGGCGGATCACCCGTGGCGAATGTCGAGTTTTTGAAGCAGGCCGGTTGCTCGGCCGAAATGCTGCGCCTGCGCGATTATGGCATTGTCGGCAACGGCAACTTGATGTTGCTGGAGAAAAACAATCACGAAGTCTTCGCCGTGGTGCGCGATTGGCTGGACCGCAAAGTCGCCCCGCCGCATTCCTAGTATTCCTTGTCTCCCTCGTATTCCTCTTACTTGTTTTCCGGCTTGTCCGTCGGCGCGCCCGTTCCCGGCGATCCAATAAACAGCTTCTTCCCGTCCGGGTAAGTGATATTGCTGCCGTTGGCCCGATTCGCGCCGTCCTTCGCTTGCCAGCCTTCCACCACGATCTCAGTCCCCGGCGGCAGTGAACTCTTGTTAAAGCCCCGGCGCAGCAGTCCGTTCGGCGCGCCCGCCTCGATCATCCAGTTCGTCACCGTTCCATCGGCGTTCTTCACGTCCAGGTGAATCCAGGCGTGCGGATTGATCCAGTCCATCTTGGTCACGGTGCCGCGCAATACCAGCGGCTTGCTCACGTCGAATTCAGCGGCGAACGCGTGATGCGCCCAGATGGGCACGGCGGCCAGCATCAAACCGAAACCCGCGGCCAGGACAAATAACTTGGTTCTCATTTGCGATTCATCTCCTGATTGTCACTTCGCGGGCTGCGGCGCCGCGCTCGTCTTTTTCGCGTCTTCCAAGCGCGCCGTGCTCAGCATATTGTGCATCGCCATGTTGCCTTCGTGGCAAGCGTACTCGAAAAGTTGATAGCCCGGCTCGTGCGTGATCGGGAAAGCAACCTTCCAGGTGGCCGTGTAGGTCTTCGGATCGTCCACGGTCATCTCGTAGTTCACCGTGTTCGCGCTCACGCGCGTAAACCGCTCCGTGAGCTTTAGATCCTCGCTATACGGCGGGCCGCCGTCGCCATTCACGCCGACTGCCATCCGATCGCCCAGCAGATTGGTCGTCTCCACCACCAACGTCTTGCCCTCCCAATGGCCCACTGCGTCGCCCATGAACGAGCGAATGTTGGAGCTCAGGTGCGGGCGTCCATCCGTCGGAATAATGCGGACATCGTGGACCATCTCGTAGCGAATCGCCACATATCCCGGCGTCTGCACGATCTCCAGTCCATTGCCATAAATCACCGGCAGAATGGACCCGGCCACGCCCCGGCTGATGCAGCGGTCATACCAGCTCCAGTTTTCGTAGGATGCCGGCACCGGATCGCGCCGCAGCTTGTTCTTCGCATCCAGCTTGGCTTGCGCCTCGGGCGTCAGCGGAGGAAGCCTGCCATCCGGCGGATCCACGATCTGCGAAGTTTGATGCGACGCTCTGCGCGCGAACTCGCCCCAATGTCCTGGAACGGGAGCTGAGTCTACTCCGCGGCCATATCGGCCCTGCGGCGGAGCGGGCGGAGCTTCACCCTTGGCAGCCGCGTCGATCTGCGCTTTCGCCGGCGAATGGTTCTCGCCGCCATTCTCGACGAATTCCGCGGACCGCTCCACTGCTTTCTCACGGGCCTTTATTTCGTCCTCGGTCAGCGTGGCGCGCGTCCCGAAATTCTTCGGCCGCTCGAACGGCACGCCCCAGGTGTCGTCGCTGGTCCAGGTCCCCTGGATATCGGGATCGCCCCAGGGCGTCTTGGGAGCGGCAAACGGCGCTTCGGCTTTAGTCTTGGTTGGCGCCTTGGCGTCGGACTTGTCCGCTGCCTTTGCGTCAGGCTTGGCCACCACCACCGACGTTTGACCCGCTAGAGGCCCAGCGGCCATCATTGCCGCGATCGCCCCTGTGCTCATCCACAGGAAAATTCGCTGATTCATGGAAATCTCCTTCCCTACTCGGCGATTTCAAGCCTTTTGAGGTTACCCGCTTACTTACTGTCCTTCCGGACCAAGTCGCCGTACAGCAACTGCTCGGCATACTCCACGCACTTAAACTCCAGCAATCTCGCGTTCTTGTCCCGATTCCGGTACAACAGCAGGCTGATCTTCCACGGCTTCGAGAATGTCGCGGGATCCTCGATAGTGGCTTCGTAGTTGATCGTATTCGCATCCAACGGCGTGTAGCGCTCCACCACGTGCAGCATGTCGCTGGCAAAATCGCCCGCGCGATCGAACCACGCCAGCCCATTGAATCCCGTTACGTCCACCACCAAAGTGTCTTTCTCCCAATGCCCGTTTGAAGTCCCCATCCACGTATCGGTCGCAGCCTCCTGCGGCTTGCCCATGTTGATCAGCCGGTTGGTGGTGGCGTATTCGTACGCGAACAAAATATCCTTCTGCGATTGGATAATCTGGAACGGATACGGCAGGTAGACTGCCCGAGGAACGCCCGGCATGTAGCATTTCACTTCCGGATCCTGCTTCCACCGGTTCGCTTGGTTCTCTTTCTTCTTGGCGAGCGCGGCCGGTAGATACGGAATCTCGCCACCTTCCACAACGCCTTGGCCGGGAGGAATCGCGCCAATCGCGCCTAGCTGAAAAAATGGTCCGGCTTCCGCACTGTGGTCTTCAAGATCCCAATCCGCGGTCCCAAATGCCTGCCACAATCCAGTCAAATTCGGCTTGCCGTCCGCCATGCGCGGGATTCGGCCGCCCGCCGTCTGGGCCGGACTTGGGCTGCCAGCCATCACGAATGCGGCGCACGCGGCCGCGGTAATCATCCAAGATTTACACATAAACCCTATTCTACAATCCGCCGTATGTCAGTTTCCCTGACTGCGGGCCAGCCAAGAGAGTCCGCCATGTGGGGCGGTCCCCCTGGACCGCGGCCGACGCCCGCGTCGGCTCTCGTTCACTGCGTTCCCACCGGGGTTAGCACGCGCACAAGAATCGCTGCCGGCAATAGCTCGTCAGCGGGCATCAGTCCTTGCGAATTGCAACAGCCGCGGGCGCCTCGCGCGCCGCTCGCGTCGTCCGGTAGACCCAGAATTCCTCTCGCGCGATGCGGGTCGGCGCCAGCAGGCGATACAGGACCGCGGGGAAGTAAGCCAACCGGCGGCGGACAGCATCGAAAGCGGCGTAAGCCAGCCCGCGGCCGATCAGATGTACCGCGGGGGCGCCGGCGGCCTTCGTATATCCGAACTGGCCCAGCTCATCGCCGACTGCCCATTCCACCAGCGCGACGTCCTGGGCAGTAAGCTGCTCTTGCCATTTACCGAGCCGCTGGGTAGTCACTGCTTCGCCAGCCAGCCGTGTCCAAGGAGAGCGGCGCCCCGTTTCCACCGGGACCAGCATCGCCGGCGAGTATTCCTCTCCTATGTGACCGCAGATCCGCCCCAGCTCCCGTTCAGGATCACGGACGAGATTTTGATAGTGAACCAGCAGGTACCCGGGCTGCTGGCTCGATCGCCGCGCTGCCTGGTTGTAGCGGCGCCAATTCATCGCGTTCGTTACGACGCTGTTGGACGCCCACGGCACTCGCTGGAGTGATGCGACCACTTCCCGAGGATCGCGAACGATATGAATAATGGCCGCGCCGGGGAACCACTCGCACAGCGTCTCTGTGAAGAGGGAGTGCTGTGGTGATTTCTCGCCCCAGCGCGGCTTGCGCTGAGCGGCGGCGTAATGCTCCATCAACGAAGCAAACATGGCCGGGTAGGTGGTCGCGTCTCGAAGCAGACGGGCCTCGAGCCCCTCGGAATCCAAGCCTGCCCGCTGAATGCGTTCGGTGCTCAGGTATTCGGTTACCAGCCGGCCCCGCGCCCGCGGTGAACCCAGATCGCCGAAGGCCCGGCGCCTGGTATACACATAGTTGTAGAACTGCGTTTCGTGCAGAATGGCGAGCTGCGGATGACGGTTGAGCATGTTGCGGAGCAGCGTGGTTCCGCTGCGGGGCGCTCCGACAACAAAGACGGGCGGCTTGTTCATGGCAATGATTTTAAAGGCCGTCGCCGGACCTTTCCGGCATGTTAACATCTATTGACATAGCGTAGGAGCGGCCTGAGCTAGCTATCCGGACACGAGTGTTCTTTACAGGAGGATGACTTTGTTGTTGGGTTCGCGCCAAATCTTCCGGCACTGGTCAAGCTAGGTATGCAACCGATTGTCTCGGTGGTGGTTCCAACGTACCTGCGGCCTGACAAAGTGGTTGATTTGCTTGAGGCTCTCCAATCTCTCGACTTTGCCAAGGAAGCCTTTGAGGTAATCGTCGTCGATGACGGCGGATCGTCGAGCCTGGAGCCGCTTTGCGCGTGCTCGGCGGGTCTGAATCTTAGGATCGTTACGCAGGCGCATGCCGGGCCGGCGCTGGCCCGCAATCGGGGCGCAGCCTGCGCTTCGGGACGCTACCTCGTGTTCTCCGATGACGATTGCGTTCCGGATCGCAACTGGCTGAACGAATTTCTCGCCGTCCTGGATCGTTTCCCGGAACATCTGGTCGGCGGCCGGGTGGTGAATGCCGCTTTGGCCAATAGATTCTCTTGCGCTAGCCAAGAGATTGCCGATTATCTGAACGGCTATTTTAATGCTAATCCCGGACAAGCCAGGTTTTTCCCGTCCAACAACATCGCGATGAGCGCCAAATTATTTCAGTCCGTGGGAGGATTCCACTCCGGCTTTCCGCTCGCCGGCGGGGAGGACAGGGAATTTTGTCATCGTTGGATTCGGCGCGGCTTCCCTATGACCTATGCGCCCGCCGCCATCGTGCACCACACTCACCATCTGACGTTGAGAAGCTACTGGCGGCAGCACTTTGGTTACGGCCGCGGAGCCCGCATTTTCCGCTCTCTGGCGCGGGAAAAGGGCGATCCCGTTTCGTTCGAACGCCTGGCCTTCTATCGCGGGCTGCTGGCGTCGCGAGCTCACGGCTCCGATCGAGCCGGCCATGGGCTTCTCATAGCGATATCCCAAGTGGCCGTGGCGAGCGGCTATTTACGAGAAACCCTCCGCGCCAGCCACTCACCGGCGGTGGAGCCCGAACTAGTGACCGCGGTCCAGCCTGGCGTTCGAAAGGCAATTGAGTAGGCGACGATGCTCGAACTGTCCGTCGTCATCGTTTCTTATAATTCCCGCGAAACCATAGAAGGGTGCCTCCGCTCGCTGGAGCGCCAGACGATCCAGCCTGCTCAAATTGTCGTTGTCGATAGCGGGAAGGATGGCGCGGCCGGCATCATCGCCGCTCTGTTCCCCCGAGTGGAACTCTTGAAATTCCCAGACCGCAAGTATCCGGGCGATGCGAGAAACATCGGAGTGGGGCACGCGAGTGGCAAACTCGTTGCGTTCCTGGATTCCGACTGTATCGCGGACCCGCATTGGGCTGCGGAGATTCTTGCGGCTCATCAACGTCCCGATCCCATCATCGGGGGAGCGGTGGACAATGCGACTTCAGGAAGCGCGGTTGCCTGGGCTCGCTACTTTTCCGAATTCAGCCGCTGGATGCCTTCCCTCGCGGGTGGCCACATGCGCGACGTTCCGACGTGTTCGATGTCTATCAAGCTCTGGGCGTTTGAGCGATTCGGTCCGTTTCTCGAAGGGACTTATTGCTCGGATACGGCCTTCTGCTGGCGGGCCGGCGATGCAGGATACCCGCCGCTTTTTGCCCCCGCAATCCGTGTTTCTCATATCACTCCGGCGCGGCTCGGAGCTTTCTTCAAGAAACAGACCATGCACGGCAAAACGTTTGCGAAAGTTCGCGTTCGAGAAAAGCGGCTCTCGCGCTGGCAGACGGCGCTACTCTTCCTGGGTTCGCCCGCGCTGCCTTTTTTGTTATTTGGGCGTCTGATCGGCCGAATGACGAGGAGCCGCAGCAACCTGCCGGCATTCGTGAGCGCATCGCCATTCGTCCTAGCGGGCATGATCGCGTGGAGCTGGGGCGAGGCCTTGGGCTACGCCGCCTGCCTTCGCATCGGCGGTTGGTCGAAAAACGCTCCCAAACCCGTGGAGCATCCCGCATGAATGAGCGCATTGCGGATCGGCCAGAGACGTCCATGCCATTGATCTCGGTAATTATGGAAACCTTCACGGTCTCCCATGAATATCCCGCCGCCGAAGCCACGGCTCAGGTGGGCAAGGTTCTCGCCAGTCTGCGATCGCAGACTTACTCGCGGGATCGGACCGAGATCATCGTCGTGCTGGAGCGCGCCAATTCCGGCCTGCTTCAATTCGTTCAGGAGCGCTGCCCGGACGCGAGAACGGCGCTGGTGGACGATGGCACGTACTACACGATGAAGAATCTCGGCTTCGATCTCGCTGTTGGCGACGTCTGTGCGCTGATTGACGGCGATTGCATCCCGGCGCCGAATTGGCTGGAGAAGATCGCTGGCGCGTTCCGGCGCGGAGCTGACGTGATCGCCGGGAAGACACGTTATCGTCCGGAGCACCGTTTTGCGCACACCTTCTCGATCTTTGACTTCGGCCACGTTCAGATGGACCGCAACGGGAAAACGTTCGCGTTCGTTGTCAACAATGTGGCTTTTCGGCGGACTGCGGTTGCTCACTATCGCCTGGATGAGGCAGCCCGGCGCAACGGCGCGTGTTTCGTGTTCTGGCGTCGATTGAAACAGGCTGGGCTAGACATGGTTTACGACCCCGGCGTCTTCGTGGGCCACGGCAACGACTTTGTGGGGGCCGGCTTCTGGCACAAACACCTGGAGCGCGGATTCGACTGGTTCATTTTGCTTCGCACCCTGGAACCCGGTGTGCTGGATTCCGCCCCCACCATGAGGCGGCTCGGACCCCTGGCCCCACCGGCCATGTTCGCGGCCCGAGTCTGGTTCGATTTCCGCAGGCTGATATCAAACCGGAAAGACCTCGACGTCCGCCTCTACGCGCTCCCGTATTACTTTGGCGCGTCGATTTTGATCCGAGGAATCGAGGCGGCGGGCGCCGCGCTAGCTATGGTAAAGCCCGGCTATTTCTCCCGCAGCCAATTTAAGGCGAACGTCTAAACAGCCACCAACAACCAGGCACCAAAAACCAACAAGGTCTTCAAGCATAAATTCCCGGTGCTTCGTGCCCGGTCTTCTGCACGTATTCGACATAGGAACCAAGATAAACGTGCGGGTTGCGATCCCGGCCGCTCTCGCCCCCCAGTTCCAGCACGCGCGAGCTCAAGCCCCGCAGGAACGTGCGATCGTGCGACACAAAAATCATGGTGCCTTCAAACCCCTTCAGCGCCTCCACCAGCATTTCCTTGGTGGCCAGGTCCAGGTGATTGGTCGGCTCATCCAGCACCAGAAAATTCGGCGGATTGTAGAGCATCCGCGCCATCGCCAATCGCGACTTCTCGCCGCCCGACAGCGCCCGTATGCTCTTGTCCACGTCGTCGCCTGAAAATTGAAACGCGCCGGCCAACGTGCGCAGCGACCCGAGACCGTCCTGCGGAAAATCCTGCTGAAGCTGCTCGATCACAGTCAACTCGGGATCCAATACGTCGAGCGATTGTTGCGCGAAGTATCCCATGCTCAAGCTCGCTCCTAAGCGAACACTGCCTGCGTCCGGCTCAATCGCTCCCGCGATCATTTTGAGCAGCGTGGTTTTGCCCGCGCCGTTCTTGCCCATCACGGCCCAACGCTCCCCCCGGCGCACCGTGAGATTGAAACCGTCATAAATCACGCGCGGCCCGAAACGTTTGTGCAGATCCTCGATCACCGCCACTTGATCGCCCGACCGCGCCGGCACGCGAAACTCGAACTTCACCACCGTGCGCTTTTTCGGCAGCTCGACTCTTTCAATCTTGTCCAGCGCCTTGATGCGGCTCTGCACCTGCGCCGCCTTGGCCGCGTGCGTCCGGAAACGGTCGATGAAGCGCTGCTCCTTGGCCAGCATGGCCTGCTGGCGCGCGAATGCCGCTTGCTGGTTGGTCTCGCGAATGGCGCGCTCGCGCTCGTAGAAATCGTAATCGCCGGAGTACGTCACGATCTCCCCCGAATCGATCTCGGCGATTTTCGACACGATCCGGTTCATGAACTCGCGGTCGTGCGACGTCATCAGCAGCGCGCCCTGAAAGGACTTCAGGAATTGCTCGAGCCAAATGATCGATTCGATATCCAGGTGATTGGTCGGCTCGTCCATCAGCAGTACGTCTGGCCGGCCCAGCAATACCCGCGCCAGCGCCACCCGCATCTTCCAGCCGCCCGACAGCGCTCCAACGTCGCCGTCGATTTGGTCATCTTCGAAGCCGAGGCCATGCAACACCTCGCGCGCCTGCGCCTCGAGCGCGTAGCCATCCAGATGCTCGTACTCTTCCTGAACATGGCCGAAGCGTTCCAAAACCCCGTCGAGCTCATCCGCGCGATTGGGATCTTCCATGGCGCGTTGCAGCTCCTCGAGCTCGTGATGCAGGTCGCCCGCGCGCCCGCTTCCCGCGATGGCCTCGTCCAAAACCGAGCGCCCCTGCATCTCCTCCACGTCCTGGCGGAAGTAGCCGATGTGCAGGCGCTTGGGAACCGTCACGTCGCCTTCGTCCGCTTCTTCCTCGCCCACGATCATGCGGAACAGCGTCGTTTTGCCCGCGCCATTCGGCCCCACCAGCCCGACCTTCTCGCCGGGGTTCAACTGAAACGAAGCGTCGACAAAGATCAGCTGCTTGCCGTACTGCTTATTGATGTTGGAAAACGAGATCATTGCTCGGTCATCATCGCGGCCAGCTTCAGCACGGTCGCCCAGTTTCTCGCCGTGCAGGTGGTGGAGAGCTTGGAATCGAAATAGGCGTTAGTCAATTTGGTGCGCGCCATGCCGTTGGGAAGGTGCAGATAGATCTCCTGGCCGCGCACGTGAAAGGCGTCGGGCGCGGACCGGGCCGGATCCAAACCCGCAATCGCGCGGGCGCTCGCAACGGCAGCCAGGAAGTAAACGTGCAGCGCTTTCTCGTCCGCTCCGGCCTGGAGAAATGGATTGCCGCGGATGGTCTTCAGCAACTCTTCGGACGTCCGGACAATCACGGGAATTCGATAGCCGAAGCGTCTCTCGATGTTCGCTGCAATGGAGCCTGCTACTGCTGGCGCGCCAGCGGGCTCCTGGAAAATCACGTTGCCGCTCTGGATGTAAGTGCGGACGTTCGAACAGCCGGCGTCCGCGAACATCCGCGCCAGCTCCTTCATTGGCAGCGCGTTCTTGCCGCCGACGTTGATTCCGCGAAGGAGGGCAAGGTGGGTCACGTTTATCCAGTCGTTCTTAACCGATGAGGGCGCGAATCTTCGCTCGCACGTCGGCCAGCTCCGAAGCCGAAGCCTTACCCTTTCGAACAGCTTTTCGTGCGCGCCAATCGAAACTCTTGACTTGATCCGCCAGCACGACGCTAGGACGGTCTCCCTCCAGCGGCACCTCGAACGGGTAGCTCTTGATTCGAGTGGTCATGGGACAGCAAATCATAAGACCGGTTTTATCGTTATAGGCCGCGGGACTCACAACCAAGGCTGGCCGATGACCGGCCTGCTCGCGTCCCGCATGGGGCGTGAAGTTCAGCCACACAATATCGCCCGCGTCGGGCGCCAAGCCGCGGGCCACTACCAGACCTCTTTGCCTTCGGGCCTGCCGAAATCGATCTCCTCGTGGATATTGTCCTTGGTGATTCCCTTCAGAAGATCGTCCAGCCTGTAGGACCTGTCGCGCACGGGCTCGATGACGATCCTTCCCGCCTCCTCGCGGATATCCACTTCTTCGTCCAAGTGCACCTGTGTGGCCTCCAGCACCGCCGCCGGAATGCGCACCGCTGCGCTATTTCCCCATTTCTTAACCGAGGCTCTCATTTTGCACGCTCCTGTATACACCTTGTATCTACAGAATGGCACGCGGTTGAGATTGTGTCAACAATGTAGATACTGTTCCGGCCAATCCCTAGTCCCAAATCTTGCCTTCCCAGCAACCCAGTCGGCTTCCATTTCGCTCTTGTAAATGATATACATACTTACGCGGAGGTGTGGATGCGCTACGTGTCTGCGGTCGTGGCTTTTGCAGCGTGTTCTGCCCTGTCAGCGCCCTTTCTGTTCGCAGCCCAGGCGCCCCACGTCTTTACGCCCGCGCAGAAGAGCTACTGGTTCTTCCAGCCAGTGAAAAAATCGCCGGTACCTGCGGTTAAGAACAAAGCCTGGGTTAAGACCCCGATCGACGCGTTCATCCTCGCCAAGCTTGAAGCGAACAAACTCCAGCCGAATCCCAGTGCCGACAAGCTAACGCTGCTGCGTCGCGTCACCATCGACATGACCGGCCTCCCTCCCACTCAGGAAGAGATCCAGCAATTTCTGAGCGACAATTCACCCAACGCGTGGGTGAAAGTGGTGGACCGGTTGCTCGCCTCGCCCGCTTATGGCGAGCGCTGGGGACGCCATTGGTTGGATGTAGCGCGCTACGCCGACAGCAACGGCTTCAAAGCAGATGAGACCCGCCCTAATGTCTGGCGCTATCGCGACTATGTCATCAAAGCGTTCAACGATGACAAGCCTTATGACCGGTTCGTCAAGGAGCAAATCGCCGGCGACGAGCTGTACCCGGGCAATACCGAAGCGCTCACCGCCATGGGATTCAACCGGCACTGGATCGATGAAACCAACGCGCCCGATCTGTTCGAGCGCCGCCATCAGACGCTCGACGACATGACCACGGTCACCGGCGTCGCGTTCCTGGGCATGACGTTCGGCTGCGCGCGCTGCCATGATCACAAGTTCGATCCGATTCTGACCAAGGACTACTATCGCCTCCAGGCCTTCTTCGCAAACACCGCCTTCGGCGACGGCCCGCTGCCGCTCGCCGATCCAGAAGCGAAGCGCAAGTATGAAGAGCAGTACGCGGAGTGGGACGCCAAGACCAAAGACATTCGCGCCGAGATGGAAAAGATCATGGCGCCGATTCTGGAGGAGCGCAAGAAGCACTCAGCCACGGTCATGATCGACGAAGTGCAAGCCGTGGTCGCTAAGGATGCGGCTCTGCGCACGCCACTGGAGCAGCAGGTTTATCACATCGCCGAGACCCGATTCGGCGGCTTGGGCGATCCGGTGAAAGCGCTCAAGGGCGACGACGCGAAGCGCTATGCCGAGCTCAAGACGCAGTTAGCCTCCTTCGATTCCATTAAGCCTCCGCCGCTGCCGGAAGGCCAGTTCATGACGGATCTGAACGCCACTGCGCCGCCGACGTATATACTGCACGGCGGAAGCCGCTTCGCCCCGGGCGACGAAGTGCAGCCGGGATTTCTTTCGATTCTTGATCCGAGCGATGCGAAAATTACTCCGCCACAGGGCGTGAACTCCACTGGCCGCCGCAGCGCTCTTGCGGCTTGGCTCACCGATCCTTCGAATCCGTTGCCCGCTCGCGTGATGGTGAATCGCATCTGGCATTATCATTTCGGCCGCGGCATAGTGGCTACGCCTGGAGACTTCGGCAAGATGGGCGCGCGGCCCACGCATCCCGAGCTGCTGGATTATCTCGCGAGCTATTTTGTCGACAATGGGTGGAGCATCAAGAAGGTGCATCGCCTGATCCTGCTCTCGAATGCATATCAGGAAGCGTCGGATTACGACGCGAAGATCGCCGAAGCCGATCCCGACAACAAGCTGTTGTGGCGTTACCCGCGCCGCCGCATGGAAGCTGAAGCCATCCGTGATTCCATGCTAGCCACGGCCGGCTTGCTGAATCCGCAGGCTGGCGGTCCGGGCGTCTATCCACCCGTTCCTCCGGGATTGATCACCGAGCTTTCCGCGACGGCAGCGGCCGGAGGCTGGCGAACGGAGAAAGATCCAGCGCAGAGCGATCGCCGCAGCGTCTACATTTTTGTCCGCCGCAACCTGCCTTATCCGCTGTTGCAGGAATTCGACACCGCCAACACGTTTGAGAGCTGCGATTATCGCAAGAACACTGTCACGGCGCCGCAATCGCTCGACCTGTTGAACAACGAGCTGGTGCTGGATTGGGCGCGCTCGTTGGCGGGCCGCGTTTTCAACGACAGCGGTTTGACGCCCCCGGCGCAAGTGGACCGGGCATTTCACCTGGCGTATGGACGGGGGGCTAGCGCTGAGGAGCAAAAGATCGCGGAAGACTTTCTCGCCAAGCAGACGCCGATCATGGCGCAACGGCTGGCCGGCGATGACAAGTCCAAGCCGCCGCTGCCCGCCAATCTGCCAGCGGGAACCGATTCGGCGCGAGCCGCCGCGTTCGTCGACCTGTGCCACATGCTGATGGACTCCAACGAGTTTCTGTATATCAATTGAGGCCGCACCATGCTAGACAAGCTCAAGCATCATTGGAACGTCAGCAACCGCAGGGAGTTTTTCACGCACGCCGGCAGCGGCTTGGCAGCCATCGCGCTGGCCGCCATGCTCGATCAGGATGGATACGCCGCCGCGATCGATCCGCTGGCACCGAAAGAGCCGCACGTCGCGCCTCGCGCCAAGTCCGTCATCTGGTGTTTCATGGAAGGCGCGCCGAGCCATGTCGATCTTTTCGATCCCAAGCCCGCGCTGCTGAAATATGCCGGGCAACCGCTGCCGCCGTCGTACCATCCCGAAACATTGCAGAGCTCGTTCGGCACCACGCATAATGGCCTTTATCCCACGCGCCACACGTTCAAGCAGTACGGTGAAAGCGGCCTTTGGGTTTCCGATTGGCTTCCGAACATCGCCGAGCATATGGACGATATCGCCGTGCTTCGCTCCTGCCAGGCCGACGGCATCAATCACGTGGGCGCAGTCTGCCAAATGAATACCGGCGAAATTCTGGCTGGCCGTCCGTCCATGGGCGCTTGGGTCACTTACGGCTTGGGCAGCGCGAATCAGAACCTGCCGACCTTCGTCGTCATGCAGGACGACAAGGAGATCTTGGGCGGGGTCCAGAATTACAGCTCCGGTTTTCTACCCGCTACGTATCAAGGGACGCTGTTCCGCAAGGGCGACACGCCGATCTTGAACTTGAAGCCGCCGACTGGGATGACGGACGCGCAAGAGCGCAACAAGCTGGAATTTCTGCAGGCCATCAACGACCGGTTTGGCCGCGACAAACAAGACGACACCGAACTGGATGCTCGCACCCGATCGTATGAACTCGCTTATCGCATGCAGTCGTCGGCGCCGGAAGCGGTGGATCTGACTTCCGAATCCGAGGCTACCAAGAAACTCTACGGCCTGGACGATCCAGCCACCTCGGTGTATGGAACCAATCTGCTAATGGCCCGCAGGCTGGTCGAGCGCGGCGTTCGTTTTGTGGAATGCTACAACGGCTCGGGGTCGCGCTGGGACGCACATAGCAGCCTCGAAGCGAATCACACGGAAAATTGCAAGTCTTGCGATAAGCCGGTCGCCGGATTGCTGGCCGATCTGAAAGCTCGCGGCATGTTGAAAGACACGCTGGTGGTGTGGGGCGGGGAATTCGGGCGCACGCCTTTCGTGCAAGGCAGCCCGAACGATGAGAAGGCCGGACGCGATCACAATCCGTGGGGCTTCTCTATTTGGATGGCGGGCGGTGGCGTGAAGGGCGGCCAGGCAATCGGGACCACCGACGAGATCGGGCTGCGCGCGGTGGAAGAGCCGCATCACGTTCACGATATTCACGCGTCCATTCTGTATCTGCTCGGCCTGGATCACCTGCGCACCACCTACCTGCACAACGGCCGCGCCGAGCGTCCCACCGGAACCGCGGGAGCGTTGATCGACAAGCTGTGGGCGTGAAATTTCTCCTGGTTTCCCTGGCCGCGTTGGGCGTCTGCGCCCAAACCTTCCCCGATGGCCCGGGCAAGGAAACATTTCAGGCGGTCTGCAGCAGGTGCCACGCGCCGGATGCCGTGATCGGTAAGCAGGGCAGCAGGCAGTGGTGGCAATCGAAGGTGACCGAGATGCTGCAAGAGGACACCGATGTTCAAGAGTCGGATGTCGACACGATCGTCGCGTATCTCGCGAAGAATTTTCCGATTGTCAAGATCAACGTGAACAAAGCTCGGGCGTTGGATCTGGAGACCGGCCTGGAGTTGACGGCCAAGGAATCGGAAGCGATCGTCCAATATCGCGAAGCCAAGGGGAATTTCAAAACGCTGGATGATCTGAAAAAGGTGCCTGGGCTGGATGCGGTGAAGATCGAATCGAAGAAAGATAGGTTAGAGTTTTGATACCAACGGAACGGTTCACAGTCCGGTCTCGCGACGGCGTAGAGATATCGGCCCAGAAAGCCGGCTCGGGTCCGGCGCTGCTGCTGATTCACGGCGCGCTTTTTAACGGGACACTCTCGTGGGGCGCGGTGCTAGGGAAACTTGCGGAGCACTTGACGGTTTACGCCATGGATCGGCGCGGACGCGCACCGTCGGGCGACGCGAAGGAATATTCGATATCAAACGAGGCGGATGACATCGCCGCTGTTGTTGAGGCGATCGGCGCGCCGGCCATCGTGCTAGCCCATTCCTTTGGTGCGCTCGCCTCACTCGGCGCGCTGGATCGCCTGAAGACCGTTTCCCATTTGATCCTCTATGAACCGCCCGTCACCGCGGCAGGCGCCAGGCTGGATTCCGACGTTGTGCTTGCGAACCTGGATCGCGCGCTGGCGGCGAACGACCGCGAAGAAATCGTAACGATTTTTCTGCGCGACCAAGTTCGAGTTCCGCCCGAAAATATTGCCAGGATGCGGTCCTCGCCCATATGGCCGATCGTGCTCCAGATTGCCTCGACGCTCCCGCGGGAGTCTCGCGCCGTAAACACTTATCGTCCTTCGCCCGCGCGCCTTGGAAATTGGAAAACTCCAACCACGCTCCTGCTCGGCGCCAATACCACCGGTCTTCTCCGTGACGCCGCGTTTTTCGTGCGCGATGCCATTCCAGGTTGCCGGATGGTTATTCTAGATGGCCAAGGCCACGGCGCGATGTTGGATGCGCCCGATTTCTTCGCCGGCAAAATCCTGGAGGTCGCGCTCGCTCCGAGTTTCGGGCGCTAGGCCGGCGCGGGTATCATGGTTCTTGGGCACCATGTCCCCAGCACCGCCGGGATCTAAGCGCACATCGCGCGTGATCTTGGGTGTCACGTTGGTAGTCTCGCTAGCCTGCGTTGTGTGGTGGGTTAACGGCATCGGCTGGTCTGAATTGTGGGAGGATATCCGGGAGCTGGATTGGCGCTGGGTCTCCGTGGCCGCCATCGCCGATGTGCTGGTTTATGTCGCGCAGGGCTGGCGCTGGGGTCTCGTCCTCCAACCGGTGGCAACCGTTTCTCTCTGGTCGACGACAAGCGCCATCTTCGTCGGCCTGTTCGCCAATGAAGTGCTGCCGCTGCACGCAGGCGAACTTATTCGCTGCTTCTTGCTGGCTCGCTGGAGCAAGATTCCTATCTCCGTGACGATGGCGTCGGCACTGCTGATCGAGCGTATTTTCGACGGCGTGCTGCTGATCGTTGGTCTGTTTTTCACGCTGCGCTATGTGCGGCACTTTCCCTTGAGCCGTGATCACGCTCGGGCCATAAGAATCGTGACTACCGGGAGCATCTCGCTCGCCATCCTCCTCATTGTTGGCGCCGCGCTCCTCGCGATCGCAATGTTTTGGCGAGAGCAAACGCTCGATGCTCTGTTGGATGCCCGATTGTTTTCGTGGGTCCACGTGTTCGTCCGGGATCTTCATCTAATCGGCCATTCTCGCTTTCTTTATTACTCCGCGGGGGTCAGCGTTCTTTACCTGCTGCTTCAGGTCGTTCCCATCTACGCGATCATGCAGGCGTATGGTTTCGACAGTGTCTCGTGGGCCCAAGCCGCAACGCTGATGGTGTTGCTGCGCCTAGGCGGCGTGCTGCCCCAAGCCCCGGGCAATATTGGGCTGTTTCAGGTTGTATCCACTTTAGTTCTTACCCTATTCGGCGCACCGGGAGCGATGGCGCGACGCTTCGCCTTTATTCTTTTTATCGTGGTGACCGTGCCCCTGCTGGTGGTCGGCTTCGTGGCTCTCATCGCCACTGGCGCGAAAATGGGCGACATCCAACGCGAAGCCGAGGCCGAGATGCGTACCAGCCGGTTAGACGAAATGGCGAAGAGCTGAGATCCCAGCTCCCTCATGGTCGCGGCTCGGAACCGGACCGGGGCCGTCTTCAGTGCGTCATGGCGTAAACCACATAGTTCACGCCGACCCGGATCGCCAAGCCCGAGAACTTTTCCGGATAGGACGGGTCGTCCGCGAACTCCCACGCGTCACCGACATCCGAGTTGTAGGAGATCGCCACCATGATGCGGCCCTTGTCGTCGTAAATCCCGCGCCAATGCGCGCCATGCCCGCCTTCGCCGCAGTTCTTGCAGCCTTGATATAAATGCGCCGCGCCCGGAATCTGGAAACGATCCGTCAAATCGAACACGGTGTGAAAGATCGGATCGTCTTCGGGAATGTCGACAATCGGCCGGTCCGGAAAAACGAAGCGGATGCGCTTCAAGAACATCTCCCATTCGTAGTCGCCGTGAAAATCGTCCGCCATGAAAAAGCCGCCGCGCAGCAGATACTCGCGCATGACTTTGGCTTCCGCTTGCGTCAAGCCCCACTCGCCCACTTGCACGGCGTACAACCAGGGCCAATTGAAGGCTTCGTCGCCGTCTTCGAGCATCACCGGCTGCTCCACCGATCGGACGTTCAGGCGCGTCAAACGCCGCACGGCTTGCGAGAAATGACGGTCGGCGCGCGGATAATCCTGGGTCCAGAGCGAGAGTCCTTGCCGGAAGTCGCCATCGAAGCGGCCGGCGTAGCCGTCGTTGGGTCCGGGAGGAAACATCAGCCGCGCGAACGCCCACTCGCCCGGCTCCTGCCAATCGGGCGTCAGCTCAAAACTGTAATATTCGACGCCGTGGAATTGCCGGAACGGCCTTTGGAAGGCATACAGCGCGCCGATGAAAACGAAGCCGCATCCCAACCAGCACGATGCTTTTCGCACATTCATCCGTTGCCCTATCCAGAGAATAGCATTCGAGCAGGCGCCGCGAAGCGGAAGCGGGACGGGACGCCGGGGGTATCCGGTTCGCGGCTGCTATACTGCGTCCGTGAACAAGTCCGCGGCGGTGACCCAGGGCTCCGATCACGGCGCAGCGCTCACCGCCGGATTTCTTGGCTGGACCCTGGACGCTTTCGATTTTTTCCTGGTCACTTTTTGCCTCACCGCTATCGGCAAGGAGTTCCACAAATCGGACTCCGCCATCGCGCTATCCATCACCGCAACACTCGCGTTTCGTCCGGTGGGCGCATTCATATTCGGCTTGATCGCGGACCGCTACGGCCGCCGGCTTCCGCTGATGATCGATCTGGTGTTCTACTCCATGGCCGAGGTGGCGACCGGGCTCGCTCCCAACTACACCACGTTCCTGATCCTGCGCGCGCTGTTCGGCATCGGCATGGGCGGCGAATGGGGCGTTGGCGCATCGCTCGCAATGGAGAAAGTTCCGCCCCGGTTGCGCGGCCTGCTGTCGGGATTGCTGCAGGAGGGTTATGCGGCCGGCAACCTGCTCGCAGCCATTGCGTACTTCTTCTTGTTCCAGCGCTGGGGCTGGCGTCCGCTATTTTTCCTGGGCGGGCTTCCGGCGTTGCTCGCGCTGTTCGTCCGCTTCCGCGTGAAGGAGTCCGAAGTCTGGCGCAAGAGCCGCGAAAAAACCTGGAGCGGATTGGGCGGCGCCATCGTGTCGCATTGGAAGCTCTTCGTCTATCTAACGCTGCTGATGACCATGATGAACTTCACCTCGCACGGAACGCAGGACATGTATCCCACGTTCCTGGAGCGCCAGTGGCATTTCGGTCCCGCGCAACGCTCCGTGATCACCGGTATTTCGATGCTCGGCGCGATCCTGGGCGGCGTCGTGGTGGGATTGTGGTCGGACCGCATCGGCCGCCGGCGCGCCATGATCGCCGCACTGGTGGGCGCGATCTTGCTGGTTCCACTGTGGGCTTACGCGCCTTCCATGGCGCTGCTGGTGCTGGGCGCGTTCCTGATGCAGTTCATGGTACAGGGCGCGTGGGGCGTGATCCCGGCGCATTTGTCCGAATTGTCGCCGGACTCAGTGCGTGGATTCATGCCGGGGTTCGCATATCAGTGCGGCGTGCTGGTGGCAAGCTCCGTGGCTTACATCGAAGCGGTCTTTGCCAAGCGGCTGAGTTACGCCACCGCGATGGCGCTGACCGCCGTCACGGTGTTCGCGCTCGCGGCCATCGTGGCCGGCACCGGCAAGGAGCGCAAGGGCACGGCGTTCGGCGCCGGCGTATGAGTTGTCAGGGAGTCGCCGCGGGTTCCGAGGGATAATCCTGACTCACCCAGTCCGTATGCAAATTCGCCGGCAAGCTCAGCACGCGAACGTGCGTGAAGCCCAGCTCCTTGAGCGTACGATACGCGGGCCGGATGTTGGGGCATTTCAGCATGGGACAGCAGCCGCAATAGATCACAATGTCGGCGTCCTTGGCCAGACCCGCGACCGCCGTCTTCAGCGCTTCGATCCCCTCCGGCTTGGACGTGGGTCCGGCATTGATGGCATGCGCGATGTGCCTGCCGCGATACAGCACCGGAAACGCAACGGACAGGATGACCGGAGCTTTCCCCGATTGCACCGTATGCGCGAGCTCGGCCGGCAGCAACAGCTCGGCCGGAGCCCACGGGTCGGAGGTTTCCTGGCCCCAGCAGGCCAGCGCTAGAATCGCGAGCGTCGCGGCGCAGCGAATCCCCCGCGTGTTCTTCCTATGGCTCATACGGAAACCTCCGGATTCCCTGGATGCACTCGGCCAGCGCCTGTAATAGCGAAGATCCCCAGCCGGTGGGCGTATAAGGCGCCGTCTTTTGGTTGGTCTGCTTGTCGGCTTGGGCGAGGAAACGCATGGCGGGATCCGGCGGATTTACGTATTCCCGGACCGTGATCAAAAACTCCACATCGCCCGAGGCCTGCTGTTTCGTTACGGTGTAGTGTTCGAGCCTGCACAGCCGCTCGGTGGGCTTTTCCTGCGCGTACTTCCACTCAGACAAGCGCGATCCTCCTGGAACTCAGTGATTGCGGTTCCCTAAGTGTATCGCACAGGGGCTGTGCGGATTCCCTAATCAGTTTTCGGTGATCAGTTTTCGGTTTCGGGCGTGTGAGGGGTGGTGAGGAAGATGTCGAGGAAAATACTTACGACATAGCCCACGAATGCGCCGACGGCGCCGCCGCAAATCAGAGCTTGTGTGTGGCCGAGCCCAAACAAATCGCCGAGGGGCACTGCAACCGCAAGCCCAACCACGGCGAAAACTGCAGCTACGAGTAGACGTTTTCTCATTACTCACCGCCTTTAGTGGATGACCACTATCGGATAACTACAGCCAGTATGGAGCCGGCGGGGGATGGAAGCTAGGGGGAGTCGCTCTAAGGGATGTGAGGGTTTCGCCTAACACGGCGTAATGTTTTGCCCGAGTACCCCTAAGCGCAATAGTTCTAAACCGGGCGGTCGGGAGCCGCTGGATTAGTCGAAGTCGAATGGCCCCTTGGGTTTCGGCGCGTCAGGGTTTTCCTTAGCCTGCTTCAGAAGCTCGTCGAACTTGCGCTCCAGTACTTTGTGGTGGCCCTTATGTTGATCAAAAGACTTCTGGAAAGTCTCGCCCCGGCGCGCCTCTTCGCCCTTCAGCTTCTGGACGGCGGCGCTGATGTCTTCGATCGCCCGCGGCTTCTGGTGCTCTTCATAGCTGATCACAGCCTTGAGTTCTGGATCGATCTGCAGCGTCGCCTCGCAGCACGGGCAGCGGACTTCCACGAGCTGACGGTTATCTTTGGCCATATCCCAGATCCCAGGGTAACCGCGCGCGGGGCCGGGCGCAATCAGTGCTGTTGATTCGGATCCGGGTACGGGATCTCGCGCGGGCCTTCGTCCAATCCCTCGATGCGGATCACACCGGGCTTGGAAGGAGCGGGCGCAGGAACAGCCGCCGGGGCCGCCGCCGGCGAAGCGCTGGCTACGGGCGCCAGATCGCGCGCGGACGCCGCGAACGCCTCCACACTCGCATCCAGCTCTTGCGAAGTCAGGCGTACACTGATCTTGGCCGCCGAACCGTCGGAGCTGAACTTCAGCTTCTTCACGATGTCTTGCATTTGCAGGCCACCCTTCCTATCTTTCGCAACTTTGTCTTTCGACACCTTCTCTTGCAACACCATGCCGGTGAGCCGCGACAGTTCCGCGACCACCTGCTTGGCCGCCGCCTCCGACGCAAAGCGCACCGTGACGTCCGCCGTCAGGCCCGACCGCAGATTCACGCCTGCTTCCAATCCCTGCGCGTCGGGCGCCCACTCGTCCCCACGGAACAGGTCCACCCACCCGCGGCTCGACAGCATGCCGGCCGCGTTCATGACCCACGACAATTCATAGGCTGCGTCCATCTCGGCCGCTCGCGCGATGATCGATCCGGGCTCCGGTGCGGGTGGCTCGAACCGGTTCCGGTCGAGCGCGGCGAAAAGCGACGGCGCGTCTCCAAGGAGAATTGTGCCGGCGTCGAACAGGACATAGGCCCGGTCCATCGCGTCCTTGCCTTGCGTCCGATAGACTTGAAACGAATTGTAGGCCTGCGGTTTCCCGCCGAGCCGCGTAAAGAGCTGACGCACCCTGACCGCATCGAAATGCCCGCGCACCGCGACCAGCAGCGGCGTCGGGGCGGGTTCGGCGTCCGTATCGGCTGGTGTATCATTGCCGAGCGAGGAGATCACGACGCGATCCACTTGGTCTAAGAGTTCGGCGCCCGGAATCGCAGCGATGGGAAAGGCGTTGAGCCACTTGTCGCGAATCATCGCGCCCTCCGGCGTCTGCCGGATGCGCTGCCAATTGACGCTGACCAGAGCCTTCGCGTTGGGATGGACGAATCGCCAGAGAGCGGCGTCGGACTGGCCGCTCGCGGACTGGCCCCTCGCCAACTGGCCCGGATCGAACATGAGCGCGAGCAGCGCCGTGAAGGCAAGAGTCGCGCGAAGACGTGGCATATCCACTACTAGTATCTATCGGTCGAATCGGGCGTTAGGAGAAGGCAGGAATCTAAGGAATACGAGGAATACGAGGGAGACGGGAATGTTATAGTGGGAGAGCTTTCCTCGCTGTACTCCGGGCCCGTAGCTCAGTTGGTTAGAGCGCTACCTTGACACGGTAGAGGTCACAGATTCGAGTTCTGTCGGGCCCACCACCGTTTTCAAACAGTTGCACGGAGTTCTCTTCAATCCGTCCGCCCCGCGAGGTCCGTTTGAGGTCCAGACTCCGTCAAAAGGCCGCATGAAGTTGGTATCCATCTCTTCAACAACTGCCCCGGTTCAAGCTACTGATCGCTGACAGTTTGGTAAGCATGGTATCCGTGGGAACCATTTTTTCGCTCGTTGTTGTAGCACGACAACATATTGGTGCTCCTATCAGGGAGGAGTCCCTATGGTCCCCCGCGCTGCGTTTTTCTGTTGACGACTGAAATCTGCAACTGCTATTCAGGGGGCGATGGAACGGAACCCTTAATGACATCGCCTTCCATAGCGCAGACCATCGAGAACTGGCCAATCGAACGGCTAGTCGAATACCCGCGCAACCCGCGCAAGAACGGCGCGGCCGTCGATGGAATGTGCGCTTCGATCCGCGAGTTCGGTTTCAAGATCCCGATCCTGGCTCGCAGCGACCGCCGGCAAGCTCAGCCTTTCCGAGGTCCCCATACTCTTGTGCGACGAATGGTCTCCGCACAGCGGCTGCCCTTTTTGGCGGCTTTCGGCTCCTCAGCCGCGGAGGCTGGAGCGGTTCCCGTTTCTGGTGTCGATGTCATGCTGTTTTCTCCTTTGGCGGTGATTACCGTCACGACATCGATCACTCCAGTCAGCCAGGTATATATTCGGCAAATGGCCGTGGCGATGAAGAGGCGATGGCGCTGAAAAGTGTGCAGATGTCCTCAGAGGTCCTCAGATGACCGGCCACGGAGCGAAATTCGCACGCAAGAAAGAAGAGGCGGTCGCCGCGCTCCTCACGCATCGGAATATCGATGAGGCTGCGGACGCAGTCGGGATCGCTCCGAAGACGCTCATCAGATGGATGAAGGAGCTGGAGTTCGATAGCTCCTACCGGGAAGCCCGGCGAGCAGCGTTTGGACAGTCGGTCGCACGGCTACAACAGGCTTCAGGGGCGGCTGTCACGACTCTACTCAAGGTCATGGTGGACTCGAACACACCAGCGTCCACGAAGGTGAGAGCCGCCGATGCTGAACCACACGGCGAAAGCAATCGAACTCGACGACGTCGAGGCGCGTCTGTCGGAGCTGGAGCGGGCCGCTGAAGCATTCAAACAAATGAAAAATGGCAGGTAGGAGAATCTCTTGCTAAGCAGCGCCAAGCGCAGGATGTCGGCCCTGGAGCGGTCTATCCATCTTCCGATCACGGCCGACCGTTTTCTGGCCCGAGTTGAGGAAGTCATTCGCCCTACGGGCGCCAGTCGTGACGAAGCGTTTCGGTTACTGATGGATCCTCTTACTGAACACGAGTTGGAGCACCTCATCGAGGAGTTATTAGAGCGAGCCTGTGGCGACGACATGGAGGCGAGGAATGAAGTTATGCAAAGAGCCCAGATTAGGCCGAGTACCGACTCATGAGCGCCGGCAGGAGTCGGTTGGCCGCCGTCGGGTCGGGTACGCGGCGGCGCCGACCGCTTTGAAACGTTGAGTCGGTGCGATTGATGGAACGATGAGGAGCCTCAACAAGCGACTTCAGAAGCTTGAGATGGTTCTTGCCCGTCGAGCTGTGGGAGATGACGACTGGGCCGGCATGGCCTGTCTCCGTGAACAACTGCTCCATCTCGCCGAGCCGTGGGGCGACTCGCGTATTGCTGAAATGGAAGCTCAACCGGGCAGCCTTGGGCCCCTTGGGCTGTGGCGCGAAGTGTGCCGAAGCGTCCTCGCCGATCACGCCTTCGTCCAGACCGGTCACGAAAGCTTAGCCGAAACATTGGCGCGAGCGCTCGACATAGGCACGGATGAATTGCGAGTTTGTATCGCTCTCGGGCAATTCGGCTCTGCCTTGCTGGAAAGGTTTGGCGGGTCTGGAATCGCTACCGATAATTGTTCATAAACAGGCAGCTTCCTGAAACACAGGCAGCGTTTACCAGGAGCGCCAACGCCTTTTCGCCATTCGTCCAATTCATCAGCATTCGGTTGAGCTGCTGGTTGACCGGAGACAAAGACACAGCGACCCGACTGGGATCTTGCGTGGTGGAATCTAACTGTGACATAATCCAGCGGATATTGAACGGAAGCCCTCACACTTTGTCCCGGCGCTCCTTTGCCGCCACGCTGGCGGCTGCCCCGTGGATATTGCGCGCGCAGCAGGCTCCTTTACACGCGCGCATCAAGGTGGATACCGAACGTGCCATCGGCGATATCGACCCCAAGATTTACGGTAACTTTATCGAGCACCTGGGCCGCTGCATCGAGGGAGGCGTGTTTGACGAAAACTCGCCGCTCTCCGATTCGAACGGATTCCGCAAGGACGTGCTGGCCGCCGCCAAGGACCTGAACGTATCGGTGCTGCGTTGGCCGGGTGGCAACTTCTCCTCGAACTATCACTGGATGGACGGCATCGGTCCGCGCGACCACCGGCCGCCCCGGCTCGAAATGGCGTGGGGCACGGTGGAGAGCAACCGCTTCGGGACGCATGAATTCATGAAGTACGCGGAGATGGTGGGCGCGGAGCCGTATTTCTGCCTCAACCTCGGCACGGGAACTTGGACCGAAGCGCAGCAATGGGTGGAGTATTGCAACTCCTCGCAGGACACGGCGATGACACGCCTTCGCAAGCAGAATGGCCGTCAGGCTCCGTGGAAGATCACCTATTGGGGCTTGGGCAACGAGATGGACGGCCCCTGGCAGATGGGACATCGCACGGCCGACGATTACGGCAAGTTCGCTCTCGAAGCCGCGAAGCTGATGAAGCTGACCGACCCCGACATCAAGCTGATCGCCGCAGGCTCTTCGAATTACAACAACGGCATCGACTGGATCGGCTGGAACCGCACAGTGCTTGAGTATCTCAAGCCTCAGGTCGATTACCTCTCGCTGCATATGTACGTGGGCAACCCGGCGAACGATTATGGCGATTTTCTGGCCAGCTCCCGGACCCTGGACGAGCGCATCAAAACCGCCGAAGGCGTGATCAACGCTGCGCTCGCCAACCTGACCCCACAGCGCAAGATCTACATCGCATGGGACGAGTGGAACGTGTGGTATCGCGCCCGCGGGGAGCAGCAACGCGGCCGCAATATTCTGGAAGAGCGCTACAACCTGGAGGATGCGCTCGTTGTCGCGACGTTCCTCAACTCCTTCGTGAACCACGCGCACATCATCAAGATGGCCAACATGGCGCAGTTAGTGAACGTGATTGCGCCCATTTTCGCCAACGCTCAAGGCATCTTTCTGCAGACCATTTACTATCCCTTGCAGCTGTTCGCAAGCAATTCACGAGGGAAGGCGCTGGAGCTTTTTGTGGACTCACCCACGTATCCGAACCGGCGCTTCGGCCAGGTTTCGTATCTGGATACTTCCGCGGCCTGGGACAACGGCACACTGGTTCTGAACGTTGTGAATCGCCATCCGGCCGAATCGATACCAGTGGAGCTGGAGTTGGAGGACAAGCAATTCGCGGGACCGGTAGAGATTTCCGAAGTGAACGGTCCGGATATTAAATCGCAGAACGACTTCGGCGCCACCGCAGTAAAGACGGTGAAGCGAAACGGGAAAGCGGAGGGCCCCAAGTTCACGTACAGCTTCCCGCCGCATTCCTATTCCATGCTGAAGGCGAAACTGGTTTAAGCTTTCTCTCGGCTACAACCGTGCTGCGGTGGCTGTTGGCGGGCTCAATACCTTCCGATAATGTCATTTAACGGTTCCGTCAAACGGCTGGATTCGAGTCGTATAACATTGGGCCGATTTATGACTGGTGGACTCCGACTATTCCCGCGTCTTGGTGCTCGATCTCGAAGCAAATGATCGAAGGGCTCCAATCGACATGTTGAGGATCGCGACGTATTGGGTCTATCTCGCGGCCTGGGTGATTTTCGCCATTACTGCGGTGGCGGGCGCGTTGGCGCGGATACGCAGGCAGGTCGCCGCGACGACGGCGATAACGGCGCCGGTGCTCATCGGCACTCTGTTGCAGGTGCTCGCGACACTGGCGGTTACCAAGTCGATGGGTAGTGGACCGCTGCGGCCGCGGACGTTTGAATTGGCCGGTGCGATAGTGCTTGCACCACTCGGCGCCGCTCTATTTGTGTGGGCGCTTCGATCCGTACCTCGGGATGCTGACCAGGTTACGTTGGTCACCGGAGGCGCTTACTCGTGGCTGCGTAACCCGATCTATCTGGCCTTTCTCGCGATGCTCGTGGCGACCGGCCTCCTCATTTCGAGCGGCATCAAATTGGTCCTGCCGGTGCTTTTGTATTTGGCCGGTTCGGAGTTGCGGATTGCTTCGGAAGAACGTGAACTCGCCAAGAAGTTCCCGGAGCGTTATGCGCGGTACCGGAGTCGGACTCGGTGGCGTTATCTCCCAGGGTTACGGTAAGAATCAGCCGTTGGGCGACCGACCTGGGCCTATGCTCTCCCGTGGAACGACCGACTCTCAACCGCGCGATGCCGGCTATACGCGCGAGTCGAATCCGAAAACACCACGCGTCACCGATGACCGAACGCCATCGAGTTCTCCTGAGGCGAATGCCGTCTCATGGTCTGGCAGTTTCAGACCTTGAGCCGCGTATCTGCGATCAGACCCGTTCGCCGCACCCGCGAATCGGCTTTTATGCGCTTCCTACAGGCTTCTTGGCCGGGGCTTTGTCGTGCTTCTTTTGTTCCACTTGTTTCTGTTTCGTCAACTGCTGTTGCTTGTTTTTTTCCTTGTCTTTCTTGCCACCCTTGTCTCCCATGCCTGCTCCTTTCTCAGCTATTGTGACTTGAAGCCTATCATTGCGCCAGTTGATTATTCGTAATCGCCGCGAACCAACGCTACCACAATTGCCGTCAGGAAGAGTCACTGCAGCCAAACCGGGATTTTCCCGTGCGTGGCTTTGTCGATTTCCGAATTCCTTCTTTTCGTCAACGTTGTGCACGGCTGCCAGGATGGCGAGATGTCCATTTACAGCAAAGGCGAGAACATGGCCAGCATGTTCGCGCCGGTCTGGTAGCCGCTCGTCGGGGACAGTCAGCGATCTGAATGCGAAAGGAGACAAATTGACTCACCAGGTTCGTTCATAATTGGTCGGCTTGTTTCGCGCTGGTTATTGTGAGTCCGCGTAGACACTTTTGACGAATCCATCCGCGTTGGTGTTGGGCCAATCAGGATGCAGCGCTTTGAGGCCTGCGACCTTCTCCACCACGGCGAGCCAGCTTGAGGGTGTGCCACCGTCGCCGAAGATCATCGGTATGGTTCGGTTCTGCACCACATCGCCCGAAATCAACGTGCGGTCCGGTTCGACAAAGGCTAACTCATCGCCTTTGGTAGTCATTTATAGAGGCGACCGAGAATGCGAAGATATCATTTCGGCGGGCCACCGGATGAAAATACACCTGTTCCAGGCCCTTCCTGCTGAGTCATTGTCGCAGGAGACTAAGTTGCAAGCGGTCCGCCGGCTGAGGCAACGCTACTTCGTGCTGCGTGGCAACGTCTCGTCAAAGTGGCAGCTTGCTGAACCCTTGTCCGCCCCGCGTTAACCTTGCCCCTTGATCCAAACCGAACCCCGCCTGGCCACTTCAAGGCCAGCAGAGTGATAACATCGGCGAATAATGCCAACCGAACAGATCGTCGCGCTTCTGGTTGCGGAGCGCGACAGAATCAATCGAGCGATCGAAGCTCTTCAAGGAACAAAACGGCGGGGCCGTCCGCCAAAGAATCCGCTGGCGCCTCCCACACAGGCTCCCACCAAGAAACGTGTACGAAGTCACGGCGGACGGGAAGCGCTTTGACGGTTTGCTCACCGCGTCGGAGCTCGAGTCGCTCGAGCTCGAAGGCTCCGAGATGCTGGTGCTTTCGCGAAGACAGCGCCTTCGTGAGTTGCAGAAATCAGATCGCATCTCGACACATCCTGGGATCAATCGTTGCAACCGGCCGCAGGATGGTGACGAAGTCCCGTCGCGGTCGCCAGCTCTCGCTCATCCCGGTCCTCGCGGTGATTCTCGTGTTCGTCGTACCTCGCGCTTTCAACGCCGCACCCGAGCCGGCCTCGTGCTGCGGACCGATCACCTCTGCCGGCGAACGTCTTGCCGCGACTCTCGATGGCATGAATGTGGAATCTCTCTGGCTCGCTCAAGAGCACGTCAACTGGGAGACCGGTGAACCGGATAGGGGCGGGGAGGACGAGGGGCCCGGCCACCACACGCATTGCAGTGCGTTCGCAGCAGCGGCTGCCAAGCGGTTCGGTGTGTACCTCCTGCGACCCCCTGAGCATCGCCAAAAGCTGCTCGCCAACGCGCAGTTCGAGTGGTTAGCAAGCCCTGCAGCTCAGAAGTTCGGATGGCAGAGAGTCTCCGATATGCACGAGGCTCAGCGCCTGTCAAACCAAGGAAATCTGGTGCTCGTCACCTTTCAGAATCGTGACAAAAATCGACCGGGTCACATTGCCATCGTTCGACCTTCGGAGAAATCCTTGCACGACTTGCAGCGAGATGGCCCGCAGATTATTCAGGCCGGCATCCACAACCATGCCAGCACGGTCGCGCGGGTCGGCTTTTTGAATCATCCGGGTGCCTGGGACGGTGGGCTCCGTTATTACGTGCACGCTTTACCGCAATAGCCCCATTTTAAGGACCAACGCCGAACCTTACTAACCAATCTGAACGCATTTGGCAGAAGCCGATATCCGTTTCTTGCTGTTAAATTTTCCTCACGCCTTAACGTTACTGACAGGGCCGCAGTATGACCACGGCCCCGCACACCTACTTCCAGTGACCTTCCACGAGTACCCATCCTCCATGCCGGTGAACCCAGCGGTGGCGCACCCAAACGGCATGCGGACGAGGTGGGAGTTCCCAACGGCCCGGAGTCCAGGCATACGCATTTCCGTTCCACTGATGGTACCCGCCGATCCACACATAGCCCGGACCGGGCGCGGCGACTCGCGTCTCAACAACCTCCCGTGGCGGATGGACCTTCACTATGACTTCTTGGGCCTCAAGCGATCCAACGCCCATTGCTATCGCAAACAACGCGGCAGGCAAAAATCTACGCATATTCATTCTCCTTTCACGGAACCGACGCCTACTGGACGGCTCCGCCGCCGCGCGTGTTTCAGCCTGCAACACGCTGAGGCAATTAACAAAACTACATTGCAATGTTTTAAGGAATGGAGAGGGGCAACATAAGATTTTCGCCCAAGCTGGCCAATCTACAGAGATGCCGACATCGGATATTCCGACGCCCGTCCCATGATCGACCGGACGCCTTCCGACGACAAGAAGTTCACCTTCGCCATTACCGTCCAGGTTCCCGAGGGAGCCACGGACGGAGACCGCTATCGTTTGGACGCGGGATGTTGAAAGTTGCGCCTATACCTCGCACCCCTCGGGCACAAAGAACGACCGGGCGAGGGGTGACGTGCTCCGGTTCCGGACGGACACGATGCCTCTTCCCCACGATAAAGAAGGGCGATACCATTGCAGGCATCGGGGAGATCGGTTCAGCCCCGGCGATGAATTGAGAAAGGAAATAGTGCGACGAGAAATGCGGCATCTCCTTACTCTGCTTCTGCTGGCCACACCTGGGTTCGCGCAACTGAGCGATGCGCAGAAGTCTTCCACCGATAATCTTGCGAGCAAGACGCTCGCTGAGACCGGCGTCCCAGCTGCATCGATCGCAGTGGTGAAAGACGGCAAGATCGCGCTGGTGAGGGCTTATGGGAATGCGAAGCTCGACCCGAAGATCGCGGCCACGTCCGCGATGCGCTTTAAGATTGCCTCGAACAGTAAGCAGTTCGCCGCCGCCGCGGTGCTGCTTCTTGCCGAGCGGCGCAAACTCTCGCTGGATGATCCGGTTTCGCGCTACCTGCCGACGCTCACACGCGCCGACGAGGTGACGTTGCGCCAGTTGCTCTCACACACTTCCGGTTACGAGGATTACTACCCTCTCGATTATGTGACGCCTTGGATGGCACGCGACACAACGGCAGCCGGCATCCTGGATCAGTGGGCCAAGAAGCCGCTTAATTTCGATCCCGGCACCCGCTGGCAATACAGCAACACGGGCTATGTAATCGTCGGCCAGATCGTCGAAAAGGTCACACACAAACCATTCATCGAGTTTTTGCGCACCAATATTCTCGAACCGCTCGGTATGCATTCTGCTATCGATGAGAGCGACGGGAAATGGAGCGATGCCGATCCAGTCGGCTACCACAACTTTGCTTTCGGCCCCGCCCGGCCCGCGATACCCGAGGGCGGCGGCTGGACTTACGCGTGTGGTGAACTGGCCATGACGGCCAGCGACCTTGCACTATGGGACATATCGCTCATGAACGGAACGATTCTCAAACCGGCCTCGCTCAAGGAGCTGACTACGGAGGTGGTCTTAAGGAACGGGACGGGCACAGGCTATGGTTTGGGTCTGTTTCTTTCAGCCGATGCGAACGGTCATCGCCGCTGGGGCCATAGCGGCGGAGCGGCCGGTTTCTTCAGCTATAACATCACGCTACCAGACGACCACATGGCGGTCACAGTTCTTACCAATGGTCAAGGCAGGGCGGCATCTTTGTTGGAACAGAGGATCCTGGACTTGCTGCTGACACCTGCTGTCGACCCGGACGGCAAAGTCGCGCTTGAACGCGCGCGCAGTATTTTTTCCGGCTTGCAGAAGGGACAACTTGATCGTTCTCTGTTGACGGACGATGCGATTTCCTATTTCACCGAACAAGGGATCGCAGATTTGCGAACGTCGCTTGGGCCACTGGGAGATCCTTCGAGCTTTACGGAGGTCAACCACATAGGACGGGGCGGATTGATGGTACGCAGTTTCGTCATCCAGGCGGGCGGGAAAAGAATGTGGCTGGAGACCTACATTCAGCCGGACGGAAAATTCGCGCAATACATGGTTGACCCCGCGCCCGCCACACCCTGAGAACGATGCATACTCGTACAGAGGACAGGAGCTCCCTTTGACCGCAGCCCCGCTCATCGACACGCACAACGACCTGCCTTCGATGCTGCTGGAGCCCTCGTCGAGGCGGCAGCAAAGTTGTTGAAGAAGGTCGCCTTCGCCGAGATAACGACGCCCGCGCAGTTGGTGAGCATCGCAAAGTTGCAGCATGTCCTGTCGGCTCTGCCCCGCGTCACTCAGGCGCTGTCCGCAAATGCTATCTTTTACGAAAGAAGCTGTAGTCCGCGCTATCGGGTTCCTTTCGAGGCGGGCGCTGTCCGGTTTCCATTTACGGTTCAGCCATGGCAGAGTCAGCGACCCATTCATTTCACTTCAGTCACGGGACTCATTTCGGTCTTTCTCCTTCTCTTCTTTGAAGCTGCGCGGTGCCCTTGGTCGCCATACTGCCTTACGAAATGGCCGGCATCGAAATGCGCCCGCCGCGGGCACTGTTCGTGGATGTCGCGGTCGAAGGCAAACTTGGGGCGTCGTTGTTCATCCGCCTCCGGCAGCGTACCGTCGGCTGCATATTGCAGCAGCACACCGAGCAGCGTATAGGGATTCGGCGGGCAGCCTGGGATGTTGACGATCGACTTATTGGGCAGCAGATCGGCCACGCCCACCGCGCCGGTGGGATCGGGATCGGCCGATGGGATGCCACCCCATGCGGCGCAGGAGCCAATGGCGACGATGGCGGCCGCCTTTCACCCGATATCGGCCAGCACCTCCAGGGCGGGGCGTCCGGCCAGCTTCATGTATATCCCGTGAGCTTTAGCAGGGATCGACCCTTCCACAACAAGAATGTATTTTCCCGAATATTTGTTCACCGCTGCGTCCAGCGCCTGGCGTGCCTGCAAGCCCGAACCCGCCATTAGCGTCTCGTGGTACTCCAGCGAGATGACATTCAAAATCAGATCGCCGAACCCGGGATGCGAAGTCTGAAGAGCCGATTCGGTGCAGCCCGTGCAATCCTGAAAATGCAGCCAGATCACGGGCAGCCGAACGACTTTTCCAAGGCCCGCCGCAACCTCCTCCGGTGTCTTCTTATCCGTGATCGCCAAGCCATAGGGGGCTGCAACCATCAGGCTGGAGCAGAACAAAAGAAAGGAACGGCGGCCGATACCACAGCGCAGAAGCCGTTCTTCGATAGTCTCGAGAACCGCAGCGGAAGCGATGGTGGAGGTTGGCATCCTGCCGTCTGTAGGTGGCTAGCTTAACTGAAGTGACGGCGCCAGATCTGTTCAATATTGCTCACCGCCCCCAACGTGAGCAATATTGTATAGTCTTCTCCGCCCGCCGAGGCATATAATCCGCACGATGCCCAAGGCCCCAAGTTCGTTTCGAAAGGACTGGCTTCGTCCCTTTTTCTTCTACGGAAATAACTGGCTGAGCCTGCTTGGCGGAGCGGTCACCACCGCGTCAGCCATGGTCTTACTCGGTTTCTGGGTGGTCAGTGTCTTGGGTCGCGGCGGCTCGTCCA
>Ga0302324_100004128_pt1 | contig 32341 bp, 26 predicted proteins | sample Palsa_T0_1_FD_201949 | JGI IMG/M metagenome (GOLD analysis project Ga0302324, IMG submission 201949) | Peat permafrost microbial communities from Stordalen Mire near Abisko, Sweden - Palsa_T0_1 | ecosystem: Environmental > Terrestrial > Soil > Palsa > Peat permafrost | place: Sweden: Abisko... | reverse complement strand
TTTAACAACGTAGCGGTGGAGCTGCTTTATAAAGCATCCGTGGTGTGGCTGGGACTGCTCAACTTTCTCTTCTGGGCCACCTGCCTTGCGTGGCCGGTGGATCTGGCGCTTCGCCTGCTGCGGCTGCTCGGCTATCGGCATACGCTGATCTGCACGCTGTTTGCGCTCGCTGCGATCACGGCCGTTTACGGGATTTTCAACGCGCGCTGGGTGCGGGTTCGGCGCATTCGCATCAAGCTTGAGCGCCTGCCCGCCTCATGGCGCGGGCGCACCGCTGTGCTGCTCAGCGATCTGCATCTGGGCAACGTTAACCAGACCGGCTTCTGCCGCCGAATGGTTGCCATGGCCGCGCGCCTGGAGCCCGACATTGTTTTCATTCCCGGCGACCTTTTTGACGGCACGCCGGTGGATGCCGACCGCATGGCTCAGCCGTTGAGCCAGCTCACGCCGCCGTTCGGGATATTCTTCGTCACTGGCAACCACGAGGAATTTGGCAACCCGGCCCATTACACCGCGGCGCTCAAGCACGTGGGAGTGCGCGTGCTGGTCAACGAGAAAGTGTTGATTGACGGGCTCACCGTGGCCGGTATCCCCTATCACGATTCAACCTTTCCCACGCGCGTGCGCACCACGCTTGAGGGGATGGCGTTTAAGGATAGCGGAGCCAGCATCCTGCTCAGCCACGCGCCCACGCGGTTGCCGGTGGCGGCGCAGGCCGGCGTGAGCCTGCAGCTCTCAGGACACACGCACGGCGGGCAGCTGTTCCCATTCACATGGTTTACGCGCTGGGCATTTGGCAAGTTCACCTACGGCTTGCAACGGATCGATGGGATGCAGGTTTACACCACCTGCGGGGCCGGCACGTGGGGTCCGCCCATGCGCGTGGGCACGCAGCCGGAAATGGTGCAGATCACGTTTGAATAGGCCCGTGCAAGGGCTGGCGATTTCGCACCGGTCCGGTCACCTATTTGCGGCTTCATCGATGAAGATAAGCTCCGAGGTCAACGGCTGCGCCAGCGCGACAGACAAGCCTTTGCTCATCAGTTCATCGCCTGCCGCGACGCGGTCCGGCGCAGTCGCATCTTGAAAATGGAGCCGGTAGCGATGCCGCGCGTTGAGGCCGGCCATTATGAAAGTGTGTCGCGGCTCGTCCGCACTTGACCCGCGAAAGGCAAAGAGCACGCCCCTGGCGCGCGCCGGGTCCCAATACTCCGTGCCATCCCAGTGCACTCCGTCGGGCCGAGCAGACACATGATAGAGGCGCGCATCGCGAATCAGCGGACGCAGATCGCTCTTGTAAAGCGCAATGGCGCTCCGCGCCGCTTCATGCTCTTCCGCGGTCCACTTCGAAGTGTCCTGCATGATCGTCATCCAGCCCATCATGCCGCTGCGCAGCATATAGAGGAAGTTTTCGATGCGCGGCGCGGGCCATTTTTCAATGTAGCTCTCGAGCATGGCCGGCGGCAGCACATGGCTCGCGTCGTAGAAGGCGCGCCGGTTTGAGAGCGGGTCGTAGGTATCGGTGACGGAAAAATAATCTCCGTGCGCCGCCGAGCCAAAGTCGACCATGCGCCCGCCGTCGTTGCAGATTTCAAACAGCAGGCCGGGATGCTCGCGGCGCAACTGCTCATAGATCGAGTAGTAGGCGCGCACCGCATGATAGCTGACGTCGGTCGAGTTATCCGCCAGCACAAAATCGGAGCCCCAGTCGTGCGCGATGCGCATGGTGCTGCGGTTGGGCGGCGCGTGCGGGTGATCGTCGCGCGTGCAACCCTGCGCCACCAGGTAGCCGTCGTGCTCCAGCATGTCGAGGCGGTAGTCCTCGACAATTCGCTTTACCTCTTTGCCGGCATAGTTCTGTGCCGCAGGGAGACCCAGGTCGATGGTCCGGCCCTTGAACTCTTCCGGTTTCCAGCCGGGCGAGAGATCGGTGACCAGCCAGTCGCGCACACGGGGATCGCTCGCGTTGAGTGCGCCGGGCCCGGCGTCGAGGCCGGCCTGACTCCAGTCTACCCACAGGCCAAAGCGCAGGCCCTGGCGGTGCGCGGCATCGGCCAGAAAGGCGAGCCCATGGGGAAACTTCGCGGCATCGGGAAACCAGTCGCCCACGCCGCGAAACCAGCCCGCATCGAGATGAAACATTTCGAGTCCCAGGTCTTTGGAACCTGCCATCATGCGCAGAGCCAGCGCCTCGTCAACAGCCATGCCGCTGCCCCAGCTGTTGTTCACCGTGAGCGGGTAGCGCGGGTCCTGCCAGGTCAGCGGGTTGTTGAGAGCCGCGCGCACCCACGGCCGCAATTGATTGCCCGCACCGTCCGGTCCGCCCGAAAATACGCCGACAAAGACTGTGGGCGTCTCAAAGCTGCCGCCCGGCGAAAGCCGCGTGCGAAACGGCCCCGGCTCCGGATCAAGCCCCAAGACGGTAGTGAGACGGCTGCCCGTGCGTTCGAGAGCGATGCGCGTGCGTCCACTGAACTCGATGCCCGCATACCAGCCCGCCTGCCTCGCGTCTGCGTCGAAGACAAGCTCCGCTGGAATGATCTCCCGCGGTTCGCCTTTCGCTGGCCGCGCGTAGGTCGAGGACTTTCCCGTCCAGCGATAGCCGCCGCCCACGGTCTCGAGATGCGTGCCCTCCGAGGACGGCGTGTCCGCGCCCTTCTCCACATAAAGGTGACTAAGCGCCGCATTGGGCGGCACGCTCAAGTCCATCGTTAGCGAATCGATCATCGGCAGCCAGACTTCTTCAGTGCCCAGGTTCTCAACCGTGATGCGATGCTCGATGGGCCCGAAGGCAGCACGCGCCTCCCACTGCGAGCTCAGGCGCAGGTGAGACTGGGCAGATTCGTACACAAGCACGACGCGATGCGCGCTGGCCACATCTCTCTCCGCTATGTGCTGCCAGGCAAGCGGAACGGTTGCGCCGTCAATCTCCATCGTCGCCGGCAGCGTCTCCTCTCGACGGTTGCGCCACGCGTTGCCGGCACGCCCTGCAAAACTCACCAGTGCAGGCGCATGGCTGGCAGCGATTATCTCGATGCGCACGTCGAAAGTGGCAAGCACAGAGGCCTTCGTCTGACTCTGCTGCGGTTGCGCTGCCAGTGACAGCGCGGCGCAGGCGGCCATAGCGGCCACTGCCAGCCCGCGTGCGATACCGATGTGTTGAATTCCCGGCATAGTGTCAGCACTCATTATCGTCCGTCAACAGAGGCGGAACTGGTGGCGATCGCTTTCGGGCCGCTAGCTGTGATAGTGTGTAGATACGTTGCTACATGGAGATCGCAATGCCCATCACCACTCTTTCCAGCCGGGAGTTCAACCAGGACACGAGCCGCGCCAAGCGGGCATCGCGCAATGGCCCCGTATTCATCACAGATCGCGGCCGCCCCTCGCACGTGTTGCTTACGATTGAGGAGTATCGAAAGATGGCGCTCAAGGAAATGAACATCCTCGACATGCTTGCGATGCCTGGGATTGGCGATATCGAATTCGAACCGCCGCGCATGGGAGGCGAATTTCCTCAGCCGGCAGATTTCTCCTGATGTATTTGCTCGATACCAACGTGATCTCGGAGTTCCGCAAGGCCGAGAGCGGCAGAGCGGACCCGCATGTGGCGACCTGGGCCAAGAATGTGCTGCCTGCATCGATGTTTCTCTCCGCCATCACGATGATGGAGTTGGAACTGGGCTGTCTCCTCATGGAGCGCCGCGACGAGGCACAAGGAGTTCTCTTGCGCTCCTGGTTGGAAGACTTCGTTCTGCCCGGCTTCGATGGCCGCATTCTGATCGTCGATACGCCGATCGCGAGAAGGAGCGCCGCTTTGCATCTTCCAAATCCTTGCTCTTACAGGGACGGGCTGATCGCAGCCACAGCACTCGTTCACGGCATGACTGTTGTAACGCGAAATGTGGCTCATTTCAAACCCACCGGTGTCGCTATTCTGAATCCCTGGGACGCCTGACCCGCTTCCAATCCGCAACCTGATAAACTTCCTCTTCAATCAAGAAGGGGCAGAATCATGCACGCTCTTAGCAAACGCATTCTTGCATTTACCATCTCGCCGATTCTGGCCTCTGGATTCGTCATGGCAGATGCACAGAATCCACCCGCCGCCAAGCCGACACTCGACTTTCCCAACGTGCTCTACGGCGCTGCTTACTACAACGAATACATGCCCCAGGACATTCCTAATGCCCAGGTAGCGCGTCTCGACAAGGACGTGGCCCTCATGAAGGCCGCGGGCCTCACCGTCGTCCGCATGGGCGAGAGCACCTGGAGCCTCTGGGAGCCCGAGGACGGCCGCTTTGAATACGCGTGGATGGATCGCGTGGTGGACGCTATGGGCAAGGCCGGCATCAAGGTGATCATGGGCACGCCCACCTATTCGATTCCCGCGTGGATGGCGCATCAGCATCCGGAGATTCTGGCCGACCGCACGCCGGGCGGCATGTTTGGCGGGCAGCCCGTGCGCAGCACCTACGGCATCCGCCAGAACATGGACACCGACTCGCCGGCCTATCGCTTTTACGCCGAGCGCCTGATCCGGCATATCGTCACCCACTACAAAGACAATCCCACCGTGATCGGCTGGCAACTCGATAACGAGACATCGAGCTATGATGCCGCAAATCCAGACGTGTTTATAGGTTTCCAGCACTATCTTGAAAAGAAATTCGGCACGCCCGAGGCGCTGTCGAAGGCCTGGTTTCTCAACTACTGGGGCGAGGACCTGCACACATGGGAAGATCTGCCGCGGCGCGACGGGACGATCTCTACCGGCTACAAGCTCGAGTGGACGCGCTGGAGCCAGATGCGCGTCACCGACTTCCTGCATTGGCAGGCGGGGCTGGTGCGCGAGTGCGCCGGGGCGAAGCAATTCATCACTACCGATTACGGCAGCATGATGAAGCGCGACGTAAACGAAGAAGCCGTCGGCGAGTCGCTCGATATTATTGCCAACAACATCTATCACGGCACGCAGGACCACTACGACGGTTCTTTTCAGGCATTGCAGACCGATTTCACGCGCTCGCTCAAGCACGCCAATTTCCTCATCACCGAGACCAACGCGCAGACCATCGGGTGGACCTCGGGCGGTCAGTTTCCGCCATACGATGGGCAGATGCGCGAGGATGTCTACACGTATCTGGCCAGCGGCGCCAACATGGTGGAGTACTGGCACTGGGCCTCGATCGCCGCTAACCAGGAGACGTACTGGAAGGGTGTGCTGTCGCACGATCTTGAGCCCAATCGCGCCTATGCAGAGGTGTCGCGCACTGCGCATGAGCTCGCCAAGATCGGTCCGCATCTTGTGGGCCTGAAGATTCACAACGACGTCGCGATTCTCTGGAGCCGCGACTCGGCCAACGCCATCAGCTTCATGCCCTATGGTGGGGGAGTGCCGGCGCGCAGCTGGACCGGCGAGCGCGACGGCTACGCATCCGTGGTGCAGCAGATGCACCACTCGCTCTACGACCTCAACGTCGGCGCGGATTTTGTGTTTCCCGAGACGACGGATTTCTCGGCGTACAAGGTGCTGATCGTGCCGGTGCTTTATATCGCCGACGACGCACTGTTGCAGCGCATCTCCGATTACGTGAAAAACGGCGGACACGTCATCATGACCTTCAAGAGCGGTTTCGCCAATGAGAACTCGGCCGTGCGCTGGGTGCGCGCTCCGGGGCCGTTGCGCGAGGCGGCCGGCATCAGCTATCAGGAGTTCTCCAACCTCGAAAATCCGTTGGCGCTCAAGGGCGATCCGTATCATGTGGGCGCAGACAACAAGGTAGAGGAATGGGCGGAGTTTCTCATGCCGGAACATGCCAAAGCGATCGCGTGGTACGACCATCCATTCTTTGGAAAATGGCCGGCGATTACGGAGAACGATTTCGGCGCGGGCACGCTGCTCTATGAGGGAACCTATCTCTCCGACAAGCTGCAGACCGCGGTGATCAAGGGCGTGCTGGACAAGGTGGGACTCACCGGTCCCGATCGACAACTGCCCGCAGCGGTGCACGTGGAGCACGGGGTCAACCGCATGGGCAAACGGCTGCATTATTACTTCAATTACTCCAGCGCTGAGGTCACGCTGACGTATCCCTACACCGCAGGAACGAATCTGCTCGACGGCAAGGCAGTGGCCAAGTCTGCGCAAATCACGCTGGCGCCGTGGGACCTGGCAATCGTCGAGGAATAGAATGGCTGTACCGTGTCCGCACGGGAGCAGGTGTGTAGTCGAAATCTAGAGATCGGTTGAAGGGGCGAGCCGTGACCAAAGTATTTAGGGATCTGATGAATGGGCTGGGGGAGATCGACAACTTCCTGGCCGAAAAGAAGGCCGACACCAAGTCGAGGCTGAGAGAACGAAGCTTTTCCGAGCTTCGCAAACGTTGGGAGGAAGCAGTCGCCGACGATTTCGACGGGCTCGATCCGGACCTGGTTTTTGACAGGTTGGAGGCCAAATATGCTAACTTGGCCGAAGCAAACTAGCAGTAACGGGAGTCAGGGTTCGGCCAATCGCCTCGCCGAGGGTTGAGGTTCCCGGTCTGCAAGTTGCACGACTTCGGGGCTGCATCAGTCAAATCAAACAGAGGATTCAAAGTTGAGCGTGCTGCTCACAGACTCCGAAATCGCCGCCCTCATCACCGAGCGCAAGCCTCTGGAGGCCGGATATTTGGGCAGACTTCAACTTCGGCCGAAGCTGGGCCACCGAGAACGTGAGCTTGACATTGATGGTGTAAACGGTTCGGAGTTTAGACTGATTCTCCGGCAGAATCTTCTCAATGTTCTTGACTTCTCGGTAATTCTTGCATACTCGGTCGAATCGTCTTCTCAGGTCTTTCGCCTCCGCAGGTACAACGGGAAGAGCCACGAGCACACAAACCAGATCGAACGGAACAGGTTCTACGATTTTCACATACATTTTGCAACTGAGCGCTATCAGCATTCCGGCCTCAGAGAGGATGCTTACGCCGAAGTAACAAACCGGTATGGAGATTTCCAAAGCGCGCTAGACTGCCTTTTTCAAGATTGCGGGCTAGTGCTCCCACCCAACGAACAAAACCTGCTCTTTTGAGGGGAAGTATGGAACTCGAAGCCGTAGTCAAGGATTTCAAGAGCAAGGTCTGTGAGCAGCTTCGGCTTACACAGGAGGGAGAAAACCGCTTTAGGGTGTTCACACCTTTCATGTTCGAGGATGGCGACCATTTGGCGATTGTTCTAAAGCGAGAGAGAGAGAATTGGATGCTTTCTGACGAGGGCCATACTTATATGCATCTCACTTATGATTTGGATGAAAAGGACCTCAGAACTGGGACGCGCCAGAGAATCATCACGAATGCACTATCGGCCTTTTCGGTCACGGACCGTTCGGGTGAGTTAGTGACTCCGATTCGAGACGGGCACTACGGAGACGCACTATACAGCTTTGTGCAGGCCCTATTAAAAATCTCTGACGTGACCTTCCTGACGCGGGAAAGGGTGAAATCAACATTTCTCGATGATTTCAGAGCTTTTATCGAGCAAAAGGTGGCGAGTGATCGCCGCAAATTCGACTGGCATCACCCCGAACATGATCCTGAAGGGCTTTATGCCGTGGACTGCCGTATAGAGGTTCCAGCAGGTGACCCGTTCTTTGTCTATGCGCTGCAATCTGATGACAAAGTAAAGGACGCTACAATCGGGCTTCATCAATTTGAGCGTTGGAATGTCGCAAATACAGGGGTTGGTGTCTTTGAGAATCAGGAAGAAATAAACCGGAAGACTCTAGCCAGATTCAGCGATGTTTGCGATAAACAATTCTCAAATCTCGCGACAAACAAAGAGAGAGTCGCAAAGTACCTCTCTAACGCAAATATGATCCAATAAGCGCCGCAGAACCGCAATCCGCAATCACCGTCGGTGTCCGACGCGAAACATTCTACTCCCCACCCGCCGGCACCTGCTCCAGCAGCCGCTTCCAGGTCCGCTGATTTTTGCGGAAGCCCTTCTTCAGGTCTTCGAGGATGCGCTCGAAGTCGCCATTAGTCCGCAGGTTGTTCCATGCCAGATTCTTCTGGAACCACGGATAGTTTTCGTTGCCGAGATAGATGGCGCGGCGCAGCCAGTGCAGCGCTTCGCTCGAGTCGCCCTCGACCGCAAAGTAAGTCGCCAGCCGGTACGCCATCTCGCTGTCGGCTTCGGCCGCGGCCAGCGTCTCATCCTTGAGCAGCGCCGCGCCGCGCTCCCACGCGCCCAGCTGCACATAGCAAATCGCCAGCGTGGGCACGGCGATGCGCATCTGCGAGTCTTCGCGGACTACGCTCTCCAGGATTTCGATGGCCGCGTCGAGGTTGCCCAGGCGCATCTCCTGGTAGCCGGCCGAGGTGCGCAGCAGCGGATGGCGCGGCTCAAGCGCCAGGCCCTTGGCCAACTCATCGCCTGCCAGCTCGATCTGATTTTGATAGTGGTAGACGCGCGCGCGATGGTTATAGAGGATTGCCGCATTGGCGGGGTTGAGCTTGAGCGCGCAGTTGAACGCGTTCAACGCCTCCTCATACATGCCGTCGCCGCGGAGCGCGATGCCGGCCACGGTGTGCACGTTCCAGTCGTTGGCCGCGCCCGCGAGCAAGTTGGCAATGCCGTGCCGCGCCGACTCTTTTTCGCCGCGCGAGAGCAGCATGTAAATGCGATAGAGATTGGCCTCGGTCGATGCGGGATCGAGCTTGAGTGCCTCATCGAAATCGCGGCGCGCGTGCATCACATGAATCTGCCCGCCAAAGCCGTGGCGCACATATTGCAACTCAGCGATTCCGAGGCCGCTCCAGCCCGCGGCAAACTCGGGGTCCTTGGTGGTGACGCTGGTAAACAATGCGTGCGCACGATCGAGATCGACGCGTGAGCCGGTCCGCACCATGAACGAGCTGAGCTGCGCGCGCGCCTGCAGATAGTCCTCGCTCACGGGGCCGGGCAGCGAGCCGTCGCGGTGGCTGCCGCGCGGCGCGTCGGCCTCAATGCGGTCGGCGGCGCCAAGGCCGTGCAGCGCGGCAAACACTTCGTTGGAAATCTCCGTCTGCACCGCAATCAGGTCGAGCGACGGCACGCGAATCGCTCCGCCCGAACGCACGCTCTGCGAGGCCACGTCGAGCAGTTGCCAGTTGAGATCGAAGCCGCTCTCTGAGCGCAGAAAGCTGCCCGCAAGCACATACGAGACCAGCAGCTTCTGTCCCACGGCGAGCGGGTCCATCTGCTTGAGCGCCACCTGCATCAGCGTGCTCGATGGCCGCACCACCAGCGACGGAATCCGCGCCAGGCGCGCCGCGATGGCATCGGCCAGCGCTAAGCCGTAGAGCGGCGCAACCTCAGTGGCGCCGAGATTGGCAAACGGAAGCACCACCAGCGAATTCTGCTTGGCGCGGTCCACAGCGGACTCGCGAAACCGCTCCGCCAGCATCGAGAGGAATCCGGTGGCGCGCTTCTCGGCTTCGGCGGGCGTGGTGGGCAAATTCGCCGCGGCTTCGCCGGGAATGATGCCCGTCTCGATCTTGAGCGCCTTCATGATGGTCTTGAGCGCCTCGCGCACCTCGGCGGCCGATGTGTAGCGCGCGCCCGGATTTTTTTCAAGGCACGCGGCGATCACGCTCTTGAGCTCGGGCGCGATGTCGGGCACGATCTCGCTCAGGTCCACAGGATCGGAGTATTGAATAGCGCGAATGACCTGAAAGTCCTCGCCGTCGGGCCGCGCGAAAGGATGCCGTCCGCTGGACAGCTCATAAAGGATCACGCCCAGCGCCCACACGTCAGACTGCGCGCTTGACTGGCCGGTGACAAACTGCTCCGGCGCCATGTAGCGGATGGTGCCGCCGCGCGCCGTGTAGGTGGCCGCGACCGACGCATCCTTGGCGAGGCCGGGCTTGGATGGATCGAAGCTGACCTCTTCGGGGGTGAGACGGCGCGCCAGGCCGAAGTCGAGAATCTTCACCAGGCCGCCGTCGGTGAGCATCACATTCTGCGGCTTCAGGTCGCGATGAAAGATGCCGAGCGTGTGCGCGGCCTGCAGGCCGTCGGCGATCTGGATGCCGACCGAAAGCACCAGTTGCAGGCTGGCCGGGCCGTTGACGATGAGCCGGTCGAGCGACTGGCCCGGCACATACTGCATCGCAATGAAACCCTCTTCGCCGCTTTCGCCGACCTCATAGATGGCGCAGACGTTGGGGTGCTCGATGGCCGACGCCAGGCGCGCCTCGCGCAGTACGGTCGAGCGCAGCTGCTCGGCCGACATGAGATTGCTGCGCAGGATCTTGAGCACCACCGGGCGCTGCAGCAGCATGTCGTTGGCCAGGTAGACCACGCCGCTGCCGCCCGCGCCCAGCTTGCGCTGGATCTCGTAATGTTCGATGGTTCTTCGCTTCATCGCTCACTTTCAGTGTACGGGGCGGCACGTAAAGATCGTGTCAATCTGCAGTTGTTAGAATTTCTCCCATGGATGGCGGCGTCTATCTATATTTCGGAGACTCGTTGCTCACGAAGGGATCGCATGACGACCTTGCCCGGCTCGGCATTGAGCCGAAAGAGGGTTTGTCCCTGAATTTCTACGATCTTGACGCTGACGAAAATGGAAACCCGAATTACCTATGCGCAAAAGGCGTGCTTTATAAAAGGTCTGATGGTAAATGGCACGCCGACATCGACCAATCCAGCTTTCACTGGATTCCACGCGCCGATGCGGAGTAAACAAGCCGTCAGCCCTTCCATTGATTGATGTTGCTGTTTCAATCCATTTTGCCGCGCAAGGAATCTGGAAATCCCGCCCGATGCTCCGCCGAATTGCCGCGCCCAAATCTGTTAACTTCGTAGCTGAGCATGAGCGGCATGGGCAGAGGATTAATACGAGGGAGCAGGCGACTATCTGCCTTGTTCGCTGTTTGCGCGCTGGTGCTGACGGGCGGCATTCTCGCCGCGCAGCAGCCCGCGCCGGAGCCGCCAGGTCCGACACAAAATCCAGCACAGAGTCCGGCTCCGAATCCCCCGCAGCAACCGTCGGACGCGCAGCAGCCCGGCTCCGGCGCGCAGGTGCACACCGGCATCGTGAACTCCGGCGACCTCGATCAGCGCATTCAGACCCTGCTTGCCGACCACCAGTTTTTCCAGGTTCAGGCGGCGCTCGATCAGCTGCCGCCGGAGCAGACGCAGCTCTATCGCGGCATCCTGGCCAATCGCAACAACGACGCGAAGGCTTCCATCGATCTGCTGGAGCCGCTGGTCGACTCCATCGCAGCCAGCGGCAACGCGGCGCACGAAAAGCTGCTGCGCAAGGCGCTCGCTGAGGACTACCTGCGCCTGGGCGACTGGCCCAAAGCGGCCAAGGCCTATCAGGCCCTTGAGACGCGGCTTCACGGCGTCCTGAGCGCGGATGAAGAAGACGAGATCGAGATGCCGCTGAAGATGCTGCCGCTAGCCGCGGCCAATCCGCCCATGACCGTGGAACCGTGCGACCCGTTTCTGATCCAGGTAAGCAAGGACCCGCTTGGCTTGACCGACGTGCCGGTGTTTGTGGATGCGCGGCCGCACAGCTGGATGCTGGACCCCACCGCGCCCTTCAACCTGATTGCGCGCTCGCTGGCCAAGGAGGCCGGGCTCAAGGTGTCGGAAGAGACTGCGACCGTCCGCACGCTCACCGGCAAAGCGATTCAGGTGCATGTGACGGTGATTCCGCGGTTCACCATTGCGGGGCGGCTCACGCTGCGCAATATGACCGCATTTGTTTTTGACGACGCGGATTATTTTTTCCCCAGGACGCATTATCAGGTCGAAGGCGTGCTGGGCTATGCGGCGCTGTCTGCGCTGGGCAGCGTGACCATCACCGCCGACGCCACCATCGAGGTGCGGCCGGTGCAGCAGGTGACAAAGGCGGCCAACGACGACCGGCTCACCGATGGCGCGCGGTTCTTTCTCGATGGCGACCAGGTGATTGTGGCGCTGGGCAAGCCGGACCAGGAGCGCATGTTCGTGGTGGATGCGGGCGGCCAGCAGACCTACCTCACTTCGCGCTATTACGACGAACACACCGGCGACTTCGCGGGAAAGAAGATGGAGCTGTTCACGCTGCCGGGGCCGAATACGCGGTCGCCGTCGCCGGCGTTCATCGGCGAGTCGATCGCGCTGACGGCGGGCTCGGTGACGGCGCACGTGCATTATCTGCAGGTGCTGACCGCGCCGCTGGGTTCGGCCGCGCTGGACGATGTGTATGGCGTGCTGGGCGTTGACGCGCTGGACCAGCTGCGCGCGTATACGTTCGACTACCGGACGATGCGGTTTGGACTGCGGCCGGATTGATGCGAGTTGCGGCGTCTCTGAGGAACCTCTGAATAAGATCCCCTTTTCCGGGAAGACATCCCTCAGGGGCTAAAGCCCAGTTGATTTTGCATCACTCACGGCACGACTAAAGTCGTGCCCTTTCAAACCCTCGACTTAATCAGAGGTTCCCGAAACAGTTCCGCGACTCGATCACCACTTCAATCGCATCAAAGATGTGGCCTGCCGGGGAAGGTAAGTGCCGACGATTACCTTGCCATCGCTCACATCGAGCCACTGTGGGGAGCTCAGAAGCTCCAATTGCCCTGCTTCTTTTAGCCGCGCATACTGTTCCCGTGTCGGCGTCTGCGGCGAACCCATTGCCTTCCATGCGCTGTACGAGTTGCTGTGCGTGTCGTCGATGCGATAGTGCTCCAGCAGCACTTTCTTTACTCCCAATGGAATCCCGGCAATGGTCAGTTGCACCTCTGCGCCGGCTGCGGGCAGGTTGTCGTCATGATAGTTCCATAACATCACTGCCGCTTCATGGTCCGACCTGGTTGCGATGGCGTCCACGTCCGGCGCCTGGGTTACGCCCTTGCTCAGAATGTCGTCGAGCGAAACCTGCCCCGTGCTGCTCGTCGTCACGCGCACTCCGGACATCAAGCCAGCCATCCGGAACACATTCAGCACCGGCTTGTCTACGCCGTTGGTCGCCAGGGAGCGAAATCCTTCAAAGTAATCCTTGCCCTCGAATTCAAACGACCACGACAACATCGCCAGCAGGTTCACCCTGGAGCGGTCCTGCAAGTCGAACAACGCCTTGATCGCGGCCGCCGTGTATGTCGCGTAGAGCGGTCCGTTGCGGTACGCGTTCGCCGGATTCATCTTCATCGAACATGCCGCGCAACCCTCCGGGTCAGCCTCGCTCAGAATGATGGGAAGACCGCGAAACCTGGGGTACTTCGCGATGATTTCAAAACCCTTTTCAGCGTCGTTCAGTTCGTTTCTGAGTCCCATGCGGACGTGCCCTGCAACCAGCTGGGGCCGCCCCTTGGCATGAAACGAGATGAAGTCCAACGGAACCGGTTCGCCATTCGCGGCGCTCTTGCCCTGATCCACATGGCCGAGAAAATCGTCGAGGAATTTCGCAGCCTTCGCGCCCCCGGGCCCGGTCGATGCCGGACCTCCGACTTTCGCTCCCGGCAGTGCCGCGCGAACCCCGGCGACGGCGTAATCGTAAAGCTTCCAGTAGTCCTCCTGCGTGCTGTGCCAGTAGTCGATGTCCGGCTCGTTCCACACCTCGAAATACCAGCCAAGCACCGTCTCCCGGCCGTAGCGCTCAACCAGATGCGATGTCACCGCGCGAATCAACTCGCTCCATTTGCGGTAGTCCTTCGGCGGGTTGTTCGACGCGCCCGAGACGGTGCTCTGAGGGAAATGGACCTGGTAAGGTTCGTGCCGGCCATCCACCTCCGCTGCCAGATCCTTCGGCATGAACCCAAGCTCGACCATGGGCCGCACGCCTGCCGCCTTGAGGGCGTCGAAGATGCTGTCGAGTATCTTGAAGTCGTAGACAGGATTTCCGCTGGCGTCTTCGCTCAAGACATTTGTCGAACTCCACTTCAGTTCGGGCACTCCGTCTCCAGAGGTCAGCAGATGATGAAAGCGCACATACACGGGAACGGGACTCAGGTCGCGCAGCTCGCCAAGTAGTTCCGCTCCGTGGCGCATCGTGGTGTAGTTCGCCTCGTCGTAGCCGAACCAGCTATAGATGGGCGTGTAGGCTCCCACTGTCCTGGTGAGATCCACATGGATGGCTATCGATCGTTCCGCCTCTCCAGGCGAACTGGAGGGCGGAGCGACCTGGCTGACGGCCGTTTGAGCTGGCATTGCGCTTTGCCCCGAAACAGACAGCATCGGCACAACAAGCCAGACAGCCAGAAGCATCGGAGGCGGCATCCATGCGGCTTTCATGAAGGAAATCCTACAACGTGCGAACGGCCGTCATCGGGCACGACATGGGAAACCCTGCTCTATCGATTGCGGTATCCCGCGCAGGCGCGATCCTGTCGCGCCAAGAGCAGGGCGATCAGGCGATCACGGGCAGCGTCGGCATGGCGCCTAAATCCCTGGCTTCGGTCACCACGGCGTCCAGGTGTTCCAGCACCTCGGGCACGGTCATGGTGTAGATCTCGCGGCGGGAGTCGAAGCCCTCCTCGACCAGCAATTTGAGATAGCGGCCTGCAATCTGGGCGGCCAGCTGGTCGGTGATCACCTTGCCCGTGCGGCGCTTCTGCTCCACCCAGGCGGTGCAGGGCAGCGCGATCCACATGGGGCGGCCGTTGACGTCAAAGCGCACATCCACGGCGTCGGCGTGGCGGGTGGCGATGGCCACCAAGGTGCCCTTCCATCGGCAATGCAGGTCTTCGCCGGTCCAACGGTCGGCTAAGTGAAAGTCTTCGTACATGTTCTTGAGCGTAATGGGTTGGGGCGGCAGCGGGCAAGGCATCCGCGGCGCGCACGGCCGGAGCGGGCTTCAAAACAGGCAGCGAGTTTGAGCCCCTGTTGGCGATTTCCCTGCAAATTTGCGTTCTCCGACTGTCGCTGCCGGCGACTTGGCCGATAGGACGCCTGAGGAGCGAGTGACAATGCAGATCACGGTTCAGGTTTCCGACAGAATGCGCCGCCAGGCGGAGTCGCATGGCTTGCCGGTGGTAGATTTCTACGCCATGCTGATCAGCCGGGGGCTCGAGTCAGTGAAAAGCGGCGCGGCGCCTGCGCCAGCCAACGCGTGGGCCAAAGCCATGGCGCGCGCCATCGAGCGGCTGCGAACATCGCGCGGCGTAGATCGGATCGTCGAGGACTGAAAAACATGAAGCCCCTCGCGGACGAGAGGCTTCACGCAGTTCTGGAGAAAGGGAACAACCACTACAGATTCGTTATACTCGCACCAGTGTGACCCTCAGTTCTGTTCCATTTTGAACATAACTGTTCATTTTTTGCGATATTTTTTCCTAAATTGGAAAAGGCTGGCGGCGGAGCTCAAAACAGCGATGTCAATGGCCACGGTGGACGCTTATCTTCGCGCGCTGATAGACTAGTAGGGTTGCAGCCGCAGCGCCTCCTATCTTACGGACCCGCCTGCAAGTCTATTGACGAAGGACACCAACTCACCCGTGGATACTCAGACCCGACTCGCGCTCAAGAAGAAAGATAAATTCGCCCAGGCTACCGCCAGCAGCATGACATGGGTCAGCGGCCACCGCTCCAGCGTTACGCGTTGGGTGATTGTGGGGGTCGTGCTGATCGCGCTGGTCGCCGCAGGGCTGACTTTCTACATGATGCGGTCCAATGCCGCCGACGCGGCGCTGGGGTCGGCGCTGGACATCTACGTGGCTCCGCTGGCTGCGGCCGGCGCGCCTCCAGAGCCGGGCACCTATGCCACAGCGGGAGAGCGCTCCAAGGCCGCTAACCAGCAGTTTGTTGCAGTTACGAAGCAATATAGCTGGCTGCCGCAGGGTGCGCATGCTCACTATTTCGCCGGAGTGACCGACCAGGACCTGGGCCAGACGGCCTCGGCTGAGACCGAACTGAAGGCCGCAGCGGACAGCTGGGACCGCAATCTGGCCAACCTGGCCAAGCTGGCCCTGGCCGGCATCTACCACCAGACCAGCCGCGACCCCCAGGCCATCGACCTTTACAACGGGCTGATCGCGAAGCCGTCGGAGACCGTTTCGGCCAACGTGGCCCGGCTCGACCTGGCCGATCTTTACGCGGCGGAGAGCAAACAGGCGGACGCCCGCAAGCTCTGGGCCGCGGTCAAGGACGCCGACAAGGATGGCGCTGCCGGGTCGATCGCCACACAGAAGCTGACGCCCAAGCAGTAGATTGCTTTGCGGTTGCCAGGCAGCAGCAGAAAACAGGCTGAGGAAAAACTCCTCTGAGGGGAATTTCCCGGTGCTTTGAAAGGGCACGGCTTCAGCCGTGCCGAAGAGGCAACCCACGCGGTTTCGGCTTTAGCCGCTGAGGGAATGCAGCGCATTGAAAATACAGTCCCTCAGGGGCTAAAGCCCGAAATCTCGTCTCTCGGCCCATGTGGCACGGCCGAAGCCGTGCCCTTTCAAAGCAGGGACTTTTACGTAGCCCGTTTCTCAGGCGAGGGGCATCCTGGACAGCAAACCAGGTTTCATTCCATGGATCACGTCATTTGAGCATTTTCATCTGGGCATGCGTCTGGTTTGCTATGAGCAGCACCAGCCACGCGATTTTCACAGGTTGGATGGAGATTCCAAACAGCGCAGTGGACGACAAGGCCCGCCAGCACGCGGATGAGGAAGCGCTTGCGGGGCTGGTGAGCCAGTACGCGGGCACGCTCTACCGCGTGGCGTTCTCAGTGCTGCGCAACGCCGCCGACTCCGAAGACGCTGTGCAGGAGGCGTTTGTGCGCGTGCTGCGGCACCGCGACACGCTGCACGAGGTGCGCGACCAGCGCGTTTGGCTGGTGCGCATTGTGTGGAATATCGTGCTCGACCGCAAGCGGCGCGCCAAGACCCGTCCCGAAACCGACGACGTGGCCGAACTGGCGCGGGTGCTGCCGGCCGGCGGCCTGACCGCCGAGCAGCGCGCCTCCGCCGCGCAACACCACGCGCACGTGCTCAGCTGTGTGGAACAACTTCCCGACAAAGAACGCCAGGTGCTGATGCTGTCGGCTTTTGAGGAGCTCACGAGCGTGGAGATTGCCACGGTGCTGGGCATTACCGAATCCAGCGTCAGGTCGAGGCTGTTTCGCGCACGCAACCTGATGGCCGGCCTGCTCAATCATTCAAGGAGTTTGCGATGAATTCGCCTTCCAAATTCGATTCCGTCCATGCCGAGCTAGACGCCACGCTGCGGCTTGTGGCTACCCTTCCCACGCCCGAGGGGCTTGAGGATCGCGTTCATGCCAAACTCCGTGCCGTGCCGCGTTCCGGGCGGGTGCTGTCGTGGCCCATGGCTACTGGCGCGTGGATGCGATCGACGGCCATGCGCAGTGCGGCCGCGGCGGCCATTGTGTTTGTAGTTGCGGGCGGCGGATGGGGCATCTATACCCGAGTGCAGCCGTCCAAGGTGATTGCGATGCCCTTACGCGACGGGACGCCGGGAGGATTTTCAGGAGCAGGAGCGATGCGGACCCCACAGCCCTTCAATCCGCCCAGGGTGAAGGAGCCGGCCGCTGGCCCAACTGCAGCACCGGCCGCCGGCCGCGTGGTGCCCATGCCGGCGCGGAAGAGCGCGGCCTCAAAGGCCGCGCATGCACCCGCAGCCAAGCCTGCGGCGCAGCCTGTGACACCTCCATCGCAGTAGCTACCGTTCCTCGTTGATCGGATGTGGCTTCCCAGGTCCCAAAGTCGGGTGGGCGCCCTCTGGGCAGGCCACCCAGCTCTCGAGGAAGAGCCCGCACTCCCCCGGCGCAGGATTCTCAATCGCCGCTTACCACCTCTTTTTCTTTGTAGATAAGTGGAACACCATGCCCACCAGCGCCAGCGCTACCGCCCCAATCAGCGCCGGTTCCCAGCCGGTGACGTGGAACCCGGCGACCAGGTGCGATGCAAACAGGATCATCAGCGCGTTGATCACCAGCAGAAACAATCCCAGCGTGAGAATGGTGATGGGAAAGGTGACAATCTTCAGCACCAGGCCGACCGTGGCGTTGAGCAGGCCGATGACCAGCGCCGCTATCAGCGCCGCCACCAGGTTGCGTACGTGGAAGCCCACCACAAAATGAGAAACCAGCATCAGGGTAAGCGCGCTGACCAGCCAGTGGATGAAATGTTTGAGCATTCGTTCGATCTCCTTTTCGTTCAGGGCCCAGACTGCATCTGAAAACCAGACCGCGTCTGACGATTAGATGCCTGCGCGGGCCTTCGCCTGTAGGATAGTGGGGGAAACCGCTCGGACGAGTCTATCGCCTTTTGATCGTGTGTGACGATTCGCTTGCAGCCGGGTCCAGGGCGTTGCCGGCGTCGTTGTACCCAGGGCCAAATGCCGCCGCCTTCCCCGTAATGACTCGTCCAGCCATTGGCTAGAGAATTCAAACAATGTTCGCACGATGGACAACTTGGACAACTGGAGCGGCCGCTCTGCTGCTGGTGGCCGGCGCTGCGGAGCCGCAGGTGGCCGCGCCGTTGCCCGATGTGCGCGCCCTCATCCAGGAGGTACGCGATCACCAGAAGCAGCTTGAGAAAGTACGTGAAGATTACACCTATTCGAGCCTCCATACCACGCAGGACATCGATGCCTCGGGGCAGGTGAAGAAGACCGAAACCACGGAGAGCGAAGACTTTTTTGTGAACGGCCACATCATCGAGCGGACGGTGAAGAAGAACGGCCAGCCGCTCAGCGGCCACGACTTGCAGAAGGAAACCGAGCGCGTGACCAAGATGGTGGAGAAGGCGGAAAAGACGCCGCCCGACCAGCCGCTTGAAGAAGGAACCCTCAGCGTTAGCCGCGTGCTTGAAATCATGGATGTGCGCGATCCGCGCCGCGAGACCTTCCGCGGCCGGCCCACCATCCTGTTCGACTTTGTGGGCCGCAAAGACGCCAAGACCCACAGCCTGGCCGAAGACGCGTCAAAAAAAATCGAAGGCACGGTATGGATCGACGAGGCCGACCGCCAGATCGCCCACCTCGAGGCTCGGTTCAACGACAATTTCCGCATCGGGGGCGGCCTGGTCGCAAACATCCAGATGGGCTCGAGCTTCCAATTCGACCAGGCGCCGGTGAGTGGCGGACTGTGGCTGCCCACCGGCGGCCAGGGCATCCTCCAGGCCCGCGTGCTGCTCGTCAAAAATTTCCGCCAGCGCTCCTCCGAGCGCGACTACGACTACAAGCGCTTCCACGTCGATGCCGAGCAGGCGAAAGACGCGAAGGCCGTACCGGAAAAGCCGCGCTAGGTCTCTGACCGCTCGATGTTCTGGCAATGATGGTTGCCCCAGGTCTCGATTTTGAGACCTGGGAGACCGCGAATCCAACAGCACGTAAGACTTTGTAAGAGGGCACGACTTCAGTCGTGCCGAAAGTGCTCCAAAATCCGCTCGGCTTTAGCCCCAGAGGCATTCGGCTTGATTCGCCCCGATTATTCTCGGTCACCCAAGTTCAATTCGTCGAAAAGCTTGCCACCGCGCTTGAGGCAGTGCCTCCGGCCGTGGTGACAGTCGCCTGGTAAAAATACGTGGTCTTTGCGGCCAGGCCAGCCAGTGGCGCGCTGGCATTCACGGTGGCGCCCGAGGCGCTCAGGGCCGTCTGGCTTGTCGAGTGCGTCAGCGCTGTTGCGCTGGTTCCATAGTGGAAGACGCATGTGCCGCTCAACCCGAGCGTGCTCACGATCGCATGAATTGTTGCGGCGGAAGCGCTGACTCCAGTGGCCGGCGCAGCCAGTGCGGAGGGCGAACCGGTGACCGTGTAGGAAGCCGTGGCGACCGCGCTGTCTGCAAAATTCGGTGCGATAGCAATCGCCCGCACCTCTTCGGCAGTGCTCACCAGGAACGGCGCGGTGTATTTGGCCGACGAAGCAGTTGGCGCTTCGCCGTTGGTGGTGTAGTAAATGGCAGCGCCTTTGGTCGCGTCCGAAATGGCGACAAGTTGCGCTTCAACATAGGCGTTCGATGCGGGCGTTATCACGGGCGTGGCAGCCTGCGGCTCGTTGATGGTGTAGGTCGCCGGGGCTACAGCGCTCTGCATGTCGCCGGATGCGATGGCAATTGCCTCGATCGTCGTTGTCTCGCTCACTGAAAGCGGTTCGCTATACGTCGCGGATGTCTTTGATGGCGTTTCGCCATTGGTGGTGTAGTAGATGACCGCCCCTTTGGTCGCATCGGCGATGGTCACGGTCTGCGTGGACGTGTAGGTCCCGGCCTTGGGCGAGAAGGTGGGTGTCGCCGTCGGCACGCTCGATGCGTAGGTTACCGTGCGAACGACCTGGTTTTCTGAATCGGCGAAGTAAAGGTTGCCGGCGGCATCGAAAGCGATTCCAACCGGCCCGTCGATCTCCGCGCTGGTCGCCGGCCCGCCCGTGCCATCGAATCCGGGTGTCCCGTTGCCGGCAGCAGCTTCGATGATGCCCGAGGTGTTCACCTTGCGGACCAGGGATTCTCCGAAGTCGGAGATATAGAGGTTTCCGCCGGCGTCGAAAGAAATCGCCGCTGGACGGTCCAAACTGGCCTGAGTCGCAGGACAGCCGTCGCCAAAGCTATCTGTTGCCTTGGGGCACAGTGCGAGTCCTCCGCCCCCGGCGAATGTGGAAATGACCTGCGACGTTTCGTTGACGACGCGGATCACCTCGTCGCCCGAGTCCGCAATATAGAGGTTGCCTTTGGCATCGAAGGCCACGCCGACCGGCTCGGTCAACGATGCATCGGTGGCCGGGCATCCGTCGCCTATGGAACTGCTGTTGCCGCACCCGGACCCGCCCCCCGCAACTGTCTTAATTACACCCGTCGCCACTGTCACCTTGCGAATCCTGTTGCTCCCGGTGTCGGCGATATAGACATTTCCCGTGGCATCGACGCCCACGCCGTAGGGTCCGCTGAGCTCGGCGTCGATCGCCGGCCCGTTGTCGCCTGACGCTCCGGCCTTGAGCAAGCCCAGTCCCGCCACAGTCGTGATGATTCCCTTAGTGTCGACCTTGCGGACGGCATTCAGGCCGTAATCCGCAATATAGAGATTTCCGGATTTGTCGAACGCAACTCCGTCTGGGAGATACACAATCGCACTGGTTGCCTGCCCCCCGTCGCCGCAGGAGAAATTGATCTCGCAGGCTTCCGTCAATGCGTTCCCGCCCGCGAAGGTGGTGATGATGCCGGTGGCATGGTCCACCCTGCGAATGCGGTTGTTCCACTCGTCTGCGATATACAGATTTCCCTCCGCATCGAAAGCGATGCCTTGCGGAAGCCCCAACTCGGCCTCGGTGGCCGGCCCGTTATCCCCGGAGTAGCCGCCAAATCCCTCGCCCTCATATCCGTTGCCGGCAAAGGTGCTGATGGAGCCCAATGCCGCCGCTTCAGGCACGACTTCGCCTGCAGGCTGAGCTGTGCCGCCTGCCCGCGGCATCGAGGGATGGCTGGCTGGGCTTGCTGCGTGCGATGCAATGGATGCTGCGACGGCGAGCCCACACACAAGCAGCGCTCGCGCCGGGGAAACCTGCACGATTGGAGACAAGAGTTGATCCTTGAAGCCGTGCGGTTGGCCGGGGGTGCTCCGCAAGGTGATTTTTCCCTACATTATCGCAATTTGCATCTTTTTTCCATGTCAACCTGGTCCGAGGCCGTCCAGGCTCTCGTGCCGATGTAGAAAAACCTGCGCCAGCACTTCACCGAGCGGGTGTACGACTACAAACGCTTCCGCGTCGATGCCGAGCAGACGAAAGACGCGAAGGCCGTGCCGGCGGCCAAGCCGTAGCGCGATCGGCCACACGCTGCCGAGCATATCGATGAGGCTCGCCGCATCGCTTGAAGCGCCGTATATCCATTCCGTGTACAATCGGCGCACTCTCCTGAATCCGAACCGCCCCTATCGGCCTCGAGTGAATCTTCATCGGAGGTCCCACCATGCGCATGCAATCCAGCCCGATCTACAGCCTTGTTTTGCCCGCGATTGCGTTGCTTCTCGCCGGCATTCCGGCCATAAGCCAGAACCCACAAACCGCTGCGGATCCGGCTCCGGGCTCAGGCCCGGTCGTCCCGCAGTTGATGGAGTTGACCGGCTTGGCCCCGGACCGTGCCCGCGATACCGTCGAGGCTGTTTTTCGGATTTATGCCGGCGCCGAGGGCGGCGAGGCGCTGTGGAGCGAAACCCAGCGCGTGGTCGTCGGCCAGGATGGAACGTACGCCGTACTGCTGGGCGCGGCAACCGAGGGCGGGCTGCCGCAATCGGTGTTTGCCGGCGGCCAGGGCCGCTGGCTGGGGGTCACCGTCGAGCGCGCTCCCGAGCAGGCGCGCGTGCCGTTAGCCTCGGTGGCCTACGCCATGAAGGCCGCCGACGCCGAGACGCTGGGCGGCGTTCCCGCTGCCGAGTTCGTCACGCAGGCGCAGCTCCGCACCGCCAATCCGCCCGCGCAAACGACCGCGGCTGCGAGTTCCGGAGCGGCCTCGGGAAAGCCTTTGAGCGCACCCCGCCCCAACGCCACCCACCCCGATGTATCCCCTAACACGATTGCCATGTTTAACGGTTCCAGCACTCTTGTCAGTTCCGCGCTGGCGGTGGGGTCGGGAAATGATTTCAATGTGCAGTCGGGAACCATTGGCGCCGTGACCGCCTTGACCACGAACGTCAACGGCGTCAGCGCCGCCGTCTACGGTTATTCGTCGGCCGCGACCGGACCGATCTCTGGCGTCACTGGAACCGCCAACAGCACAACGGGTGCGGGCGTGACCGGCACGGAGAGGGCCGCAACGGGAGTGGTCAGTGGCGTGGCTGGAGGTGCTAACAGCACCACAGCGGGCGCCGCTGGCGTGAGCGGATTGGAAAATGGCCCGACGGGTGCGGTTTACGGTGTGCTTGGCTTTACCGGAAGCGTCGGGCCGAGCGCCGCGGGCGTGTATGGATTCGATTGGTCCACGACAGGGGCAGTCTATGGCGTAGAGGGCCAGGCCTGGAGCATCACGGCGGGCGCAACGGCCGTTGCCGGCCTTGAAAACGCCACGACAGGAGCGGTCCACGGAGTGAGTGGAACCGCTGTCAGCACCACAGCGGGCGCCTCAGGGGTATACGGTACTGAAACCGCGGCCACCGGCTCCACGATCGGCGTCTACGGCCAGAGCGCCAGCACCACCGGCATCGGCGTCAAGGGCGAAACCACAGCAGCGGGAGGAACCGCCGGCCTCTTCGACAACGCCGCCGGCTCCGGCCTCGTTCTCGAAGGCCTTTCCAAATCGGCCAAGGTCTTCTCCGTAGATTCCAGCGGCAACGGAACGTTCACCGGCAACCTCACCGTCACGGGCAAACTAGTCAAGGGCAGCGGCTCGTTCAAGATCGACGACCCGCTCGATCCGGCCAACAAGTATCTCTCTCACTCGTTTGTCGAGTCGCCCGAAATGATGAATGTCTATAACGGAAACATCGTGACGGATCGGCACGGCATGGCCACAGTGGTCCTACCGGATTATTTCGAGGCGCTCAACCGCGATTTCCGCTATCAGCTCACGGTGATCGGCCAGTTCGCGCAGGCCATTGTTTCCGCCAAAGTTCAAAAGAACCGCTTTGTGATTCGTACCAGCAAGCCCGGCGTGGAAGTATCCTGGCAGGTCACCGGCATTCGCCAGGACGCCTACGCCAACGCGAATCGCATCCCCGTCGAGGAGGACAAGCCGGAAGGCGAGCGCGGTTTGTACCTGCATCCCGAGGCTTTTGGCTTGCCCGCGAGCAAGAGCGTGGCGGCAGCAAAGACACCCGCCATCGCAGCGGATGCAAGCCAGGTGAGTTCGCGGTAGGTCCGTTGCGGCGTTCAGTGCGCCGCAACGCGAAGATTGTTTGATCGCTGGACGGCGGGGTCAGAACACGGCGGGATTGAGCTTTGCAGGTCGGGGCAGTCAATGAGCAGAACAGCCGAATGCTTCATGATTTGAGCTTACGGGATGGCGCGGCAGGGAGCCGGCCGGCATCTGGGCACGATGCGGAGCAAGCAGGCGGAAAAAAGCGCCGGGGCAAGACCGCAGCCCCGGCGATGCGCGTGCAACGCAATGAACTTTCTTGAGCGGCAGCCGCGGCTCAGGCGGCCATGCCGTCGCTGGAGCGGTCAATGGCTCGGTCGACGGGCCGGTCGGAAAGACGCTCAGGGAGCCTCTCGCTGCGCACCGGCATGGGCGCGCTCAGCTGCTGTCGCAGGTTGCCTGCCAGATCGGCCACCACCCGCATGCGCTCGGCCATGGGCGAGGAGTTGTCGCCACTGGAGAGCGCCAGCTGCGAATGCAGGAGCAGGCCGGCCACGGTGGTTTTAAGCTCGGTCTCGATGGCCGCCTGTGCGGCGCGGCGCGCCAGCATTTGTTCACGCTCGCGGCGGTGCAGCGCGGCGCGGATCTCGCGCACCAGGCGGGTAGCGCCGGAGAGCGCAAAATTGATCTGCAGCGGGATGGCGAGGCCGGAGTGCTCCCACACCGCCTCGGCTCCGGCCGGATCGCACTCGGCCATGCTCTCGTCCACCACCACGGCTGCAAACTCGCGCCGGCGCAACAGGGCCAGCGCGGCCTTGCGGCCTTCCGCCACTTCGACATCCATCCCCAACTGGCCTGCCGCCACGGCAGCGCAATTGCGGGCGCCTTCGATTCCGGTCACAATCAAAATCTTCATCCTCAGCTCCTCGGTCTTTGTGTGGCCGCCCAGGCAGAGCCCGGACGGTTCTTGGGCTGAGCAGGACGGCTCCCGCGTGGCCCGGTGGTTTGTTCCCGTAATTGGACTATCGGCAGAACCGGATTCCGGCTTTAGAGCATTTTCGATTCACATATTGCCATTTTGAGATCGAGCAAGGCGGCTTTTTCCGGAGAAAAAAGCCACCCGGCATCGAGGATCCTGTAAGCAGCGGAATCGAAAATGCCGGGATGCCGGCGCCTTGGTCTGCGACCGTCTGAATTTGTGCGTCGCTATTGGGTTTTGTGGTATCCCAGGTCCCAAGATCGGGTGGGCGCCCCCTGGGCAGGGCACCCGGCATTTGGTACAACATCGTGCGGCCGGAGACCTAGTCGTCCCGAAGCGGGTCGGCGATGCCGTATTCCTTGAGCTTGCGATAGAGGGTGGTCTTGCCGATGCCCAGCAGCCTGGCGGCCTGCAGCTTGTCGCCGCGGAGGGTGCGGATGGCTGCCAGAATGGCCTGGCGCTCAAGATCGGCCAGTGTGGCCACTTCGGGCGCTGCGCCATCGGCAGCCGGGTCACCGGCCTGCGCCGCGGCACGCCGCGCCTCCAGTCCCTGCTGCTGCAGCGTGGTGGGCAGGTCGCCCAGGTGCAGCACCGGCCCGGAGGAGAGTGCGCAGGCCCGCTCCACCGAATTCTCCAGCTCGCGCACGTTGCCCGGCCAGTCATAGCGCATCATGGTGCGCAGCGCCTCGTCGCTCAGCGTGAACTTGGTTCCGTGTTCGCGGCTGATGCGGTCGAGGAAGTGCGCGGCCAGCAGAGGGATGTCTTCACGGCGATCGCGCAGCGGGGGCAGCCGCAGGTTGACCACATTGAGCCGGTAGAAGAGGTCCTTGCGGAACGTGCCCTTTTCGACCATCACCGCCAGGTCGCGGTTGGTGGCGGCCACGATGCGCGCCTTCATCGGTACGCGATGTGTCGCGCCCACCGGCCGCACTTCCTTCTCCTGCAGCGTGCGCAGGAGCTTGGCCTGCAGATCGAGCGAAAGCTCCCCAATCTCATCCAGAAAGACGGTGCCGCCTTCGGCCGACACCAGCAGGCCGTCCTTGTTGCGGTTGGCTCCGGTGAAGGCGCCCTTTACGTAGCCGAACAGCTCGCTCTCAATCAGCGTGGGCACCAGCGAACCGCAGTCGACAGGCAGAAACGGCTTGCCGGAGTTGGGCCCGAACGCGTGAATGGTGCGCGCCACCAGCTCCTTGCCGGTGCCGCTCTCGCCCAGGACCAATACCGGGTGAGAACTCTGGGCTACTTTGGAGAGAATGCGGTAAAGCTTCTCCATCTCGCCGGAGCGGCCGATCATGGCGCCCAGGCCCTGCGAGAGCCGCAGCCGCTCGCGCAGCTGGCGGGTGGCCGTGTCGTTGAGGTGGCTCAGCGAGGCGCGGTCGAGCACCGTGGAGAGCTCGTCCATGGCGAAGGGCTTGGTCAGGTAGTCCGAGGCGCCGCAGCGCATGGCTTCGACGGCCGCGTTGACCGAGCCCGAGGCGGTCATGGCGATCACGGAGGTCTGCGGATAGAGCAGCTTGACCTCGGCGACCAGCTCCAGGCCCTGATTGGAGCCGGGAAACAAGTTGATGAGCAGGATGTCGGAGGCGCGGTTGCGCAGCAGATCGAGCGCGTGGCCCAGATCGCCGGTGCTTTCGACGGCATAGCCCAGGCTGGCGGCAATCTCGGCGCAGGCCGAGCGCACCGCCGTGTCCGGGTCCACTACCAGCAGCTGCAGCCGCACCGCCGGCTCCGCTATTTGAGGCATAAACTCCATGGTCCGGGTATTGAACAGTGTTTCGAGCATTGTATGCGCCTCTCGCGTTTCCTGGTTTCGGCTGGAATTGGAATTTGCGGTTTCCGCCAACGGCGGGGTGGAACTCCGATGGACTGCGCGCACTTGGGCGCCGGCCGTGCTCACGGCAGCCTCACGGGCAACTCGACCTGAAGCCGCGCCCCGGCGGAGCTGCGCCTGGCGGCGTAGATGCGGCCGCCGGCTGTCTCAACGATGGAGCGGGAGATGGAAAGCCCGAGGCCGCGATGGCTGGCCGGCCAGCCTGGACTGAGCGGCACCACCCGGGAGCGGGTGGTATAGCCGGACGCGAAGACCGCCTCGAGCGCGTCGGCTGGAATGCCGGGCCCGTTGTCCTCAACCGTGATCGCCAGCCACGGCGATGAGTCGGCCGGGATCGCCATTTCCCGCAGACCGATATCGACGCGCCCGCCGCCGGGCATGGCCTCGGATGCGTTCTTGACCAGGTTGACCAGCACCCGGGTCAGGTCTTCGCCGGTGAGCGGGACTGGACGGTCGCCATCCTCCACGTGAAGTGTCACGGCGATGGAGGGGCCGGCCAGCGCCGAAAGCAGGTTGCAGTTGGCCGTCAGCTCCGCGGCAAGGCTCTGAATGAGCGGCGCCGGCATCAAGTCCCAGCGCGGAGAGCGCGCCGGGACTGGACCAGGCGAATTCGATTCCCCCGGATGCCCGATTGCCTGCTCCTGGCCAGGCCGTCTGGACAGGTTCGAGTGGGATTCGGCGGCAAGAGGACTGGGCGCGGCCGCCGGGTCTGCCCCGCGGTTTGAGCTGCCCGGCGCAGCTTCGATCGTCTTTACCTGCGCCAGTTTCTCCACCATGCGGCGGCTCGCCGTAGCCACCAGGCGCAGTTCGCTGCCGTAGTGGCGGAACTTCTCCGACAGCACCCCCGGCTCCTCGATCAGATCGCAATAGAGCCCCAGCGCCGTCACCATGTTCCTGGCGTCGTGGGCCACGTCCGCCAGGCTCTCGCCCTGGCACTCCAGCGTGGCGCGCTTCGCCACAACGACCTCCATGCGCCGGGGCTCCGCATCCCCCAGAACTGCATCCAGCTGTCGCACCCAATCCATGTCCCCGCCCCCTTCGTGGTAATTGTCCCGTGGCGCTCATTTCGCCACGCCAATGCGCAGTTTTCCCATTGCGGATTCCGGCGCGCTTCGCGGCCTGGAGTTTTCCGCTCCTGGGTTGTCGGTTCCGGTTCCTGTTCCAGTCTGGTTCCGGTATCGGCTTCCCGTTTCTGATTTACCTTTCTGGGGTTTGTCCTGTTCTGTTACACGTAGCGTGCCAAACTAGAACTCGCAACCTAAGAGTCTGGTAATGAAAGGGGTTAGCCTTGACCGTAGCCGAATGTCCGCCCGCCGGCCAGCCCCGCAGCTGTGCCAAAACGGGACACTTGTCTGCGCCGCATGCAACATAAAACTCTTGCTATCAGCGAGTTATCGGATCATTCCCGTTTTTGTCTCACGATTCCCATTTTGGATTGGAGTGGGTATAGCCCGATGGCCCGCTCACTGCTTTTCCATTCCCGTACAATCGCCGTATGCATTCTTCCGCCCCAATTCCCTGCTTTCGCCCCGGCGGCCGCTCCCCCCACCAGCTACGCGCCCTCTCCCTGACGCCCGGCTTTGTGCAGACCGCCGAGGGTTCGGTGCTGGTTTCCTTTGGCAACACGCGCGTGCTGACCAACGCCACCATCGAACAGGGCGTGCCGGGCTGGCTGCGCAATTCCGGGCGCGGCTGGGTGACGGCCGAGTACTCCATGCTGCCCCGCTCCACCGTTACCCGGACTCCACGAGAAAGTGAGCGCGGCAAGATCGGCGGGCGAACCCACGAGATTCAGCGGCTGATTGGCCGCAGCCTGCGCTCCGTGGTCGACATGAAGGCCCTGGGCGAGCGCACCATTATTCTGGACTGCGACGTGATTCAGGCCGACGGCGGCACGCGGACGGCGGCCATCACGGGCGCGGCGGTGGCGCTGGCCTTGGCCCTGAATGCGCTGGTCGAGGCGGGCACGCTGAAACAGTCGCCCATGCGGCAGCTGGTGGCGGCCACTTCGGTAGGCATTGTGGCCGGCACGCCGCTGCTCGACCTCTGCTACGAAGAGGATTCGCAGGCCGAGGTGGACATGAACGTGGTGATGACGGCCGACGGCGGACTGATCGAGACCCAGGCCACGGCCGAAAAGGGCAGCTTCTCGCGCGCTCAGCTGGACGGGCTGATCGATCTCGCCGAGGCGGGCCTCAAGGAGATTTTCGCGGCGCAGCGGGCGGTGCTGGGGCTGTAACACCTCCGGATGCACCTTCCTCCAGCCATAAGAAGCGCGCCATCGGGCGGAAACGCGGCAGCCAGAATTGGCAATTACCCTGCGGTCATTTGAGACTCAATTAATGAAGTTGCGACGATTCCTCCTACGGGGAGCAGCGTGCTGTCTTGCCTCGGCAGCCAGCCTCCTCGCACAGCAGCTCACGCCACACAACCTCCACCTGGCCAGCGGCAAGCAGCTTACGCTCAGCCTGCCCGCAAATTTCAGCGTCGGCATTGCCGCGCAGGGCCTCAAGCGGGTGCGCTTCATCGCCTGGTCGCCCGACCATCGCATCTTCGTCACCGACATGTACAACCTCGCCGACAACCGTCTGGGCAAGGTCTACATTCTCGAAGGATGGGATGAGAAGACCGGCAAGTTTGCCAAAATCACCACTTACCTCGACCGCCTGCGCAATCCCAACAACCTCGCCTTTTATACGGAGCCGGGGCAGGATGGGAAGCCGGGCCAGAGCTGGATTTATGTGCCGCTGACCGACCGGCTGGTCCGCTATAAATACAACGCCGGAGACGAGCGGCCGGCCTCAGAGCCCGAGGTGCTGGCGCACTATCCCGGCTATGGATTGAGCTACAAATACGGAGGCTGGCATTTGACGCGCACGGTGGCCGTGGCCACGCTGCACGGCAAGACGCGCGTCTACATCACCGTCGGCAGCTCCTGCAATGCCTGCCGCGAAAAGGAAGAGGTGCGCGCCACGTTGACCGCGATGGATCCGGATGGCAAAAATCGGCAGCTCGTCGCGCGCGGGTTGCGCAACGCCGTGGGCATGGTGAACGTGCCCTCGATCGACGGAGGCGCGCTCTTCGCAACCAATATGGGCGCGGATCACCTGGGGAATCGCGACCCCGAAGACACGTTTTTCGAACTCGACAGCGTGGTCCATCCCATCCCGCCGGAAGCCAATTTCGGCTGGCCCACCTGCTACTTCTCGCATGGGCAGGCGCACGCAGACAGGCTGGTGTCGGCCCCCAAACCCACCGACCATATCTTTCCCGCGCCGCCGGCAGGGCCGCCGCCCGAGCAATTCGATTGCGCGAAGATTCCACCGGTTTATGCAACGTTTGCCGCGCACAGTTCTCCGCTGGGCGTGGAGTATTTCGACAGCGGGAACCCCGCGCTGAAGGAAAGTTTTCTGGTGGCGCTGCATGGGGCGAGCCATCCCTCCATCGGCACTGGGTATCGCGTGGTCCGCTTCACGGCGGACCACCGCGAGCCGCAGGATTTCATCACCGGTTTTCTCGATCGTGGCAAGGTCAGCGGACGCCCGTGCGGCATTCTGCGCATCGGGTCCGATGCGTTTTTGCTGACCGACGATCTCGATGGAGTGGTCTATTACGTTCATGCGGGCGGATGAGGTTCGCAAGTTCGCGATCAGATTCGATCGAATTTCCGAAATGCGCCCCCCAGGGGCTGAAGCCCACGATCTTTTGCGGCCATCTTCGGCACGACTGAAGTCGTGCCCTGTTACAAAGCCCGGAGCGATTTTCTCTCACGGGGCGCGGAAGATTCCCTTTTTTGAAATGTGTGGTGATCTTCTGCTACAAAGCACGGCATCTGTTTGACCATGTGCGAGTGCGTTTTTCTTTTCTCCTTGACAGCTTAGGAGAGTTGGGCATAGTCTCCTAAGCATATTAGGAGGGACGAGTGGGAGACCAGGCTCAATTGCTTCCCGGAACGCTCGATCTGCTTATCCTGCGCGCGGTTTCGCTCGGGCCCCTGCATGGGTACGGCATCCTGCTGCGCATCGGGCAAATCTCAGACAATGCACTTCTCATCGAGCAGGGCGCGCTCTATCCGGGCCTTTTCCGCTTAGTGCGGCAGGGGCTGCTCAAGGCCAGCTGGGGCACGTCGGACAACAATCGCCGCGCCAAGTTTTACGAGCTCACCGCACCGGGCCGCAAGCGCCTGCGCGAGGAAACCGCGAGCTGGAACCGCCTGGCAACCGCCATTGGCGCGGCGCTGGCGCCGCAACCGGAGGAAGCATGAACATCCTCTCAACGCTCAGCCATCGCTTGGCATCGTTCTTCCATCGCTCGCAAATTCGCGAAGAGATGGACGAGGAACTCGGCTCCCACATCGCGCACCGCGCCGACGATCTCGAACGTGGCGGGATTAGCCGCGCAGAGGCTGAGCGCCGCGCCCGCATCGAACTTGGCGGGCGCGAGAAGTACAAGGAGCAGATGCACGCCACGCTGGGCGGCAACTTCACCGCCATCGCCGTACAGGATGTGCGCTTCGCCGTGCGCGTGCTGGGCAAGTCTGCAGGGTTCACCATCGCCGCGGTGCTCACGCTGGCGCTTGCCATCGGAGCGAACGCCGTGGTGTTTGCGGTGCTGAATGCGCTGATCCTGCGCCCGCTGAATGTGCCTGACTCCGGGAGCCTTTACACGCTGGAGCACGGAGCCAAGGATCAGAGCACTTCGTATCCCGATTATCTCGATCTGCGCGAGCGCAACCGCAGCTTCGAAGATCTGACCGCCTATATCATGGCTCCGGTGGGGCTGGATACGGGCAACAATCCATCGCAGGCCTGGACCTATGAGGTCACGGGGAACTACTTCGACGCATTGCACATTCAGCCGTATCTCGGCCGCTTCTTCCACTCGGCAGATGAGCACGGCCCCAACAGCGCGCCGTATCTGGTGATCGGCTACTCATTCTGGCACACGCACTTTCAGGACGACCGCGGCGTGGTGGGCCGCGTGGTTCAGCTCAACAAGCATCCCTTCACGATCCTCGGCGTTGCGCCGCCGGAGTTCCACGGAACTTTGCTGTTTTTCTCCCCCGACTTGTGGGTGCCGATGGTCGACCAGGAACAGGTGCAGGGACTGAGGGTCCTGAACGATCGCGGGCAGCGCGAAATTTACATGGTATTGGGACATGTGAAGCCGGGGATGACCGAGGCGCAAGCCATTGCCGATCTGAACTCCGTTGGGGCTTATCTCGAGAAGACCTACCCCAAAGACGATGCCTACATGACCTTTTCTCTGTCGCGTCCAAGCCTTGCCGGCGACCTGCTTGGCCCCGGGGTGAAAGGATTCATGGCCGGAATGATGCTGCTGTCGGCACTGATCCTGCTGGCCGCATGCGCCAACCTGGGCAGCCTGTTTGCCGCGCGCGCCGCCGACCGTTCCAGGGAAGTTGCTCTCAGGCTCGCGCTTGGATCGAGCCGCAAACGCATTCTGCGCGGAGTCTTTACCGAAGCTGTGTTGATTTCGCTTGCCGGCGGCGCCGTGGGACTGCTCGGCAGCGTCTTTTTGTTGCGCGCGCTGAGCACATGGAAACCGGCTCCGCAATTTCCAATTTTTGTGCCCGTGAACCCGGACGCAAAAGTTTATCTGGTTGCCTTGCTCCTGGCTTTGGCCAGCGGATTCCTCTTCGGCGCGGTCCCGGTACGGCAGATACTCCGCACCAATCCCTATGAGGTGGTCAAGGCGGGTTCAACCGGCATGGTTGCGGGACATACCGGGCGCCGGGTAACGCTTCGCGACCTGTTGCTCGTTGTGCAGATTGCCATCTGCGCCGTGCTGGTGACTTCTTCGCTGGTTGCCGTGCGCGGGCTGGTGCGCTCGATGCAC
>Ga0302324_100004127_pt1 | contig 32345 bp, 28 predicted proteins | sample Palsa_T0_1_FD_201949 | JGI IMG/M metagenome (GOLD analysis project Ga0302324, IMG submission 201949) | Peat permafrost microbial communities from Stordalen Mire near Abisko, Sweden - Palsa_T0_1 | ecosystem: Environmental > Terrestrial > Soil > Palsa > Peat permafrost | place: Sweden: Abisko... | reverse complement strand
CACTTGGTCATGATCGGTTCGGCGGAACAAACGATTCCCATGATCGAATAGCGGTTCGCCGCCAGGGTGCGATAGAGCTTGCGGCGCGCTCCGCGTCCGCGATGATCGGTAACGCGGTGGATCGCGCCGACCCCCTCCGGCGAACCGGCGAAACAAGTGGCCAGATCGATGGGGATCGACTCGCCGTATGTGCGGCGCAGGCCCGCGACCACGTGCTCGATCAGGCGGCGCGAGCCGCTCTCGACCAATAGAATCCGCGAAACGTGCGGCTGACGGCGGCGGAGAAAATACCTCACTTGACGACTATAGCGCGGTGGGCCTCTGGGACTGTTCCTCGGCCGCCACATGAAATCCCGTATTGGCCGCGGGAATGCCCGCATAAATCCCGACCTGCAACAGCACTTCCTTCAGATCGACGGTCTCCAGTTCGGCGGCCAACCCGGTGCGCACGTGGAGCCGGAACTCCTCCCACCGGCCCAGGGACGCAGTCATCGCCAGGGTAAGCAGCCGCCTCACTCGCGGATCGAGGCCCGGCCGGTTCCAGACCGTTCCCCACACGTAGCGGGTGATGAACTCCTGGAATTCGCGGTCCAGTCCGGTGGCGCCGGCGATGGCCCGATCCACATGCGCATCGCCCAGCACGGAGCGCCTCACGGCGAAGCCGGCATCGATCGGGTCGGCCGCGGAGGCCGGCAGCAGGAAGTCGAGCAATGCGGCGCTGAACGAAGAGGATCGTTCGATATTCGAGAGGTGCGCCGCTCGCAGCGTCAGCGCGCGCGCCCTCGATCCCCTGAGCCAGCAGATCAGCGTGCCCCGCCCACGGTGTCGAGACATCCTCGCTGCCGCCGATTACCAGTACCGTCGTCCGGATGCCGCCGAGTAGCGGCCGCTGGTCCATATCCCGGATTGCGGCGCAGCATCCGGCATAACCCACAGGGTTGGTAGCCAGCAGCACCGCTCGGATCGATTCCACCTGGGGGGTTACGGAAGCCAGCGTGCGCGGGGAGAAGAAGCGCTGCATCACGGGTTCCTCGATGGCGCCCATCCCCCGTTCGAGTACGGCCGCGCGCCGGGTTTCGAAGACGGAGGGATCGGCCACCCTGGGTGACGTATTAGCCAGCACCAGCCGCTCCACCCGCTTACCCGCATGCGCGCCGAGCCACTGCCCGATCATGCCGCCGAGCGAGAGGCCGCAATATGCGAAACGGGCCTGCCCTGCAGCGTCCGCGACGGTCAGCACATCGCGCCCCAACTGCGCGATGGTGTAGCCGCCGGCCGGCGCATCCGAAGCGCCATGGCCGCGCAGGTCGAGCCGAAGCACGCGAAAATGCCGCAGCAGCGCCGGTATTTGCGGGTCCCACATCCCGTGGTCCGTACCCAACGAGTGCGCCAGCACCAGCAGCGGCTTATCGGGCGCGCCTTCCAACCGGTAGTAAATCCTCGATCCCCCAGAATCGGCAAATGGCACGGTCAGTCCTTTCCTTCGAGCAAACGCAGACGGAAAATCTCCGCGCTGCCCAGATAGCCCTGGGGGTCGCGCAATCCCGGCGACTCCGGCGGCGATCCCGTATTCCGGATGCTTTCCGCGACCGCGTGGTGTGCCGCATCCCGCCCCATCTCGCGCGCCAGCAGCATCATGGCCTTCTCCGCGAACACCGTCCCGCGGGTCGCGTCGATATTTTGGCGCATGCGTTCCGCATCCACTTCGAGACCCTCCGCAACCTCGGCCATGGCCTCCAGCGCTACGCCCGCCGCTTGCATGATGCCTTGCACAGTGGACCACTCGGCTTGCCACCCGCCCACCGCCCGTTCGTGCTCCTGCGCCATGCCACTCAGGAAATCGGCCAGCAGGCCCGGGGTCCGCCTGGCAGCCGATATCGCCAGCATGCACGCCGTGGGATTGCGCTTGTGCGGCATCGTGGAAGAGCCGCCCCTGCCGTCCCCGCCGGGCTCGGCGGCTTCGCCCACCTCGAACTGCATCAGCAGCGCTATGTCGAGCGCCATCTTACCGAGGCTCGCGGTATAGATGCTCAGGGCGGCCATCAGGGCAGCCAGCCGGTCGCGGTGCCCGTGCCAGGGGGCGTCCGGGCACTGCAGTTTCAATTCCTGCGCCAGCGCTTCACTGACCGCGATTCCCTGGTCTCCCAATGCAGCCAGGGTTCCACTGGCGCCGCCGAACTGCACGTACGCCGCCTCGTCAAATCGGCTGGCCACCCGCGACCAGCCGCGCCGCACGGCGCCCAGCCATCCCGCGGCTTTCAGTCCGAAGGTGATGGGCGGCGCCGGCTGCAGCAGCGTACGTCCCAGCATCGCGGTGTGCGCATATTTGTTCGAGAGCCCGCGCAAGCCTCGCGACACACGTTGGTGATCCGCCTCCAGCACCAGGCGGCAGCGCCCCAGCAGCAGCACCAGCGCGGTGTCGGTCACGTCCTGGCTGGTGGCGCCCCAGTGCACGAAACCCGCCGCCGCACGGTTGCCGGCGCGGACTCGTTCGGTCAGCATCCGTACCAGCGGAATCGCCGGTGTTCCCGCGCGTAGGGATTGACGGACCAATTCGGCGGTATCGAAGCCTTCGGCCCGTGCTACATCCGCGATAGCCGCCGCGATGGCCGCCGCGGCATCCGCCGGGATCAAGCCGAAGCGCGCTTCGGCCTGCGCCAATGCCGCTTCAAAGTCAAGCATAGCCTGCAGCACGGCGCCATCGGAGAAAACCTGCGACAGCGGCTCGGTGGCCGCCAGGCTATCGATCAATCGGGTGAACATGACGCGATCTCATAGGTCGAAGAACACGGTTTCAGCTTCGCCCTGGAGGCGGATTTCCATGGACCATGTGTTTGGCTGTCCCGCCGCAGGCTTTGCCAACAAGGTCGCGCGGCGGTGCTCCGGTACCAGCGCCAGCACCGGATCGTGCGCGTTCGCCGCTTCGCCCTCGAAATACACGCGCGTGTACAACTGCTTCAGCAGCCCGCGCGCGAATACCGCTACGTTGATATGCGGCGCCTGCGTTCCGCCGCGGCCGTCGGACACGGGTCCCGGCCTCACCGTCTCAAACACGCAGAAGCCGTCCGCATCGGTCTCCAGACGGCCGAACCCGCAGAAGTTCGGGTCCGCTTCCCCCGCGCGCGGGTCGAGCGCGTGCGCATACCGGCCCCGCGCATCGGCCTGCCATAACTCGATGAGGGAGTCGCCCGGCATGGGCGCGCCATCGCCATCCACCACACGGAAAGCGAGCCGGATGTGCTCCCCCTCCGCGCCCTCGCGCGCCAGAGTGCCCAGACCCCGGTCGGCCGTCAGCGCAAAATTGAAGAATGGCCCCACCGTCTGCGAGGCGCTCGGAATCAACGGCATTCCCCGCCCTCCTCAAATGGCGTGGCGCGGCGTCCTCTGAGGACGATGTCGAAGCAGTAGCCCAGCGCCCACTCCGGCTCGGTCAGCGACAAATCGAATCGCGAAACCAGCCGCTGTTGGGCGTCTCTGTCGGGGATGGACTGGAGGACAGGATCGAAAGGCATCAGAGGATCGCCGGGGAAATACATCTGCGTAACCAGCCGCGCGACGAACGCGGATCCGAACAACGAAAAATGAATGTGTGCCGGCCGCCAAGCATTGTGATGGTTGCGCCAGGGATATGCGCCCGGCTTGATGGTGACGAACCGGTAGTTCCCCGCAGCATCGGCGATCGTGCGCCCCGCCCCCAGGAAGTTCGGATCGAGCGGGGCCGGATGATTATCGCCGGTGTGCCGGTAACGCCCGGCCGCGTTCGTCTGCCAAATCTCTACCATCGCGTGCGGCACACCCCTGCCGTCCTCATCCAGAATCCGCCCAGCCACCACGATACGCTCGCCTTGCGGCGGCGCGGCGAAATGGCAGGTAAGATCGTTGTCCGTGGGGCCGATCGGATTGTGCCCGTAAACCGGTCCGGTCAATTCGCTGAGCGTATGCGGCAAAAGGATCTGCGGTTGCGACGGCGCGCGCCGTATGGTGGACCGATACTGCTCGTACAAATACTCCGGCTGGCTGCCGGCCACGGCTCTGGGATATTCGTTCATTCGCTTGCAACCGCCGTCCCATGCGCCCGCGCGGTGCGCGCGTGCAGGTCGCGCAACACCTCCAGCTCCGCCGCGGCTGGCGGCTCGGTTTCCGCCACCGTCTGGGCGAACCGCGCGTCCCAACCGGTGTTTTCGCAAACGCGCCGGCACGTGATTCCAGGATGCAGGCTGGTCACAACCATCTCGCTGGTCTCCGGATCCGGGCGCATGATGCACAGGTCGGAAACCAGAAGCACCGGACCCTTCGTGCGGATTCCCAGTTCCCGCCTCTCCCGCCCGGTGCGCCCGTGGCCGAGCGTGGTCAGAAAGTCCAATTGCTTCACAAAGCTGCGCGCTCCGTGCCGCATGACAATGAAAATCTCCCCGCATCCAGTGGCGATTTCGGTTGCCCCCCCGCTTCCCGGCAGCCGGACTTTGGGCTTCGTGTAATCGCCGATCACCGTGCTGTTCAGGTTGCCGAAGCGGTCCACCTGGGCGCCTCCCAGAAATCCCACGGTGATCCGGCCACCCTGCAGCCAGTACCGGAAGACTTCCGGCACGGCGACCGTGGTGAGCGCGGTCTCGCACAATTCCCCATCGCCTATCGAGAGCGGCAGCACGTCCGGCCTGGTCCCCAACGTCCCCGATTCGTAGATCAGGTGGATGCGCGGTGCATGCGTCAGCCGCGCCAGGTTGCACGCCGCCGAAGGGAGCCCGATCCCGACGAAGCAGATGTCGCCGTCGCGCAGCGCGCGCGCCGCCGCTACCGTCATCATTTCCGCCGCTGTGTAGGTCATCGCAGCACGTGATCCCGCATCCACGCGAGGAACGTTTGCCGCTCGCGCGCAATTTCGTCCCAGGCTATATAGAAGGCATTATCGCGCGCGTAGTAGCCGTGCGCGTACGAGGGGCGCGCTCCATGGGGCGCCACCACCACCGCGCTCAACGCCCAGGCAGGCAGGATTACCGCATTCGAGCTGCGCGGGCCGAAACCGTCCACCACTTCCTCCACCGTCACTACCGCGCGCCGCGCCGCCAGCGCCGCCTCCTTCTGCACCCCCACGATTCCCTCGATCAACACGTTCCCTTCCCGGTCCGCTTTCTGTGCGTGAACGATGGCGACGTCGGGCCGGAACGCGGGCACGCACGCCAGGCTCTCGCCGGTAAAGGGGCATGCGACGAAGCGGATATCGCCGTTGACGCGCGGCAGATCGCTGCCCCGATACCCGCGAAAGAACGCGCAGGGCATGCCGGCGGCGCCAGCTTCATAGGCATGCGCCATAGCCGCGTGGCTGTGCTCGACGATTTCGAGCGGCCCAGGCCACCCGCGCTCAACCGCGTCGCGCAGGCGGTGCAGCGAGCCCACGCCCGGATTGCCGCCCCACGAAAACATCAGCTTCCGCGCCGTGCCCATGCCGATCATCTGGTCGTAGATCAAGTCCGGGGTCATGCGGATGAGGGTCAGGTTACGCCGCCCCTGCCGGATGATTTCGTGTCCGGCCGCGAAGGGGATCAGGTGGGTGAAGCCCTCCAGGGCGACCTGATCGCCGTCTTTCACGTGGCGGGCAACGGCGTCGTGTAGATTGAGAAATTCCATGATTTGACGAAGCTGCGCGAATATCGCCCCAGAGTGCGATATTCGCATGGCGCTGTGCCCTGGGTCAAGGGCCGGCTGTCTGTGCGATAATCGGCGAATGTCGGAATTCGCGGAATTTGTGGGCAATCCCGACTTCGTGCTCTCGCTGGCCCGCGGCCTGGCCGTGATCGAAGCCTTTCAGGACCGGCCCTCCGGGGTCACCGTCGGCGACGCCGCGGCGCGCACCGGACTTTCCAGGGCTGCGGTCCGGCGGCTCCTGATTACCCTCGAACACCTGGGTTATGCCAGCCACAATGGACCCGTTTACCGTCTGGGCAGCCGCGCTCTAAGGCTGGGTTTCGCATTCCTCTCCTCGCATTCGCTGCCCGTAATGGCCTTGCCGGTTCTGGAGGAGATCAGCTCTGCCATTCACGAATCCAGTTCCTTGAGCGTGCTGGAGGGCGACGACATCGTGTACCTGGCAAGGTCCGCGACGAAGCGGGTGATGTCGGTAGGTCTCGCGGTAGGCAGCCGTCTTCCGGCGTACTGCACGTCCATGGGCCGGGTGCTGTTGTCCGCCCTGCCCGACCGAGAACTGGGCGATTACATGAAACGAATCGTGCTGCGCGCGCACACCACCAGGACCATTACAAAGAAGCGGGAGCTTGCCGCCGAGTTGCACCGGGTGCGCGCACAGGGCTACGCACTGGTGGACCAGGAACTGGAGCTGGGCTTACGGTCGATCGCCGTGCCGGTGGTTAGCCGGACCGGCCGTGTAGCCGCCGCCATGAACACGGGCGTGCACGCCTCGCGGGTGGGCATCGACGAGATGATCGGGCGATTTCTCCCGGTGCTGAAAGACGGCGCGCTTTCCCTGGGACGCGCCCTGGGCTGAACCTGACAGGCTAACGCCTGGCCCCGGGCTTCTCCCATAGCCTAACTATTGTATAGTGTACCTATGGATCGTATACCAGACCTTTTTCGCAAACTCCGGTTCTTCCTGCACCGCGACCGCCTCGAGCAAGACCTTGCCGAGGAAATGCGCCACCACCTCGCCATGAAATCGGCAGAGGCGGGCGATTCCGCCGCCGCCCAACGCCAGTTCGGAAACGTGACCTCCCTTCAGGAGCAAAGCCGCGCTATGTGGACATGGACATTCTGGGAGCAATTCGTGCAGGATCTGCGCTACGGCCTGCGGATGATGACTGCCAATCCGTTATTCACCGCCATGGCCGCGCTCTCCCTGGCGCTGGGCATCGGCGCAAACACCGCCATCTACAGCTTTATGGACGCCATCACGATGCGCGCCCTCCCGGTGCCGCATCCCGAGCAATTGACCGTGATCCACTGGCAGTCCAAGGAGCAGCCGGCGGTCATCGAAAGCATGAGCGGCAGTCGCCACAAAGATGCCCGCCATGGCAACAACAGCCCCAACTTTCCTTATGCGGCTTTCGATCTCTTTCGCGGCGGCAGCGATGTTTTCTCGAACCTGTTCGCTTACGCCTGGGGCGGAAGAGCGAACACGGTCGTCGGGGGCCAGGCTGAAATCCTGGACGCCGAACTGGTGTCCGGCGGCTTCTTCGGCGGCCTGGGAGTGTATCCTGCCGCCGGCCGGCTAATCCTCGAAGACGACGATCGCTTTGGCGCTCCGCCCGTGGCCGTCATCAGCTACGCATACTGGCAACGCCGCTTCGCCGCCAGCCCCTCCGCGGTGGGCCAGTCTATTCTGGTGGACGGTACGCCCTTTATTATCGCCGGAGTCACTCCGCCCGATTTCTTCGGCGTCGACCCTGGTTTCGCGCCCGAATTGACCATCCCCCTGCATGCCGGTCCATGGCTTGCTCCTAAGCCCGACGAATATCGGAAGAGGTTTCTGAACAAGGAATTCTATTGGGTCGAAATGATGGGCCGCTTGCGCCCCGGCGTTAGCATCCGCCAGGCCCAGGCGCGCCTGGCGAGCCAATTTCACGAGTTCGTCACCGGCACCGCCGCCACCGCAAAACAGAGGGTGGACATGCCCGTGCTGTGGCTTGAGGAAGGCGCATCCGGCCTGGACTCGTTACGCCGCGAGTATGCGCAGCCGGTCTACGTGCTCATGGCCATGGTCGGCCTCATCCTGGCGATCGCCTGCGCGAATATCGCCAACCTGCTGCTCGCGCGCGCCACGGGACGCCGCCGCGAGATAGCCGTCCGGCTGAGTCTGGGCGCAAGCCGCTTCCGTGTAGTGCGGCAGTTGCTCACCGAGAGCCTGCTTCTCTCCATCCTGGGCGGGGCGCTCGGCGTGCTGGTGGCGGTTTGGGGAATCCGCTCCATCACCTGGCTGCTGGCCAATGGCCGCGAAAATTTCACCTTGCACGCCGCCATCGACTGGCCCGTATTGAGCTTTACCTTTGCCCTCGCGGTGGCCTGCGGTCTGCTCTTCGGACTGGCGCCCGCCTGGCAGGGCACCCGCGTCAATCTCACTCCCGGATTGAAAGAGGCGCGTGCCAGCGCGCCGCGCGGACGGCTGCGGCATGCCGGAATTCGCATTGGCCTGAGCCACGTTCTGGTCGTGTCTCAGATCGCCATCTCCCTATTGCTGGTGGTGGCGGCCGGCTTGTTCTTGCGCACTCTCGCAAACCTCCATTCCATCCAGGCCGGTTTCAACCGCGAGAATCTATTGCTCTTCAGCCTGAATGCCCGCCCGGCCGGATACAAAGGCGCCCCGCTCGCCCGTTTCTATGGCAATCTGCGCGATCGCTTCCGCAACATCCCCGGAGTCTGGAACGTCACTTTCTCCACCTATCCACTGGCTGCCGGATACTGGAACGACACTTCGCTCAACATTCCCGGCCTGGCGAAAGGCGCGGGCGAGCAACCGACGACGTGCCGGTTAGGCACCGACCAATCCTTCCTCACCACCATGCAGATCCCGATTCTGCTGGGCCGCGATATACAGGAGCGCGACCTCGAATCTCCACGCGTCGCCGTGGTCAACGAGAAGTTTGCCAAGAAATACTTCGCGGGTGAAAACCCGGTCGGGCGCCACATCGGAATCGGGGACGCGACCAGCCCCGCCGATATCGAAATCGTCGGTGTAGCCAAAAACAGCGTGTACAACTCCATTAAAGAGACGGAGACGCAGCCGGTAGCCTACGTGCCATACACGCAGGATGTGGACGATCTGCGCGGAGTGGTATTCGAACTGCGCGCCGCAAGCGACCCGCTGGCGCTGGTGGGCACTGTCCGGCAAATCGTGCGCCAGGCCAGCCCCGCCGTTCCCGTGTCCGACGTGACCACGCAAGCGCGCACGATTGACCAGACTATCAGCCAGGAGCGCACCTTTGCCGGGCTCTGCGGCTGCTTCGCCGTGCTGGCGCTGCTGATCGCCGGCGTCGGTCTCTACGGCAGCGTGGCATACTCCGTCGAACGGCGCACCGGCGAAATCGGCATCCGCATGGCTCTCGGCGCGGAAGGCCGCCGCATCGTCTGGATGGTGCTGCGCGAGGTCGTCACCCTGGCCACGATCGGTCTGGGTATCGGGCTGGCAGCCGCGTACAGCCTTACGCGCTTCGTGGCCGCGTTCCTGTTCGGCATGAAACCCCACGACCCGTGGGCGCTTTCTGTATCGGTGGCAGTGCTAGCCGGCGCCGCGGTGCTGGCAGGCTACACCCCAGCGCGCCGCGCCTCCCGCATCGACCCGATGGCCGCCCTGCGCCACGAATAGGTTGACGGCGCCCTGCACCGCGCCCTTGCAGGCACTTGACAATTTCCGGGCGTTTATCCTGGGTCTGGTCACTTCCAAAGCCGGCGCGTTGGAACAGGCGGCCGAACTCGCGCGGCATCGGCGAGGCTCTGCCAGGTGAGGTATCATCGGAAAATTCCAGTAACTTTCGACAGCGCCGCACGTCAGAGGTGCTTAAGAAAAGCTGGCCGAAATACCGCAATCGGAGGGTAGTTCCCTTGGCGCTAACGATCACCGGTCTGTCCAAGACATATCCCAACGGCGTAAAGGCGCTGAAGAACCTTTCGCTCACTATCGGCAACCTGATGTTCGGCCTTCTGGGTCCCAACGGCGCGGGCAAAAGCTCGCTCATGCGCACGGTGGCAACCCTGCAGGACCCGGACTCCGGCTCCATCGATCTGGACGGGCTGAACGTGCTTACCCAAAAAGACGAGGTGCGCAAAATCCTCGGCTATCTGCCGCAGGAGTTCGGAGTATACCCGAAGATCTCCGCCGTCGACCTGCTACAGCACCTGGCGGTGATGAAGGGCGCCGTCAACAAGACCGAGCGCAAGCAGATGGTCGACGGTATCCTGAACCAGACCAACCTGTGGGATGTGCGCAAGAAGGCCTTGAGCACCTACTCCGGCGGAATGAAGCAGCGCTTCGGCATTGCCCAGGCGCTGCTCGCCAACCCGAAGCTGATTATCGTCGACGAGCCCACTGCCGGCCTGGACCCCGCGGAGCGCAACCGCTTCCTGAACCTGCTCAGCTCCATCGGCTCCAACGTCACGGTCATCCTCTCCACCCACATCGTCGAAGACGTGCGCGAGCTCTGCCCCCGCATGGCCATCATTTCGAATGGCGAGCTGCTGCTTGAAGGCGCGCCGGCCGAGGCGCTCGAATCCCTGCGCGGAAAGATCTGGTCCAAGGTGGTCTCGACCGACGATGAGCTGCGCGCTCTCGAAACCGGCTTCAATGTGGTTTCCACGCATCTGGTGGGTGGCTTGCATGAAGTCCGCGTCTTCGCCGACTCCAGTCCGGGCGACGGCTTCCGGCCCGTCGACTCCAGCCTGGAGGACGTCTACTTCGTGAACCTCGCGCGCCAGTCGGTCAACTAATCCGGGAGCGAGGCGATCACATGAACATGTTCCGGGAATTCTTCACCTTTGAGCTCAAGTTCCGGTTCAAGAGCCTTTCGACCTACATCTACTTCGCTGTCTGGTTCGCGTTCAGCTTCCTGGACATCGCCAGTGAGAACTTCGGCCCGATCGGCAACTCCAACGGCAAGGTGCTGCTCAACGGCCCCTATGCCAACACCTATAACGATATCGGCATCAGCTTCTTCGGCATCATAGTCATCGCCGCGATCTTTGGCACTTCCATCCTTCGCGATTTCCAGCGCGACACCATACAGATCCTGTTTACCAAACCCATATCCAAGCTGGCCTACCTGGGCGGACGCTGGGCCGGGTCGTTCGTGGCCACCGTCTTCGCTTTCTCCGGCCTGCTATTCGGCGAGTTCTTCGGCACGTTCGCACCCTGGGCCGACCACACCCGCATCGGCCCCAATCATCTCTGGTGGTACCTGCAGCCGTTCTTCTCCATCGTGGTGTTCCAAATCTTCTTCCTGGGCTCTCTCTTCTTCCTGGTGGCCGCCCTATCGCGCAAGATCTTCATCGTATACCTGCAGGGCGCCACGATCTTCATGCTGTACCTGTTGGGCATCACTATATTCAATGCCACGCGCTCGCTCGAACATTTCTGGTCCGGCATCCTCGACCCCGTCGGCTTCCTCTACCACGATGCCATCACGCGGTACTGGACTGTTGTCGAACGCAATACGCTGCTCTACTCCTGGTCGCCGCACTCCGCCGACGGAGTGTTCCTCTATAACCGGCTGCTTTGGGGATCCGTGGGGCTGGTCTCGCTGATCGTACTGTGGAAGCTTTTTCCGATGTCGGTCGAGGCGCTGACGGCCCGCTCCAGCGGCAGGCGAGCCGCCCTGGCCCGCGAGCAGGACTTGACCACGGTGGCGTCACGGCGCAGCCTGGTAGCGGCCAAACTCCCCACCGTCCATCAGGTCTTCGGCCCCGCAACAACCTGGACGCAGCTCGTTTCGCTCACCCGCCTGCGCATCTCGAACATCCTGCACGAAGTCCCCTTCTGGGCCATGGTCATCCTGATGGCCGGCATTGCGCTGAACAACGGGCACTATGCCGGCCACGTCGGCGGTCAGAACGTCTGGCCCGTCACCTACCTGATGCTGCAAGCCGTCGAAGGGGGCGCCGAACTCTTCTTCTATATTGTCGCCGCGCTCTATGCCGCGGAGCTCATCTGGCGCGAGCGGGACACGCACTTCTCCGGCATACACGACGCACTGCCCATCTCTGAGAGCACCGATTGGTTCTCCAAATTCTTCGCCCTTTGCTTTGTGGAGATCGTCATGCTTACCGTGGCCGGCTTATGCGGCATCGTCATGCAGACCATCGCCGGCTATTACAACTATGAGCTACTGCAGTACGCCAAGGAGCTATATGTAGTCACGTTTCCGCAGGTACTCACCGCCGTCCTGCTGGCGCTCTTCATCCAGACAGTGGTCTCCAACAAGTTCATTGGCCATGGCATCGTCGTCGGCATCTTCGTAACGGTGCCCATCCTGTTCAGCTTCGGGTGGGAGAATACCCTTTACCTGTTCGGCAACACGCCACCCTACACTTACTCGGACATGAACGGATACGGCCATTTCGTGCCCGCACTCTTCTGGTCCATTACTTACTGGCTCTCTATCTCGTGCTTGCTCGCCACGGCTTCTATCGCGCTGGCGCGCCGCGGCTCCGACGACGCGTGGCCCGCGCGCTTTCGCCTGGCCGCGCAGCGCACACCGCGCCTGATCCCGGCCGCGGCGCTCTTCCTTGTGGTTGCCATCGGCAGCGGCGCCTGGTACTTCTACAATGCGCACGTGCTGAACGAGTATCTGACCGCGAAGGACCGCCGCGACATCCAGGCCGCCTACGAGCGCGATTTCAAGAAGTATGAGCACCTGCCCCAGCCGAAGGTGATCGCCGTCGACGCCGTCATCGACATTTTCCCCGAGCGACGGTCATTTTCCGGCACCGGCCACTTCGTGCTGCAGAACAAGACCGCACAGCCGATCGGCCAGATACACATTACCAACCAGCAACAGTCCATCTCGAACCCGCGCTTCGACCGACCTTTCCATGTGGTCTCTTCGAGCCCGCGGGCGCTCTACACCATCTATCAGCTCGACACGCCGCTCGCTCCGGCGGATACGGTGAATCTGACCTTTAACGTGGGATACACCAGCCGTGGTTTCAAGGACGGCAACGAGCGACCTGAGTTCGCCTATTCCGGCACCTTCTTCGACACCGGCTACTTCCCGACGCTCGGCTATGACGCGCTCGTTGAGCTCGACGACCCCCGCCGCCGCCGCGAGGAGCATCTTCCCGAGCAGGAAATGCTTCCCAACCGCGGCGACGCCGCAGGAACGGCCACGAACCTTTTCACCATGCACTCCGACTGGATCAGCTACCGTACAACTGTCAGCACCTCTGACGATCAGATCGTCCTTTCCCCCGGCTACCTCACCCGCGAATGGCATGCTAACGGCCGGCACTATTTCTCATACGACATGGGCAACGTCAGGACCCTGGACTTCTATTCGTTCGTCTCCGCCCGATACGACGTGAAGCGCGAAATGTATGCGGGCGCCGCCAACCCTATCGCCATCGAGGTCTACTACAATCCCGCGCACACCTACGACGTCGACGACATGATCGACGCCTCCAAGGCGGGTTTGACCTACTACGAAAAGAACTTCAGTCCCTTCCAGTTTCGGCAGTACCGCATTCTGGAGTTTCCCCGCTACCGCACCTTCGCGCAGTCTTTTCCCAACACCGTCCCGTTTTCCGAGGGCATCGGTTTCATCGGCCGCGTCGAGAAGCCCACGGATATCGACTTCGCCTATTTCGTCACCGCGCATGAGCTCGGCCACCAGTGGTGGGCGCACCAGCTTATCGGCGGCCGTGTGGAAGGCTCCAACATGCTGTCCGAGACACTCGCCGAGTACTCCGCCCTGATGGTGATGCAGCAGAAGTACGGCCGCGACAACATGCACCGCTTCCTGAAACACGAGCTCGACAGGTACCTGCGCGGCCGCGCCGGCGAAATCCGCCGCGAGCGGCCCGTGGTCCTGGTCCAGAATGAGCCGTATGTCTGGTATCAGAAGGGCGGCCAGGTGATGTACGCCCTGGCAGACTACATCGGCGAAGACAAGGTCAACCTCGCTCTGCACAACTTCCTGATGCAGTACGGCTATGCCAACGCCAACGACTCCCAATCCGGCCCGTACCCCGACACCCGCCAGTTCGTCGCGGCCCTGCGCGCGCAAACGCCGGTGGATTTGCAGTACTTCATCACGGACGCCTTCGAGAACATCGTGCTTTATGACAACAAGGTTGTCTCCGCTACTGTGACTCCGGCTCCGGACCACAAATACAAAGTCACCCTGAAGGTCCAGGTGCGGAAGGTCCAGTCCGATGGCAGCGGCAATGAGTCGCCCATGCCTCTGCACGACCTGATCGACATCGGCGTCTTTACCGGAAAGAAGGACGAAGAAAAACCTCTGTACCTCAAGAAGGAGTGGCTCACGCAGCCGAGCCAGACGTTCGAGATTGTGGTTGACCAGCCGCCTACGCGGGCGGGTATCGATCCTTACAACAAGCTGATCGATCGCAATGCGGATGATAACTGGATGGATGTTAGCAAGCAGTGAGTATTTAGGCGCGGGGTCCGCGCCGCCTCTCTAGAGATCGCGGGTCGTTTCCTCCTGATCTGTTACATCCCGTAACATCATGTAGCATGGCGATGCATCAGTAGTTTACGCCGACTACTTACTGTCTGTTTTCGGTTGTTTCTGGTTGTCATGTTAGCAATCCTGGTTTCCCGGTTGGCGCGCCTTCCCTGCGATCCCACTGTCGCGCCACAGGTTCATTTTGGCTTCGTCTGATTCAACAGCTCTGAACATCAATCGATCTCGATAGTCTTTCGCCGTCGAAAGTTGTAGGCCGGCACGGCCTTATAGCAACGTTCGCCCGGCAGCGCCAATATTCAGGGCACAGCGTCGGCACCCCCGCCGCCATTGAGGCGGGGCTGGAAAAGAAGGCTGCGGCGCGGGCTTTCCGCGAGTCCCGCAGCAACCCGTTGAACACTATGCAGCGGCATTCTGATGAAGCTTCTCGGCCACAAGTCGCCCAACATGACCATGCGCTACCTCGAAGTTTCCCTCGATGTACAGCCCGAGTTTGAACTGGCCTGAGTGCAGCCCCGTCACCTCCTACCGACGCCCAAATTCTCCTCGGCCAGTTCCCCCACGCCCGACTTGTCCGGTCTACTCGGTGCTCTCCACGTCGCTCAACACGTGCTCGAAATGTACCGCCGCACTCTTCCCGCCGGCGCGGCTCGTCGTCTGCTCGACCGACTCGCCACGCCTCACCAAGATCGCCTCCGAAGCTCGCGAACTCAATCAGCCATAGACCTAGAATTCTCGGCAGAGATTGGCCGGTCAATTAACTAATTAATTTTAAAGGATGTGGCTCCCCGGCATGGACACGTTTCGAACTCTTGCGGCGCGGTTGGGTTTTGATCTAACCCGCAGAGGCCCATTGTTTTCAGATCGATTCGAGCGCACCGCCGACCCTTTGTCCACGGCGGGCACCCAGTCTGGATATGTCTCGAGCTCGCCGGGGAGCACGGGATAACTCCGGATAGCGGGTAATCCTCCCGGAATTTGGCGAGCACGGCGACGAGCCGGGATCCCATAGATGCCGCGGCATAGGCTCTGTACGACAGGGGCGGCGGTGTTCACAGTAAGTAATGGCTCGACTCGCCGATGAGTCAGCAGCGTCTTGTGCTCGAGTAACCGTGCTTGTCACCGGGCACGCCTCTACTCCAGACGGGGCGTTTCTGCGGATCGGCATCGGAGCGCTCTCGACGGTGTTCGAGTGAAGAGGGGAGGAACCGCTCGGTTCGGCGGCTGGATTCGAATGCCGAACGGGAGATCGGATCGGGCCACGGCGCCGTCGGTTTTCAAGGGGCTTGCGCGTCCACAGCGGACAAGCGAAAAGGAGGTTGCCTCGCTCCTTCCCATTAATAGGATATCGCGCACCGGGGGGCTTGCGGCAAGACCCGGGACATGCCGCATAATCGCCTGGTGTAGCGATTCGCCAGGGGCTCGGGTGAGACGCTGCGACATTCTCTAGAGAACGCACAAGGGAGGAACGGATGGGCTGCTACGTGTTGGGTCTCCAGGAGGTCGACCAGACGCAGGTCGCGATGGTTGGCGGCAAGGGCGCGCATCTGGGAAAGCTTTCGCGGATCGAAGGAGTCCGCGTGCCTGTTGGCTTTTGCGTGACGACGGACGCCTTCCAGCGGATCATGGCGGAAGCGCCTTCTATCGACGATCGGCTCGCTCAGCTGTCGTGCTTGAAGACACACGACCGGGAGGCGGTTCGCGTGCTCAGCGCCGAGATCCGACGTTACCTCGAAGGGATCGTCATCCCGACGATCTGGCGGCGATCACCGGTCCCCTCGCCCGGTTCGGCGAGCAAGCTCCCTATGCCGTCCGGTCCAGTGCGACGGCGGAGGACTTGCCGACGGCTTCCTTCGCGGGCCAGCAGGACACGTACCTGAACGTCGTGGGGCCGGCGTCGATCCTCCAGCACGTCAGCCGGTGCTGGGCCTCGCTCTTCACCGAGCGGGCCGTGACCTACCGCCTGCGGAATGGCTTCGACCACCGGAAGGTCCACATGGCCGTGGTCGTGCAGCGGATGGTCTTCCCGCAGGCGGCGGGCATTCTGTTTACCGCCGACCCCGTCACCGGCAGCCGGAAGGTCGCCTCCGTGGAAGCCACCTTCGGTCTTGGCGAAGCCCTGGTCTCCGGCTTGGTGAACGCGGACGTCTACAAGGTGCGGGACGGCGAGGTGGTTGCCAAGGCCATTGCCGCCAAGCAGCTTGCCATCCACGCCTCGCCCGCAGGCGGGACGCAGGAACGGGCGATCGAGCCGGAGCGGCCGCAGCAGCCAACGCTGACAGATTCGCAGGTCGAGCGGCTGGCGCAACTGGGCCGGCGGATCGAAGCGCACCTCGGTCAGCCGCAGGACATCGAATGGTGCCTGGTCGACGATGGCTTCCAGATCGTCCAGAGCCGGCCAATCACCACGCTATTCCCCATCCCTGCGGCTGGCGACGGAGAAAACCACGTCTACGTCTCGGTCGGTCATCAGCAGATGATGACCGACGCCATCAAGCCCCTGGGGCTGTCCGTGTGGCAGCTGACAACCCCCCGGCCCATGGCCGAGGCAGCAGGGAGGCTGTTCGTCGACGTCACCGAGGGCCTGGCTTCGCCGGTGAGCCGCGCTGGTCTCCTGGGCGTCCTGGGCAAATCCGATCCGCTGATCGGGGACGCGCTTCAGACCATCCTCGATCGGGGCGATTTCATCCCGTCGCTTCCGGACGAGGGTCCTGTCGGGTGCCGGCGGTTGGCGCGCCAGCGCCGATCGAGATCGATCCGGCCATCGTCGCCGAGCTGATCGGGCACAGCCAGGCCTCCATCGCCGCACTGAAACGCGACATCGGGACGAAATCCGGAACGGCGCTGCTCGACTTCATCCTGGTGGACTTCCAGGAGCTGAAGCGGATCCTGTTCGATCCGAAAAGCCATCAGGTGATCAGGGCGGGGATGGAGGCCACCTGGTGGCTCAACGACCAGCTGTAAATGTGGCTGGGCGAGAAGAACGCGGCCGACACGCTCGCGCAATCCGTCCCACAACGTCACGTCGGAAATGGGGTTGGCGCTCCTGGAGGTCGCGGACTTGATCCGCCCCTATCCGGACGTGGTGACCTTTCTGCAGCGCGTAGAGGACGAGGGCTTTCTGGAAGAGCTGCCCAAGCTCACGGGCGGGCGCGAAGCGCGAGACGCCATCCGGAGCTGGCTCGACAAGTACGGCATGCGCTGCGCTGGCGAGATTGACATCACAAGGCCCCGTTGGAGCGAACGTCCCAAAACGTTGGTACCGCTGATCCTCGGCAACATCAAGAACTTCGAGCCTGGGGCCGGCAAGCGGCGATTCGAGCAAGGGCGGCAGGAGGCATGGAAGAAGGAACAGGAGCTGCTGGCGCGCTTGCGGGCGTTGCCGGACGGGGAGCGAAAGGCCGAAGAGACCAAGCGGAGGATCGACCGGGTCCGGACTTTCATCGGTTACCGGGAGTATCCGAAATACGCCATGGTCAGCCGCTACTTCGTCTACAAGCAGGCCTTGATGGAAGAAGCCGAGCGCCTCGTGCGGGCCCGCGTGCTTCGTGAGAAGGAAGACATCTTCTACCTCCGGTTCCAGGAGTTCCAGGACGTCGTGCCCAGGAACCAGGTGGCCGAAGGTCTCATCCGCCAGCGCACGGATGCGTTCAAGTGGTATCAAGCACTCACGCCGCCGCGCGCGCTCACGTCGGACGGAGAGGTCCTCGGCGGGGCTTATCGACGCGACGATTTGCCCTCTGGCGCTCTCGCCGGCCTACCGGTTTCCGCAGGCACCGTCGAGGGGCGGGCCCGCGTCATTCTGGACATGGCGGAGGCCGATCTCGAAGCGGGCGACATTCTGGTTACCACCTATACGGACCCGAGTTGGACGCCCCTGTTTGTCGTGATCAAGGGCCTGGTGACGGAGGTGGGGGGCCTGATGACCCACGGCGCGGTGATCGCCCGGGAGTACGGCTTGCCGGCCGTCGTGGGGGTGGAGCATGCCACCCGGCTGATCCGGGATGGGCAGCGGATCGGCGTGCATGGAACGGAAGGGTACGTCGAGATCCTGCTCTAGTCGGCTGGCCCCGACAGGCCGACGGCAGGCACGCGGCCGGTCAGCCGGACGGTGTTGATATTGATTCCCCGGCCTTCAAAGGCGCTGGGTTACCCGTTCCGCTGTGTGGCGACGGTGGCCCGCGCCAGTGCTTGCGTGTCGATATACTCCCGGATGTTCGTCAGTTTGCCATCTCGAACGGTAATGGCGAAGACCCAATCGTCCTCGAACGTCCTATTCGTGGCTTTGATTCTCCCCGTAGCGAAGCCGACGACCAGAACCCGGTCTCGCTGCGCTACGAATTCGGGGGGCTCTGGGTATGAAATTTCCAACATTTCGGAAGCCTTCTGAAGCAAATCCGCTAATCCCGCGTGCCCGCGGTGCGTGCCGGCGAGCGGCCAGTCCTCGCCCGGAAGGATCCACTCAATATTTTCGGCCGACAACGCCAGCAGACCTTGCTTGTCGCCGCGTCCCATCGCTGCAAAAAAATCCTTCACAATCTGGACATTCTCTTGTGTGCTCATCGAAATCTCTCCATTTCCCTTACATCGGATCGTGTCGATCTAATCGGATACGAATCGAAATAAACCCGCGACTGGAGCAAGGGAGGGAATGATCGCGTCCCTGACGTCGGATGGTCTCTACTCCCTTGCTCCTGCCGCACGATTTCCAGGCAGTGACCGGCCGGGCATAGCGCGTCAGATTTGCGCTAGGCCGCCGTCGACGGCGAGCTCGCTGGCGGTCATGAAGCTGCTGTCCTGCGACGCGAGAAAGGCAGCCGCCGCTCCGATCTCCGCCGGATCGGCCATGCGCTGGAGCGGATTCATCGAGGCGTAGAGCTTCATGCCCTCCTCGCCTAGCGCTGCCTTCGCGAGTTCTGTCGCCGTCGGCCCGGGCGACAGCACGTTTACCCGGATGCCGGTGCCCTTCAGGTCCTCCGCCCAGGTCCGCGCGAGGTTGCGCACTGCCGCCTTGCTCGCGCTGTAGACGCTCATTGTCGGGGCGCCCGTGGTGCCGGCGCTCGAGCCGGTCAGGATGATCGAACCGCCCTGGCCCATCAGCGGCAGCGCCTTCTGGACCGTGAAGATCGTACCCTTCACATTGGTGTCGAAGGTTTCGTCAATGTGCTCGGCGGTGAGCTTGCCGAGCGGAAGCGGGCTTCCCGCCCCGGCATTGGCGAAGACGATGTCGAGGGTTCCGCGCTCGGACTTCACCGCCGCGTAGAGTCGGTCGAGGTCGGCCAGATCGGAGACCGAGCCCTTCACCGCGCGGGCATTGGGCCCAAGGTCGGCCACAGCGGCGTCGAGCGCTTCCTGCCGGCGGCCGAAGATGAAGACGAAGGCGCCCTCCTCGATGAAGCGCTTTGCTGCGGCACGGCCGATGCCGGTAGCGCCACCGGTGATCACGGCGGTCTTTCCATTCAGTCTGTTCATGTCATGCATCCTTTTCGTGGCGTCGTAATGCGCCTCTGTTACCATTTGCACAAATGTGCTATATGTGGATCACTGATCCACATACGCTTAATTATATGCGGATCACTGATCCGATTGTCAAGGAGATTCATGCGAGCCGACGCCAGAAAAAATTACAGCCATCTACTTGCGGTCGCGCGCGATGTCGTCACCGAGCATGGTGCCGATGCGTCCATGCGAGATATCGCCCGCCGGGCTGGCGTCGGGTTGGCCACACTGCTTCGCCATTTCCCGACGCGAGAAGCCTTGTTCGATGCGTTGCTGCGTACGAATCTGGACGCACTGACGCAGAAGGCAGGCGAACTCGAAACGTCGAACCCACCTGACGAGGCGCTCGTGTCCTGGTTTCGCGAAGGGGTGGCATTCGTTCACAGCTATAGCGGCGTTGTTGCCTTGATGGCGAGCGCCCACGAGGACCCGGACTCCGCGCTTTACGCTTCATGCACAGCGGTGCACGAAGCGGGCGCGCGACTACTGCTCCGTGCCCAAGCCGAGGGAACGGCGCGCGCCGATATGGATGGGGTCGACCTGTTCGCCCTGATGTCGGCGCTCGGCTGGCTCGTCGACCAACCCTCATTCGCGCCACGGGCGGACCATCTCTTTCACGTTATTGCGAGCGCCATCCTGACAAACCCGTCGATCAACGATGTCAAGAAGGCAAGGTGTTGAATCAAATCGGCGATTGGATGCTCGAGAGTATTGCCAGCTTGCGGGATGTCACGTTCAGAATCGCTGTCGTGCCTCGTCAAGTGCTTGCTAGACGATTCGGCTACCAAAGCCATTAGTGCGTCATGAAGCAGAGTGCGTGAGAGTTGCCTACTATTAAATTCACTTCTAGCGAGGGTTAGATTTATTCAGCATGGATTTACATGTCTCAAATCCATGCTCATCGCTTCGGTCCTGGAGATTCAATAGGTTCTGCGGGTCCAAGCAACGGCCAAGTACAAAATCTGTGCAATAAAGGCTCACTGCACTTCTAAATTATTGAATCTAAAGGATGGCTCCCCGGCATGGATTCGAACCACGATTCACGGCTCCAAAGGCCGCTGTCCTACCATTAGACGACCGGGGATTACTGCGGCAGTGCGGTATCTTTAGTTTATCCTCTCACCCGCGCGCCCGCAACGGGCTGACGCGCTGTTCTATTCCGCTGTTCTATTCCGCTTTACACCGCCGCCCGCATAGCCTAATATAATAAAACAGCACACCTTGGAGGTGCGGATGGCTGCTCGATTGTCCCTGTTGGGTATTTGTGCGTCGGCTCTGGCATTCGGCGCCACGATCCCCTCTCAACCGACTTTTTACAAGAATGTCCTGCCGGTGATGCAGAATCGCTGCCAGGAATGCCATCGGCCGGGCGAAGCGGCGCCCATGTCGTTCCTCACCTACAAGGAGGTTCGCCCCTGGGCCAAGGCCATCCGCGAAGCCGTAATCACCCGCAAGATGCCGCCGTGGCCCGCCGATCCGCACTTCGGCAAGTTCAGCAACGACCGCTCGCTCTCCCGCGAAGACATCGACACGCTGGTGGCCTGGGTCGATGGAGGCGCCCGCGAAGGGGATCTTTCCGAAGCCCCCAAACCTGCGCAATTCGTGGACGGCTGGGGCATACACAAACCCGACGCGGTCTTTGAGATGCCCAACGAATTCGTCGTGCCAGCCTTCGGAACGATCGATTATCAGTACATCGTCATCCCCTCCGGCTTCACCGAGGACAAGTGGGTGCAGGAAATCGAAGCGCGTCCGGGCAACCGGCAGCTCGTGCACCACATCATCGCCTTCATCCGCCCGCCTGGATCGAAATGGCTGAAAGATGCCCAACCCGGCATACCCTTTGTTCCGGTCAAAGAAGAGAACAAGGAAAAGAGGAAGCATAAGCGGGACGACGACAACAGTGGACCACCCGAGCTGCTGGTGGGCTTCGCTCCCGGATTGCCGCCGGGCATCCTGCGCCCAGGGCAGGCCAAGCTGATCAAGGCGGGATCGGATTTCGTCTTCCAGATGCACTACACCGCCAACGGTAAGCCAGGCACGGACCGGAGCCGCATCGGCTTGGTTTTCGCCAAGGACCCGCCCCTGGAGCGTGTCTACACCGTGGCCGCCTCGAACGATAAGTTCGAGATTCCGGCGGGCGACGGCAACTATGAGGTGGAGTCCGACATCACTTTACAGGAGCCGGCCAAGCTGGTCGACATGATGCCGCACATGCACCTGCGCGGCAAGGATTTCGTGTACACGGCTTTCTATCCGTCCGGCGAGTCCGAAGTCCTGCTGCGCGTGCCGAAGTACGATTTCAGTTGGCAGCTGTTCTATTACCTGACCGATCAGAAGGTGCTGCCTGCAGGCACGCGCCTTCATTGCGTCGCGCATTTCGATAACTCTCCGAATAACCCGGCCAACCCGGATGCCACCAAGACCGTGCGCTGGGGCGACCAGAGTTGGGAGGAAATGATGATCGGCTGGTTCGATGTCGCCATGGCTCCGGGCAAGGACCCCATGGACCTGTTCAAGGAGAAAAAAACCAACAAGAGCGGCGACTAGCCGTCGGTTTCTCTGCCGACGCGATACCATGGCGGAATGCCGCTTTCCCGCCGCGAGTTGGCATCTGCGCCCTTGTGGCTGGCGGGATGCGCGGCGCGCCGCAACGCCGTGGCGCCGCCTGCTCCGGTCCCCATGTCCAGAGTGCGGGTGGCGCCGGAGCGCGTCATCCGGACAATCGTCGGCCTGCGGCCGTTCCGCCCTTCCGGCTTCGTGGTCCGCGGCGAGAAACTGGACCAGAAGGTCGTCATCCACAACTATGGCCATGGCGGCGCCGGCATCACGCTATCGTGGGGCACGGCGCAGCTTTCCCTCGCCGAGGCGGCTCAAGTTGAAACGCGCCAGGCGGCGGTGATCGGATGCGGCGTCGTGGGGCTCTCGACGGCGCGCCTGCTCCAGCAGCGCGGCTACGCTGTCACTATCTATACGAAGGCAATGCCGCCGGATACCACGTCCAATGTAGCCGGCGGCCTGTGGAGCCCTGTGACGGCTTACGACCATGAACGGGTCACGCCGGAATTTCGCCGCCAGTTCGGTGAGGCCGGCCGGTTCGCCTTCCGCCGTTTTCAGTCCCTGGTTGGTGACGGCTACGGCGTACGCTGGCTGCCTGTCTACTCCCTGTCGCGAGATTCCGCGCACCAGCCGCCGCCGCCCGAGAGCGCAAACAGCGAAATCGAGCCGCTTTATCCGGATTCCCGGCAGCTTGCGCGGACCGAGCACTGCTTCGACGTGCCGTATGTCTACCGGCGCTACTCGATGCTGATCGAACCAGCCGTCTACCTGAACGCGCTGCTCCGGGATTTCCTGGCGGCCAAAGGGGATCTGGTGGTGCGCGAATTTCGCGACACACCAGACCTGATGTCACTGCGGGAGACGCTGCTTTTCAATTGCACGGGCCTGGGATCGAGAGAGCTTTTCCATGACGATGAACTGATCCCGATCCGCGGCCAATTTGTCGTTCCTGTTGCCGCAGCCGGAGATCGCCTACATGACCCTCGGTCCGGACGACATCTACATGTTTCCGCGCCGCGATGGCGTGTTGTTGGGCGGCAGTCACGAGCGCGGCGTGTCCGACATGCAGGTGGACCCGGCCACTACGGATCGAATCCTGCGCGAGAACGCGGCGGTCTTCGACGCCATGCGAATTCCTATAATGGACAAGGAGGTCCGTTATGGTAAATAAACGGCTACGGTATGTGGCGCTGGCTCTGGGCGCTGCATGGGTCTGCTGGTGGGTATGCTTCGAAGCAGCCGAGGCGGTCGGCGATCGCCAGGTCATGCAGGCGATTATTTTCATGGTGGTTATGTTCGGCGCGGTGGCGATCGCCTGGAAGTGGCCGGCGATCGGCGCGGTGCTGTTCCTCGTCGAAGGAATAGGTGCTATCGTCATGTTTGCTCCGATGTGGGCGTACCGCTTTCGTCTCGCAGAGTTTCTGGCGCTGTTCGCCATGATGCCGCTACCTCCATTGGCGGCCGGCATTCTGCTGCTTCTCTCGCGGCGAACCGCGCGCGCTCACGAGCGTGCGATCGTATGAAAATCACCAGCGTGGAGGCTATCTATCTCCGCCAGCCAGATGTCCGATTCCTGTGCGACAGCGGCCAGGATGCGCTGATCGTGCGCGTCGAGACCGACGCCGGTATCACCGGCATCGGCGAAGTGGACTCCAACCCCATGGCCGCCAAAGGCGCTATCGAAGGCCCTTTCTCGCACACCACGGCGTGCGGACTGGCCCAGGTCGTAATCGGGGAAGATCCCTTCGAGACGGAGCGGCTCTGGCACAAAATGTACCGCGCCAACATCTACGGCGGACGGCGCGGCGTGGGTCTGCACGCCATGAGCGGCATCGACATGGCGTTGTGGGATATCAAAGGCAAGGCGTTGGGCCTGCCGGTATGGAAGTTGCTGGGCGGCGGGTTCCACCAAAAAATCCGCTGCTATGCCAGCTCGTTGTTCGGCGATACGCCCGAAAAAACCGGCGAACTGGCGCGGCGTTATCGAGACCAGGGATTTACGGCGGTGAAGTTCGGCTGGGACCCCATGGGGCGGGATGAGAAGACGGACATCGCCTTGGTGCGCGAGGCCCGCAAAGGCCTGGGAGACGGCCCCGATCTGCTGATCGACGCCGGCCTGGTATGGGACTCGAAGACGGCACTGCAGCGGGCGCGCGCGTTTTCCGAATATCACATCTACTGGCTGGAAGAGCCGCTGCGCCCCGACGATTACGATGGCTATCGCAAGCTCGCGGAGGCCACCGATGTGCGCATCGCGGCCGGCGAAGAAGAGAGCAGCCGCCTGTCGTTCATCGAGCTGATGGACCGCGGGCGTATCGACGTGGTACAGGTGGATCTGACGCGTTGCGGCGGCTTCACCGAGGCCGTGAAGATCGCCGCGCTGGCGTGGGATCGCGGACTGCCGATCGCCAATCACGGCTTCACGACATACATCAACGTGACGGCGGCTCTGCACTGGTTGAACTCCATCCCCAACGCGCTGATCTGCGAGTTCGTGGCCGAAGAGGAGACCAATCTGCGCGAGTCTGTGACGCGGCAGAAGCTGCGCGCGAAGGACGGATATCTCGAGATTCCGCAGGAGCCGGGGTTGGGTGTCGACGTGGACTGGGACGCCATCGCGCGCTTCCGCGTATAATCAAATTCTCATGAAGGCTCGCGTATATGTCTCGCTGAAGACCACCGTGCTCGATCCGCAAGGGCAGGCAGTTCGCGCCGCGCTCGCGGGATTGGGGCACACCGCCATCGCAGACGTGCGCCAAGGCAAATTCTTCGACATCACCATCGCGGACGGGATGAGCCGGGAGCAGGCGCAGAAGGATGTGCAAACGATTGCGCACGAAGTGCTGGCGAACCCGGTGATTGAGGAGTACCGGGTGGAGATTGTCGGATAGACTGCCACACTTGGCGCGGCGCAGGAGCAGATGCAGGAAATCACACTGTCCGGCGCTCACTGGAGAACGCCCGATGATTTCTATGACGCCCTTCTACCATGTCTCGGCGCACCGGCATGGCATGGCCACAATTTAGATGCTCTGTGGGATTCGATAACGGGTGGCGATATAAATAAAGTGAACCCGCCGTTTACCATTAGGCTTACTGGGATCCGTCAGATGCCGGTGAACTGCCAAACTCTAGTTGACCGCTTCGTAGCGCGGATTTCTCAGGCTAGAACTGAGGGCCATTCGGTCGAAGTTGTCTGCTTATGAGTTGGGCTAGTTGGCGAGTACCGTGAAGTGTGCCAATGCCATAATCAGGTATGGCCGAGCAGGTTCTGTTGCGAGTGCTCCGGGGATCCTCGGATGCCAACATTCGTTTCGGCGACCTCCGCACGCTGCTTCTCCGGCTTGGCTTTCAGGAACGGATCAAGGGCAGCCACCACATCTTTACGCGCGAAGACGTCGACGAGATACTAAACCTCCAGCCCCGGAAATCCTTGGCGAAACCCTACCAAGTGAAACAGATACGTAAGGTCTTGGTTCAGTATAAACTGGCAGAAGAGGCCGAATGACCAAATACGAGATCATTCTCTATTGGAGCAACGAGGACGAGGCGTTTATCGCCGAGGTTCCTGAACTGGCTGGCTGCGCGGCCGACGGCTCAACACGGCAAGAGGCTCTTGCCAACGCCGAAACCGTGATCGCTGAATGGTTGGAAACCGCGCGAGAACTCGGGCGGTCCATCCCCGAACCCAGAGGTCGGCTCGTATATGCCTGAGACCTTTCACCGGTATAGCAAATACTTCTCCCGCAGCCTAATAAACGCCGCCACGCTGTCCGACATCTTCTGCTGAATATCCCGCGGATCGTCGCCCGCCGCCAACTCGCGAATCACCTCCGCGCTGCCGATCAGCTTCTTGTTGGCGTCGAAGTCTATTTTTCCCGGATATAACTTTTGCAACGCTGCGGCAATCTCCAACCCCAGCCGCGCGGAATCGAAGTCGTCCCGATTGGTGATCACGAAGCGCACGCCTTCACCGGCCGGCAAGTGCGTGGCGTACACGCGCACGCCCGGAATCCGCCGCCGGTTCAAATACGCCGCCAGTTCCGGGCCACGAATGAAATCCGCGCCGATCTGCTCGAAAGGCGCGTCCGTTCCGCGGCCCACCGAGTAGTTCTTCGCATATTCGAGCATGGCCACGCCGGGATAAAGCAGCGCCGCGTTCAAGCTCCGCATATTCGGCGACGGATTGATCCATGGCAGATCGGCGGCGTCGAACCAATCGCCGCGCTGCCAGTCCTTCATCGGGACCACCGTCAGATTCGCGCCAATATGGTTTTCGGCGTTGAACAGTTTCGCCAGCTCGCCCATGGTCATGCCGTGGCGCAGCGGCAGCGGGAAGTAGCCCACGAAGGAAAGCGCGTCCCGGTCGAGCACGGGCCCTTCGACGTGGACGCCGGTAATTGGATTCGGCCGGTCCAAAACAAAATACGGAATTCCTGCTTTGGCGGCCGCTTCCATGGCGTAGGCCATGGTGGTCTCATAGGTGTAGAAGTGCACGCCCACGTCCTGAATGTCGAACACCAGCGCGCCAAGCCCGAGTTCATTACCCAGCAACTCCGGCGTGGGCCGCTGCGTTTTCCCGTAGAGGCTATAGACCTTGATCCCGGTGGCCGGATCGGTGGTGTCGCTCACATCCGGACGATCCTCCGCCCCGGCGAATCCGTGTTCCGGCGAGAACAGCGCCACAATATTCACCCCCGCGGCGCGCATGATATCGATATTGCGCCGCCCGGTGTGGTCCACCCCGGTCTGGTTCGTAATCAGCCCGATGCGCTTGCCCTTGAGCGGCTCAAAGCCCTCGGCGGCGAGCACGTCAAGCCCGGTCAGGGTCAGGGTGTTGCGCTCCACTTCGCGCCGCAGTCCGGCTCCCGAAATCGTCTCGTTGTAGCCGGTGAGGGCTACGCCAGGCGCGTCGATTCCGAGCGCCGCGGCCGCGATTGTCGCGACCTTGCCGCGCAGCGCCGTGATGGCCGGCCTGCGAAACGGGTGCACGCTGTTCGTCAGCAGGATTACGTATGTATCGCTGACGGGATCGATCCAGATAGACGTGCCGGTAAATCCCGTGTGGCCATAAGAGCCGATCGGAAACAAATCGCCGCGATTGCCGGAGAACTGCGAGTCGATATCCCATCCCAGGCCGCGCAGGATGGGCTGGTCCGCAGGGCTTTGGGGTGTGGTGAACTTCTCCACAGTGGGTGCGCTGAACAGGCGCGTGCCGTCGAGTTCGCCCTTTTGCAGCAGCATTTCGCAGAAACGAGCCAGGTCGTCGGCAGTGGAGAACACGCCCGCGTGTCCCGCGACGCCGCCCATGTAGCGCGACGTTTCATCGTGTACCACGCCCCGCAGCGGCGCGCCGTGCGGGCCATCGAGTTCGGTGGGCGCGATGCGCGGGATCAGCGAAGCCGGCGGCTGAAACATCGTCTCGCGCATACCCAGGGGCAGGAAGACATGTTCGCGCGCATAGTCGGAGAGCATCTGCCCGCTTAGCCGGTGCACCAACTCGCCCAGCAGGATGAAATTGATGTCGCTATAGGTAAAGTGCTCGCCCGGCAGCCCGCTGGGCCTTTCGGACATGGCCATGTGGATGCCGGTCTGGTAGCCGCTCCACAGCGGGGTTAAGGCCAGGTCCGGGGGCATGCCCGAGAAGTGTGTGAACAGATTGCGGATGGTGATAGGACTCTTGCCCTCCTGGAATTCGGGCAGGTATTGCGTCACGCGATCGTTCAGCCGGAACTTGCCCTCCTCGAAGAGCTTCATCAGCGACGAAGTAGTGGCCACCACCTTGGTGAGCGAGGCCAGGTCGAAGACGGTATCCACGGTCATCGCTTCGAAGGTGGGCACCAGAGCGCGTTTGCCGTACGCTTTGCGATGGACGATCTGGCCCTTATGCCCGATCAGCAGCACCGCACCGGGAATACGCCCTTCCTGGATCGCCTGGTCGATGGTCTGGTCCAAGAGGGGCGATGCGGAGAACGATTGCGCGGCCATGGTGCAGGTCGCGCTGGCCGCCAGCGCGGCACAGAGGAAGAGCTTCATATCTTCTACACTATGATAATCGGGAGGCGCGGTGACAACACTCATTCGAAACGGCACGGTGGTGACATCCGAGAAAACGTTCCCAGCCGACATCCTGATCGACGGCGAGAGGATTCGCGAGATTGCCGCGAATATTCCCATCGACACAACGGACCGGGTGATCGACGCGTCCGGCATGCTGCTGCTGCCGGGTGGTATTGACGTGCACACGCACCTCGACATGCCCTTCGGCGGCACCACTTCCAGCGACGATTTCGAAACCGGCACGCGCGCGGCGGCCTTCGGCGGCACCACCACCCTGATCGATTTCGCCATCCAGGGCCGCGGCATGAAGATGCGCGACGCACTCGATATCTGGTGGAAGAAGGCGGACAACCGCGCCTCCATCGACTACGGCCTGCACATGATCGTGACCGATCTCTATGAAGCCGGCCTGGAAGACATGGATGCCATGGTTGCGGAAGGGGTGGCCAGTTTCAAGCTGTTCATGGCCTATCCGGGCGTGCTGATGGTGGACGATGCGACGATCTTCAAAGCGCTTTCACAGGCATCACGGAACGGCGCGCTGATCTGCATGCATGCCGAAAACGGCGGCGTGATCGACGTGATCGTGCGGCGCGCGCTGGCGGAGGGAAAGACCGCGCCCATCTACCACGCGCTCACGCGGCCCGCAGCGGCAGAGGCCGAAGCTGTGCACCGCGCCATCGCCCTGGCCGAGATGGCTGGCGCGCCGGTGTACATTGTGCACCTATCGAGCGAGGATGCGCTGAACCAGGTGCGCGAGGCCCGCGACCGCGGCCTCCCTGCGTTTGCGGAAACCTGCCCGCAGTATCTGCTGCTGTCGATGGACGACCTCGCGCGCCCCGGATTCGAGGGCGCCAAGTACGTATTCACTCCCCCGTTGCGCGAGAAGCGGCATCAGCCGAAGTTGTGGGACGGGCTCGCCAACGACCACCTGCAAGTGGTCTCCACGGACCACTGCCCATTCTGTTTCGCCGACCAGAAATCGCTGGGTAAAGACGATTTCACCAAGATCCCCAATGGCGGTCCGGGCATCGAGAATCGCCTGCAGCTCCTTTATCATTACGGCGTGAACGAAGGCCGCCTGAGCTTGAACCGGTTCGTGGAACTGGTGTCGACCACTCCGGCGCGGCTGTTCGGCCTCTATCCCCGGAAAGGCGAACTGGCGCCGGGCAGCGACGCCGACATCGTCGTCTGGGATCCGCAGCAGGAGCACACCATCGGCGCGGCCACCCATCACATGCGCGTGGATTACTCAATGTTCGAGGGCTTCCGCGTGAAAGGTAACGCGCGCATGGTGCTCTCGCGCGGCGAAGTAATCGTGGATGGCGAGCGGCATCTGGCCCGCGCAGGACGTGGGCAATTCCTGAAGCGGGCCGCGCGCGGCGGGGCGTTCAAGTGAGCCGCGAAGTGAGCCTTGAGGCGAACAACATCCGCGAGAGTTCGCTTTACAACGAAGATCTTGCGCCGGTCCCGCAATCCCGCCGCGACTGGGGCGTCTACAACTACGCTTCGTTATGGGTGGGCATGAGCGTCTGCATTCCCACGTACATGCTGGCTTCGGGCTTGATCGCGGGCGGCATGAACTGGTGGCAGGCGATTGGCACCATCCTGTTGGGCAATTTGATCGTGCTCGTCCCCATGGTGTTGAACGCGCATGCGGGCGCCAAATACGGCATTCCGTTTCCAGTGCTGGTGCGCGCTCCGTTCGGCGTGCTGGGCGCGAACGTGCCGGCCATCCTGCGCGCGCTGGTGGCTTGCGGCTGGTTCGGCATCCAGACCTGGATCGGCGGCCAGGCCATCAACGCCATGCTGCGAATCTTGTGGCCGGCCTGGGGCCGCTTCGAAGCCGGATCGGCGGTCTGCTTCGTGTGCTTCTGGTTTCTGAATATGGCGGTGATCTGGCAGGGCATCCGGACCATTAAGTTTCTGGAAGGGATCGGCGCGCCGTTCATGCTGGCGATCGGAGTGCTCCTGCTGTTTTGGGTGACGCGGAAAGCAGGTGGCTTTGGACCTGTGCTCAGTGCGCCCAGCCGGTTCCGCGACGGCGCCGCGTTCTGGCATTTCTTCGTTCCGGCGCTTACCGGCATGGTGGGGTTCTGGGCTACGGTGGCATTGAACATTCCCGACTTCTCGCGCTACGCCCGCTCGCAGAAGGCGCAGATGTTGGGACAGGCGCTGGGGCTGCCCACGGCAATGACGCTTTATTCCTTCATCGGCGTGGCGGTTACGTCGGCTTCCGTGATGATCTTCGGCGAAGCGATTTGGGATCCGGTCGTGCTATTGGGCCGCTTCCACCAGCCCGTCGTGGCGTTCGTGGCGCTGATCGCATTGCTGCTCGCCACGCTGAATACCAACGTGGCGGCCAACGTGGTGTCGCCGTCGAACGATTTTTCGAACTTGAATCCCCGCCGCATATCGTTCCGCACCGGCGGGCTGATTACAGGATGCCTGGGCCTGATGATGATGCCGTGGAAACTGTTGGGCGATTACAGCGCCTACATCTTCGGTTGGCTGGTCGGCTATTCGGCGTTGCTGGGGCCGATTGCCGGTATCATGATCGTGGATTACTTCCTGGTGCGCAAGCGGGTGCTGGCGGTCGAAGACCTGTATCTGCGCGGCCGCAGCTATGAGTACTCGGGCGGATTCAACTATCGCGCACTACTGGCTCTAGGGTGCGGCGTCGCGGTGGCGCTGTTGGGCCATGACTACGCCTGGTTCGCCGGTTTCCTGGTTGCGGGCGTAGTCCACTTCGCGCTGATGCGAAGAAGTCAAGGCTGAGGTGTAGCGGCGACCACCCGTGACTCCACTTGAAACTTCCGATAGTTTGAAAAGCTAGTGTCCGATTCGACGTTGTACTTCTTCACCAGCGCCAGCCGGGCCGAGGCCTTGGCCTCGATTCGTTTGGGTAGCCAGACTTCGTCGTTCACGCGCGTCATCTGCACGTCCAGCCGCGCGCCCTTGCTCAGGCGGGCGACGAACAGCCCCCACGAGATATTGTCTATCGCCTCGGCTTCGGTCTTGACCCACTGATAGTCGGCCTTATCGATCCAGAGTTTCCCGCGGAACTTGGGGAATAGCTTGGCCAGGTTGCTCCGGGCACGGTAGCCGGGCCGCGGCGTGCCTTCGATGATCCAAGCGTCCCGGCCGTCGATCTGCCCTTCGCCGGTAATTTGGAAGTTGAACGCATCCGGCACTTCCGCCAAAGGCTCGCGCTCGCGCTGCCGTTTCCTTTCCCAATCCGCGATGCGCCGGGCGTGCTCGTCGGGCGTCTCTTTCTGGCGCTGGGCGATGCTGTCAGCGAGCTTCTTCTGCTCGTTGCGCTCCTCTTCGGGCGACAACGAGTGGCCGTCTTTGCCGACCAGCCGGCGATAGGGCGAGCCTTCGAGCAGGGTGACGTCGTAAAGCAGGATCTTGCGGGACTTCACGCGTGCGCCGGAATCGAGTTCGCGGGTTTCAGATCTTTCAAGGAAGGTATAGTTGCGGGCGATGGCCAGGTTACGATCCATCAGTTGGACCGAGCGCCGCACGATCTCGCGCGCATCTTGCGCAGCGGTCAGAGTGCAGGCGGCAGCCAGGAACAAGACAGACTTCATGCTGATGCCACCCTCACGCCAATGAACGATAGCATGCGGCCGGCCCATTCTTTGTCGCGGCGATACGAGTGGAAGTCCTCTACTCCGCATTTGGTGCATAGGTTCGCCACATAAATCCGCGGCGCGGGAACGCCCTCGTCGGCTAACTGCCGGCGGTTCGCGTCCACCAGGTCGATATGGCACCGGCCGGCTGCGCCAAACTCCGCGGCCACCTCCGCGCCGACTTCGTAGCAGCACTTGCCGATGCCCGGGCCGATGGCGGCATGCACCTGCGCGGGCCGAGTGCCGAATTCTTCCCGCATCCCGCGCAGGGCATGCTGTACAATGCCGCGCACCGTCCCGCGCCACCCGGCGTGTACAGCAGCCACGGCGCGATGCTCTTCATCCACCAGCAGGACGGGAATGCAATCCGCGGTTTTTACCGCCACCAGGTGTCCCGGCGTGTTTTCGAGCAGGGCATCGCCATCGCCCAGGACGCCGGTGCGGCCGCGCGCCA